>ENA-OWNT01000058-OWNT01000058.1-seawater-metagenome-genome-assembly--contig:-NODE-58-length-342157-cov-8.864196_pt1 | contig 342157 bp, 247 predicted proteins | sample MGYA00238136_ERZ651165 | MGnify/ENA primary metagenome ERZ651165 (study PRJEB26861, sample SAMN08777766) | seawater metagenome | isolation source: coastal seawater | place: USA: Florida | collected... | reverse complement strand
TTGTAAATCAGAATTGGAGTTTGGGACTAGTCCCAAACTCCAATTCTGAACCTTGACACACTTTATGTAATACTACCTACCTTAACTGTCAGATCACGTCTTGACTACTTCAACTTAGCTTTTATTTCTAATTTATTCTTTACTCTTAAATATTGATACCTTCCAAAAAAATGAGCATTTAACAACATTGCCTGTTCAGAATGATATTTATTTTGCTCTTTTTCAAAACAAGACTTTGTGTCCTTCAATGTACTATAATCTTCAATCTTTGAAACCAAGTCCATCAATTCCCTTAACTTAAATGTTGGTTGTGGATGATTTGAAGGATTGTTTTTCCAATTGTTTATTAATTCCTTGATTGCAGGGGTTGTTTGGTTTTTTTTGCTCTTGCTTTGGATATAATTGTACCTAGGAGTTAGATTTCTTAATTTATTTGCCGTAACTTCAATATGTTGAGGTGTAGTTCCACAACAACCACCTGCAATGTTTATCCAACCATTTGAGGCAAACTCTAAAATCAATTCTGAAAATTCTTCAACAGTTTGGTCGTATTCTCCGAATTCATTGGGTAATCCAGCATTCGGATGAACACTAATCGGAAATTGACTTTCTTTATTCAAAATCTGAACATAAGGTCTTAATTCTTCAGCCCCTAATGCACAATTCAATCCAATTGATAAAATAGGTGCATGAGAAATAGAAATCATAAATGCTTCAAGTGTTTGACCTGATAAAACTCGACCACTCTGATCTGTTATGGTAGCCGAAACCATTATAGGAAATCCTCTTTCTATTTCTTCAAAAATTGTCATTAATGCAAAAATAGCCGCTTTGGCATTTAAGGTATCAGTTATCGTTTCTAATAGAAATAAATCTATTCCTCCTTCAATGAGAGCATTTGCTTGCTCAGTATATGCTTTGACCAGTTCATCAAACGTAATATCCCTATATCCAGGGTCATTCATTTTTGAGGACATGGAAGCGAGTTTGGTTGTAGGTCCAATCGCTCCTGCAACAAACCGAGGTTGGCTTGAATCTAAATTCATAAAATCATCAATGGCATTTCGTGCAAGTATTGCTCCCTCTTTATTTATATCCCAAACTAATTTTGAGGTGTCATAATCAGCCTGAGAAATTGCATTTGCTCCAAATGTATTGGTTGAAATTATATCTGCTCCTGCCTTCAAGTATTCTAAATGGATTGACCGAATTATTTCAGGTTCAGTTAGGTTTAATATATCTGTATTGCCTTTCAGTTCAATATGGTGGTTATTCAAAAAATCATTTCGATAATTATCTTCTTCAAGTTGATATTTTTGAACCATTGTTCCCATGGCTCCATCGAGTATCAAAATTCTTTTTTCTAATTCGATTTCTATTTTATGCATTTTTTTGTTTTTTTCTATAGGTTTACTGAGAATGGAATTCCTTGCCTTGTGAGAAAAAAGGGAAAGGGAGGGAAGACGAGTATTTCTTTGATCCAATGGATGACTGCAAAAATGGCCGGAAAGTGATACTAAATCGCCAACCTCATTCTAAAAACCCGTCAACAAAAAAAAAGGAGTTACAACTTACGTCATAACTCCTTGATAATCAGGTCGGGGTGGCAGGATTCGAACCTGCGGCCCCCTGCTCCCAAAGCAGTGTAAGGCTATTTGTTGATATCTTGCTATTTATGTTTATTGATACACGTAACACTGTTTATCAGTGTTTTAAGATCAATCCTTCATGTTTTAATAATCCTTGATTATCTTTGTTGTGTATGTTTTTGTGTAAACCAAGGTGTAAACCAGAAGTGATATGCCATCATTGAAAATTCTCCGGTTTACTTCAAAATCCCTCAAGGATGGGACTAATCCGGTAATGCTGCGGTTAACAAAAGATCGTAAGCGGAAGTATTTCTCTACCGGCTACTCTTGCTTTCCCGAGCAGTGGCAGGAAGATTCGGAAATCGGAGGGCGCTTCAAAGCAGGTTTTTCAAACTATAGAAATCATAATAAAGCACTAACCAAGCTTTACTGGAGAGCGGAGGAAATGCTATCTGAATTGCAGGCACAAGGTAATGATTGGACATTGAGGGATTTTCAGGAGAAATTTGTGGGAATAAAAGCCATCGATTTCTTCACTTTCCTGAATGAGAAGATTTCGCAGCTCAGGGAGATTGGAAAAATTGGTAATGCGCAGGTCTATACCGATACAAAAAATGCGGTCAGCCGTTTTCATACTACTAAGCACCTGAGTTTCCGGGAAATTGACTATAACTTTCTTAATCGATTTGAACATTTCCTAAGAAAAGGAGACTGTAAGGATACTACCATCAGTATCTACATGCGGACTATCCGAGCCTTGTTTAATAAAGCCATCAAAGAAAAACGCTGCAAAGCAAATCTTTACCCTTTTCGGGAATACCAAATCAATCAATTAGATCATAGTACGCGGAAAAGAGCGCTTTCCAAATCAGATATCGATAAACTCTTTGCCATTGAACCAGATCCCAATACGACTCAATTGCTATCTAAACACCTTTTTATGTTTAGTTTCTATAATATGGGTATGAATTTTCATGATATAGTGCGGTTGAAATGGTCAGATGTGAAGGGGGAACGCATTACCTACCAAAGAGCAAAAACGAAGAAGCAATTTTCTATTCGCATCCTGGCACCGGTACAGGAGATATTGGACTTTTATCGACATCACGGCAGAAGCGATGGATTTGTCTTTCCTATTCTAAATAAGAACTATACGGACGCAGAAAAAGAGAAGCAAAGGGTGAAAAGTGCTTTAAAAACCTTCAACAAGCACCTAAAGATCTTTTCGCAGAAAGCAGGCATAGATGGCAAGGTAACCTCCTACGCCTTCCGTCACTCCTGGGCTACTATTCTGAAACGTATGGGCGTTAGTACGGCTATCATTTCGGAGGGACTTGGTCATGCCAATGAAAGTGTGACCCAGATTTATCTAGACAGCTTTGAAAATGAGGTGTTGGATGAGGTCAATAAAAAGCTACTAGATAAATGAATTCCGAAACTTCTTTTCTCCTAAGGCTTCCTTAAAACTAATATTCACGATTTCAATTTTGCGTACCTTCATACTATGAACCTGTATTTAGACACGGAATTCACAGCCCTCCAGCAAAATGGAGAACTCATTTCTTTGGCTTTGGTTGATGAGCATCAACACTACTTCTACGCGGAATTCACCGATTACGACCCCTCCACCCTAACTGCTTGGCATCAAAAAAATGTGATTCAGCATCTACTACTAGGTGGTGTTGGCAACAAATCTCTTCCCGCGAAAGGCCAAAACCTGCGAGGAAATAAGCAGGAAATCAGCGAAGCGCTCAAATCCTGGTTATCCAAGTACCAACAATTAGAAATCTGGACCGATGCCGTTGCCTACGACTGGGTTTTTTTTTGTGAGTTGTTTGGCGGTGCGCTTCACCTCCCTAAAAATATCTTTTACCTCCCCTTCGACTTAGTAACCTTGCTTAAGATCCGAGGAATGGATCCCAATATCACCCGTGAAACCGTACTTGGCAATTGGCAACCACCTGAAGGACTAGCCAAACACAATGCATTATATGATGCTATGCTGCTGAGAACTATTCACCAGCAATTGGAGCCATAGCACTGGTTATATTTATGTCTAAAATAGCCATGCCGAACCCTCTTTCTCCCGTTTTTGCACCTTGCTTTTCCCTTACAAATCCCTTACATTATGAGCGTAAATGGCCCAAAACAAGCACGTAAATGTATAGTTATCAACAAGTTTTTCGTTGTAATGTGCTGATAATCAATGTTTATGCTTGAGGTAAGGGTAGGAGTTATGTGTGCTGCCAGAGGGCACTGCGACTTTGGTGAGTGCATCCATACCCATGAGTGCAAGAACGTAGGAGTTATGTGTGCTGCCAGAGGGCACTGCGACCATTACAGCTACAACACCAGCTATTTCATGCTCTGTAGGAGTTATGTGTGCTGCCAGAGGGCACTGCGACTCTGAAGGGACAGTTGCATAGGCTGGCAATATGGTAGGAGTTATGTGTGCTGCCAGAGGGCACTGCGACATCAACCGCTTGGCATGTATTAAAAGCTGCAAGAGTAGGAGTTATGTGTGCTGCCAGAGGGCACTGCGACCAGGCTGTCAAGCCCGTCGAGTGCGGTGCCTAGGGGTAGGAGTTATGTGTGCTGCCAGAGGGCACTGCGACATTCAACAGTCTTAGCCGTTAGGCTTCCTTCAGTAGGAGTTATGTGTGCTGCCAGAGGGCACTGCGACCATCGCTGAACTCCAAGGTAGCGGATTTTGGCGTAGGAGTTATGTGTGCTGCCAGAGGGCACTGCGACATTTGGCAACTACTGAATGCTTCATCCACAGTAAAGTAGGAGTTATCCCGATGTCGCTACGCTGTATCGGAACAGGTTGTGTGCTACCAGAGGGGACAGATCAGCCACCTGGTAGTGTTGCGGCCCTAGCATCTTACTTCTCGTATCCGTTGTGTTGTGTTGTGTTGTGTAAAGCAAAGCTTTTCTAAGGTGAAACTTAAGGTAAGTATCAAGTATGCAAGAGTTGTTAGGTTGCTGCTAATTTTGTTTGACGAATAAAATAATCTTTTCATCCGTCAATTCAGCGCGTTAATCTTTAAATTTAAATATTTATTCATTTTATATAATATTACTTTGAGCTACAGTGTTTATATTAACATTGAAGTAAACCAACTTAAACCTCTACCTTCTTCTAAACCCATATGACGGACGAAACTAAAACCCAAGACAACGACGCTACTCTGTATAGTCATCATATCTTTATTTTTCCTTTTAAGTGGCTAAGCTCCAGTTTAGAAGCACCGTTAGAAGAACAAACTAACCTTGCTACGATAGGTCGTGCTTTTGCCACCAACCAAAACTGGTCTGAAACGCCCTATAGTATTAATACTCCTGTAAAGTTTAACGAGTACAACTACTTTTACGATTATGTAAGAGAAATCCTTTATGATACCTACAAAGACAGGCAAAATCAGTCTCCTCTTCACAAAAAAGAGGCTGGGACTGAGCAGTTGCTCCGACACTTCCATCTAAAGACTTCGCCAGGAGAAGCTACATATCAAATTTGGATCAACGAAGATAGTGTAGACAAGGACTGTGACTATCACTTGGAAGTTGATAGCATCATACTTCAATTGTATAATACAGGAGTAGGAATCCTGAGCTTCCACTTACACAATCGACTAGAAGGGCAAAGTACTCCACAGGATATTCTGAATATCAACCAATTTGGACGAAGGCTTTTTCCTCCTTTCTTTAGCATTCCAAAACATTTGACGGGTACTAAGGACCTCGATCAGTTCAAAGCTTTCAAGGGAAATTTACCTAGTGGTTCTGAAATAGCAGCAAAAATTAAGCTGGATATACCCAAACTAGATATCTCAGCAACAGAACAGTGGAAGAACTATGAAACCTATGATAACTTTCAAGCTGGCCCCTTCCAGTTACCTGCTTTTATTAAAGAACTCCTACCGAAACCGCTAGAAAAAAACAGATCCGAATCCAGCAATCTAAATATAGTTCCCGCCCTTGATGATCGCATGTTTGTCATCTGTTGGTATGGAGATAACGAGTTGGCTTCAATAATGTATCAAGAGGCGAAGCTACGGAGAAGCAGAAAAGGTAGACGCAAAGAGCCAGCCAAGTTAAGTTATTTGCTGGATGAATGGTGGTACAAATTTGTATTTGTTGATGCGCAAAATATGACCTGTCAGAATGAATTCATGCAAGAAAAGCTGGTTGCTGAGGCAACCAATGGGCGCTGGGCTAGGTGGGGAACACTCTATGGAGCTTCTGACTATTCCTTTGTCATGTTGTCCTCTGACATCAAAACTTTAGGTAATGCCGGTTTTCAGGTGACACACTTGCAGACGATATACTACAAATTGGCAGAATTGGTCCTTTTACAAAGAGCTAGTGTACAACGTTTCTCAGATGAGGTTACCCATATTTCACGATTGGATGCTGACGATGAAAAGTTGCCCGAAAAAGTTAGTAGTTTGTATCGACAGTATATACGTTTTGTCAATAAAATCTACTTCCGAGAAGTAACAGCACAAACGCAAGGGATTGAACTTTATCAGCTTTTACAAAAGCAAGCCAGGTTAGAAAAACAAGTCAAGGACTTGGACGATGAAATCAATGAATTGCATAACTACGTGCTTCAAACTACTGAGCAAAAACGTTTAGAGCAGGAAAAGAAATTAGTAGAAGCGGAAAGCACGCGAAACCGAAAGTTAGAAAGCCTGACCTTGCTGGGTTCGATTTTCATTCCCCCTTCCATCCTACTTGCCTTTTACGGAGTGAGCATCCTAGGAGAGGTTCATCAACCCTGCCTTCAACATCTGCTCTGGGCACTATTTGGCACCATGGTACTGATCAGTTGGCTTGCCTACATGACCTATAAGAGTGAGTCCGCTGCTTGGAAGTTTGCACTTGGCCTCGTGCTATTAGTGTCCTTAAGCTCACCTGCTTGGATCGGTCCTTGGGTGACCTGTCCGCCACCTCCAAATTCTTCTGACAAAGAACTACCTCAAATCAATAAGAACCTGGATCAGATCAACACCAAGTTAATTAACACTTTAACACCTCCGATACCAGTCGTCATTGATACCACAAAATCTTTAGAAAATGAGTAATCCTTTCTCCTTAGAAATCAAACTTAAGCAACATACCCCTATCATCCACTTCCAGCATGATCAAGCAGGGGCGACTTTGCGGGCTACGGAGGTGAAGGCAAGGTTAGATCGGTTTATCACGCAAACCCTTAAAGAAGCTTATCCTCAGTTATTTAAGGAATTCTCTTCTGTTATTGATAAGTGTTTCTACAAAACTAAGAATGGTTTCTCAGGAGACTACAAACTAAAGATCATTTCCAGTCAACATAAAGAGTTCATTCCTGCGAGTTATGTTAAGCGAGATGATGCTAATACAATATGGAGAATTACCGATGCGGAGCTATTAGATAAATCTCCTTTTTTTGCCAATTCTAATGGGATCAAAACTGGCCTAGGAGTAGGAGCTGAAGGTATAGCTCCCTTTCTGAACGGAGATTTTTCTTCCATTAGGAAGGCTCTGCTTAGCGAAAGAATATCTTTGGTTTTTTCTTTCTTCCGCACAGATCTTAAAGGTTTATTGAATAAACTACTCCCGATATTTCTTAGTACTAATAATTTTGGGACTCGGCAGACCAAAAGTTTTGGATGCTACACTGATAGTAGAACAGATAGAAAAAAATTCGAAGAATTGATTAGCGGTAACCAATTAATAAAAGCAATCTACAAAAAAGAATTACCGAATAATTTCTTACAAAAAAAGCTCGAGATACTTCAAGCAGATTATCAGCTTCTCAAAGGTGGAAAAAGCTTTGGCAAATATGAAAAATCACTTCTATGGAGATATCTCTGTGGGTCTTCAAGAGGAGGGATTAGTTGGGAAAAAAAAATGATCAAAGAGAAAATAAAAGAAGAGTATCCTAAAGTATGGAATGCCATTAAGTATAACAGTAAAAAAGCTAAAACCTTAAGAATCGCTCAATGTCAAGATGGCAAAAAAGGAAATTACTATTTTATCAGAGCCCTTCTTGGACTAGCAGAATATATTGAATTTATACCTTGGAATAGTCAAAACTCAATAAAGGTTAGTATAACTGATCTTTCCGGAAAAATGGAAAGATTTCCTTCTCCAATTACTTTTAAAATATTTCAATCTAAGCTTTATCTTATAGCTTATCAGCCGGTGTGTTTTTCAAATGATGAATACAGTTTTGAGTTTGAATTGGATGCTAGAATAGATGGAAAATATTATACTGGAAAACTTGGTGATTCTATTCAAGTTCCTGGTGATTTTGATATTTCAGATTTCTTGACTTATGCATTATCCCAAAATAGCCCTATTGACGGCTACCAAAGGATAAAATAATAATTTTTACCAAATCGAATATGAGCACCTACCTAGCCCTCACCATAGGTCCAGTGTACCAAACTATTAGCCAAGCCAGAAAAACGCGCGAACTATGGGCTGGATCCTACATTTTTTCAGTTCTAGCTAGAGAATTGATCAAAGCCTTTCAGCAGCATCAGATCGGAGACCTGATCTCCCCTAAAGTCCCACTCGACAAAGCCGAGATACGCAATGGTGCGGGTATCTTTCCTGATCGATGTTACTTCAAGATAGGTCAGCAAGCAGCAAACTATCCGATTAAAGGTGCTATTAATGATGCCTTGGACCAGGTAGGTAATCTGATCTGGGGCAAGAAAAATGAAGGGGAAAAACTAAAACCCTTCTTTAGAATCTATGCAGCAGAATTTACACTAAATGATCAGAATCATAGCGTGATCCAGAAGCTAAATGATATGCTCGACGCTTTGGAACTTCAACCCTTAGTTCCTACAGGGGAAAGGAATTTAATGGACAGCCTTGAAGAGAATATCCATAACCTTTATGCAGACTCAATCTTTGAGTCAACCGAAAAAAAGCAAGTACAGATAGCAGAGGAAACCGATCAGCCCAATTCTAGGGAGGGACAATCAATTGCCTTCAAAAGTGTATTTATACGTTTTGATCATGGTCAACAAAGGCGACTACCTTCCATTTTGGAATTAGCAACAAGAGAGTTACGTGGAGTGAAAGTCATGGTAAAGGATAAGGAGGAGAAGGAGAAAGAAAAGGGGTATGATGATATTATCACTGAACCCACAAATGATGCGATTCTACTATACCAACAAATGCGGCGAACAGTATCTCGCAGTAGAGAAGAGAAGCTGATTCTTACTAGAGTAGAGGCAGAAAAACAAGAGGCTGCCATTGCCCAATGGAAGTCCTCGAAGGAAAAGGTTTTTAAGTTCAGGCACAAATACATTTGCTTTGTAAAGGCTGACGGAGATAGTGTCGGTAAAACCATTGGAGCCATTGGGAATAACATGGTCTCTCTTACCAAGTTTTCCAGCCTATTGGCTTCCTTCGCTCAAGAAGCTGTGAACAGGATTGTAGAGTACGATGGTCTACCTATTTATGCTGGCGGTGATGACTTGTTCTTTTTGGCTCCCATACAAAACAACAGGGGGCAACACATCTTTGACTTGATTCAAGGAATTGATAATCTGTTCCCGAGCTTCAAATTGCAAGGAATCGGGAAAGCAGTTAATTCGAAGTTTGACCTGGTGCCAACATTATCCTACGGCATTTCTATTAGCTATTACAAGTACCCCATGTTTGAGTCCATGGAAGAGGTAAATAGTCTTCTCTTCCAAAAGGCTAAGGAACTAAGGGGCAAGAATGCTGTTGCTTTTCGTGTCTTGAAGCATAGTGGACAGGCCTTTGGTTCAACCATTAGAAAAAAGTCTCCAATAACAAATACCGAACCAGAGGAGGATATAGCTTTTCAAGGAAATGCGCCAAATTCATTTGCCTTGGTAACCGAGATTATAAACCTTGCAATGATCGAGGAAGGAAGTTTTCTTACTTCCGTGATGCATAAATTAAATGCGTTGCAGCCCTTACTGAGTAGCGCCATAAAAAACAACCAAACCTCAGTTTTCTTTAAGAATCATTTCAATGAACCGGTACATACGGAGACCAGTGCTACTAATTACCTCAATTCGGTCCGAGAACTCTGTGAAGCCTTATGGGCTGAAGAGCAAACAAATAATCCTGAATTGGCGGATATCAACCAAGTGATGCAGCAAGTCTATGCCATTCTTCGCCTCATTCAGTTCCTAAATCAAGAAGACCATGACTAAGCAGCTACTAATTACCCTCCGCCCGGTCGACTACTATTTCTTCGGCGGGGAGAATACCTTCGATACAGATTCTAAACTGGGGGTTCGCAACTACCTGGTCCGTTCTCGGAAGTTGCCTCAACAAACAAGCGTTCTCGGTTTACTACGGCATATTCTTCGGATCAACAAGCTAGATTTTGGCCCTGAAAGCTTTAATGCAGATCTAGGTTGTCAAAAGACTCTAGATAAGAATGAGGGAGAAGCAATAAGGCATCAATTATTCGGCATATTACATAGCCTCTCTCCAATCTTTCTGCAATATAAGCAAGGAACTAATCGTAGGTTTTTGCTTCCTGCCTCGAAGCTATGGCTTGAAGATGGAGAAGAATTAGAGGTAAACTTCGGAACAGACAAGAAGAAAGGTTTTCGGGGAGATTCATGGAACGATCAGGTCGATTTGGAATATTTTGATAAGAACAGCCAGAGCAAACTTCCCTATACAGAGAAAAAAAAATTAGGTCATTTTTGGATAATGCTTGACAATGGTAAGAAAATGCCAGAAGAATTCAACCGGAAACTTGATACAGGCATCTTCTCCTCCAATCTACATATTGGCATAGATAAAATGAGCCGCATAAAAAATAGCCAAGCTGGAGATGAAGAAGGTTTCTACAAACAAGAGTTTGTCCGATTGGCGCCAGATTTTGGGTTTGCAGTGATTGCTACAGTAGAAGCAGGCTTCGACACAAATATCTTCAATTGTACTATGCCATTTGGAGGCGAACAACGCACTTTCATAGTCAAGGGAGAAGAATGGACACCAGAGCTGCAAGCTAAATGGACACCAGACCAGGCATATGATAATCATTCGGATTGCATAGTGCTAATTAGTGACGCCTTTGTGGAAAAGCCCAATGAACTCTTTAAGCTTTGTCGCTTTGTCATGGCGGACAGTATACCCTTTAGGAATATCCAAATCAAAGAACCCGAAAAAGGACAGCAACCAACCTATGATTTTGAAAACCTCCATCGAAGTAAGCGAAAAACACTACTGCATTTGATCGAGAAAGGATCTGTATTATTTCCTATGCCTGGTAAGGAAAAAGCGGTGCTAGACTTCCTTATGGCTGATTGTAATTTTAGAAACATTGGATACAACCATTTTTTCACGAACCAAAGCGTATCGATAACAACTCCTTAAGATGAATACATATATTTTCCAAATCCATGCTCTAACCAATGTTCACGCTGGCAGTGGAGATGCTGGAGGCTACGGCCTAGTCGACAAAATTGTTCAGCGAGATCCAACAACAAACTTGCCTACTATTCATGCATCAGGCATTAAGGGTGCGCTCCGGGAACATTTTAGCTCTCTTAATGAGAGCTGGATAGAGGATACCTTTGGTGCGGATCCAAAAGACCGTAATCCCAACAAAATCAAGAGAGGTTCTCATCGCTTTTTTGTAGCAGATTTGGTGGCTTTGCCTACACCACAGGAAGATCCCCCACATTTTCAATTGGTAGCGGGAAAAGAATACCTCAATAGTTTGCTAAAAAAATACCAGGGACTTGGCCTGAAGGACATAGCCTTTGATGAACTATTCAAGGGCATAGCTTTTGACGATCGAGCGTCGACCTTCCATGAATTGGCTGAAGAGTTGCCGGTAATTGCCCGTAATCATTTAGACAACGGAGAAAGCAAAAATCTCTGGTATGAAGAAATTGTGCCGAGAGCAAGTGTTTTCATGACTTGCATCCAGGCAGAAAGTCAATCTAGACTGATTGACGACTTGAATGATAGTTTGGTTCAAATTGGCGGTAACGCCACTGTAGGGTATGGGTATTGCAAATTTAAACTTGTAGCATCATGAAAAAGATTATTGATAAATATATACCTACTGCTTTGAAAGCTGTCAAAGAAACGTTAACTCGATCCGGAAGCCAGACTGAGGTATATGAGGAGTATAAGGGTTACACGGCTTCACTAGGACCTGCAATTATTTCGTCGGGCTTAAAGCCAGCTATTGTATTTTACACGGATGTACATCGACTTAATAAGTCCACAACAATTCGATTACACGTACTTAAGGCAATTAGCTACATACTACAGAAGGAGGAAAAATGGCAGCTTGGTGAGGAACATACTAAACTTATAGATTACATCTTAAAGCACCCTTCCAAAGAAAAAGAAATAAAAAGTAAGATTTTAGCAGCCTCTGTTGCGCTAAAGTTGGCGTTAAGGAACTTTGAACATGTTAAATCCCCGGCAAAATCATGACTCATCTTAAGGAACTCTTCTACCAAGACTATTTTTCTTTTTCTGCAACAAGACGTGATGACAAGGGGAAACCAGCAGCAGATCCAAGTAAAATCAATGAGGCCAATAGCAAGCTGCTGGGGTATCGTTTTGATTCAAGGCACTTTTCTATTCTTGACTTAGAGAAAGCCGGAAAGCAGCTAACTAAAATAAACCTAATCACCACCTATCCTGGTCTGTTTACAGGCAGCGGCTATATGCATGAAACTGGCGCTGAAGGGGAATTTAAACTGGGTTTTTACTTTGACCATACTACTGGCCTACCAATAATTCCTGGGCATAGCATCAAGGGAACTTTAAGAAGTTTATTTCCATCTTTCAAGCCCAGTGCAGATGACTATCTTACCATTGCCGAACAGCAGGATGAGATTAGTATTAATAAGGCCGAATTCATTGCTAGCTTGTTTTCATTAGGAGAAAATAAAGCCAAACTCGTACATCATCTGGAATTAGACATATTTGAAGGAATTGACATTGCCAAAACCTTGGAAAAAAGGCAGGTACTCGGAAAAGAAGGCTCGAATACTCTCTGTTACCTACCTATGTCTCAACACGATCAGTTTTTGGATGCCTTTATCTATGATTCTTTCAATACTGGTAAAAAAATCCTAGGTAACGATGCAATAACTCCGCATGGAGACAACGCACTGAAAAACCCTATCCCTCTGCCATTTCTAAAAGTTCTGCCACAAGTTGGATTTACTTTTCCTTTCGTCCTACATGATTCTGCTTTAGGAAACGAAGAAGGTTTGAATATTAATGCCGAAAAGAAAAGAGAGGCTTTTGAATCCATTCTGCTAACCATTGGCATCGGTGCCAAAACCAATGTAGGGTATGGACAATTTGTCTCCGAACAAGAATTTGCCAATAAACAAAAGGGAGACAGCAAATCTAGGGCTAGTGACAGGGAAACCAATGTGAATAAAGAAAATAAAGAAGTTAAGGACAACGATAAATCTCGGACGTTACAAGAAATAGAGAGCAAATTGCCATATTATAAGCTAAAGTCTGATGAGAGATTCGGTCGAGTTCTAGATCCAAAGCCAAATCGAAATGGAAAGTTTGCGAATACTAAACGTCTATATTTTCTTCCTGATGGTAGAGAGTTTACTAGCTACCGATCAGATGATCTCAACTCCTATGAAAGAAAGACAATTTTAAAAGTCCGTATAACGAAAAACCTACAGAACACTAAGGAGCTGAGTAAAATTGAAGTCATTGAACAAATCTTCCCATCTAAATAAATCTCCCATCACCATGCAACTCACCACCCTCACCCTCAATATCTCCCTCCATCCCAGCGACCTCTCCGCCTTCCGTGCCAGTATCATAGAAGTCGTAGGTAGAGAACACCACCTCTTCCACAATCACGACAACAGCGAAGGAAAGGACCACCACCACTGGGGCTATCCCCTCATCCAATACAGTGTACGGCATGGCCAAGCCACCATCACTGGCATCAACGAAGGCAGCACCGCCATCAAGCGCCTACTCATTCCTCAGCTCTCTGATCACTTGGAGATCAAGGGGCAGTCCTTTCCCATCATGGACTTCAACCTCAAGGCTCGGGCTATAGAGGTCAACTGGCAGTCAGAACCCAGGACATACGGCCTCGCAGGTTGGCTAGCCCTCAACAAAGAAAACTATCGGATGTGGAAGATCTCCGAAGATGAGGAGATCCGCAAGATGGTGCTGAGTCAAGCCTTAACTGGCCAACTAAGGGCCTTGGCAGAAGGCTTGCAGCTCGATCATCCCAAGCAAGCAGTAGGTAGAGTCCTACGAATAGATAATCAAAAGAAAATTCAATGGCATGAGGTCTCACTGATCCGCTTTGATGTGCTGATGCAGTGCAATCTTCATATACCTACAGGCCTAAACCTGGGTCGTATTGCGGCCTTTGGCTTCGGTGAAATCATGCATCCCAGTCAATACCAAGCCTACCAAAATAGTCGAAAAAGAGTACTCAGCTACAGCTAAAACGAATACAAAATCCCCCTTTTAATCATCAAAAACCATAAAAACAAGCACGTAAATGTATAGTTATCAACAAGTTTTTCGTTATAATCAATTGATAATCAGCTCTAATGCCTAAAGTAAGGGTAGGAGTGATATGTGTTGCCGAAGGGCACTGCGACCTGTTGCCAACAAGTGGATCGACTGAGTCTTTTCGGGTAGGAGTGATATGTGTTGCCGAAGGGCACTGCGACAAAGCGCAAGTGTTTGTGCAACTACTACATCTGGGGTAGGAGTGATATGTGTTGCCGAAGGGCACTGCGACAATTGAGGGCAGCACTCGCAAAGCTCTCTGGCTCGTAGGAGTGATATGTGTTGCCGAAGGGCACTGCGACAAACAAGAACATAGCGGTTTTTGAGCGGGTTGACGGTAGGAGTGATATGTGTTGCCGAAGGGCACTGCGACTTCTTTCTTGCAAGGCCGTTGCGGTTGGGAATAGTAGGAGTGATATGTGTTGCCGAAGGGCACTGCGACCTTTAGGCGCCTCCTTAAGGGTGAGGGTTTGATAGGTAGGAGTGATATGTGTTGCCGAAGGGCACTGCGACTGTAAGTAATATAGACACAGCCTCTTCTGGTATACTGTAGGAGTGATATGTGTTGCCGAAGGGCACTGCGACTTTTTTCTTTCTGGAAGTATCTCTTCCTGTATACTGTAGGAGTGATATGTGTTGCCGAAGGGCACTGCGACAGAATGAGGAAAGTGCCAATAATCGTTAGCAGCGTAGGAGTGATATGTGTTGCCGAAGGGCACTGCGACCTCCAAGAAAGGAGCATAGTTACCAGTATATTCGTAGGAGTGATCCCGAAACACTTCGTTAAATCGGGACAAGTTATGTGTTGCCGAAGGGCACTGCGACATTAGGGTGCACAAAATTTTCTCTTCTCCGGTAGAGTAGGAGTGATCCCGAAACACTTCGGTTAATCGGGACAAGTATGTTGAGCATGGCGAAATCCCGACCCCAAGGCCCAAAAGGGTACGAAAAAGATGAATAAGCATCGTCGGGATGTGGCCGAAGGGCACTGCGTGTTGAGAAGTTCTGGATCTGCATAGCCGAAAGCAAAGATCAGGGAAAGGGTCAAGGTTCTTAGTTCCCAATTCCGCTTTCCCACTTCCGACTTAGGAGATGTGGAGTGATCCCGATGCCACTTTACTGAAGGAAGACAGTTATCGAACCTCTGTCAGCACAGCGATCTGGCCTCTGACTTCTGCTAACTGTTATGTTGAGCAAAGCGAAATCCCGACCACCATCGCTCAAAAGGGTACAGAAAAGACGAATAAGCATCGTCGGGATGGGGCCGAAGGGCAATGCGACCCAAGGATGAATTTGGGATTGAGAAAGTCCTCTACAAAAGCGGGCGCCAAGGTCCATTTCATTTCTTAACAAATCTTGAAATTATGGGCAAAACCATCACTGTCAAGGGAATTAGCAATCGAGGACAACGCTTCTTAGTTTGTCGGAAGCTGGAAGACCTAGCCCGGCTTTTAGGTAAGCCAGCTTTGTCATTGATGGCAATGGCCGAATTCCCGCAATACAATGAGTTCAGTTTGCCGAAGAAGAATGGTGGTCGACGACAGATCGAAGATCCCGTTCCCACCTTGAAAAAGGTGCATCGTAAGCTTAATGATTATCTGCAAGGGGTTTATTATTTACATCGCCCACAAAGTGCTTTCGGTTTTGTAACTAATCCAGTGGATGATCCTGCTCCGAGACATATCCTGAGCAATGCTCAAATGCACATGGGATGTCAATGGCTATTGAATGTGGATGTCAAGGATTTTTTTCATCAAATTACCATCGAGCGGGTCGTGACTTTGTTTCGGGATGCGCCTTTCCGGTTCAAGAAAGGAATAGCGGTATTATTGGCTGAACTATGCACTTATCGCGGGCGCTTACCCATGGGTGCACCCACTAGCCCGATCATTAGCAATCTGGTAGCTATTGATTTGGACCATGATCTAGAAGCTTTTGCTGACCAACATGCTATGATGTACACGCGTTATGCCGATGATTTCACTTTCTCCGCAAAGCAAGAAATAACTAGCAGTCACCTAGAACAAATTCGGGGAATACTGCACCGATATAACTTTGCCTTGAACCCCACCAAGATGAAATGGTACAGCCCGAAGGATGACGACAAGGAAGTTACGGGCTTGATTGTACGTGAAGAACGCATCGACCTCCCTCATGATTACCTGTCCCAACTGGGAGAAGCCATTAATCATCTGGATCAAATTATTGATGCAAAGTATAGTACACCTAGTGGCAGAAGTGATAAGGCTAAATGGATTGAAGAATTGGAGGAGCAGATTCGTGGAAAATTGGAATATGCTAGACAAATCTTGGGGGAATTCGACTTGCAATACCAAGACTTGGTGATTCAAATGGAGGAAGCTCTGTCTCCCCCCGAGCATTATGGCCCCATGAGTTGGCTGGATTTTGGTTATTCTTTACCACAATAAGCACTATGCAATTGGTACTCAACACACATGGACTCATCCTCAAAGTAAAACAGCACGTTTTTTACGTGGCAGCAGGTGATGAACAGCGATTGATTAGTCCGGAGCAAATCAATAGTATTGCCGTCACGGCACCTTGCATGATCAGCTCGGCCGCCATTGCTCTGGCCGCAGATGCCAATATTCCGATCTATTTTTATGATCGGATTGGCGAAGCCCAAAGCTGCCTTCGGAGTCCATACTTTGAAAGCCTGGCTACTTTGCGCCGAAAGCAAGTCTATTTTTCAGATTCTCCCGAAGGAGCAACATGGATACTAGAGCAGTTTCGATTGAAAACCCAACACCAAGTCCAAGTCTTAAAATACCTAGCTAATCGCAAGCGTAAACAGGCCACAGCGATCAAAAGTACCATCACCAAGTTGGAAGCACGTCTCGGGGAGTTACCTCACACCGAAGAACCACCATCCAAACCCTGGAATGCCTCCCTAATGGGCTGGGAAGGCACGCAAGCCAGGCTCTACTGGCAGACCATAGCCAGCTGCCTGGAAGCCCCTTGGCACTTCTCGGGGCGAAGCCGACGCCCCGCCAAAGACCCCTTCAATGCCATGGTCAACTATCTATATGGCATGTTATATTCCATCACCGAACAAGCCCTATTTGCTGCTGGCCTGGATCCGCACTTAGGTATTCTTCATAGTGATGAATACGATCGTCCCACCCTATCCTACGACCTCATTGAACCGTTCCGTCCCTGGGTCGATCGTTTAATTCTCGAAAACATCATCCAAGATGAGATCGAAAGTGAGTTTTTTGAAACTCAGTCCGGAGGCATCTATCTGGCAGATAATGGCAAACGTTTCCTCATTCCCGCCTTCAATGGCTGGATGCAACAGTCTATCCGTTGGCAATCTCGGCAGCAATCGCGAGAAGCACATATCTACCGCTCTGCGGCCCAGTTAGCCAAAAGCATAGATACCACTCAACAAAGACCCAAATCTTAGCCCATGCATCTCATTAGCTATGACATACAAGATGACCGACTGCGGATGAAGCTAGCCAAATCCCTTATCCGATATGGCATGTACCGCATACAATACTCCGTATTTATGGGAAACATCACCGATCGACCCCTAGGAAAAATCAGGTAAGTCTTGGCTCAATTGGCCCTAGAAGCGGCCTGGTCGGTAGAGGATTCCGTAATGATCCTCCCCCTGCACCAATACAGTGAAGAGCACGTAAACTTCATCGGCCGATCTCCTTCCCGTTGGGATGAGATTACCGGTGATAAACACACCTTAATACTGTAGATTATACTACTATGGATTAGGCAAAAAGTACTATTTTAAGGAAGATTTAGCCCAAAACAAGCACGTAAATGTATAGTTATCAACAAGTTTTTCGTTGTAATGTGCTGATAATCAGCACCTATGCTTGAGGTAAGGGTAGGAGTTATGTGTGCCGCCAGAGGGCACTGCGACTTTGTATGGGGCTCCAGCCCACCTCTAAAACCAAGTAGGAGTTATGTGTGCCGCCAGAGGGCACTGCGACAGATAACCATGGGCCATTTCAGTTGCTTCAGCATGTAGGAGTTATGTGTGCCGCCAGAGGGCACTGCGACACTTCGGCTTTTTGCTCGATTGATAGTAATCCGGTAGGAGTTATGTGTGCCGCCAGAGGGCACTGCGACCCGAAGCGAGTTTCCACTCAACTTCAAAGGAATGTAGGAGTTATCCCGATGCACTTCGTTTGATCGGGACAAGTTGTGTACCGACAGAGGGCACTGCGACAGTAGGCCTTGAAGTATCGATGGGTAGTTAAAAAGTAGGAGTTATCCCGATGTCACTGCGTTATATCGGGACAAGTTGTGTTGAGCACAGCGAAATCCCGGCTTCCAGAGCACCAAGTGTGCGAAAAAAAAGAATATGCTTCGATAGGATGTCGCCAGAGGGCAGCGTTTTGTTTACTCTCTCAGGGAGAATTGATTCAGAATATCCGTCAATGAAGTGGTCTGGCTTCTGGCCTCTGATATCTAGTACTGAGCTAAACTTCTCATTTTCGCTTTCCCATTTCAGACTTGGGCAATGTGGAGTTATCCCGATGTCACTGCGTTGTATCGGGACAGGTGTGTTGAGCAAAGCGAAATCCTGACCAAGTTGCTTCAAAGGAAAATACCCTGGTTGGAATAGTAGTTGCCCTCAAGAGGTGAATTGCCTTAGCTCTTGAGGGCAGTCGGGCCTGTAACGATCAGGGACACAGCATACTAATCCATGAGGGCCTCCGGCGTAGGTTAGTTTATCCCTTAGCAATCCTCAACTTCCCTACCCTATCCACTCTTTCGATCTTATAGCCCATGCTTTCCAGGAAAATCCAATCTTGCAGCATTAAGTCCGTATTTCGTTTTCTGACGTTATCGTCCTTGGCCAAAAGGGATTGGCGAAAACGCTCTCGAAATCTTTTGATAAAGCGAACGATTTCCTGTGCGTCTGGGGTGCGTTTTTGACCAGCGTTGTCAAAATGTTGATTAGCTGTGGGTGGGAGGAAATGGACATTGTCTGTGGCTGTCTTGCTGTCGATCTGTGTGTCGGCTGTATCCAGGCCCTGTTTTTCTGTCAAAGCGTCTGTTGTCTGTGCGGTCGGTTTTTGCTGTACTGGGGGCTGTGTTGGGTTTGCCAGACCATTTACAGCGGCTGGGTTCTTTTTATAAGGAAGGCCTGTCGCTACTGCCTGCTGGACAGAAACGGGTAAGAACAAAGGGCCGGTAAGGGCAAATCTGACTTTCCACTTTTCGGCAAGACGGGACAAGATGCCCTGCCACTTTTGACGGAGCCCCTCCGAGACAAGTCGCTTAGCAGTTAGTTCGCTGGCGTGAGGGTTAGCTTCAGTTTCGCTGATGAATAGGGCGATTAGAAAAGTAAAAAATAGGGCACCGAATGCGGCGATCAGGTCTACGATAATCATGGTTTGGGTTCGACGCTTTTTCTTGGTTTGGTAGGCTTGGATATCACCCAGCTGCATACTACCCAATTGGAGAATAATGCTATCCTTATTGACAGCCTTTTGTTGGATAAAACCGAGTAGATTGGCTTGTAGGGTAGGGGCTTTACTTTTCTCCAGTTGTATAAGCGATTCACCTTTTTCTTTAGCCCTATTGATTACTTTAGAGAGCTGCTTGGCTGCCCAGCGATTACCATCCCGGTAAAGTTTTGCCATGGCCTTTCCTTTACTATTAATAGCGTCATTCAACAGTACCTTGGCTTCTTTTTTAGCTTCTCCAATTCGCTTGGCTTCGGAAGACTTAGCGGTGCTTAATTCTTGTTCCAATACGGACCTGTCTCTGTCATAGACGTTATTTTGCAGGATAGCTGCTTCGGTGAAAGAATCGTTGGAAGGTTTGGATACGGAAACGTCCGCTATTTCTCCGGAGCTCCACCAGCTTAGGGTACCAGTAATGATTAACTGTATGAGGCATACGATTCCTAGGATTCGGGCAAAGCGCCTGCGGTTTTTGGAGTGGGTTTTCCAAGACTGATTCAGCATTTCCCGAGCTACGTAGGGTAGGAAGGTGCTGAGTGCACCATCTACGGCAAAGTAGGCGGCAATGGTGACTAGGTTGGCCAGAATTAAGGTCGTCGTTGAATGCTGGATCCTTTGGCTAAAAAAATCCAGGGATAAGGTGAAAACTAGGAATACACTAGTTAGGGCTAAAACTAGGAAGCAGGCTTGTTGGGCAAACTTTAGGGTTCGATATACACTCGCTGCTTCTGTTCGAAATTGATGATTTGGTGTCATTGGTAATATATTTTTACGACTGTCGATTGAAATGGAAAGTCAGATGAGTTTTAGAACAGGATGAAATTGTGAGGTCTTAGCTGGTGGTCACTGACAATTTGCACAGTACCAATCCAATTGCTGAGCAGAATAACCTCGGTCGATTTGGGCAGTGAGCTGATTGATATTTTCAATGGCAGTGGTAGCTTCACTTGGTCCGGATCCTGGCGGCAAATAGGGGAGGAGTGTGCTTAGCTGTTCCCTGTAATGTAAAAGCTGTTTTCGCAGTGCTAACACTTGCTGTACATTGTTACAATTGCGCGTTTTGAGCAGTTGGAAGATGCTGCTTGCCTTTATGATCAAGGACTTGAATTTCCCAGCAGCTTGCCTTCGCTGCACTTTAGCAGTCTGTATGAACTCGGGGAGCTTGCCTTGATTTAAGTTGGTATTAAACCAGTTAGCAAAATGACGTTTGCAATCTTCTAGGCTTGGATACCGCTGGCCATGCTGCAAGGAGGTTTGCTGGAAATGCCGTAGCAAAATCTCGAAGTTTTTTTGATCGAGAAGGTTTCCTTGGCCCAATGATTGACCAATAAAGTGGCGCTGCCATTGTTGGTCCTTAGACAGTTGGGGAAGGAATTGTTCAATATCTATTAATTCAGCAGGAGCAGCTTCTTCCTGTTGCTGTTGCTGAGTATTACTATCTTTTTTATTACTAAGATCTGTATTAGTATGCGGCCTACTTTGCAGCCGAGCAGCACTTGTGACTTCCTCTTTTGCGGCTGTAGTGGCTTCCTGACCATCAGTATGGCAGTCGTTCAGAAAATGTGTAGGTCTGGGCAAAAAAAGTTGCTCGTTGAGGCGATAGAAGGTACCGGCAAAGCGGCCCAATTCATTGTTGTACACGGGCACCAATTCAACGTATCCCAGGGTTGACAATTCCTTTAAGCCAGTTTGGACGGCTCGCAAGCCATCTTTGTCAGAACGATTCGTCAGTTCCTTTACATAGATTTGCCAATTGGCGGGGCGGGAGAGTAGTAAAGCGAGGATGCCTCTGGCCTTAAAAGAAAGCCGCTGGTCAAGAATCGCAGCATTGGCAATTTGTGTGAACCCCTTGATTCCCTTGGTTTTGGGCAAAGCTTGCCCATTCACATTCAAAGTATTACTTTTGATCATGTTAAAGAGATTTAACTAGGAGAAATTTCTGCTCGGAACGCCAATTCATTGCAGGATTTCTCCTTTTTTAGCGAAGAAAGTTTGCATCTTTCGGAAAAGATGAATAACGAAGACAAATAAACAAAAAAAGTTTAATTTGTTAAAATAAAGTTGTTGAATTTAACTTTTTTATGGATCTTAAGGACCGTTTCCTACATTTTTTGAAGACTGTCAACCTTAGTCAAAAGGAACTAGGGGAGAAGACGGGCTATTCTCAGCAAAGCCTTTCCAAATTCTTTACCGGAGCAACAAGAAGCCTTAAGTCTGATCTGTTCATTGCGCTGGCCGGACATTTTCCTACCTTAAATTTTAACTGGTTACTCCTCGGAGAAGGAGAGATGTTTTTGGTTTCTCCACAAGATCAATTGCAACGTTCCAAGCAAGAGGAAGTCATTAAGGAAAACCAAGATTTGGCAGAACAAAACGCCAAGCTACAACAGGAGATCAATGACCTTCGTCAATTACTAGAAACTAAGGACACCCTCATCCAAACGAAAGCCGAATTGATCTCCTTACTAAAGAAGAATCAAGACACCTAGAGCAAAGAATCTTACCCCATGAATTTTTCCACTTTGTACTAAAGACTACTGATAGAGCGATTTGGTTATTATTTTTTATGTTTCTTTTCTAGGTACCTGTACACGATTTGCGTAAGATGTGGATGTTTATCATTTTTTTGTTAATTTCGGGGGCCTTTTCCTATGACTTAATCGCTTGATATGATAGACAAGCTATTCGAGGAAATACCAGAAGAACATAGGTCTGCCCCGGTCTACCAAATGGTTTTAGGATACGCGGAGCTACTTTATCCAACCTTGCTCTTATTATTTGATAAGCAATATTCTTTTAGAACGGACTCAATTGAGTGTGGCTTAGACCTGAAGGTTGGCAACAAGCAGAAACTAGAATACGCTCGGGACAGTCTAGTTCCTGTTCAAAAAGTTCTTGAACAGCGATTTATGCAAGGCGTTTTTCTTCCAAGACTACTTGGCACTTTAGATCAATTTATCGATGCGGTCAATTCAGATATTTCTCTGATGAATTCCTTAGAAGATCTATTTCCCGACCGAGAAATGATCTATTCTTTTATTGAGCGATTCCACCAGATGATCCTGTCGAAAACGGTCTCTTTGGACCCAGAATTGAAAAGGTCTTGGGATGAACTTGAATCACTTTTGTTGGAGTCTGTTAAACTTCCAGTTCCGGACTTAATAAGGAATAAACAGAAGGCACAGCCCCCTGAGTCCTTGACTTCCCTAGGTAAGGTTTTTTATACCCTTCTCCTCGTTCCGATCTATGAGCATAAGTACTTCCTTTTCTTGAAGCAAAAGATTCAAGATCTGGAGGAGGAAGAAAAAACTGGAATTGAAGTTTTAGAGACTAAAGTTAAGGAGGATAGAATTGATTTACCACGGGCTGTAGGTCCTAACATTGAATCATCACTAATTGATGGGTTAGCCAAGATTCTCATGCCTTACTTCACGGAAGAGACAGATGAGATAAATCTCAAAGCTTTACTAAAAAGGGAAGAAGTTAAAGAAAGACTGTTTTTTAATGGCCCTGGAAATCGGTTCGTTGAAGTCTTTCGACAACTACACGAAAAAAGGAAGATCTACTCCAGTAAAAAAATTACTAGTCATTGGATCTGTCAGTATTTCTGTTTTTTAAATGCTAATACCAAGGAGGTTACCGACTTTAAGGCGGAAACGGTTTACGATATTTTATCTCGAAGAGACAATCCAGTGAGCCGCAAGAAAAGAATCGATATTAGCCAGCTTTTTGATCAGATAGAAAACAAGAAATGATACCGCAAACATACCGTACCGATTAAAACGGTCTTGTTTACGGTATGTTTTGTTTGTCATGTTTGCAGCATTACTAACTAAAACATTAAGTAATGCTAGACCTGACTAAGATGCCGCAAAGAATTCGGGTAGAACTGCAATTACAAGATCTTTTAGTTTTTGCACAAAAGTTGCTCGAGGCAAAACTAGAAGAGACCATACCTAATAACCAACCTGAATTTCTCACCATTTCCGAAGCTGCCGACTTACTAAAGCTTGCCAAACAAACCCTTTATCAGCTGACCAGCCGAAGGGCGATCCCTTTCTACAAAAAGAATAAGCGCATCTATTTTAAACGCACGGAGTTGCTGGCCTGGCTGGAAGACGGAAAGCAGCAAACACAGCAGGAATTTGACGAAGCGCTGCTAGCTCATATACAGGGGATCCACAAAAAAAGGGATATATGAATATCTCTGAGGTTTCAGTTGATCCAAGGGCGTATACGCTCCCTGACTTGTTGGCCGAGTGCCACCATATTCTCCAGACCGATGCAGAAGATTACGCTAAGCAACTACGAATCCTGGAAAAACTTAAGGCCAATCAAGAACACAATGCAACGAGATTGCTCAAGTTCGAGCAACGCCTGCTAAATGCTCGCATTAGGAACAACTTTTTTTCGGAGGTGATAACGCGTATGAACCGAGTCGAATTCCAATTGCTATATCTGGCCTTGGAACAGATACTGGCAGAAACGGAGCAAAGGCATATTTCGAAAGAAACTAGTTGCAAGACACGCTTCCTGATCACACTCGATGAAAATGGGGCAGAATATCTCATAATAAACCCCTAACAAGATGCTTTCAGATATTTACCATTCAGTTTACGAGACCTTTCGACTAAACGGACATAGTCATAAGCAGACGGAGGGAACAGGTGTAACTAAGAGACCCCAGCAACCAGCAAACCCACCTACTGACAAATGGACCAAACTTCCTCAACCCCGTACCGCTGAGCAACGCCTTAAAGACGCGAGTGAACAGCCAGAAATCCATATGCTTTGTGGCCCGATCTGGCAGAGTGGGGAACTCCATATTCTCTTCGCAGATACGGGAGTCGGCAAAAGCATTATGGCCGTGGCCATCGCTGATGCGCTCTCTAAGGGTGAGTCCTTCTTGGATCTAAGCAATGAATGTGCAGTCATGAATGTCCTGTTGTATGATTTTGAACTCTCTGATAAACAGGTAGAAAAGAGGTATTCGGATAGTTTTACCGGGGATGTCTACTGCTTTAGTCCAAACTTCTTTTTTGATACAGTCGATTTTATCCAATTGGATGAACTTAATCCCGATGGGAATATCGACGATCTACTCTTCGAAAAAATTCGGCATGATGTGCGTACACTAGGTATACACGTCCTAATTATCGACAACATTACCTATTTGAATCAGTACACGACACAGAAAACAGAAGCCGCACTCACCCTTATGCGTCGGCTGGTTAAGCTAAAAAGAGAGTTTTTACTTTCCATTCTGGTCTTAGCACATACCCCAAAGATCAACAGGAATGAGCCGATCTCTATTAACCATTTAGCAGGAAGTAAACAGCTTCCCAATTTTGCCGATAGTGTATCGGCTATAGGTAGGAGTGTACAAGACAATAATATCCGATACTGGAAACAGATCAAACCTAGTAGGAGCGCTGAACTAGTATACGATTACAACAACGTGATTACATGTGAACTAGTCAAGAAGGATGACAAATTCTTGACCTATGAACTTTTAGAATTCAATTGCGAGCGAGAACATTTACGTCAATCGGAAGAGAATAGTAGAATGGCCAAATATCAGGAAGCCAAAGAACTTTATGATGCTGGCAAAACCTACGCCCAGATTGCCGAAGAACTATTGGGAGACACCAAGTTAAAAGGTACGATCTATAAATGGATCAAAAAAGTTGATAGTTAGTTTCGAAGTTTCCCAAGTTTCCATCTCAAACTAAAGGAAACCCTGGAAACTTTGGAAACGGGAAACAAAGCCGCTGGTTTAGTGGCGAGAGTTATAGTCCATGCCCCTTTTTTAATAAACTAAAATATTGAACCATGCCTGATCATCATTCAAAGGATGAACGAACATCCCCAGGTGGCAAAACCACTTTTACCTTCCGTGTACAACCAGATATCAAGCTGGAATTAGCAGAACGGGCCAGAAGCCTGGGCTTAAGTCCTTCCCAATACGTAGAAGCTATCGTTGTCAAATGTCATTATGAACATGTTCGAAATGACAACAGCGACACCGTAGAGCAGAAACTGACCCTTTCTGCGGATCAAGCGGACGTATATCAATCCCTACTCACCAAATTGAGTCAACAATTTCCTGATCATACCACTGCTGAAATCATAACCGCCTGCCTGGCCCATGCTTTGGAAAATGCTGGGGCATTGTGGCAAAGGAGTATGAAAACCTTCTTAAGGAGAATTAAGGAGGGTTACTATCACCATAAAATAGAGAAAAATGACAACTAAAGGATTTGTAATTGTAAGCTTAGTATCTCTATTCCTTGTCATTCTGATGACACAGCTGAAATATGACAGTCGTCATTTGTCATGAGGCTTTGAAATGAAATCCCATGACAGAAAAGAACCTTTTCAGCGACCATTACGACCGGTATATCCAAACTCGATTAGCCGATCGCCTTAAGAGAAAATACACACCACTTCCTTATTATTTGAAGTACAAGATGATGAGGAAGTTGGCCTTAGTAAGCTCCTACGTATTCAACCTCTTTAGTGGATTGACAGCCGCTGGTTTGGTATTCTTGTTTGTGTACAAGCTATCTCAATGGCTGGTTTTATCCGTCGTACTAACATTGATTTTCCTTAGTTTACTGGAACTATCCAAGCGACAAGTATCCACCACCTTCCTTAAGGACTGGGTTTCTAAAGTACAGCTCAATATACCGATGTGCTTTTTGGCTTTAGTATTATCCGCCTTAAGCATTAGCTTCTCCTACTTCGGGAGTCAGCGAATAGTGCTGCAGCTAGCCAGTATACCCGAAATTGAAATCCAGGATACCTTAGTAACTCACCTAGAAAGCAAAGTTCAAAACCTTAACCAGCAGATCGAAGCCGCCAGGAATACCCGATACCGGGGTACCACCACTACCTCAAGCCAAAGAACAATAGAATTACTAACCACTCAACTCACCAACTTAGAAACTGAGATCCTCCACCTGCAACGCAAAAACCGGGCAACCATGGCTAGTACACAGCTGGTACACCAACAGTACACCGCCGAACAAGCCCAATACTTCGCCCTGGTTACCCTGGCCTTTGAAGCGTTTTTCTTTCTTAGTATCTGGTACTTGGAATACTACGATTTTCGCAGCTATGTAGAAATGAATGTACTCCCAATAGCCAATATTACTCAATCCGGTAAGCTTAAGCCTAACACTAAGCATACATTGAAATCTTCCCTTAATCGCAAGCGTACCGGAAGAACTATGTCAAACAGTAACCTATCTACTCAGGAAGAAGTCAAGTTGCTAAAAAGTCGGATCGCTACGGCCAGATATCGATTGAAAAATGGGGTAGGGAAGAGGGAGACGGCGGAGCGGAATTTGGAGGAGTATACCGGGAGGCTGAAGGGCTTGCAAGATAGCTAGGCACAGGTCCTAAACCAAATATTTCCAAAAGAGGAAAAGGAGCTGGACATAAGGTCTACCCTTATTTGTTGAGAAATTTAAAAGTGGAACGCCCCAAGCAGATCTGGGCGATGGATATCACCTACATTCCTGTCCAGGGAGGCATTTGTATCTGGTAGCCATTATTGACCTGTACAGTCGCTTTATTGTGGGCTGGTCCTTGTCTAATATCATGGAATCTGAATGGTGCCGACAAGTCTTGGAAGAAGCGGTGGATCAGTACGATCTCCCTGAAATATTAAATACAAATCCGGTTAGTCAGTTTACTGCAATCGATTTTGGCCGATATGTGACTATAGACCTCGGTATTCGCCTGAGCATGGACGGAAATGGAAGAGCTATTAACAATATTTTTATTGTACGATTACTTTTGAAACTAGGTTTCCAGATCAAAAAAAGTTAAATGCGATCGCCCTGGGGAAAGTGCTTATCCCCTCTATATGATTTTATTGTTTTTATATTTAGCTTAGTGCTCTTAGTCTATATCCAAGTTCCCAAACCGATTTATGACATATGACACCTCATACATCTATAAACCAAGCAAGAAAGGCCGTTAGTAAGGACGAAATAGAACAAGCTATTGAAGAAATACAACCATGCGTTGATTACATAAAAAGGAAGCTTGGTAGTACTATTGTTGCGCCTATTAGGGCTAGCTTTCTAACTATTCAGTCACGCTATAGTAGAATTAAAAAAGAAAAGATAAATGGTACATCGCAAGATAATACCCGAATGAATGAAATAAATATGTCCTTTCTGGAGCTAATCGATGAAATAGAAGAGTTATTGACAAATCAGAATACTTCCGAACCTCATATAGATTCTAACGCTGCTAACTTTACTGATACAACGGTTGCTGTAGAGACTGAAACAGAAGAAATAGAAATAACTATTGATAGAGACTTTAAGAGTTATTCTGAAAACGATCAAGAAAAGTTGTTATCGGCGCTTGCAAGTTTACTAGACTTGGAGAGAGCTGAAATAAAAATTAAAAAGAAAAGAAAAGGAAGCGTGAAGCTTACACTCTCTCTTCCTAAAGGAAAAGCAAAGGAATTGCTTGATCTTATAGAAACAGGGAAACTGTCTGAATTTGATGTTAAGGAGATTGGGGAAAAGATTTTAAAAGACACCCCAATTTTCGGCTCCTATGAAAATTTCCTGCAGGCTTTTCTGAATCACGGATATCAATTTGTCTCTTTTAAAGAAAGAGACCAACCAATTAATCAAGTCATATTACGTCATGATGTTGACTTTGATACAAACTTTGCTCTTCAAATTGCTCAAATCGAGTCGACCTTGGGTATTAAGTCTACTTATTTTTTTCTATTGCGTTCTGATTTATACAATATTCTCTCACCAAAGACCTTCGATCAAATAAGGGCCATTAAAGCGCTAGGTCATTCTATTAGTATACACTTTGATCCTTTGATTTATGAGGATTTTTATGAAGGATTAGCTAAGGAGATTGAAGTTTTTCAACATCTGTTTGATGAAAAAATCGATATTATCAGTCTTCATCGGCCTCATGATTATTTCAAAACCTATGACGCTCCTATTCAAGGGGTAGAACATACCTATCAATCCAAGTATTTAAAGGATGTAAAGTACTTTTCAGACTCGACAGGGAAATGGCGTTATGGTCATCCCTTTGATTCAGATTCTTTTCTAAGAAAGGAATCATTACATATACTCATTCATCCTATTTGGTGGGCAGTTAATGGAAAAAATAGTATTGAAAAACTACGCTTGTTTTTTGAACTGAGAATTGAAGAAATGAAAAAAAATTGGGAATACCGGCTTTGGCAGGGCAAACGCAATCAAAAATAAAAGAGAAAGATATTCTAACTTGGTTTCAAAAATATGGAACTATGCACTCCTCTTGAAAAATTGAAGCGAGTATTCAGTGGACTGAATGCTACCTCTAAAAACTCTTCTTCCATTTAGCGAGAACATAACATCCAGTGACCAAATCAATGATCACCGGCTGTTGTTGTTCCATTTCTACCGGAGATTGGGGAAAAAACTGTAAATGAAACCCTGCTTGGAAGTGAGAATTTCCTCTTAAAGTATTATAGGGCGTCCTCAAAAAGTCGGCGCTGATTTCAGGTTATCATTATACCAGTTCGGCGATTAGAAGTGATTGAGTAAACCAGAACTTGTCCTCTTCAGCTAAGCCAAATGAAAAGATTTGATCAATGGAATCAATTGAAAAAGTAGATTCACAGTAAACGTGGTGAGTTCTACGTAAAAGAAAGACAAATCCGATATGCGCACCTAGGCCATAATGTAGGCGTTGAAGAGGATGGGAAAGGAAAGGATTCCAATAGGCCTGTACTGGTACTCAAGAAGATTTGAAATCTATTTGCCGTCTTACCCATGACCACCAAAGGAAAAGATTCGAAATCTTACTATCGTCTTTCAGATATCTATTTTGGAAAAACCTCTAGAATTATTCTTTCTCAAATTAAGGTAATTGATAAGGCCAGATTTATCAAAGATTTAGGAATTATCACTGATGGCGATTTCAAGGATGTAAAAGAAAAACTTAAAGCATTGCTGCTCTAAGCTCTTTTTGCCTCCAACCGTAGTTGGAGGAGGATCCCGGAGGACATTTGTGGTCTCATTATTGCTGAAGGAGGTACCTTTGTTAAGTTTCTTTCTTACTGCTTCTATCCTAATGGAGTTTCTAGATTTAGAGAAACTCATATCCTATGAGCAGCTCATTTTTGCAGAGAAACTCCAGTTCTTTTCGTTCCTAAAATCCAAAACTGTGGTTAGAGAACGCCATAGGTATACTTTAGTCAATATGAGCTTCAACCTTTCGTTATTTAACATTCTGTACGGCATGATATCTGAATGACATCAGGAAGACGCTTTGTTAAGAATACATCTTTTACAAATAGTAGAATACCTTTTCATAATCGCGCTGAATCACTCTTCCTTCTCCTTCTTATAATCCAGCTGATCAAAGCGAAGCCCACTATATCCACCACCTTTACCCGTCTGTCGCTGTCGACCAAGCCAGGTATATAAACGGCCATCAAACCAACGAGCTCGCTGCCAAGTCTGAGCGATTAGGGTGCCTGATTTAGGAACTTCTTCCTCTTTGATGAAGTAAGGACTTGGTTCAGCATCGTCCAAACCTTCCCGGATTAAGCTTGTCTGTGGACAAACAACAGGTGTATCTAATGTTTTTACACCACGTGGCATGCTTGCGCGTTGGAGTCGGACAGAGCGCCTAGTCTCATCAGTAGTCTGAACCGGAATAAATGGTATCCAGTTTTCAGGAACAGTATTGGCAAGAGTATATTTGATCTTGGCATCATTTTCTGCTTCTGTTTCTTCAATCTCCCCCGCTCCAATTTGTTCCCTCAGAAATCGTTGAAGCTCTAAGCCCGCTTCATAACCATCTCTACCACCTCCTAGCCCATCGGGAATTATATTTTCAACACCCCAAACCATATTGGCCATCTCATCTCTGATAAAGTTGGCCTTTTCTAATGGCTTACTTTCTAATATCTGTGGCAAGGTGGGGGCTAAGAAAAAGCGGGTATCCACAACTTCACTAACTCCTCGTGTTTCCTGTGTATACATACTCCATCGCCTCCAATCATCTTCATTCCCTTTATTGGCTGCTTCAACTAGAGTTCGTACACCAAAAACGTCTTTTACTTCGATTCCTTCTAGGTCTATCAAAGAACCTACTTTTGCTTGATAGGGTATCACATACCAATTGTTGGCGAAATTCAACATGAAATCCTGCAAAAGAACCTTGGCAATATCCGTGGAATTCAAAATAAGGTGTCCAAAATCAACAGCCTCATCTTCCATTTCCCAATGGCGGGCATTTGGCATCCCTGGAAAACTAATTTTTGAGGGAATAAGGGTGAGCACTTCTTTTGAAGTAACTTCTTCATCAAAGGTTTCAATGGCAGCATCTGTGCTTGTTCTTGGTATTTCACTATTTGGAAAGTCAAAAGCATACCAATCTAGTTTTCCACCGTGATATTCATCCGCAATGAGTTCTACTTTTTGTGATGCTTGATCGGGATTGGGGCCTGCGCAGCTGAATTGATATTCTAATCGGTTAGGACTCCAAGCTCTGTCCTCATTTGTTGGCTGAGAATAAGTTCTTTGCCACCAATCTGTGAAGGCTTGTGAAGCTGCAGTATATGCTAACACTTGAGGATCTTCTGAATTGTAGTTGGCAAAAATACCATCATCAGGTGCTTCCCCATTGTCGATGGCTTGATATAGTTTCCAACCGTTCACGGCTCTTCCTGCTACGGCCTGCAGGGCTGACCATTCCAGACCATTTCCTGCTTGCAAGCCATAATTGATAAGTTGTTGCTTTTCTTCCTCTGTTTGCGGCATACTGGTTGGCGCATCAGGAATATCAAATGGGTAAGTCGTTATGTAGTCTTGTTCGAATGTAAAATCAGATAGATTGAGCCCCTGATTTTTAAAAGCTTGATCCAATAACTTGATCCAATGGCGTCCCATCTCCAATTGCATACCTAAGTCCGGACGAATTACTTCCCTTTCCACCTTTGTTTCCAAAGGAATCGTTTCATCGAATGGGACATAAATTGGGTTATTTATACCAGAGGCATATCGATTTAACCGGGTGTTTTTAACACTGAGGCGACTGAACACAATAGAGCCACCATCTACTCCAAAAAACTCTCCCCATCGCCATTGTTGTGCTAACATCCAGCAGGCATCTCTGACTTCTGCTCTCAGGGTCCGCTCAAAATTTTGAGTACGGCACTTGGGTTGCAAGGAATTCCATGCCACCACTACGGGAGTACAAATTGGTACGTTTTTAGCTTTGGGCATTGTTTGGAGTGTTATTTTTTTTGGTTAAAATTTAGGGTGATCATCTTATCCGGGCGGTTGGAAATAGCAGAGACTAACCCTGGAAGAAAATGGTTAAATAAGGTGCCTGGATTTTGCTCCAATAAATAAGGATCAACGGCTCTCTTTTGGGCCAGATCAATTGTTTCGTTCAAAGTATCTATTAGGTCTTCCCATTCCCAATGTCCTGTAAGCTTCGGAGGAACGGCTAACAATAAAACGTTTGGTGGTTCCGTCGCTGGTTCTTCATAATTAAAAGCAATTCCCGTCGTTTCTTGCTTCGACGGAATTCTTTCCAACCATTCATCGAACAGAAGACCTGCTTGGTAACTATTTGGGGTGGGGGCAAAGTTGTCAGGAAGATTGAGGACTAAAGACAGTGTATCTGAGAACACTTCGCGCTCATCAGAATAGGCTAAACCTAACCATCGATCATTTTCTTGATAAGGTAACTGTATGGGGCTAAGCTCAAAATTGGTCTTATTGGTACTTAAAGTATCAGAAAATAGGGCCGCTTGCTGATAAGTCTGTACACGTTCTCTTACTTTCGCCGTTCCGTACAACCATTCATCTGCAGCCATAGGTGGTGCATCTTGTAATAGCATAGTGGAACTCGCTGCATGGGCTAGGGATAGTTCTTCTGAATTATAGAGCTTGAAAACTGGAGTTGGGTGGAAGGAGTCACCAAATAGTTTCTGCGCGGCCCGAATGAGCCAGTTTACTAAATCTCCTTCAGAAAGCTCCTCGGCACTAAACAAATCGAACATTTTTTGGTGCAATTGGCTATTGGTTACGTCATCGGAATTGGCGGTGCCTGCGTCTAGAATGGTAAATAACTCCATTCGGAAAGCCCGTTTTCGTTCCTTAGCTTGTTCATGAACAGTTTGTCTTTGCTGCTCTAATAAGATTTGAATTTCACTGGTGGCACCAGAAGTAGACTTCGGTATAGCTCCTTCTATTCCGAAAGCGGAAGTTACTCGTAGAGTATCTCTTAAATTATCAAAAGCCGTTAGCGCATCACTATCGGTTTCTGGATCTGGAAAAGCGAGCACCGTGGTGAGCGCATTATTAGTTCCGTTTAAAAGGTTATCAAGGGTTTCATAGGCAAACTTGATCCGACTCCAAAGTTCAAGAAGGTTAAAGCTAATCGTCTCCGGTGTATTATCTGCACTCAATAGAAAATCTTCCGCTTGCAGATATCGATACTCTCCAGTTATCTTTTTCAAATTCCTTGCCAAGGGTAGAATTTCGTAAAAAGTCTTGATTTGTAATGGCCAATTAGCACGATAACGGTAATCGATCTTTACTGCAATCTCATCTGAAAGCGTAAGTACTCTCCTTACATGATCTTTTATTCTCATGGATAACTCGGATTCATCATCAACGAGCTGGTCTCCTATGATAGCTAGCAAATCAATCGGCTGAATCTGGAGGTCACTTAGCTTTACTTCAAGTTCATCCGTTGCCTCTTCATCAGGACCAGCTTCAAAAATGTAGACTATACATTGAATATCTTCCGGTTGATTAAGCACTTTACTCAACCAGTAATTTAAGTAAGGAGCCGTTTGTGAGCGAGGTGTAGGGGGCACATTGGTCCAGCGGCTTGCGGTGTCCGATAAATCAAATAATAGACCTACTCGATGGGTGACCGTAATCCCGGTTCGAGGTGTTTCGATTACTTGGGGATCTGGCGGTAATTTCCCTTCGGTCATTGCATTGAGATTGGCTCCGGCTCTTTCAAAATTACCTAAGACTGCTTGATAAACACCTTCTGCCATATTCAGATCGCCTAAAGCGTCTAAGATATCATTCAGCTCATCTGTCAATTGATTGATAACCGTTCTTTCTTTTTCGGCTTCGACTGGGTCTGCGTTGAAACTCAATCCTAAATCATTTGCTGTGTTATCTTTAAGAAACTTGACCAGATCAAGTCCGTGAACTACATTATTTGCCTCTGCCTGACTGTCACCACTTTCATTGGGGATTAGTTGATTGGCTGTCAATGGGAATTTTTCTCGCAGTGTATAGATATGATGATTCATCTGAGGACTACCATCTTGCTCCGAAATATCATGAAGTCCTCGCTCAAATCGATACCCAAGTAATGCAGCTAGTTCTTGCCCATTTTGTACACCTTGGATGATCTGTAAGGCTTTTCGAACCCTCTCGGAAGAAAGGTTTACTTCCATACTATTCCCATCACGAGATAAATATCCCTCTCTTAATATGGCAGCAGCTACTGCTTGGCCAGAGGAAGGGGTATGAATAAATCCAGCATTGCCCGCCTCATAAGTCAATGGTAGTTCCATTTTAGGAGGCTTGATGACTGGCACGAAAACAGGTCCTGAGACTGGCGTCGATGGAGGGTCTATCTCTGTATTACTCTGCGTTGAAATATTTACAACCACTTGCTCCTGAAATGTTCGAAATGGTCCTCGTCGAACCTTAAAAGCATCTGGAGTATTTGCATTGGGTACCCGTTCTCTGGGAGGTTTAGGTCGCAAATCTAGTAACCAACCATAGGCACCAGTGTAAATACCTTTCTGACGAGTGGTTGCTGAATTTGGAAAACGCATTTGATCTAATCGATGATTAACGAGACCAGTCTGCCAGTCTGTCATTCGATAGGTGCATAGATCCAAATGTTCTACTAAGCAACGTTCTAAACGTGCAGTTGGTAGGTCTTGTAGAATCCTCAGGGCTTTTTTATGCTGTAACAAAGAACTAGTAAGCGATGAGTACTCCTCCAAATGACTAGAGGTAAGCAAGGAAGGTAAATCAATAACATCGCTCCCCTCCTTAATCGAAATTCGAACAGAATTGAAGAGAATATCATAATGAGTCAAATCACAATCTTTACCTATCGGAATATTTAAATGCTCTTTTTGTTTTCGCTCAATATTTTCACCTTGAGTGTTCAAGATAGTAATAGCTGTATCTAGGCATTCACGGAGGTAGGCATGCCGTAATAGTAAATAGAGCAAACTTCTAGAAGGAGGAATAGTTATACCTTCATTGGTATATCCAGCTCCAGTCCATATTGTAATTAGTGGCTCATTGTATAACCATTGAATGTAACTCTGCCCATCGTATTTTTTTAGCAGAGGGGCAGTCTCGGAAAGTGGATTTTCATCTATTAGATCTCCTTTCAGCCAAACTTTGCTTTCAAGATAAAAATTATCAAGCATAAATGGGCGACCTGAAAACAGCCCAAGCTGAGATCGAATGTCTTCTCCTGGATTCCAGATATGTTGCTGCCACCAATTACTGACTGCCGTATCGTCCTGATTATAAAAACGACGAAGGTTCCAATGGAGCCAGGGCCCTAGCAGATATTGACTAAAAAACTCCACACTCGTTGGATGTAGGGTCTGAATCTCCATAAATATTTGTTGCCAATAAGCCCCTGTATCTTGTACAGTCTTAACTGCTGGAACTTTCGTTTCCCACTGCTCATGAATCTTTCCCAAAACAGTTTGTATACCGGAAGCAATTTGATCCTCTTCTGTATCTCCCCAAGTCATTTTAGAATAAGCCGTAGCAGGGAGTATGCCATAAGGCTGATTTCCAACAAGAATGGCTGGTAGAGGCCCTCGTCCGCGAATGTGCTTGCAGAAGAATTTTTTGGTGTTTTCAATGATGGGCCGCGTGAGTTCTTGATCTAACATTTGTTCTAGATAGTAACTAACTGTCCCCGGAGAAAGGGCATGGTTGATGGCCAGGGCCTCCCGGATATCTGTGTGATTACTATTTGGAACATGTTCCAGTGGACTGAAATTTATACCCAAGGCCTCGGCAAGCCATTCTCCATCGGATTTATCCATGGCTTCTTTTTCGGGATCTTCCTGGATGAGTGGTGCTCCCATCTCTCTTTGATAAGCTTCCGCTATATCTCGGGTAGTACTAGAAAATCCAGCGCTGCCCGTTGCAGAGTTATTGGTGGGAGTTCCCTGTGGAAGGATACCGAAACCATCAGGAGAGTAATGTAAGTTATTGATATGTCGTTCTACAGCAACTCTTCCTTGATGCTGGTTTTCTGAAAGTCGAATACCAAGGGCTAAAACTTTGTCGAATCCTTCTTGGTACTCTTGGGTGGTGAGTGGTATTTTGACCCCCATACCATTTTCAATCGCTTTGTCAAAATCGACCATCCATTCCATCTCGGGATCAACCTTAAGTTTCCCATCTTCTTCTTCAAATGAAGTTTCTGCTTGGCCTGGATCGGGACCAATGATCAGGGGATCTGGAATCAGTTTGCCAACAACTTCCTTATAGTCCGTACCCGTGTAAACCCTCACTACAAAACGATCTGGAAGTAGATCAGCGCGAGGAGGAAGCGTCCAGGAGTTTGATTTTTGACCGTTAAACGGAAAAATAGGAGCAGCAGTAATGAAGGCGAAGTCGCTTAATTCAGCAGGCCAATTCGCTGGTTTTAGCCGCTTGGCAATCCAGGCAGCACGGTTGGCACCATAGCTGTGATGTAATACTGCCCAGGCACCATATTTCTGATTCTCAGCAGCAGCTGTTTCTTCTTCGTCTAAGTTACCACTATGAATTTCTTTTTCTTGACTCCACATTTGGGTCCAGAAAGCTTTTCCTGCTTCTACTTCATCTGGAGTTAAAAGGGGTTCGTGTGTATTGGTATGAATGTCGTCTGGGAAGATACGCACCCAAAGTTCTAAACGAGTCTCATAAGTATAGCCAGTTACCAACCCAAATCGCCCTCGAATAGCAACTGGTACAGTAGGGTTCATAAATCGGGCTTCTATCCGGACTGGTGTTAGAAGAATGGGATAGGCATCATCAAAGTTATTAATCAACTCTTGAGGATTCCCCAATTGGTCGAATGCTTCGCTCAGGGTATTTAATAATGCTTGCTTTGTTTCTAAAGTAGCTAGGTTGGCCACCAGTCGTTCTCGCAGATTTGCTGGTATTTTTCTTGCAGATTTGGCTTTCTGCTTTTTTTCTTCAACTGGTTTGTGAGTTCTAGCTGCTTCCTCTTGGCTTAGTTCCTGCAATGCCAACGCTTCCTTGGCCTGGTAAACAGCTTCCCTAGCGGTATCTCGCTCTTCTTTGGCTACCTTGAGTTGTTCTTGTAATCTTTTATAATCACTCATGTTTTGGGATTTAGTGGTCAGTCAGGAAGCATTTCTGTGGCGTGGATGGCTAGCATGAAAGGTACTTGATAAAGAATATAGGCCATATCGGCAGAATTGGTGCCCCAGGCCAGGTTGGGATTCTCATCATCATCTGAAGGTGCACCTCCAATAATGGCGCCTGTATTCACAAATGCACTCCCCATATGTTGCCAGGTCAGGTCATTCCAACTGCTAATATCTCCGGCAGATCCTCCTGCCAATTCATCCAGTCCAAAGCGTGGACCGGCAGGAGGTTGTTTAATCGCAAAAAACCAACCAGCATCGTCTGTATCATTACCACTAGCCTCTTCCGCTGTTATATCAAAGCCTAAAAAGGTGATATCTGGTGAGATATCTGCTGAATAGATGGGGTATTTTTCCTCAGAGTTATCATTAAATACCCGTTTCCCGTTTTCAAAATGCGCTCTGATCGCGAATATCGATACCTCTGGATAACGATTGACCACTTCTCCCCGAATGGCTAATACAAGCGGAGCCTCTCCATCATCTCTCAGTCGGTTGTTGTTTTGACCTAAGGCGTCAGATCCAAACCATTCGTGAATAGGTTTAATATCTTTTAAATCTCCGGCTATACTTTCATCGGTTTCATCTTCAGGGATGACAAAGCCACTCACATCCCAAAATTGACGGAAGTACGAACCACGTTGATCAGTGGGGAATTCATTCCAAAGCAACTCCCTGGCCATTTCATGGTTCAGTCCTACCATATAAGATTCAATAAATTCTTGGTTGGCTTCTAAGAGGGTAATCGTATTCCTGGGCATGGCTTCAATATTAGCCAGGATATAGTTTGGGTCTTTCTCCAATAATTTCTTATACATGGGTTCCGTGTAATCCGGAGCAGCCAGGATAGGTATAATGGCATCTAGATCAGCTGCGGTGCCAATTTTTATAAGTACCCGATCTTTAATCGTCTTTTCTGGTTTAAGCCCTTCGAGTAGACACTGAAGAATACTTTCCTGGTGTAGACCAACTCCTTCGAATGGAATCTCAACAGTATCGGCCTGAAATTCATCCAAAAGTTCTGCCCCCGCCGTTAAAAAATCCTCGATAGTTTCAAGATTACCATAGGTAGTAGGCGGTTGAGAAAAATCTTCTTCACTACTTGGAGGATCTGAGAAGCCAAAGTTGGGATTTCTATCGGGCGGGGTATTGGTCAAAAGTGTCCCATCAATCACCGTCTCAGAAGTAGGGTCAGCTGGATCATTTCCAAAAGTTAGTGTTCCCTCGTTTTTCCCATCTGGCTTGGGATTATATTTTATGAAGTCCCAAGGACTTATGATACCGCGAATGATATTTTTGTAGGCTGTACCAATTCTACTCTCCGGCCTGACTCTAGCAGACTGTTCCTCAGTAGTTCTTCCAGCAACATTTTCGTTTCCCTCTTTTGGTAATCTCTTTCTTACTCTTCCCCTGGGTTTTGACAAATACCTGAAAGTTGGATCAAATAGAGCCAGTGGATAGGCACTATCTACAATCATCTGGAAAACTGTGGAAGGCCCACATTTGATGAAATACATAAAGGGCGATAACAAGCTTAGTTGCTCTACTTCATCCAGGCTTGTAATGTGTCGATCGTATAGTCTAGCAACAATTTCAATACCCAATTGTGCCTGACGTAACATTTGATTCGCTTCGAGGATTGCTCCAACTTGCTCCCAGGCAATTTCCATATATTTATCCTGATGCTCCTGGATGACATTGGTGCCTAAGCCTGCCGCTGCTCGATGCCGGGGGTCCGTATTTAAAGTGCGCAACCAGGCCACTTCTGCTGTGCCAGAAAGAACAGGTTCAACCGTACGGGCAATGGCATGCCATTTGCCGTAGAGCGGAGGTGTAATGACCGGATCTTCTTTGACATTGTTTCCACTGTAAGGATTGATTGCGAGATCAAGTAACCCACTATCGGGTAATTGTACATGCTCATTCAAATTGATGAGTTCGGCGATGCTCTTTGCCCAATCCGTGGCATTTACAATCTCTTGATAGCTTACGCCTACTGGTTTCAAGGCTCCTCCCATTTTAGTCACGCCATTAGTTACTCCATCAGTCACCGCTGGGATATTAAAATTGGGTTCTTCCAAAACTTCCATCGGACGATAACCAACATCATCTGGTAAAACTCGGCCTTCTAGTAAGCGGACCAGGTATTCAAAATCACCAAAAGGGCCAGTTTGAAATTTCCAGGAATAGTAAATGGGAAATCTTTTATCATGATTACTGTGCTCTCGCCAAGAAGCTTGTAACGAATCTACTCCCGCTGACTCTCTTCCAAGGCCGGCTAACCGGCCACTTTCAAATGCTGGGACCACAAAAGCTTGGTAATAGCTGTCTGGGCTAAGCTTTCGAGGACTCACGAGGCGGGAAAGCGCAAAATCAGGATTTGAATTAAGTTGAGCTTTCAACTTTATTTTGGCTTCTTCAATATCATTTTCTCCCGCGTCGTCTGACAAATCCACATTGACATGTACATGGGCAAAAGCCCAGCTTTGATCTTCTGGAGGGAAAGCTGTATCCAGACTAATATTCAGATCAATATAGTCTAGCGGGCCATTGGGGTTTTCATTAAAGCTATATTCGCTTTCTTCCAATACCAGCAAAAACACCCAAGGGCGCAGATTATGATTATTTGCTTTTGCGGGAGTATAGTCCCAAGGAAAAGTATCTTGATAAAATTCTATAAAAGGTAGATAGTTCGGTTCGAAGTTTGGGGTGTCGGGTTCTGGATGAACTCGTACAATATTGCGAGTATCAATACCAATAATATCTCCTGGCCCGACCAAATTTAGTGTTTGTAGAATCGGATCCCCTGCATTTAGGTTTAGCTTCACCTCCAAACTTGAACGACCAGTCTCTTCAGACTCGCCAATGCCCAGATTATCTACCTGGTTGAGGTAAAGCCCCAATCCTTGGCGCATCCAGGATACAAATGAATATTTTGCTAAGCTCATAGGGTTGAAATTTCAAATTCAGGAACCACGCTAATACTTCGTTTCACGGAGGGATCCTTTTGTACCAGACTACTATAGTGATCAATAGCTGCGGCATAGGAGTCCTTCAATGGATTAGTATCTTCAGCACCATCTGTGTAATTATCATAAAGGCTAAGATCGCTACGCCAGACTACTGCGTACCGTTCTGCTTTAATAGTAATCTCATCTGGAGCAAATGGTGTCTTTTCCTTAATACTGAAGGAAAGGGGGGATTTGCCAGCTGCACTACCTTTAACCGTGGCATGTAATACGGCTTCCTTCTCGGACCGAGTAGGTTTAGGCTCGTCTATTTCTTGTCCTGCAATAGCGTATTCATATTTGATATTTCGCTTTACAAAATAACTGGCCCCCAATTTGCTAGCTGCATCCAACTTGACACCACCCTTGTATTTTACAAATGATGGACTGGATAACTTTTGACTTTCACTCATCTTACGGAAATGATTGGGAGCAAAATCTTCTTTGATGTGTTGACTCACTTCAAAAGTTTCTCCATCAATCTCAAAACTATTGATGATGTATGTCTTGCTGTCAGACACCTCCTGCGAACCAAACTTTTGGATAGTTATTCCTAGCGGCAACGCTTTTTGACTTATATGGAGTTCTCCAACTGGATGTACTAGTCCAACTAAACTGTCAATCTTGCGCAAAGTGACCAGTTGCCTGCCAGCAGGTAACTTCCCGGTCCAATTAGCTGGATTTATTAAAGCAGCTCTTAGTTTAGGGAGGACTGCAATCTTTGGTAGGCTCGTATTTCTTCGTTCACCCCAGGTCTTAGAAGCTTTTACTTTGAACTTGATGCCTAGGATTTTAACTTTAGCTATTCCCTCTGCCTCCCAGGGGGTCGGCCCGTCTAAGGATAATTTGAGATCAATACTCATTTTATCCTTGCCCTTCCATTTTAACCCAATGTAGGCATAAGCCAGTAGACTCATGTAGAAGGGGTTGAACTGGAAAAGTACGTCGAAACCAAAGTGCCCCTCCGCTGTTAGATTTTTGGTCACCTTGATGTATATCTCTGCTTTGGCGCCAAATTGTACCGTATTAGAAGTTACCGCGAAGTAGGTAGTTAGCGTCAATCGGGGGTTATTACCGCCTAGGAAGTTCATAGTCAATCGCTGCATCCCAGCCAGCATGGGTGGCGGCTGGTAGCTCGGATGGAAACCTCCTACACTCAACAGGAAGTTTTTGGGGTTCTTCCAGGAGATGCGCAACGCCATATCACCTGCGAGCGTGATCTTCAATAATTTGGAACCAAATAAACTGGCATCGAAGGCAATTTGCCCTTTTTCAAATTCTATAGTCCCTAGGAAGGCTACTTGCAGATACAATAGTTTATTGTTCTCATCCGGTAGGGCGGCTTTCAGCACACCTAATATGGCAAGCCTGACTGGGCTTGGCACCTCAATGATTACTCCTAGCTTAATCGTAATGAGCGTAGGCGTTCCCCACTCAATGAGTCCCATCAGGCCAAAGGTAAAACGGCCTTCTTCTACGGGGAAAACACTGCGCAATTCAGAAATGAGTTGCGGAGCATTGACCAATGGATCGGCTGGGAATAATAGACGATCATTGGCTCCTGTCTTGATACCAGCACGCAACTGGGCTAACTTCATAGTGCGATGCGCACCAATTATTCCACCTACTCCCGTCAGTTTAAATCCAAAACCAAGTTGGATGGCTTCGAATTCAGCTGAGATGACTAGTAGCAGGGAAAAGCCTTTGGATCCGTCTGGCATCTTAGTCGCAAGTAGGCCAATCGCCTTTAAGGCTATCTTCTTTTTTATGGAAAGTTCAGCTACGCCAGCGTAACGCTTTTCTTCGTGATCGAAATAGAGATAGCCGCCGCCTTTGATGGATTTGGTGTCGAAAGAGAGGCCGATGCCATTGGGTGGCTTGAAACCAATGTCCAGATCGAGAAAGCCGAGATTGCCATCATAATTCTCTGGAAAAGAGAAGATGGCTTTCAACCCCATGTTTTCTATGGTTGCCCCAAAAGGGCCTATTTGTGCTCCAATCATTGCTCCGATTTGAACTGGAATTGTTCCTTCAGAGGGGCGTAAGCCCAAAGTGAAATCACTGATTTCTATTGGGCCTAGTTTCTTCAAGGCGGGCAACTTGATCTCCAAACCTGCTCCTCCTCTGAAGTAAAAGCCGCGAGTGGTGGAAATGCCGACAGCTAGGTCAAAATTGGATGTGATGCCATCGGGAGGCAATACTTTACTTAGAAAGCCATCTTCGCCGGCTTTGATGACTATTTTTGCGTCATCTAGTTCCAAGTCGACGAAAAGCTCTGCTTCACTATTAAGCCGTACTCCTCCCTCACCGGAGAGGCGCCGAAGTTCGAAGCGACTGCCGTCTCCTGATCCGAGGAGCACCATTGGAGTCTCGAATTCATTTTCGTAATCTAGACGAATGGTCAGATTACCGGAAACGGGTTCAATGCTTCCTTCACCAGCGAATCCTTTTACAATTTCAATGGGTTCAAAGGGACGAACTTTGACTGCCAGGCCTTCTGCTAAATCAAGGTCGCCTTTAAGCGATAATTTTAAATTGGGGCCTAATTGGAATTCTTGCGAGAGGTCGGCGTTGGAGTAAGGGAGGATGGCTATGCCAGGTTTTAGCTGACCAACTTTTGGAAGTGGGGCGAATTTTATTCCCCCTTCGGCTATTAAGGAATTGTCATACCTAGCAAATAGTAATGCATCTAATCCTCGTACTGCGTAGGTCAATGGTTCGCCAAGGTCATGTTCTAAAAGTGTAGCCATTTCTGTATCCATTCCTACTGTTACAGATAGTCTAAGTGTAGTCAACCAGTCGTCGAGATGATCGATTAGGTCTTCCGGTTCGAATAGATCAGTACCCCAATCAAATACTGCAACGAGTAAAGCTTTAGGGTCATCAAGTACATTAGAAAGGCTTGAGAAATTTAATTGATTAGTGAAGTATGGGGGGCGGTTTCCCGATCTAGGAACCAGGTGGAATTGTGCAACGCCTAAGGTTCTAAGCAAAAAGGCAATTTTGGGATGCCTTTTTGTTAAGTAGTCAATGACCAAAAATTCGATGATTTGTTTGGGGAATTCTTCCTTAAAGTTTTCTGCGTTTAAGTCGGAGTTAATTAAGTTGTCAGGAGCATTTGAAATATTAGAAATGCCATTAATGACATCTCTAACACTTTGAATAAGAGGTTCAATTGGTATATTCTCTGTTTCGTCGTCAATAATTAGTTCTAGGTTTTGAATCAAATTGCCTAATGTCACACCCAAATCCAGAATTGGCTGAGGTATTTGATTGGTTGACCAGCCTAATTGATTCAAAAAGCTTACAAATAAATTAACTGAGGACAGTGCATTTTGCAATGGTTCAATGGCAAATGCAACCTCAGTTGCTATGTGTTTGTATGAATTCATTTTTCTATTAGTTACCAATCTGGATATTGTTTATCTAATTCATCTAATTTTCCAGCTGAAATTCTGTTCGTTAATATATATTTGCATACAAAACAAAAATTACCTTCTCCTATCTCGTTTATCAATGAGTTTCCACTTGGACTGAAGTAAGCACCAGTTCTATGTGATCGCATTTTGCAAGCCCCTGCCGGCCGAACGATATAACAAGTATATTCCATGCCCCCTTCATAAAGCCCAATTGGATTGAATTTATGTTTTAGTTTTTTCATGGCAGTCAGGTCAAAATAATCTGGTTTACTCTGTTTTTTGCAATTAAAATTTCGGGTTAAGAGCTCTTCGTTATAATCTAACCACGATTTAACATCCTCATGTATTAGAGATCTATTGCCCGAATCTGGATTTGATGGGTCAAGAAGTAAGGGGGAATAGATAAGACTTCCCTTGAATTGACTTAAGTCTGGAAGGGAGAACTGCTCTTGGTATTCCAGGGTAATACTACTATTAGGTATATCAATGGAAAAAACCTTAAATATACCCCATTCGTCCATTGGAAACTGGGGACCGACACTATGAATTACCCTAAAATGTACGTCAAGGTTTTTATTTTTTACTTTTTTCCACTTTTTTATTTTTATTCTATCATCGTTAAGCTGAATTTTTATTCTTTTTGTGTTAAAATTTTGATCCAAAATTTCCATAACAGTATCGGAATGATAGATTCTATGGACATCCCATTTAATCTTATTTCTATCGATTTTATAATCTATTACATTATACATGTATTCTGAAGGGGTCTTACTGATTTTTTTGAGATGAACCAAATTGTCAAATCTATTGTCTACATCTTCTGGAATAACTATGGCTACCCCCTCAAAACTTTCATATTCATCACCTAAATTGAAACTATGTCCTAGCTCATGTACATAAGTATCAGTTAGTTCACCGTGCTTAATCTTAATATTATTCTTATTTATTTCTTTTCTTAATTTTAGATTATTGGATAGCTCTCCACTAAATCCTCCACTCGGATAAAAATTATTCAAAGGATGAGTATTATCTTTTGCTTTAATCTCACAAATAGTAAAGAAATCTTCATTAGTGAAATTAATCGCACGACTAGAAACATCATTAAATCCAACAACACAAACAAGACCCATATTTTTGTTTGTATTTGATGGAGACCATAAATCCCCTAGATTCTCATCATTTAAATCGGTTAATTTGCTTAACAATTTATATATAGAATAGCCCTTTAAGCGAAATGGAGTATATTTCCTCGGATCAGGTTTTATTGGTTTTTGATATTTTTTTTCTCCGCCAATCGGTTGATACCAACGTTGAAATTTTTCTTTTAATTCTTCAATTGAAGTTAGCTTATTTCCTTCCTTAGTCGAAGGGTGTTCACCTTGTCTGTAATCTAGATTAAAATGTAAAAATGTGTCATTACTTTGTAACAGACTCTCAACTCGACGCTTTTTCCAAGCGTTCAATGCAGGGGTAGAAATTATTGAGTTATTGAAATATTTATAGTTCTTGGTGCTCCATTCATTTCTCAACTCTGCTTCCGTCTTCATTGTTCCATCATCCTTGTAAATGTCTGTATTACGAGGTGTTCCAATTATTCCTAGGAGATTTTCAGCTTTAAAATAAACTCCAAAATCTTCAGGATGTTTTGCTATAATAGGTTGATAAGGAGTTAAGTAACCGGTATTAGAAGAATATCGATAAAGGCTTACATCTGTTAATCCCGCTTTAGAGGAGGGAGAAAAGACTTGCCAGGCATTAAATTGTTGCTTCAATAAGGGGAAGGGGTGATGGCGTGGCTTTTCAAACATTCTGTCAATAATACATCTAACAGCCTCACTAAACATGTCCTCCTTTTCAATCGGAAACCCTTCTGATAAAAATAAAAGATTAAATTTCTCATTAGGATCACCATTGTACATTATATTCTTTAGCCTATTTTTTCCTAAGTCTTCGTAACTTTTTACATGAATTGATAAATCCTGAGTACCTCCAAGAAAAGAATTATCTTCTGTATAATTCAATGGGATTATTTCACCCTCCAATTTTGCTGGAGTTAAATCATCAGTTTCATAAATACCTGTAAGTCTTGAAAAAACTGGATCTGAATTTTCAATCTGAAAGTTTTCACTTATAGAACTAGCCGCCTTTTTTGCAGTTAACTTGACATATCCATGTCCTGAAATATCTCCTACATCTCCTTTGTGAATTCCAGGAAGTACATCAAAAGTAGCATATATAGTTGGTAAGGCTTCACCATTATAATCGACTTCTAGTTCAGGATCGATTTTGTGTAATGTAATTTGGTCGTCTCCAAACCACCAACCATCAATTTTTTTATGTACTTGTACTCTAAATATTTGATAATGGTGTATTGATCCATCAAACCAATAGATACTATATAAATTTTGCCCTTTACGTTGCGGGCATATCAAGCCTTTAGATACTGGATCAAATTTAACAATATCATCTTCAATAATGGTTCCTGGGTAGGGTGAAAATTCACAAGCGTCAGTAATGTCAATAAAATCTACTTTTGAATAATCGCTAGCATTTTCTTGTAAACTATACACTTTTAATTGAAGCGCATTAGATTCTTCATTTATATTGATTCCACTAGGATTTGAGTCCAAATTGTGAGGAAGTATTAAATGAATATCTGAAGAAGGGTATAATCTTATTCCATCAGCCATGTTCTCATTTGTATTTGTTAACTAAAATATCAAACCTTAACTAGCCCAAGTCTTTCATTTATTTTATTTTTTATTCAAAAGGAATCCATTGCCGCCATTATTCTTAGTCAGGTGAAGCCTTCTATTAGTCTTCGAATAACCTTCAATCAGCCCTCTTTATCAAAAAAAATCAAAGATGATCATTCTGCTCCGAAGCTGGCAAGGGTGCCCGCCGCCAAGGAGTCCAAGAACAACGAATAGAAGGCCCCACAATATGATACTGATCAGATTGATCCACCGCCGTTTCATCGTGTAGCGAGCCGCCACGATACCAGATCACGATATCTTCTCCGGCAATATTTTCTCCGTTGATTAGGTTACAATCATTGAAGGTCATAGTCCAGGTTCCATTATTCTCAAACCATGCGTTAAAAGCATTAGGAACATATTTGGCAATAAAGACATCTCCTCTAGCCCAAATGTCATCAGTACCATCTCCATCGTGTTGCCCTGCAATCAATTCTACTTCTTTATCTGATTGTCCTTTAATCGTCCATTTCATATGAGGATAAGTCCGATAACGGATTTCTTCTTGCGTAAAGACAGGTCCGGAAGTCCAATTATTAACGTTGGTGGCATGAGATTCGAACACGGAATTAATAGGACTCTCTACATCAAAATCAAAGCGCCAATAGACATGGTGAACATGGCTGGTACAAGTACAGGAATTTGAAATAGCACCAAATTTAAAGCGTGGAACAATAAGGCCACTTGGATAGAAGGTCCACTCACTGATATATCGATAATGGCCAAATTGTAGTTCACTTACCACTAGAAAACTATTGTTGGCCGTGTTTTTATAGAGGGCAACGCCTTTGAAATTGCCAGCGTCATTCTCCTCATCAAATATGGTGGTAGGAAGCGAAGTACAATTCATAAAACCAGGATTGTCCTCAATTACGGAGCCCTCTGCGACAAAAGCAGCTTCAAATTTTACGCCATCATTGTATCCGCTGAACTGGCCATCATCATTTCCACTACAATACAGATAGCCTGAAGGAGAACTACCACATGTACCTTCATATTGAACATTTAACTTTGGAGCATGAGCTCTTTTTAATACCGATACCCCACGGTAGTAAACATTCTTTAGTTCTACCCCAGAACCACCTGTTGTAGGAAAAGCATCACTTATTTGTTCACCAGAAGAACAGGAGGGCGACACGATAGTAAATTCCCACAAGTTCGTACTACTGCCCAAGGGGTCTGGAATTAGGACCAACAATTCTCCGCCCATCTCTGTTTGTGAATCCTGATTAGGTGGTCCGCAGTTTTGGGTCAAATTTAAATTGCCGAAAGTATGATTAATGTTTTCGATAAATGCCACTTCCTGAGCAAGATTCACCGCATAGAGGTCATTTTGCTGCCGCTGTCCTTGTTCTGTGCTGACCCAAAAAGTCAGCGAGCGATTGCTCTTTTGGGTACGGATGACCGGTGGCATAGCTTGAGAAATCGAGGTGAGTTTGATCTCCGTTTTATTCTGCTTTAGGTAATTTATTAGTTGTTGACTGGCTATTTCGATTTCTTCATCATTTGTAAAAAACATATCCGAGATCGTGTCAATTTGAATTTTTTGAACGTCCGCTGATAGTTTTAGAAAATAGCCTTGTTCATCCGAATAATCATAGATCGAAGCTTGCCATTTAGGGGTGAAATCTGTATTAGACGTGATCGATCCCTTCTCGTCGCTTTGAATCGCAATGAATTCCAAAATGCGATACCGTTTATTCTCAAGCAGTTTTACAAAATCCGGATGCCCTTCTAATTTTGATTGCATAGCCATTCGCTGTTCATACGAAGGAGTAGCAACACTATAAATGGGATCAGGCATTGGAGGTGCCTTTGGTAGCTGACAACTAAAAAGCGTCAATCCTAAAATGACACTAAAAAATGGGGCTAGGGATTTCGTTTCCATTTTGCTAGGTTTAGTGTTTGATAGCCGGGTAGTATTTTTAATTCAATTGGAGGTTAATCGTCTTTGCAGGCACATTACTTCCATTCTCATAGACCTCAACAACTCCACTTCCTGAACCTTGTAAATTAAAATTGCCATCTGCTACACCAGCCCCATAACTAAAGAACTCCCATCGATCTAGTGGATCACTTTCCCCCCGAAAGAACCAATTATGCTGATTAGGGAAAGCGCTGATTTGAAAATTCGGATCAGTTGCTCTAATCACTACTTTTACAGTACAATTTCTACTACTCAGATCCGCCCGTAAAGGAAAGACTCCTCCTCCATCAGTATTTGGATCGTAACTAAATGTCACTGTAGCTCCATCGGTGTTGCTCAGAACGTTTACCATAGCAGTACTACCAATGCTATCTGGTGGATATGATATAGTACAGGTATCAGTACCTGTTGGAATTCCTTTTTCGCAGCATTTTTTGAGCGTTCTGGAAATGATGTTCAGGTAGTAGAGGAGTCCTCCGCAAAGAAGAGCAAAAAGGAGGATTAGTAGTAGGTTAAAAGTATTTTGGGTCATAGCTTTTAGGTTTAGTATGCTGGAAACAACAGATATACTCAACACCTTTTAGCAATAGGGTTGAACGATACTATCCTGGTTTTATAATAGAATTAGTGGAAAAGGTCAATCTTATTGATTCAGATAGGAAAATAAAAATTTGTGTTGAATCATTATCTTGATTCCAAGTATATAGGTAGATGTCGCGCATATAATGATACATTGGTATACATTTAGGGTTTAGAAATAAAATTCGCGACTGTGAGGAAGGATGTATTGTACTTTAATGAATATTCACAGTAATTTATTGTGCTTGTGAACTTTTAAGTGTAATGTATTTTTGTTTTACGAATTTTTCAGAATAATGTTTCGGTGCAAGGTGGTGCTGGTATTTATATAATAAATTCATGTAATAAAATAAACCTAATTCAAGATTGTATCCTTGTTGTAAACACTTGTAAGAATTATTACTATGGAATATTTTTCTCTTCTCCAGCCTTCTTCGGAAAATAGATTTTGATTTTTGAAGTGGCGTTGTTGTATGAAACAATTCTGTACTGTAGAATTATATTTTCACCAAATTTTTCTCAAACATTCAAAAAAGTCATTTTGAAAAATTGGGCATTTGAGGGTTTTATCAAATGAAAAATGTTCATGCAAAAACGTCTTTTGAAGTTCCCTAAATTAATATTCTAAAACTGTCTTTGTGTCTGAAGAAAACGTAATTTTAAGGGCTCCAGGAGATTTGAATTCAAAGTTTCCTGATTCTCCTAATTTATTGCGAATTTATTGTTGTGGGTCTGATCCATCGTAATCCTCTTGATCAAAAAGACTGCTGGGTTCGAACTATTCCCATGAGATTCATTAAAAAACTACATCCCCATCCCCACCATCCGCTCATCCAGTTCCCGCCAATTTGGTAAATACCTAGCTACTTCGGCCCAAAATTCTTTTGAATGGTTTTTTACCCTGACATGGCAAAGTTCATGCACAATGAGATAATCAATCAAAGTAATAGGCAGCTTAATGGCCTCTGTATTAAGGATGATATTATTGGTGGGCGTACAGCTTCCCCAACGCTTTTCCATGTATATGAACTTTAGCTGATTGAAAGACAAACCAGTACGTTCGGACCAATATCTTACCCTTGGACTAATTTTTTCTGCTGCCTTACCTCTGTAGAAATCAGCCAAGGCAGTTTCAATAAGAGCTTGAACATTTACTTGCTCGGGAACTGCTATTTTGAATTTGGAGTGATTGAACAAAACGGTCGCCTTTGATAATTCGGCTTGAATTACCACTTCTACATAGTAACGCCGTCCCAAATAGAGTAGGCGTGATCCCGTCACAATATCTCCATCTGGAATAGAACGAACCAGTTCTAATTTTCTAATGATCCAACGAGCTTTTTTGAGCACTAAGGCATTAGCTTTTATTGAAGAAATGGGCTTGCCTTTAAGCGTTACCCCTTTACCACGTTCGACTATGATATAATGGGACCGCAAGCGACTGTTTTCCTGAAAAGTGTATTGGATGCTTGTGTTTCCGTATTTTACGCTTGGCATTTTTGCTATGTCTAGGTATTTTCTCTCAAAACTCCAATTAATTCTAGTGCTTTGGCCTTGGCTTCGGAGCGCTCCAATTTCGACTGTAGAAAGCGGGTGAGTTTTCGCTCTATCGCCTTCAACACTTTGCCTTTTCCCTTCCAGCCTATGATGTTTAGTTCTCCATTGATAAGATCAAAAAGCGTTTTAGTGGCATTTTCGGCATCTTCTTCAAATAGAAGCTTCATCGAAGTATAAATGGCTTGCTGCCGATCAGTGGTAAATCCTTTTTCTTGACTTTCTTCCTGTTGTTGGGCAACCATTTGCTGTATATCCGCATAGCCCAAGAGCAGTTGCGTTTCATCAATTCGCCTTTCGGCTTTCAATTGCAGGAGTTCTTCCAAACGTTGGGCCAAGGGCTTATAAAAGTCGGGATTTTTATCCAAACCTACCTTGATGGTATGCTTTAGTTTATTCCGCATTTTCAACTCCTGGGTACCAGCAGAGTCATTGCGCATTTCTCGCTTCAGACGTTCAGTGTCAATAATGGATACGGGTTCTTCTAGCAAGTTTTTGATGCCTTGAGCTTTGAGGTGTTCATCAATCATAGCTTGTAGCATTTTGCTTTCCTCAACGCTGATTTTGAGATCCAAATCTTCTGGAAAAGCATTCCGAGCTTGAATCTTCAATTCGTTGAATAACTTGAAATCCGACCGATAGGGCATCGCAGCCGTATTGGGCAAAACAATGTTGAGCGATTTATTGAATTGCCGAAGTAGATCTTTGAATTCGTCCCGTCGATTGATAGGTTCTAAAAACTGAATGGCGGTATCAACAAAGCGATCACGTTCGTAGTTACGATCGATTCGCATCGGTTTGAAAAAGTCAACTAGCTTAGTGTGATTTAGCTTGAGATATGGGATCTCTTCATTTATGTTTTTTAAGATGTCATCCACGCGAATGTCACCGGAGAAGATTTCCATAGCTTCTACCAGATGAGCGGTAATACCATAATAATCAACTATAAATCCCGCTTTTTTGCCTTTTCGGGACCGATTCACTCGAGCAATTGCCTGTAAAAGATTGTGTTCTATCAGCGGCTTGTCAAGGTACAGACAAGATGCAATTGGGACATCATAGCCGGTTAACAACATATCCGAGACAATCAAAAAAGCTGTGTTATCGAATTGCTTTAGACCAGAAACATTTAGTTCATCTTCATCACCAAAGGGTAATTTAAAATCTTCAGCGGCATCTTTGATCTTTTCAGGGGCTGTAAAGATGTTGGGTTTGGGATCATTGGGATGTCTTTCATTCCATTTTTTTACTCCCGCATATTCTTTGGCTATTTCATCTGATTTTGGCGACCCAAGTGTAATGATCAACTTGGAAGAAAAATTGTGTAGCCCTTCTGCGGCTAATTGATCAAGAATCTCTTTGTAACGCTTGGCTTGAAATCGGCCATCGCAGACCAGTATCGCTTTATGTCCGTCCGGAAAGATTTTGTTCTGATAGTGATCAATGATGTGTCTAGCAATAGTTTCCATCCGTTCGAGCGAAAACTGATATTTTCGAAGTGCCTCCCGCTTGAGTTTATCTTGCTTTTCAGCAGGCAAGTGACCAAATTTCTCAGCAAATTCTAGATCGAGAGCTTCTTTCTTAACATCAAGCTGAGCGATACCTTCATCGTAGAGAAGTTCTACTGTAGCTCCATCGGCAACGGATTGTATAATGGTGTAGACATCGATATACTCACCACCGTAAAACTCCCCTAGGGTGGATTTTTCATCCTTAGAAATTGGAGTGCCAGTAAAGGCTACAAATTTGGCATGAGGTAGGACGGTGCGCATAAACGAAGCCAGAAAACCGTAATGGCTACGGTGGGCTTCATCTACCAGTACATATAGATTTTCTTTTTGCGACAGTTCTTCCAATGCAATCTCCTCTCGTTTCCATTCAACCCATCTACCATTTTCTAATACCTTGGTCACCTTCACTAATAATTTATCGGTGATGTGCTTTTCTATTTTGATGAAGTCGTGTTCTTCTTCTTCAGTCTGATCTTCTTGATCGGTAGCAGCTTTATCTGCTTCCTGAAATTTTTGCAGAGTAGTAGTAATGATACCGCCATAATCATTGCGGAGCAGTCGGTCGAGATGCTCTACTGAGCTAGCTTGCTGTACATTTTTAAACCCAGTATTTCGGAAGGTCGTAGTGATCTGCCGGTCCAAGTCTTTTCGGTCGGTCATGATCAAGATAGTGGGATTATCAAAACCAAATTCCGGGGCTTGGAGCTTTCTCGCCACATAGGCCATGGTAATCGATTTGCCGCTTCCTTGGGTATGCCATACAACACCTCCTTCGCCAGTCTGTAATTTTTCAATGGTCTGATTAGTAGCCCGAATTTGTTGATAACGGGGTAGTTTTTTGACAGTAGTACCTTCTTCTAGTTCAAAAATCACGAAATGACGGATGATGTCCAAAAGCCGCTTTTTGCTGAAAAGATGGTAAAGAAGAAGGTCCTGGGCACTTGCTTTTTGGCCAAGCACTTCTTCATCGATTTCAGTGAGTTCAGCTTTGAATACAGAATAGTAATTCCTCGGCGCGTTGATGGCCCCGTAACGTGCCCCTACTCCCCAAATGCCTGCGCAGATCTGATTATAGTGAAATAGCTTTTCGGAGTTTTCCTGATAGTACTGTAAGTCCCCAAAAGCTTTATCCCAAGCCCCCTGGGCTTTAGGCGATTTGCATTCAATAACGGCTATGGGTAAACCATTCAAGAAGATAACCAAATCGGGGATGGAGTTTTGGTAACGGCCATGGAACTTCATTTGGTTTACTACTAAAAAATGATTGTTTTCCGGTTCCTTATAATCGATATATCGGACTGGATGAAAGTTTTCTTCACCTGCAATTTTTTGTTTGACAGAAAATGTTGCAGCCCTCATCAACTCCCAGGCTTGTTGATTGATTTCCATCAGCGAGTTTCCCTGGATGGATGTGATTTTATCATAGGCCTTTTGCAGATTATTATCGCTGATCCAAGGATTCAAGCGTTGAATGGCAGCTCTTAGTCTTTGTTCTAATACAAAAACATCAATGCCTTCCCGATTGTCATAGCTTTCTCCATCCAAATATTGATACCCTAGTCGCTGGAGCAACTTAATGGCAGGCTGTTCAGAATAGATATTTTCGGGAAAAGTAATCATTATTCTTTGCCGTTAAAAAGTCCAATTAGAATAGGTATATCTCTGGAATCATCCGATTTTACTAAATAAAAGTTTTTATCAATGGGTAAAACCATGGGAAATCGATCCAGCTTTTTCACCAGATCTATTTCAGCTAATTTTTTCTCGCCAATGTAATAAACTAGCAACGCACCTATATTAGGAGGAATGATATAGTGATGAGGCTTATCGCCTACCTCATCCAGATAATTGATTAATTGTTGTAGGTTCTCATCTGCTTTTTCCAATCCGTTAACCTTCAGCTCCAGTATTGCCGAAAAAGAGATGTTTTCTTGGTAAAGTAATATGTCGTACCGCTGATTGCCCGAACTTAATTCAGATAAGACCAGATCATAATTCTTATTACATAATGAGGGATAAATGTTTTTGTGAAAGGCCGCTTCCTTCTCCGTACGGTATACATTCTTATCGTATTTGCCGCTCGATTTATCAGCCTTTCTAAAGTCATCCAGTTCTTTATAGAGGTGTAGTACATGGTACTGCGCCTGCATTTTTTGATAGACATGCTCTTGATCCAATTCACTTTTCCAAATGTTCTGTACCCTTTCTCTATCGGTCTGGTTCAGCGCCAGCTGATGTTCGTTCATTAACTTTCTGTATTCAAAAAGTAATTCATATTCTGCATCCTCGAAAATAGAAAGAGGATATATTAGTGGATCAAAATCCTCTAAATCTTCCCAAAAATTGTGATTGAAAACTTCTTTCGATTGGATAAAGAGTTCAAAATATGGATCAGTTGCTTCATATAGTTCTTCAGCTACATTGTTTTGTATCTCATTAATTAGCTCCGAATCGATCATTCCAAAATGATAGCGATAGCCTGCTTTTTCATTCTGAGAGATGAACTTTAGTAAACCGATTAGATTCATGGTCAATACCTTGACCTTATAGTTTTTGATGTTTGAGGGTAGGGCTTCGCGAGAGAAATTATTGAAAAATATCGTTAATAATCTAATCTCAGATAAGATCGGCTCAATGTTTACGACGTCTTGGGATTTCAGATAATCGTATAAAAGGCAAAGAATATCTTTTCCACTTTCTTCAATCTCGAATTGCTTTTTTCGGGCATTGGTGGTTGCATATCGGAAGGCTTCATTCATCAATACATCGTAAACGATTTTAATGGCATCCCAGTAATTGTCCCTGGACAGTAAAAATAAAGCATCTGATATTCTTTGGTCTTTTAGTTCGGTCATAACTATGGGCTTACGCGAATTTTACCAGTTAATAGTACTTGCATTAGGCCTCGTTTTAGCTCTTGGTATGTTTCTTTTTTTTCTTGCAGGATCTGTAATTTATCATCAACTGATGAGAGGATGGCTGCAATTTTTCGTTGCTCTTCAATAGAAGGCAAGGGGATTTTAAAGGACCTTATTTGTTGGAAATTCAATCCTTCTCTATTCCCTCCTGCTTGAAATCTATTGATTTGATTTTGCCCCAAGGACGAGTTGAGAAATTTGCCTAAATAATGTGGGATTATATTTCCATTACTTCGGATAATGCAAACATGCTGATTAACATTACCTATTCTAAATTCACTGGGCAATACACAAGACCTACCTATGGAAGCTCCTGTAATATTTAAAAGCACATCATCCCCCATCAATTGAGAGCCAGACATTTTTTCATGTTGCTCTTCGGTTATATAGGCTACCTTACTCAGGTCTAATTTATTATATAACACGTTCTGGCTGCGAATAAAAGGAATACCACTTTCTACGTAAGCTTCTCTACCTCCTCGAGGAGTAGTGCCACTTCCAACTTTTGAAGTTAGGCTTCCTAATTGCAGGACTTCCCAACTCTCCGGTACTACACCCAAAGCCGAATCCTTAAATTGACTATGCCCAATACCCTTAGTAAACAAACGTTGCATCAGTCCTTTTTTGAGCGTTAATATCTCTGAAATACGGTTACTAATGACTTCAATTTTTTCGTCAACTCTAGAAAAGATGGCAGCAATTTTTTGTTGTTCAGTGATAGTTGGGAGAGGAACTCTTATTTCTTTTATGGATTTTAGAACTAATCTTCTAATGGCGCTTCCAGACCTAAGTCCTTCAAGTTGTTTTTCAAAAATAAAAGATTTCAACACTTGACATGTGAAATTTGAATCTAAAACACTTTTATTTAATCTGATTATTGCTATTGATGATAGTAATACAATCGGTTTTGATCCCTCAAAGACAAAAGTTTTACCTATTGTACCATCCTTTGAAAAAAGAATATCACCTTTTTCCGGCCTACATCCATTTCTCACCAATTGGAGAAACTCTTCTTTGGTGATTTTGGCGCAGGTATTTAAATTAAAAGAATGATTGCCCATATCTTTTACGGTAGCAATATAAAAATCTGAATCTTTTTGAGGAACTGGAGAAAAGTGGCTACCATCTGTTATCCTTTCACTTCCTTCAGATAGCTTAATAAGTCCCCAATCTTCAGGTATTTCTCCAATCTTTGTTTTTTTATACCTAATCTTCATATCCCTAATTCCTTTAAAAGGTCTGCTAACTTTTGATCGATTACTTTTTCTCGTTCCTCTAATGCAAGTAAACGTTGTTTTACAGTGTGTATGTCAATCTCAGGTTCCGGTTCACTAGTATCAATGTAGCGGGAAATATTCAGGTTGTAAGTATTTTCCTGAATCTCATCAAGAGTTACCAACCTCATGTACTTATCCACTTCTTTCTTAGCAGCATATGCTGAGACGATTTTTTCTACATGTTCCGGTAATAATTCATTCTGGTTTTTCCCTTCTTTGAAATCAGGACTAGCATCAATAATGATCACTTTATCCTTTAGTGTTGATGGTTTATTTTTACTTAGTATCCAGATAGAAGCAGGAATTCCTGTATTATAGAAAAGAGAGGGTGGCAAGCCAATGATGCCTTCCACCAGATCAGCTTCCAGCAATTCAGTACGAATCTTTCCTTCAGCTCCACTCCGGAACAAGGTACCATGAGGAAGAATGACTCCTGCTCTCCCATCGGCTTTGAGCACCGATAACATATGCTGTAAAAAGGCCAAATCAGCATAACTTCGCGGTGGAATACCATAAGAGAAACGGCCGTATTTATCTACTACTTCTTTGTTATACTTAGGGGAGATCTTTTTTTCACGCCCCTGTTTATCCAGCCTCGTATCTAAATTGGTCTCTGCCGGAGTCCACCATTGTCCCTGTGAGAAGGGAGGATTTGCTATAACCCGATCAAAAAGCAGCAACCTGTTTTCAGCATCTTTATGTTTGGGATCGGTAAGGGTATCACCTTTCCTTAGGTCCGCCTCCATGTTGTGCAGGATCAGATTGAGCTTGGCGATGGCCCAGGTGCCTAGGTTTTTTTCTTGTCCGAATAAGGAAACATTGATTAGATCATCTACCATACCATCTGGCTGCTTTGCGACGTAACGAGCTGCTTCTACTAACATACCGCCAGAACCGCAGGTGGGGTCATAGACTTTATGCCGAGGCTGTGGCTTGATGAGTTGCACAATCAACTGTACCACACTGCGTGGACTATAAAATTCACCGCCTTTCTTTCCGGCATCATCGGCAAATTGTTTGATTAAGTATTCATAAGCATCTCCTAAAAGATCGGGCTTATAGAGGTCGGCATTGCGCAGTGAGTATTGATTAAAATGACGTAGTAAGCGCTGCAATACTTCATCACTCAATTTTTCTTTGTCGCCAAACTTGGTTGCTGTCATCACACCTTCTAAGTAGGTGTTTTCTCGCTCAATCGCACCAAAGGCTTTATCCAAAGCCACTCCGATATTCTCTGTTACCTTTTTTAACTCGCCCCAGCGTGCTTCGGGGGGTATAGTCAAGTAGACATCTTCTTCTGCCTCTTCCTGACTGATCCCATCTTTCGCCATATTAGTTTCCACTTCTTCCTCGAATACATCATTGGCTCTCTTCAAGAAGAGTAATCCAAAGATGTAGTTCTTAAAATCGGAACTATCGATACTTCCCCGTAGTATGTTGGCGGAGTCCCAGAGCCAAGATTCGAGCGTGTCTAGCTGTAGTTTGGACATTTTAGTTTTTTGCGATTTTTGAGTACTCAATTTGATATGTCGTAAATATAGGGAAAGTAAATTTCTTTGGTCATCGAGTGTTGATCGTTTCACACCTTGTGTAAAACCAAAGTGATATAACTTCTCCTGATGCGCATTTAGGCAAGTAATGATATCACGCAAACTTTCACGATGAGTCAATTGACCAAAGCTCATACCTAGAAATTGATGCCAATAATTAAAACTCCGAACTCGATAGTTTCCATTGTACTTGTCTACCAGTCTATTGAAACTCTGACGGTGAATCAAACTCATCAACTGTGAGAAAACGTAAGTGCCTTGGTACATCGATACCCTCTTTGGGGTATTCTAGTTATTTCAAATCCGTCACAAATGAAAATGAGAGTAAATCACTCTCTTTTAGACAGTTAATTAGCATTTGATATTTCTTAACCGGACACTACTGTTCTCACTTTTTCCCTTACAGGTCTTAATTTTCATATAGGTCTGGTTTTTAGCCACAGTAAAATATTTTCTTGAATTTTCACAAGGGACCGAAGTACCTGAAGGGGTATGAATCGAAAACTTTCCATTTATCCCATTTACTTTGGATTCTATCCCTAGTGCAATGGTAGTTTTTTTTATTTTTTCCAGAGTTATCTGTTGATATGCCTGCTGCAGGTGCGTCCCAAACACTACACTAACAACAAAGAAAAACCAGAATTGGTAGTGGTAGAAATTGCTAGCGATCAGTTTACTTCCAGCGCTAATATTCGACAGGCAAAGATGGAAAATCCTTCTACCTTTCAGACTGGAACTGGCTTCCTGGAAACCGGAAGCTTACAGCCCGTATAATATAAAGCACTACAGGTTGCTCAATCAATAAATACAACTGTATTAATCCAGGGAGAAACAGGAACTGGCAAAGAACATCTAGCTCATTACATTCATGATAAATCGCCGCGGCGCGAGGTTCCTTTCTTGGCGATAAATTGTTCTGCCATGGGAGATCAACTGCTAGAATCTCGCCTGTTCGGATATAAAAAAGGTGCTTTTACTGATGCTGTTGTGGACACCCTTGGAGTTATAGTGCATGCCAAGGGGGGCACCGTATTTTTGGATGAGATTGGTGATATTTCTACATATATGCAACAAGCCTTACTTCGGGTCTTGCAAGAAAAAGAGATCACTCCTGTTGGAGGTACACCAAGGAAAACCAATGTTCGCTTTGTTTGTGCTACCAACAAAGAACTTCCTGGTTTATGTGGACAAGGACCATTCCGCTGGGATCTTTATTATCGCCTAGCAGTTATAGATCGTGCTTTGCCAGCAGTTCGGGAGAGAGGTATCGAAGAAGTCAAGCAAATGATCTATTTTTTCCTTAAACTAAAAAGGAAACTGTTTAATGTCCCCAAATTCCCCGGTATTCATAAGATAGTTATGGACTGGTTACTTTCCTATCCGTTTCAAGGTAACGTTTGAGAGCTAGAAAATCTGATAGAACGCCTATTTGTCCTTGGGAATGGGAACGAAATCGAAATCACTGATCTACCAGCCAGAATACTTTTCTCTACCAGCAAAAACTCTTTGCGACTAAAGGATGTTGAAAAAGCGCATATTGAGCGGGTTATGAAATTAAATGATGGGAATCAAAGAAAGAAAGCTCGGGACATTGGAGTAGCTTACAACACTTTGATGAGGAAAATTGAGGAGTATGGAATTGATCGACTGCTCTTCAAATGAATACTGTTTAGGCAGTTTTCGGCTAGGATATTCTGTGCTTTTATCCTTGCCATCAAAACCTTTACAAATAATAAATACGAGGGATAAAGGCTAAGCTTATCATATTTTGAATGCACAACAAGCCGATTGATCTAAAAATTAAATACAAAGCTTGTGTCTGTGTACCCTTTTGTGTAAACCAACAAAAAAAGAGTTATGAAAATGAATTCATAACTCCTTGATAATCAGTGTCGGGGTGGCAGGATTCGAACCTGCGGCCCCCTGCTCCCAAAGCAGGTGCGCTAACCGGACTGCGCTACACCCCGAACAATAATCAGACAGTAACTGGTTGCTATGTCATCAAAATTTTTCGCTCAAAAAACGAAAAATTTTGATGCAGCGATAGCGGTGAAGGCGGGATTCGAACCCGCGGTACCCCGTTGAGAGTACGCCGGTTTAGCAAACCGGTGGTTTCAGCCACTCACCCACTTCACCGGGTCTTTGTCTGATTGGCTCTAGAGGTTCATTCACCCCTTTTTTCTTGAGCGATTGCAAAGGTAATAAAGTGGTTTTTAATTCACAAAGGGGTGACCACTTTTTTTTACCTCTTGTGAAATTGATACTGGCTATATCAATGATTATCAGTACAGTAAAGTTCCAAAAAAGTGTGATTTTTTTTTAAAATGACCCGAAATTGAAAAGAAAAGAGTTGAAAATGAAGGCAACCAGCAGGATCTATCCAGTAGAAAATCTCTGTGGCTGCCTTACGGATCTAAATTTACACTTTATCTAGTCTCTTAACTCAGCAAGATGGATGACAGCAAAGATATTTCCGCATTCTACTTCTGCCCTAGGCAAGGCGGAGAAAGAGGGAAAGGATACATTGCATCCACCAGTGAAACTACTTCGCTGTTAGTAGACCTGTTCCGGTATGGCAGGACCATGATCTCTAATGACCAGATGTACTTCGGCATCGTCAATGTCAAGCAGGCCAGTAGGAGAGAAGGCAGTACTAACTTCGTGAGTCATCGAACCACTAGCTTCACCTTCTCGGAGAAACGCCCTCAGCTTAATGTTATCATTGGGGCTTACGATTCCTCCCGCTGTATAGACAGCGTCCCAGTAAAACCATTGAACCAAAATAAGGAGGTGAACCTGGAGAGGGAGGCAACAAAAAAGCCCCTAGCTCGAAAGAACTAGAGGCTTTTTTGTTGTTTAGTATATTTCTTTTGCTGTAGTAACCTATTTGTCATTTAAGCTTAACCTAATCTTCTTTTCCAGTTCAGAAACAGTATCCTTAAGAATAAGATCAGTTTCCATGAGATCCTGGACAGTTTTACAAGAATATATAACCGTACTATGGTCTCGCCCGCCGAAAGTCTCTCCTATGGCTTTCAAAGACTTGTCGGTGAGGTTCTTGGCTAGATACATAGAAAGTTGTCTAGCAATCACTACCTGACGTTTTCTTGTTTTCCCTTGCAGCTTATCAACCCCTACTTCAAAGTGCTCGGCAACCAAGTTTTGGATAAACTCTACCGTGATTTCCTTGTTGAGTTGAGTGACAAAGTTTTTAATCACTTCTTTGGCCAATCCCATATCGATCTCTCTTCGGTTAAGGGATGATTGAGCGATCAGAGAAACCAAGACCCCTTCTAATTCACGGATGTTATTTTTGATGTTGTAGCAAATAAACTCTAGTACATCTGCCGGAATCTCGACACCTTCGCGCGTCATCTTTGATTCCAAAATAGCCATTCTGGTTTCCAAATCAGGGATTTGTAGATCTGCCGAAAGTCCCCATTTAAATCGAGAGGTAAGCCGCTCTTCCATTCCGTCAAGATCTTTAGGAGGCCGATCAGAGGTCAAAATGATCTGGCGGCCACTCTGATGGATCTGATTGAAGATATGGAAAAAGATCTCTTGTGTTTTTTGTTTGTTCGCCAGGAACTGGATATCATCGACAATCAGCACATCTATCAACTGGTAAAAATTGACAAAGTCATTGACCGCATTGTTCTTGATAGATTGGATAATCTGATTAGTGAATTCTTCAGAAGAAACGTACAAAACAGATTTATCTGGAAACTTACTCACCACTTCATTGCCAATAGCTTGCGCCAAATGGGTTTTTCCCAACCCTACATCCCCGAAAATAACCAATGGATTGAATGAGGTTGTCCCAGGTTTTTTCGCAATGGCCAAACCAGCAGATCTTGCCAATCGGTTACAATCTCCTTCTATATAGGTGTCAAAGGTGTAACTTGAATTAAGCTGAGGGTCGATCTTGAGTTTTTTGATCCCAGGAATTACGAACGGGTTTTTGACATTTTGTATGTCAATCATTCCCGGTGTATAACTCTCATTCTTTTTAAGGGCTTCTTGTGCTTTCTTTCGCTCCTTACTCATTAGGATCTGATACTCTAAACGACCCTTATCTCCCAGTTCATGGCGGATAGTGGTTTTAAGTAATGAAACGTAGTGTTCCTCCAACCATTCATAAAAGAATTTATTGGGTACTTGGATCGTCAATGCGTTGTTTTCCAAGCGAACGGGTTTAATGGGTTCGAACCAGGTTCTAAAGCTCTGCAAATTTACGCTCCTGCGGATGGTTTGCAGACAGTTGTCCCATACTGTAGCATGATTTCTTAACATTCTCCAGACAAATTATACTGTCAAGCTAAACAAATAAAAAAATAGCCCTTAAAAGGGAATCGCAAGAGTATCAGTAAGTTAGGTCTAATTCTCAAAAACAAACAGGGCAACGTAGAAGTTTTGTTGAGGATCCTGTTAGACAATTGCTAGATAGTGTAGCTTCTTTTGAGAGGGAATACAAAGTTGAGAAAAAAAAACCAGATTAGAAAATGAGATGTATCGGATTTGAGATATTTTTTTTTTGGTTATCCATAACTTCCGCTAAAACTCCTTGAAAGCTAAAATCTTAAGCCCAAAAAAAAATTTCAGCAAAATTTTAAGGGCCCCATATGCAACTATTTTGGGGGGAAATGCATCCTTAGAAACGAACTGCCGAACCAATAGAGTGTAACTATTGACCAATTCCGTATTATATATACTGAAACACTCAATTATTAGATACCATCAAAAAACTTTTTTAGATGGATTCTAGGCCCAGAATTCCTATACATACAGTAAGTGTTAATACTACTTTGGACATAATCTATAGAGATTTATAAACGTTACAGAACAAAAGCAAGTCCAAAGATTTACCAACTTGAACTAAACTCGACTAACATGGTGCGCTCAAAGACCTATTACCCTTGTCTTTTCTTTCTCGCAATTTTTTCACTATTACAATCTTGTGGTTCTTCTACCTCTGAACAACAGATAGAGGATCTCGTATTTACAGTAGCAGATGGCCCAATGGAGATTACGGTGACCGGAACAGGAGAATTGAACGCTAAAAAATCGGTCAAAATTCGTGCTCCTCAAGGCATGCGACCAGCCGGAATTTACGAGACTACCTTGTCCAATCTAGTACCAGAAGGTACTATTGTTAAAGAAGGGGATTTCGTCGCATCTTTAGATCGCACCGAGCTGGCTGGCAAAATGAGTACGGTTCAGACAGAATTGGATAAAGTGCAAACCCAACTGGAACAGGCTAAGATTGATACAGCAATTGACCTCAGAGCCTTGCGCGATGAAATCGTAAACCTGGATTTCACTAAAAAACAGAAACTCCTTGAAGTTGAGCAGAGTAAGTATGAGCCGCAGTCTGTGATACAGAGAGCAGAGCTAGACCTGGAGCAAACCGAAAGAGATTATAAGCAATTGCTTACCAAATATGACCTGAAGCAACAACAAGCTGTTGCTAAGATCGAGGAGATCAATGCCCTGCTGAGGCAAAATCAGCAACAGCTACAGAAATACCTCGATCTTTCCAATGACTTCAATATTTTTGCGCCCAAAACGGGCATGGTCATTTATGCCAGAACATGGAATGGGAAAAAGGAACCGGGCAGCCGAATATCAGCGTGGGATCCGGTTGTGGCCGAACTCCCGGATCTGACGGATATGATATCTAAGACCTATGTCAATGAAGTAGACATCAGTAAGGTCCAAGTTGGCCAGGATGTGACCATCAAAGTTGATGCTTTTCCCGATTTTAAGTACACTGGATCGGTTTTGAAAGTGGCCAATATCGGAGAGCAGCTCCGAGGGTATGATGCGAAAGTCTTTGAGGTGATCGTGCAAGTGAATGAAGTAGATTCCATCATGAGACCCGCGATGACCACCAGTAACGAAATTGTAACCGATGTGCTGGATATGGTGACCCATATTCCATTAGAGGCCCTCTTTAGTGACAGTTTATCCTTTGTCTATAAAAAGAATGGGAATGCCCTCGTTAAACAAGAAGTGATCACCGGCCTTAGCAATGATGATATGATCGTGATTGAGCATGGACTTGCTGCCGGAGAAGCTGTTTATCTTACCGAGCCTAACAATAAATCCTCTCTAACATTTATTCCAATAGACCAGGCCATTAAAGACGAAATTCGTCAAAAGCAAGAAGAAGCTAAGCGCGCTCGAGAAGCGCAGGCGATGGAAAGACGGAAAAGTATGGAAGGCGTTGACATGCCTTCTCCGTCCTCTGATGGTGGTGGCGGCGGAATAATTATTATCAACTAAATGAGGGAGCAGATTCTGTAGCTATTCTTGTGATGGAATTTCTACGGTTTTCGCTCAAGGATAAGCTGTTACCTCCCAGTTTGGGAGTGTAGCAGAAGTGTATCCGCTATACTCATTTTCGTTGTTAACTTCCTGTACTTTCTATGTCTTAAATTCTAAACATGCAACGATACCTATTTAATTTTTATCTCGCTATAGAGGGGATCAATGCCAATAAACTCCGTTCTTTTTTGACTGCTCTAGGAATTATTTTTGGCGTAGCTGCTGTAATCGCAATGTTGGCTATTGGTAGTGGTGCGAAGCAAGCTATTTTAGAGCAAATGAAATTGATTGGGACTAATAATATAGTGCTTACCGCTAAAATGCCTGGAGAGGATGGAGAGGGAGAGGAAGAAGGAGAAGCCGAAGGGCAAGCTGTGGGAAACCAAAAGGAGAAAAAACCTTTTTCACCAGGCTTAACCTTAGAAGATTTGGCCACTTTGGAAACGATTATTCCGAATGTAGAAAGTGTTAGTCCAGAGATCGTTTTGCCTACAAATGTAATACAGTCGGCCCAGCTTCAAAAGGCCAAATGTATAGGTGTCAATAACGACTTTTTTGAATTGAATCAACTGGATTTAGAATCGGGAGAATATTTTCACAAAACGCATCTTGACGGAGGGAAACCCGTCTGTATTATTGGCAAGAACATCCAGTTAAAATTCTTTAAAGATCAAAATCCGATTGGCCAGCAAATCAAATGTGGAAATACCTGGTTGAGAGTGATAGGTGTATTACTGAAGCGTCAGGCCAGTAAAGAGAGTCTCGATAATTTAGGGATCAGGGATTATAATTCAGATGTCTATGTCCCTGTCAAAACTTCATTGCTCCGATTTAAGAATAGGGCTAAGATAGGAAAAGATCGCATTGCCAGGAATAATCGTAGGAATAGTGGTGAACAAGAAAATTATCACCAATTAGATCGAGCTGTGATACGCGTTGGCGACTCCAAACAGATGAAAGCAACTGCTGCCGTCATGGCGAGAATCCTGAAAAGAAGACATAATGATATCATTGATTTCGAAATAGAAGTGCCAGAGTTGCTCCTGGAACAAGAGCAGAAAACGCAGGATACATTTAACCTGGTTTTGGCTGTGATTGCAGGAATTTCGCTTTTGGTAGGGGGCATTGGGATCATGAATATTATGCTTGCCTCGGTGCTGGAACGTATTAAGGAAATTGGTGTTCGACGTTCGCTAGGAGCCAATCGAAAGGATATTATCTTGCAATTTCTGTTTGAGGCTGTAATTATTAGCCTTCTTGGTGGAATAATAGGGGTAGCGGTAGGGATCCTTTCGGCAAAAGCCATTGCTTCTTCAGCAGATATCCCAACGGTTGTTTCTGCTTGGTCCATCATACTATCTTTTGGTGTGGCTGCCACTATCGGGTTGATTTTTGGTCTTTTTCCAGCCAGGAAGGCGGCCATGCAAGACCCCATTAAAGCCCTTCGATCTGATTAACATTGCTAACAAAACGAATAAAGTTTATGAACTTGCGCTTGGCCTCCCTTACGGTGGCATTACTATTGGTAAGCCGCTTGACAGTTGTGTGTCAGGTGGATACATTGTTTCTGGATCTAAAAGGAACCATTCGATTGGCGCAAAGTGATGCGCCTAATGTCCTGATAGCTGAGACAGCCTTTAAAAATGACTACTGGCGATACCAATCCTTCTTGGCGGATTATCGTCCTCAAATTGTTTTGGATGCTACTTTGCCCAATATCAACAGAGCGATCGATGCCATCGATCTTCCGGACGGTACGGTAAACTTCCTGGAGCGTTCTTTTATGAACAACTCAGTGGGGATTCGACTCCAACAAGGCATTACAGCCACTGGTGGACGTATTTTTGCCGGTACTGGACTAGAAAGGATTGATATCTTTCCTAATAGTTTTACAGATAAACAGATCTCTTATCTATCTAACCCATTGTTTTTCGGTCTGGTACAGCCACTTTTTGGCTTCAATGACTTGAAGTGGGAGCGGAAAATCCAACCTTTGGTCTTCGAGGAAGCGAGTAAAACATATTCGGAGGATATGGAGGAAGTAGCTTATCAAGCGGCGAATCTTTTCTTTGATGTATTATTTGCTCAATTAAACCTACAAGCAGCCATTCGAGATAAAACAAATGCCGATACACTTTATGTTATTTCTAAAGGCCGATTTGAAGTAGGTCGGATTGCAGAAACGGAATTGTTGCAGATTGAACTAAGTGCAATGCGAGCTAATGCCGACTTAGCAGCAAGTCAATTGAGTTTGCAAACCAGCACAGAGGAATTGCGTAACTTCTTAGGGATACAGAAGGCTGTGGCTTTTAAGTTAGCTCCACCTCAAGAACTTCCTGTGTTCCAAATCGACGGAGAAACGGCATTGGCTTATGCAAAGAAGAACCGATCCAACATGATTAGTTTCCAACGGCGTTTGGAAGAGAGTCGACAGGAAATTGCTCGTGCCAAAGCTAATAATCGACCGAGCCTTGATCTCTCTCTTTCGTTTGGCTTATCTCAAACCTCCAAGGAATTTTCCGATGCTTATAAAGACCTCTTGGATCAAGAACGAGTGACGCTGCAATTGTCAATGCCGATTGCCGATTGGGGCAAATCAAAGTCACGCCTCAAGATCGCCGAATCCAATGCTGACCTTACAGAATTGGAAGTAAGCCAGGAGAGAGTGAATTTTGAGCGAGAGGTATTGGTGAAAGTTCAACAGTTTGACCTGGTTCGAGACCAAGTAAACCTTGCCTTTCGTTCCTATGAGGTGGCTCAGAAGCGACTAAATCTAACCCGATCCAGATACCGTATCGGTAAAATTCAGGTCACCGACTTTAATATTGCCATTCAGGAAGAAGCTACTGGCCGTCAAGGCTATATTCAAGCCCTACGAAACTTTTGGCTGGCTTATTATGATCTTCGACAATTGACCTTATTTGATTTTGAGGAGAATCGACCATTGGTTCGCGATGCCAATGATGTTCCGAAAAATTAATACGCTATTGCGACAATTTTAGTGGCCTGGGCATTAGGTGGAAACCTCTCGACCATAGGAGGTAGGGCCTTCGGGTAAAGGCTGACTTAAAACTGTAAAAATTGATGGAGAACCATTACTACTGACTTGAGGTAGCGTGCAGATTTAATTATCTTGCGCGGAAAAAGAGGTTTTGATCGATTATCTCGTAGTAGGACAAGGGATTGCAGGAACGTTGATGGCTTACTTTTTACAAAAGGCAGGTCAACAAGTTCATGTCTTGGATAATGATTATCCTAGGTCTGCGTCTAAGCACTCCGCTGGAATTCTCAATCCAATTACAGGCCGAAGATATGTGAAGTCTTGGCGAATCGAAGAACTATTGCCCTTTGCGCATACTACCTATCGTGAGATGGAAGCGGAATTTGGCATTAATGTACTTCATCCGATGCCGATGATCCGAACGCTATACGATCAAAGAGATCGTAACAACTGGATGCTTCGCATTACCGATCCCACTTATGCCGTATATATGGATGGCAAGGCTGATTTGGGGACCTATGAAGGACGGCTGCACCCTGATTTTAGCTACGGTCAAACTTTACAAACTGCACGTCTTGATATTCCTGCCCTCCTCACACACTTCCGCAATTATTGGCAAGAGCGGGGAGAACTAACGATTAAACAGCTTGATATCAACGAATTACAATTGCATGCAGAAGGCGTGACTTATGGCGACTTACAAGCCAGACAAGTCATCTTTTGTGAAGGAAATTGGGCCAAACAAAACCCTTTCTTCAACTACTTGCCTTTTAGGGGATCAAAGGGAGAGGTCTTGGAAGTAAAGATTCCTGAAGTTAATTTTGATCGAATTCTAAAACGAAGACTCTTCATCGTACCCTTGCAAAATGGAAACTATTGGATTGGTACGACCAACCATAATTGGTATGATCATGATCTGCCTACATCGGAAGGAAGAGCAGAAATCATTGAGAAACTGAAAGTCTTTTTGCGTCCTGACTTCGAAATCATATCCCATCACTCCGCCATCAAACCAACAGTGAAAGATCGACGCCCGTTCTTGGGAAATCATCCCGAATATACTCAACTAGGCATCTTTAATGGCCTAGGAACTAAAGGTGCCTCCTTGGGACCTTTTTGGGCATCGCACTATGTTGCTCATTTAACCGGAGGAGCAAAGCTAGATTCCGCTGTTGATATTGAGCGATTTCCTTTAGCTTCTACTGAAGAAGGTGTGAAAAATCATTAATATTCCTGGTTTTATTATACTTTTTTGCCAACTCATGTTGTTTAGTGTTATAGAGGCACTTTTATAATGAAGTGGCTGGTGAATGTTTAGTTGAGTCATAAAGGCTATTTAGAGTCCAGCAAATATTCTAAACCAGTTCGACTTCAATGCATAGTATTAGGTATACTGATTTGTTGGAAACCTGTTGTGCTGTGTAAAAAGTGTTGATTGTTCATAGATTGGTATTCATGCTAAGAGAACATGGTAATATTTAAACCAACTAAGATGAAAGCTATAATCCCGAGTGTGGCATTGATCTTATTGATTTTTGCGAGCCCCATAATCAATGCCCAAACCAAAGTAGATATGTCTAAGTTTAGTAGCGCCTCTTATCGATCCGATTGGGAAGAGATAGCTTCCCTGGAAAAGAAGCGACTTCCCAAATCTGCCTTAGCAAAAGTCGAGGCCATAATAGAAAAGTCGCGCCGAGAAAACAACCCCTCCCAATTAGTTAAGTCCTTGCTGCACAAGGCAAAATATATTGAGGACACGGAAGAAAGCGGCCGGATAGCTAGTATACAGCTCTTGGAAAAAGAGGTAGAACAGGTAATCTTCCCAGCAAAGCAGGTCTTGCATTCTATCCTTGGCAGTATCTATCAGACAGAGTTATCTCAGCGATATTGGCGTATTCGAAATAGAACAACCCTTGAAGAAGGCAAGGATCAAAATGATATTAATTTCTGGACCATTGATCATTTTGTCCAAGCCAGTATGGAACATTATTTAGCTTCCCTGGATGATAAACAAAAATTGCAATCCCTTCCTGCGGATCTTTTTAAAGCCGTTTTAAAAGAGGGTAAGGAGGCTCAGGGGTTGCGTCCCACCGTTTTTGATTTTCTGACGCACAGAGCCATTGATCATTTCATGAATGATCGCAACTATTTGGCACAACCTAAGGAGCCGTTTCTGTTGAATGACCCAAAACTATTTGCCAATGCAAATGACTTTGCTGCTCATACGTTTAGTTCTCCAGATCCAAATGCATATAAGTATCAAGCCTTATTGTTGCTGCAAGAGGTATTGCAGGCTCATCTAAGAAGTAAGAATGTAAAGGCTTTAATAGATGTCGATATTAAGCGACTAAAATTTGCCCGACAGTATTCTGTGTTGGAGGATGCAGATGACCAATACTTGAAGGCTTTACATTCCCTCCAGAAGAAATATGATCGCCACTCCGTGTGGGGAGAAGTTTCAATTGCGATTGCTGACTATTACCAGTCTCAGGGTGCGACTTATCAGGCAGGAGAAGACAATAGCCATCAATGGGATTTAAAGAAAGCATACGAATTGTGTGGAAAAATCATTGCTAGAGAAAAAGATTCTTATGCAGCTAAGAGAGCAAAATCTCTGAAGAAGAATATTGAAATATCACGATTAGAGGCCAGTAGTGAAAAGGTTTATTTACCTCAAGAACCGGGCCTATTTCTAATGCAGTACCGAAATACTAGCAAAGTCTACCTCAAAGTTGTAAAAGTATTGCAGGAGGAAACTCCTGATGATTATCAAGAGTTTGTGCGTAAGCTGGCCAAAACTAGGGCTTTTCGTTCCTGGTCATATGATTTGCCTGATCCCGGTGATTTTCAAATGCATAGGGTAGAGGGTGCCATCCCATCCTTGCCAATCGGGCAGTATGCCGTAGTGCTTTCGGATAATAGACGCTTTGATTCTAATAAAGGGAATGTTAGTGCCATTATGATTAAGGTGTCCCGGCTGGCCTATGTGCACCAATCAGGATCTTCCACTGAAATTTTAGTAGTAGACAGAAAAACTGGATCTCCTTTATCCAATGTCAAAGTGCTGGTTTATAACTACGAATACAACCGTGAAACAAGAAAATCAATCAGAAAACTAAAGCTAGAGACTAAGTCCAATTCAGATGGGCTTTGTGAATTAGATCTAGATATTCGTGGCCGATACTTTATCGCTCTTGAACAAGGTAAGGACCGACTTTTCTTGAATGATCAAAGTCATTACAATTACGATCGTCCCACCACTTATGCTCCGGTAAAAGAACGAAATTTAAGTATGCAATTCTTCTTGGATCGGGCTATTTATCGCCCAGGTCAAACGGTTTATTTTAAAGGGCTATTGGCCAAAAAGCCGAAGGGAGAGGGACTACAAGTGGCCGCCAACGAAGAAGTGGTGGTTACACTAAAGGATGTAAATTATCAAGAAGTCACAAAACTTACCCTAACTACTAATGAGTATGGAACGGTCAATGGTCGATTTGAGGCTCCTTCCACCGGACTATTGGGGAGAATGACCATTGAATCCGATTACGGTAGTATTTCTTTTCGGGTAGAAGAATATAAGCGGCCGAAATTCTCAGCCTCCTTTGAACCTATTACCAAGGCCTATGCTTTAGGGGATGAAGTGACCGTAAAGGGCAATGCCACGGGCTTTGCTGGTAATGCGATTGATGGCGCTACGGTAAGCTATAGAGTGGTGAGAGAAGTGAGTTATCCGTGGGTTCCCTGGTGGTATTACAATCGCTACTTCCCTAAGGACGGGGAACGGCAAGAGATTATTCAAGGAGAAACAAAGACAGATGTAGAAGGCAATTTTGTCATTACATTCAAGGCGACTCCGGATCTTAGTTTAGACAAAGAAGATAAACCGGCTTTTGCCTTCCGAATTACTGCTGATGTAGTTGACATCACAGGAGAGACACATACTGCGGCTAAAAAATTAAAATTGGCCTACCTGGGGTTCGAAACCACTGTAAAGTTGCCAGAAGCGGTAGATAAATCCGATAAACTTCCGCTTAGCATTGACACTTGGAACCTCGACGGCCAATTCCAGGCTGCTGAAGGGACGCTACAGCTGATACCGATTGAAGCACCGGAGAATCCCAGTCTGAATCGCTATTGGGAAGCACCCGATCAATGGCTAATCAAGGAGGCTCAGTTTCGTAAGCAATTTCCGTATTTCACTTACGGTTTGCCGAAAGGGAAGCAAGCTTGGCCACGTAAATCCCCTAAATTGCAACAGGCTGTGAATTCTGCGAAACAAAAGAATTGGGACATTGATATTTCGGATTGGGAGGTAGGGCATTATCTGGCTCTCTTTACCGTCACAGACCCAGCAGGAAACGAAATAGAAGCCAGCCAAGCCTTCTTTATTTATGATCGCAAATCTAATTCCCTACCAGGAGACCTTAGCCTCTGGCAGGCCTTTACTAAAGAGGTATATGAACCGGGAGAGGAACTAGGGCTGCAACTCGCTACTGGGTTTGATGAAATGTCAATCTTTCTAGAGCGACAAAAAGGGCCAGTATCTGATCGACAATGGATCAAAGCGAACCCTTGGGGGACTTATAACTATACAGTTGCGGAAAAAGACAGAGGGAATATACATTTCAAAGGAGTGGCAGTAAGGCAGAATCGAGTATTCCAGTTTGAACAAAACGTAACCATACCCTGGAGTAATAAAGCCTTGCAAATTGAATATCATACGTTTAGAGATAAGTTGCGACCGGGCGAGGAGGAGGAATGGAAAATTGTTGTAAAGGGGCCGGACAAAGAAGCTGTAGCGGCTGAAGTTGTAGCGACCATGTATGATGCAAGTCTAGATGAGTTTGCTAGTAATAGTTGGTCCTATATGCCACATGAATATCGTTTTTATGGACATGGCTATTGGAGTCCGTCGGGGTTCAATGATGGATCGAGTATTAATGTTGGGCGTGAAAGAAATAGAATGCAGCAAGCGCCAGTCCGATATTATGAACAACTAAATTGGTTTGGATTTGTCGAGGCTCCTCTGGCTCTGCGCGGTACAGCTAAGAGAGCATCGGCAGCCAATGCTACAACTCGAAGTCTTGAACCGCCAATGACTTACGAAGCTGCTGCTATAGTAGCAGATGATTCCGCTTCTCCGCCACCACCACCTCCGCCACCAGCCCCTGAAGAAGCTTCAGCTGAGTTCTCGTCACCAGAAGAGAGAGAATCGGGAACGGAACCTGCAGTGCGTACTAATTTGAATGAGACGGTTTTCTTTTTACCTGACCTTCGCACGGATAAGGAAGGGAACGTAGTCATCCAGTTCAAGATGAATGAAGCTTTGACCAAGTGGAAGTTTCTACTTTTTGCCCATACCAAAGCCTTGAAAGTGGCATCAAGTACGAAGATGGTGCAAACCCAAAAGGAAATAATGGTACTGCCTAATGCGCCGAGATTTTTGAGGGAAACGGATGAAATTTTATACACGGCAAAGGTGTCTAATTTATCCGATTCGGACCTTAGCGGAAATGCGAAACTAGAGTTGTTTAATGCAATTAATCGCGAAGAGGCAAATCGAGATTTTGATCTTCAGAATCTAAATCAAGACTTCTCGGTTAAAGCCGGACAATCTAGTTTGCTGAGTTGGAAGTTGAAGGTTCCAACCAATGGAATGGCAGCCGTAGTTCATCGAGTTACGGCTCAAGCTGGGGCGTTTGCTGATGGAGAAGAAAGCGCCATACCCGTGCTTAGTAATCGAATGCTAGTCACAGAAGCGATAACACTTCCACTGCGAGCCAAGGAATCTCGATCGTTTACTTTGGAGTCATTAAAAAGATCGGGCCAGTCGCAAACACTTGCTCATCAGGGACTTAGTTTAGAGTTTACCAGCAATCCAGCATGGTATGCGGTACAATCCTTGCCTTATCTAATGGAGTATCCGCATGATTGTACTGAACAGATATTCAATAGATTCTATGCCAATACTTTAGCGACGGGGATCGTAAATCAACAACCTGCCATTGAGGAAATGTTTAAACAATGGACTTCTCCAGAAGCTATCGAAAGTGCCTTGTCCAAAAATGAATCCTTAAAACAATTACTGTTGGAGGAGACTCCCTGGGTGTTGAATGCCCAAAGTGAGGAACAACAACGTAGGAATATAGCCTTGCTATTCGATCTAAATCGAATGAAGAAAGAACAAAGTAAGGTGGCCCAGCAGTTGCTAGAACGTCAGTCTGACAATGGCGGATTTAGCTGGTTTCCTGGCGGCCTAGAAAGTTGGTATGTTACTCAATATTTACTAGAAGGGATTGGTCATCTAGATCAAATGCAAGTACTGGAAGCGAGCAACAATCAGGCTATCTCCGAAATCATGACCAAGGGGCTGGAGTATATAGATGTTGCTTTTCAGACGCACTATAAAGATCTACAAGAAAAGATCCAGAATGGAAGCCTAAAACTTGAAGCAGATCACTTATCTAGTATTGTCATCCATTATCTATACACCCGCTCCTTATTTGAACTTGAAGACGAATCGGGAAGTGAAGAGGAGGCCCTGGGTTACTATTTGGGACAAGCTAAACAGTTTTGGACAAAACGAGGCCTATATCAGCAAGGTATGATTGCCCTGGCGCTGCACCGATATGGTGAGCACGAAGCGGCAATGGGTATTATTCGTTCCTTAGAAGAAAGAGCTATTAAGAGCAAAGAACTTGGTATGTTCTGGAAATATAATAGAGGCTGGTTTTGGCACGAGTTGCCAATTGAAACACATGTACTCTTATTAGAAGCGTTTGCGGAAGTGGCCAATGATATGGTAGCGGTAGATGAAATGAAAATTTGGCTCTTGAAAAACAAGCAGACAAATCATTGGAAAACAACTAAAGCTACAGCGGCAGCTATATACGGCTTGTTGAGCTATGGACAAAGCTGGTTGACAGAATCTCAGGATATTAAAGTGAACTTTCCCAAAGTTTCTAGAAAAACCTATCAGAGAGCCATTGAAAAAGCGCAGGCAGGGAAAACACCGGGTGTAGGCTACTACAAAGTGGATTTTGATAGAAAGAAAGTCTCCAAGGATTTCGCCACGATCAAAGTCAAAAACCCAAATGAACATATTATTTGGGGAGGGCTTTATTGGCAATATTTTGAGGATTTGGATGCGATTAAGACCTTTGAAGAGACCCCACTCAAACTAAAGAAGCAATTGTTCTTAGTTACCTACAATGATGCGGGAGAGGTGCTGCAAGCTATCGATGAAAACCACAAGTTGAAACCGGGCGAAAAAATACAGGTCCGTATAGAGTTGAAGGTAGATAGAGATATGGAATTCATTCATATGAAGGATATGCGAGCCAGTGGTTTGGAACCTATTAACGTATTGAGCAGATACAAGTGGCAAGATGGTTTAGGGTACTATGAGAGCACAAAAGACGTAGCCACCCATTTCTTTTTTGACTATTTGCCTAAGGGGGCATACGTTTTTGAGTATCCCTTACGAGTAGTACATGAAGGACAGTTTTCAAATGGCGTAACGACGATTCAAAGTATGTACGCTCCTGAATTTACAAGCCATAGCGAAGGTATTAATATAGAGATTCAACGCTAAATTTAGAGCCCTGAATTCCTTAGAATTCAGGGCTTATAAATATTCACTCTTATAGGCTTTTATCTCGAACTTCCGTTCGATGAAATGGCTTATACTTGACTAACTCAAATGGCCCAACTACACCCGTTTTCTTTTAATTTTTCTTCAATAACTCTTTCAGCGTGATCTTTTGAAAAATTAGATCTGCTTGACTTCCCTCATATAGCAGACCAATAGTGTTTTCATCGATGCTTGTCAAGCTGGGATAGCCACGGCCTCGCCCTTCATCAATTAACGTATAATAGGCATTGGGCCAATTCATTCCTTCATCCATACTGACTTTGATCATCATATTCTGGCGAACATACTTATCATGCGGATTAATGAATAGAAGTAAATCTTCTCCTTTATAAGAGTGTTTTAAAAGGCCTGCATTGCAAACAGGTTCAATCAAGGCCTGACGGGAACTTGGGTGTTCCATCCAGGTTTTGCCAAGATCTTTAGTGATAGCAACCGACCGACTACCAGAACCATTCTTGCCTTTGGGGCCATTTCCTCTATTATCCCGCATATTTAGCATGAGTGCCCCGTCGCTTAGTTCTACAACTTGAGACTCAGTTGTGTTGGACTTAGCGCCAGTACCCAATTCCCAATTTTTGCCATGGTCTTCACTGTAAAGAATGGTGGAATGGGGCAGTCCATTTTCATCTTTATACTGAGCTGGAAAGACCAAAGTGCCATTTTTCATACTGATACCCCGTCCTGGTCCCTGCAATAGCAAGTGCCATTTAGGGTCTTTGACAATTGGTGTTAGATTGATCGGAGAGGACCAGGTTAAGCCATCATCATCACTCTTGGTAAGCATCAGCTGACTTGTTTCGCTTGGTTTAATTCCTTGTTTGGAAGCCCACCAGTTTCGTTTCCCCGGATGGCCATGTGCCCAAATACCCGCTACCCAAATAGTGTTGGTCTGTTGATCTACTAATACCGCGGGATCACCAATGCCATTTTCTTCCTGTGGTTTGCCTCCCCATTCACCCATGTCCATGATCACTTTCATGGGTTCCCAGGATTGGCCGCCGTCCGTGCTGCGACTCATGCCAACATCTACATCCTCTTGCAAGTCTACGCTTCCATTTCGACGATTGTCATACACCGCAATTAGCGCTCCTGTATTGGTGGTGACTATGCCAGGGATCCGGTAGGTATGTATTCCATCCTGTTGGTGTTTTCTTAAAGCGAGAGCAATTCTCTTTAAAGCTGTGGGGCTATCATCAGGGTTTTCTATTGTTTTCTTATCAATGGTAAGGGCTATCAACTGAGCGCCTAATTTATGTAATAGATCAGCCTGTTCCGCTAGGCGATAGGATATCCAAAAATAATTAGTGCCGGATTGCAATTGAGTTTGAAGCGAAAAACGGATTTGCTGCTGTACTGTTACAGAAGAGACAAGAGGTTGTTTAGTGTCAAAATTAGGAGAGGAGCCAGTGAAAAAGAGGCTGACCTGCTCCACATCTTCTACTTGATCAGATCCTGCCAAGCTCAATACTACTTCCCTGAGTATCGGGCTTCGTTGCCCGTCTGCGATATCAATCTGGATGCGTAATACAGGATTGTGGTCTTTGCCAATCAAAACAGGATAAGTAGGCGACCAAACCTCTAGCTTAGTAGCAGGTTTATTTGTTTGGCCAAGAAGCAAAATAGAGCAAGAAAAACTTAAGAACAGAAGTATTGTCTTCTTCATGAGGTATTGTCAATATAGATGATGAAATGGTGGTTATGAGAAACTATGGTCAAAAGTGTTATTTCAAAGTGCTAAAGTCGCAACGCAAGCTATGAAGTTAATTAAAGTTTCATTTTAAGCTTCATGCCATGTAATTTGCTAGGACCTATTGGGCAGAGATAAGGCCGAATTCCTTTTCCGCTACTAGGTTGGAATCTCCCTAACACTCCACTAGATTTTATATCTTTTCTATAAAAGGCTATCAAGGCCCAAATCGGGTCTAGCAGAAGTGCATATCTGTAAGATCATAAATTGCCGAAAGTAGCCAGAGAAATGATTTAATTTGTACCTATGAGTTTTAAAAAAGTAGTAATTCCATGCTTGATTTTATGGCATTTGATCCTAGAACAACGAAGAATTGTCGAGAAAAAAAGGCATAAATGCTTCTAATGTGTTAAATTGAAGAAGATTAGTAATTTTAAAGAATATGAAAAAGCAAATTTGGAAGTTTGCCTCTAAACAAGTAAAAAAGACGATTATGGGTAGTGAAAAAAGCAGCAAGTCAAAACATGCTGATACTGTTATTCGCAATCATGTAATCTGGGCGATGGGCACTGGCTTTATCCCCGTTCCTATTGCGGATGTTTTTGCTGCTACTGCGGTACAAATGGATATGATTCGACAGCTTTGTCGTGTATACGATTTGGAATTTTCGGAAACGCAGGGAAAAGCGATTGTTACTTCATTGACAAGTTCAATCTTGGCTAGGGCTGGAGCGAGAAGTGTGGTGAAACTGATTCCGGGCTTAGGAACGATCATTGGAGGAGTGACGATCTCTGTATTTAATGGGGCGTCCACTTACGCTTTAGGCGAAGTATTTAAGAAGCACTTCGATTCTGGTGGAACCATCTTGGATTTTGATACCGAAAGGTTGAGAAAAGTCTTCAAAGAGAAATTTGAGAAAGGCAAGAAGGTGGCAGAAGATTTGAAGAAAGAGCAAGATGCCGAACAAGAAGCCGGCGAACCTGTCACAGAAACCACGAGTGATGCTGATCCTATGGGAGAGGCTGCTCCAACAAAAGAAGATGTGCTGGCTAAGCTCAAAGAGCTTGGGGAGTTGAAAGCTCAAGGTATCATTACCGAAGAGGAGTTTTCTGAAATGAAAAAGAAATTGATATCTGATTTCTAGAATCCTGGGAATCGATCTGGTTCAATAAAGATCTAATTCAACAGATATTGGCATGGTGAGCACTTGGCGCACCGTGCCTTTCTCTTTCTACATATTCCAACGAGCCACCGGGGCTACGCCCTGATGACTAAATTCTTTCGCCAAAAACTTATAGTAAGCCGTCACCCCGATCATGGCCGCATTATCTGTACAATACTCAAACTTCGGGATAAAGGTTTGCCATCCTAGTTCTTTTCCGGTCTCCAGTAATGACGTTCGCAACCCGCTATTTGCCGACACCCCTCCAGCAATAGCTACTGTTTTGATACCGGTTTGCTTGACAGCCAATTTCACTTTATTCATCAAAATGCTCACAATGCGATCCTGTACAGAGGCACAAATATGAGGTAACTCCTCTTGTAAGAAGTCGGGGGTTGCTTTGACTTGCTTCTTTAAAAAATAGAGAATGGCTGTTTTTAAACCACTAAAGCTAAAATCGAGATTGGGAATTTTGGGTTCTGAAAATGAAAACTTGGCCTGTCCTTGCTGAGCTAGCTTATCGATGATTGGTCCAGCCGGATAATCTAACCCCAGTATTTTGCCAGTTTTGTCAAAAGCTTCGCCTGCAGCATCGTCTATGGTTTGCCCCAATATCTCCATTTCCAAGTGATTCTCGATTCTCACAATCTGCGTGTGCCCTCCCGAAACGGTCAGACAGAGAAAAGGGAAGCTTGGGTGCGGTTGTTCCGCAAAATGAGCCATGACATGGGCTTTCATGTGATGGACCTCAATCAAAGGAATATCAAGGCTCAATGCCATAGCCTTGGCAAAAGATACCCCAACCATTAACGATCCGATCAAACCCGGCCCTTTCGTGAAGGCAATGGCGTGAAGATCAGCCTTGTTTACCTGAGCTTTCTTAAGGGCTAGTTCAACGACCGGAATGATGTTGGCCTGATGAGCTCTGGAGGCTACTTCGGGTACCACCCCGCCATAAAGCCGATGGGCCTCCTGATTAGCGATACAATTACTTAAGACCCTTCCATCCTGAATGATGGCGGCAGAAGTATCATCGCACGACGATTCAATTGCTAAAATGTTTATCTGCATAGGATTGCAAAAATAGCTTCTTGTTCAAATCTTTTAACGAAAAATTATTATCATTGCATCAAAACAAACCGAAAAAATGAGATTACTTATTAATTTGCTTCTCGCTGCCGTAGTAATCGGGTTAGTCTGGACCTTAATTAGCAGTATTCAGGAACCTATCGCATTTAAGGCAGAAAAGGAAAAACGTGAGAGGGCAGTTGTTGAAAGATTGATGGACGTCCGAACGGCTCAGGATTTGTTTCGTAGTATCAAAGGTGGTTTTTCGCCTACTTTCGATTCGTTGAAAGAAGTTTTGACGACTGATAGCTTTGCCGTAGTTAAAGTGATTGGTGACCCTGATGATCCTAATTTCACTGGAGATATTGTTTATGATACTATTCTTTCTCCTGCGATTGATTCTATCCAGACATTGGGCATCAACCTAGACTCTTTGTCTATTGTACCTTACGGTGGAGGTGTCAAATTTGAAATTGCTGCGGACACAATTACCTATCAGAAGACGACGGTGAATGTAGTAGAAGTAGGTATTCCTCGTAGAGTCTTTATGGGCAAGTACAAAGACAAGCGGTTTGCTAAGTACGATCAAGGTTACGATCCAAATAAGCCAATTAAGTTTGGCAATATGAACGCACCCAATTTGTCTGGCAACTGGGAATGATCAAATTTGAGATCGTTGAAGATACTTTTGCCAAATCTCAGGCGAATGATCTAGAGCTGTCCATCCTGGCAGGGGTGGACAGCTTTACCTATATGGTGGTTGATAAAAAGCGCCATATACAGGTATTGAAAGAATATGCATTGGAAGAAGGCGCTAGTTTACCACGCCGTCAAAGAGCCATGCAGAAGATTGTGAAAGATGATGCCTTACTTCGTCTTTCTTTTAGCAAAACCCAAGTCGGTGTAATTGGCTTACAAGCTACCATCCTTCCCGAACGACTTTACAATCCAGCCAAGAATAAAACGTATCTAGAGCAACTGACAAACCTGTCGGTTAATGCAGAGATCATTGCAGAAGATTTACATCATCTATCTGCCAAATTGGTTTATGCACTGGATCCTAAAACTCAGGTGATCAGTAAGCATTTTAAGACTGCTCGAAAAGTACATTTGTACACGGCTTTTTTGGATGCCTTAAGACCTCACGCGGCTACGCAGAAAGGAGCCCATTTGTTTTGTCACGTGCGTTCACGCAAAATTTACTTGTTCCTTTTTGATGGAACGCTTCTGCAATATGCCAACCATTTCACTTATCAGTCTGCGCGTGACTTTCTATATTATGTCTTACTGGTTTTTAAATCCTATAATCTCGACCCGAAAGATGTACCGCTCTATCTTTCTGGCCAGTTGGTCAAGGATTCTGAAGTGTACCGCTTGCTTTTCCGTTATCTACAGCGAATCGACTTTCTAAAAGTCCCCTCGACCTTTTCTTTGGGGCCAAAGTTGAGCTTACAGCCATCCTATTTCTATTTTGATCTAATGAGTATCCAACAGCACTTTTAAAGCTTATGCGCATTATTGGAGGAGAATTTAAAGGAAGACGTTTTACCCCGCCGGCCAAGAACTGGCCCACTCGACCCACCACGGATTTTGCCAAGGAAGGGCTTTTCAATATCATCCAGAACAACTTTGATATCAGTAGTTTAAAGGTACTGGATCTATTTGGTGGAACCGGCAATCACAGCTACGAGTTTATTTCCAGAGGCTGCACCGATGTTACTTACGTAGATAAATTTCCGGGTTGTATAGCCTTCGTAAAGAAGACCAGCCAATTGTTGAATATTGAAGATAAAATACAGATAGTAAAAGGCGATGTCTTCAAATTTATCCAGTATGCTACAGCAGAATATGACTACATTTTTGCTGGCCCACCTTATCCCTTACCGAATATTCCCGATATTCCGGATCGCATTTTGCAAAAGGGCATGCTGAAGGAAGGAGGTTGGTTAGTTTTGGAACACAATCCTAACCACGATTTTAGCAAACACCCTAACCTGCTCCAGGTTAGAAACTACTCAAAAACTATCTTCAGTATTTTTACTCCCTGAACTACTTCAAAGAAGGAGGTTGGGAACTGTTTATCAAACTTTGAGGTTGAGTTTCCTAATACCAATCAATGAAGGCTTGTAAACAAGTCGGTTGTTGGTCGGGTTAGTAGAAATTCAATACGGTAAAAGTAGATGACAGATTTATTTTTCTAGTCGTCTACTAGAACCCCCGCAAAACCTAATGGAATCACTATAAAATTATATATTTGCCGCGCAATTAAAGAGCAGTTGGTAGACTTGCTCTAGCCACCAAGGTTCCTAGGATAGAAAAAGCATTGCTTTTGCATACTTGGCATCAGCATTTAGCTAACCATAAATCTAGAACTTTCAGCTGTTATTACTAAAGCAATTAGAATCATGGATATCATTGGTATAATTCAAGAAGGGGTAGTGAAAGGGGTAGAATCCCTTTACGGAGCATCCATTACGACAGACTCTATTACGATGAATGCGACTCGCAGTGAATTCGAAGGAGACTTTACCGTAGTCGTTTTCCCTTATACCAAGATGGCCAAGAAAAAGCCAGGAGATATTGGTCAGGAATTGGGCCAATATATGCTAGAGCATGTACCACAGATCAGTAAGTTCAATGTGATCAAAGGGTTCTTGAATCTGGTGGTGGATGACTCTTTTTGGCAGCATTTTTTAATGGCGGCAGTGCGAGATAGTGATCACTATGGAATGGCCCCAGCCAATGGAAAAAAAGTGATGGTGGAGTATTCTTCCCCAAACACCAATAAACCGCTACATTTAGGCCATATTCGAAATATTTTGTTAGGGTGGTCAGCCTATAAAATCTTGCAGGCAGCCGGTTATGAGGTTGTTAGAACGCAAATCGTTAATGATAGAGGTATAGCAATCTGTAAAAGTATGCTGGCTTGGCAGCGGTTTGGAGAAGGGCAGACACCTGAATCTGCTGGGGTGAAAGGCGATCACTTTGTAGGTGGGTTCTACGTCAAGTTTGAACAAGCGTTCCAGGCAGAGTACAAGGAATGGCAGGCCTCGACGGAGGGACAGGCAATTTTTGCAGATAAGGCTAAGGAAGATCAAAGCGAAGCCGCCTTCTTTAAGTCCTATAAAAACACTTATTTCAACGAGTACAGTGAGATTGGTAAAGCAGCTCGAGCCATGCTGATCCGATGGGAAGCGGGCGACGAAGAAACAGTCAGCCTTTGGAAACAGATGAACGAGTGGGTATATAGTGGTTTTAATACAACTTATAAGAATCTTGGGGTCGCCTTTGATAAATTGTATTATGAATCTGATACCTATCTATTGGGGAAGAGTACAATTGCAGAAGGCATGGAAAAGGATGTCTTTTACAAGAAGGAAGATGGTTCGGTATGGATTGATCTAACGGATGCCAAATTGGACCATAAAATTGTTTTGCGGAAAGATGGAACCTCGGTGTACCTTACGCAGGATATTGGAACGGCTCAACTGCGATACGAGGATTTTGGCCCAGAGCGAATGATCTATGTGGTAGCCGATGAGCAGAATTACCATTTTCAGGTGTTATTTGAGACGATGAAGCGATTGAAAGAACCTTATGCAGCCGGCCTGTATCATCTCAATTATGGAATGGTAGATTTGCCAACAGGTAAAATGAAATCCCGGGAGGGAACCGTAGTAGATGCAGACGATTTGATGGCTGAGGTGATTGCAGAGGCAGAAGCCGCTTCCAAAGACAGCTCAGAAATCAGTTCCTTTACGGAGGAACAACGACAGGATATTTTTCGTAAGATAGGCCTGGCGGCTTTGAAGTTTCATATCATAAAGGTACAGCCGCAAAAACGAATGGTTTTTGATCCCAAAGAGTCCGTAGATTTGCAAGGACAAACGGGCCCTTATATCCAGTATTCCTACGTTCGGATCAATGGCGTAGGAAAGCGTGCTGAACGAGAAGGTGTCAGTTGGGATTTAGCACAAAATTATCAGACGCTCGAGCCTGCCGAAAGAGATATCTTAAGGCTTCTATATCAGTTTCCTACCCTGATTCAGGAAGCTGCAGCAGAACTGGATCCATCGAGTATCGCGAATTTCTGCTACACTTTGGCCAAGTCTTTCAGTAAATTCTGGCATGATGTATCGATATTCGATGCAACCGAAGAAGCTAAAGCTTTCCGTTTACTATTGAGCAAGCTGGTCGGTAGCGTCCTGAAAAATGGCATGGATCTGTTAGGAATTGAGATGCCAGAGCGCATGTAGAAGATGGGACGATAGCCTTGGCTAGCGCCTTTTCGATAACAACTTTTACTACAGGAGAGCCGTAATACTCAAAACTCTGTCAACCTGCGAATGCTAGAGTATAGATACAGACAAGAATAACTATTAATCCAATTTTATAGTAACCAATATGAGCAATCTCGAGGACAACAAACCTTCTTTAAATTTTATCGAACAAATCATAGAGGAGGACTTGAGCAACGGTAAGCATGCAGGACGTGTACACACACGCTTTCCGCCCGAACCCAATGGCTACTTGCACATCGGCCATGCCAAAGCCATTACCGTTAACTTTGAGCTGGCTCAAAAATATGGGGGGCTGACGAATCTGCGGATGGACGATACGAACCCTACCACAGAGAAAACCTCCTATGTAGAGAATATCCAAAACGATATTAAATGGCTGGGGTTTGAGTGGAATGGGGAAGTTCTTTATGCCTCTGATTATTTTGGCAAGTTGTACGAATTTGCCCTTGATCTGATCAGCAAAGGCTTGGCATATGTGGATGATTCTACTGCGGAAGAGATTGCTGAAATGAAGGGAGAGCCAACAGCGCCAGGTACGGATAGCCCCTATCGCAATCGATCAATAGAGGAGAACCTGGATCTCTTTAAAAGAATGAAAGCAGGTGAATTTGAAGATGGGGCACGCGTCTTGCGGGCCAAAGTAGATATGTCTTCTCCGAATATGCATATGCGCGATCCTATTTTGTATCGGATAAAGCACGAGAAGCACCATCGCACAGGAGATGAGTGGTGCATTTATCCAATGTATGACTTTGCGCATGGACAATCTGATTCTATCGAAGGGATTACTCACTCCTTGTGTTCGCTTGAATTTAGACATCACAGGCCATTGTATGACTGGTTTATTCAAGAATTGGAGATCTTTCCTTCTCGGCAAATTGAATTTGCGAGGATGAATGTGGCATATATGATTACCAGTAAACGCAAACTTCTTAAACTAGTTGAAGGAGGGCATGTGACGGGCTGGGATGATCCACGGATGCCTACAATAGCGGGAATGCGTCGTAGAGGCTATCCGGCCGGTGCTATTCGTGAGTTTTGTAGACGAGCTGGCGTAGCGAAGCGGGATAACCTGATTGAGATCGAGTTGTTGGAGTATACGGTGCGAAATGAACTCAATAAAACTGCCAATCGAGTAATGGCAGTGTTGGATCCTGTCAAAGTTGTTATCACCAATTATCCCGAAGGGAAAACGGAAAAATTATTAATAGATAATAACCCGGAAGACCCGGAAGGTGGCCAAAGGGAAGTACCATTTAGTAGGGAAATCTATATCGAAAGATCGGACTTTATGGAAGATCCGCCGAGAAAATTCTACCGGATGGGGCCGGGAAGGAATGTCCGATTGAAAGGTGCTTATATTTTACATTGTGAAGATTTTGTAAAAGATGAGACTACAGGAGATGTTTCCGAAATTCATTGCACCTATTATCCAGAGAGTAAGAGTGGAGAAGATACTTCTGGTGTTAAAGCTAAAGGTGTGTTACATTGGGTTTCCATTGAACATGCGGCTAAAGCAGAAGTGAGGGTCTATGATCGTTTGTTTAGCGTAGCAGAACCGACCAAGGAGGAGGACAAGGATTTCCTAGAAGTAATCAATCCCGATTCACTAAAAGTGATGGAGGAAATATATGTGGAACCAGGACTGGTTAACGCCAAGCCAGGAGAACAACTGCAGTTTATGCGTAAGGGGTATTACTGTGTAGATCAAGATAGTACGCCTGAGCATCCGGTGTTTAACCTTACAGTGAGCCTAAAAGACAGTTGGGCCAAGTCACAAAAGAAGTAGAAGGAGCTTCATAGATTGACCCTTGTCAAGCTATGTAATTCTGAATTGGGCAAGCTGTAGCTCTACAAAATAATGCTATCTTTGTTGGCCATGGAAAAAGGTAGAGTCATATTAGATCAAAAGCGATTTTCCATCATTATTGATCGTATCTGTCATCAGTTGATTGAACGGTACGATCGATTTGAAAACTGCTGTATCATCGGAATACAACCCCGTGGTGTTCTGCTGTCTGACCGTATTTGTCAGCGACTAAAGGAAATCTTGGAAATCGACCATATCCTATATGGTAAATTAGATATCACTTTTTACAGGGATGATTTTCGAACAAGAGTACAGCCACTTGAAGCTAGCGTTACACAGATGGATTTTCTGATTGATGGTTATCGAGTCATCTTGGTAGATGATGTGTTATATACTGGTAGAACAATCAATGCTGCCTTGACCGCTTTGAATCACTATGGTCGACCAGATAAAGTAGAACTATTGGCTCTAATTGATCGACGCTTTAATCGCCATTTGCCCATTCAATCGGATTATGTGGGCCTGACGGTGGACTCCGTAGATCAGGCCTATGTTAAAGTGGAATGGAAGGGAGAACAGCAAGCAGAAGATAGAGTTCTATTATATGCGCATAAAAAAGACGCCGAATAGCGTATGGTTCAGCAATTAAGCACTCGCCACGTTTTAGGAATAAAATACCTCACAGCTGGGGATATTCGCCTGATTTTTGAAACGGCCAAAACTTTTAAGGAGGTTATTAACCGGCCGATCAAGAAAGTTCCTTCTTTACGGGATATTACTGTGGCGAATCTTTTTTTTGAGAACTCTACTCGGACCCGTATTTCCTTTGAACTAGCGGAGAAACGCCTTTCTGCAGACGTTGTCAATTTTTCTGCTTCAACTTCATCTGTTAAAAAAGGAGAAACTTTACTCGATACGGTAAATAATATCCTGTCCATGAAGGTGGACATGGTCGTTATGCGCCATCCTGCTCCAGGAGCACATCATTTTCTATCTCAACATATCGATGCGAATATCATCAATGCAGGTGATGGTACGCATGAGCACCCTACACAGGCGTTATTGGATGCCTTTTCAATGGAAGAGAAGATTGGGGACCTTGCCGGTAAGAAGGTGTTAATTTGTGGCGATATTTTGCATTCAAGAGTTGCCCTTAGTAATGTGTTTTGTTTGCAAAAACTCGGTGCGGAGGTAAAGGTATGTGGACCACCCACATTGATCCCTAAGTACATTGAGCAGCTAGGAGTAGGGGTGGAATACAATATCGAAAAAGCACTTGCCTGGTGTGATGTTGCCAATATCTTACGAATTCAATTAGAACGACAGGATATTAAGTACTTTCCTTCCCTGCGCGAGTACGCACAATATTTTGGTGTAAATAAGCCCTTATTGGATCGTTTGGATAAAGAGATTGTCATTATGCACCCCGGACCTATAAATCGGGGAGTAGAGATCACTAGTGATGTGGCAGACTCCAATCATTCCATTATACTACAGCAGGTAGAAAATGGCGTAGCCGTACGGATGGCTGTTCTATATCTACTGGCTGCCTCACGTTGATTCTTACCCTTTTGACCTAAAAAATGGTCTGGTTCTATACTTATCTGATAAGCTTGGCCGTTATGCTACACGAATTGCTTCCCGACTGTAGCCCATAAAACTCATCAATTCCCAGAATAAAGCGATTTTCCCAGATGGAGAATTTTAAACCTCCAGTTTATTCGAAGATTGATTCAGGCTGCGCTACTACTTCTCGACGGAGGATGGATCAAGGCTTCATTTTTAACTATTCTCTAAGCCTCAGATAAGAAATAAATATTTTTTTTTGCCATTTATTGTGCTAAAACATTATTTGGCAGATTTTTTGTTTCCCTAATGCTAGAAGAGTTTAAGGTGAATAGGACCAATGATCTCTCGAATTGAGTCAACTAGGAGCGGTAAGAATATTCTCTAAATTCTTTACCGAATTGTAGGCCAGCTGAGATTCCCTTCTATTTCATTTCAGCTCAAAAAGGGTTATATTACAATAAATTAAAGCGCTTTATATGAGAGTATTTCCACTGATTCCTCTACTACTCAGCTTCTTTTTCCTATTGCCAAGTCTGTCATCTCAGTCCTGTGCTCAACTCATCGTCGATGATCGAGTGATCGGCAGTACCCATTTGCTACAGACGGCATCTCAAACTCTCGTGGTCCGAGGTAACTATAGTTATAGCCTGGCTTTGGTGAGTAATGATAGGGGAATAGTAGCACAAGTATTATCCAAAGGAGGAGTGGAATTCAATCAAGATGATGAGATCATTTTCATGGATGGCAGTCAGATTCGAAAAAGTTACCGTTTTGTGGGTATGGGAGAAATGCAGAGCCAGAAAGGTACTCCGACTCATCAGAATACTTTGCAATTGGACCTGAAGGCTATCGAATGGTTTTCGAGGGGGGGCATAACGACCATCTACATCAAGAATAATATCAGTAATCAGATGCGCAAGTTCACTATTAATCAGAGTCGACAACAGGAGCTTGCTGCGATGGCTAATTGCTTTTTGAAGACGATTGATCCCGATAAAGTGAACGATATTGTACTTACGGATAACACCTTTACCCCACCTAAGAAAGGAGAGTCAAAGAAAGTTCCGATTAGCGCGACTCCAGGCTCAGCAAAAGTTAAAAAAGTGGCCAGCATAGAAGAGTTAAATGATGAAGAACTGGCGGCACTGCGGAAGGAATTGCAAGTGGTAAAAGATCAAATACGGAAAGAGATCGCTGCTGAACGAGCCAAAGGCGATCAGGCTAAGCAACAAATTCAGCAAGAAATAACTTTAGCCCGAGAACGAGCAGCAGAACAAAAAAAGCAGTTTGCCGATGAAGTTTTAACAGCGCGAAAACAATCTCAGGTAGAAATAGAGAAATCTCGGGCCGCTATGGCAGAACAAGTGAAAACAGCTAAAGAAAATGCCACTGTACAGATGGATGAGATTCAGTCGGGAGTAGCTGTTGCTCGCAAGAATGCCAATGAAGCGATTCAAAAAGCACAGCTAGAATCAGCCGAAGAAATAGCTGCCACTCGTGAAGCTGCATCTGCAGAGATAAAAGCAGCCAAAGAAAAACTAGAATTAGCCAAGTTAGAATACGCGGACGAAGTCGCTTCGGCTAGGGAGAATTCTTCTGCTGAATTGGACCGAATACGTGAAGAAGCGGCTAAAGTTATCCAGGAGGCGCGAGCGCAAGCCTCCCAACAAAAAAACCTTACGGCTGAAGAAGTAATCGAAAGTAAAGAAACTGCCGCTGCTCAAGTACTAAAAATCCAGGAGGAAGCGGCCCAAGAAATTGCTCAACTGAAAGAAAAAGGTGCCTTAGAAAAAGAGAAAATAGCGCTAGAGTTGGCAGAAAGCAGGCGAAAGGTAGCGGAGGAAAAATCGTTGCTTTCCGAACAAAACGCCGCTGAAATTGCAGAGTTGAGAGAAAACGCCAGTAAAGAAAAGGAGAACTTAGTAGTAGAAGTGGCTACTGCCAAGCAAAAGGCAGCGGCAGAGATTGACTTGATTCGTGAGCAGGTGCAGACTGAAAAACAAAAGGCGCAGGAAGCCATTCAAGTGGCTCAAAAGGCTTCAGCTGAATCTGTAAAAGAGATTGGAGAACAAGAAGCCACTGAGGTAGCTGCGGCTCGAACCCAAGCGCAAAGTCAAAAGGAAAAGATTGCTGCTGAAGTTAAGACGGCTCGAGAGAATGCTAATGCAGAATTGAGCAAAATTCAAGAAGAATTACAAAATGCAATTGCAGACGCACAGGCCAAGAAAAAGGAAGTGATTGCACAGACTGCAAATGAGGTAAAGGTAGCCCAAGAAAAGGCAGCCAGTGAGATTTCTTCTGCTAAAGATAAGGCAGCTGAACAAGTAAAAGATGCCAATTTGGCCAGCGCCGAGGCCAAAGAGAATTATGCCAGTGAAGTTGAACAGGCTCAAGTCGCAGCCAAAGATCGAATGAAGAAAATTCAGGCCGAGACCACGGCAGCCATTGCACAAGCAAAAGCGCAAGAACAAGAAAGTAAAACTTTAAGTGCGGAAGAGGTGAAAACAGCAAAAGAAAAAGCTGCCTCGGAGGTGCGAATAGCGCAAGAAAAAGCTGCTCAAGCCATTGCCGTAGCTAAGGAGAAAGAATCAAATGCACTACAGACTTCTGCTACTTCGATCGCACAAGCGAAGCAGAAATCGGCAGAAGCCATCGCCAATATCCAAAAAGAGGAGGCGGAAGCCGTTCGGCAAGCCAGAGAGAATGCCGTAAAGGAAAGAGAAGCTTTAGCAGTAGAATTAGCAACTACTCGTGAAAAGTTGGCTAATGAGATAGCCAGCTTAAAAGAACAGCAAGCCCAAGAGGTGAAAGAAAGTGCCGAACTGGCGGCAAAAGAAAAAGAACGCCTTTCAGTAGAAGTGCTGCAGGCTAAAGAGAAAGCGGCTGAGCAATTGGCACAAACTCAGGAAAAGGCAGCTACGGATGTGGCTGCTGCCCGAAAGCAATCTCTCGCCGCTATCACGGCTGCTAAGGAGGATGCTATCCAACAAAAAGCGGCTTCGGCGGCAGAGGTTAAGTTGGCACAAGATCAGGCGAAGCAGGCCGTTACCACAGCTCGAGAGAAATCGCAACAGGAGGTAGCCAAGGCCCGTGAGGATGCCAATAACAAAAAGGAAGAATATTTGGCGGAAACAAAACAGGCTCGCGAAGCGAGTAATGCCGAGATCACTAAGGCTAAAGCAGAAGCCAGTGAACTGATTTATGAGGCGCAGCAAGATGCGAATGCACAAGTTACGAAGGTCAAGGCTGACGCCGCAGAACAGATCAAGCTGGAAAAGCAGAAAATTGAGCAAGAAAAGGATAAAATAAAGGAAGAATTGATTGCTTATAAGCAACAGGCGGACCAGTCTAAAAAGGAGTTGTCCGATTTGGAGGCTAAACTAAAGAAAACCAAGGAGGAATTAAAGCAACTGGAGGCGGATTTGGCCAAAGCCAAGTCGAATGGGAAAGGGTAAGAACACAATAGTATCTTACTTCTCTAGTGGATACTGTGAAATGTGATTGCCCTTGATGTTGTGAAACAAAACCAAATAGCTTCTTAGACAATTACCGTGTTACGAGACCCTCGAAAATGAAATGCAAGGTTTTACTGAGATTAAATGTCCAGTGACAGTAATTGTCAGTGGCGTCTATTCATCTCTCTTTATGATTGTCCACGGGAATGCCTAAGAAGAAAATAGTTAAAAAGCAGCGCGGGACATATCCTAAATTTGGTCGCGCTTGCTGGTATTTTCACCAACAAAATCATGGAAACCTTTGGGGCCCTCGCATCGGACTTTTTCTAGACCAATAAGGAGGTGCCCGAAAGCAATCCGCCCATAGAAGCCTTTGGGGGAAAGCCTATACACATATACTTTACTGGTCCCCAATCCAAGATTGGCTTCACCCAGCGGCACCAAGATTATATCCTAAGCTCTTCAACGTAATATGAGAAAGAAGGTGTTTCCACTGCCTTAGATAATGAATAGGCCCATCTGATATGAAATTGGCTATTCTCAATAGAGTTCGATCTATGGAAGCTTGGAGTCCATAGTTCCTTTACTTCTCCCAATTCCTATAGTCAATCTGGTCATACCAACCGATACGATCGTGTTCCATTCCTTTGCGGGCATCATCTAGTTGCTCCGGAAGAGAGCAGGGGTTCCTGTGCCTTAGGTACGGAATGTACTCCAGTCCCACTTGAGGGAATAAGACCACTAGCAATGAATAAGCCGGTTTTTTACTACTAAATGTATGCGCTCAGGTAGGATCATTTTTGTTGAAGGGAGTGCACAAAAAAAGAGCCCACAGGAATAATTTCCCTGTGGGCTCTTTTAAAGAAGAGCAATCAAGCTCAGTTATGGCTGAACCACTAGCCGTTTACTGATGACCAATCGTTCATTTTGAACCAAACTAATCATATACACACCGGCTGCCAAATCTTGTACCTCCAGTGGCATCACCACCCCTAGGGCAGAGTCTAGATCAATTTGTCTAACGATTTTGCCAAAGGCATCACGCACGAACAATTGAGCAGGCTTGTCTTCAAACCCATCCAGTACGATTTGTGCTTGATTAGAGGCAGGATTCGGGAATACCTCAATGGTGCCGTTGCCCACATTTCCTACGGTGCCCCAGGCTTGGAGACCTGCTGGATCCAAACCACCATTAGTACCGTCATTGAATACACCACCGGCTACCGTTCCACTACCGGAGAAGGTTACATCTTCGAAGGTAGCCTCTACCTTAGCATTGCCATTCAAACTATAAGCTGTCATGCCAACATAAATGCAATCGTCCAAGTTCGGGAAGGTCACTTTGTAGAGCAATCTCCAATAGCTACCATTCGTGCTGGTATAAGATTTGATCTCATTACCTTTTCTAACGATGCGCAGCCACTTCACACGACTACGACTAGACTGGGATTGGGATACAATACCTCCGTAGGTAGATCTCCACTCTCTTCTCACTCTTCGAGTCGAGTAATTCTTCAATACACCCGCTCTTCTAGCCCAAGGATCAAGGCTTTCTCTGGCCATCAGACCAGCATATCCGCTCGTATTGATGCTCGCCAATTTGGCCGTCAAGGTACCGTCTCCACATAATGGGTGATAAACGAAGGTCGCGCGATCTTCTTCGCGACAATCATGCCAGCATCCATCAGAAGTTAAAGTGAAGCTTTCATCATGGACATCGTAGTCAGAAGTAGTCTGACCGTCACAATTCAAGCTACCATCATTTGGACCTTCCGCCCAACCGCAAGGCAAGCCGATTACATCCACATAAGCGGTGCAATCATCTTCATTTCCAGCTCCATCCTTGATGGTCACTGGAATGGCTACCGTGTTGCCTAGTTCATCACAACCGATAGTAAGGTCTGCTGAAACAAATTCAACCGTTCCGCAATTATCGGAGCTAGCTGCCTCATCCCAAACCTGGCTTACGGTCAGATGAATATCTTGTTCTCCATTGAAATCTACCGTTAGATTCTTACAAACGGCTACAGGATCTTCGCCATCATATACCACTAGGAAATGGGAACAAGATTTCTTGTTGCCATGAATATCCTTAGCTCTCCATTGTACTTGGTATCGGCCGACAGGGAAGAAGCCACTTGGATCTGTCATGCGATTTGTCCAACTGCCCGTTGGGTTGTTGTTTTCATCAACCGTTCTATATCTGGCTTTTACTTCCTGTACATCGCAATTGTCAGAAGCCTGGGCCGGTGTGAAGTCGACATTAGCCCCACATTGACCAGGATCGTTGCTAGTGGTGATATTACTTGGGCAAGAGATATCAGGTTTTTCATTGTCGGTAACCGTAACCGTAAAGCTACAGTCCGTTGCATCATTGCCAGCAACATCACTACCAGAGTAGGTGACGGTCGTAGTACCTACAGGGAAGAAATCGTCTGGAAAATGCGTACTATTAGATAGAGCTCCTGGGCAATTATCACTTAAGGTAGGCGGTGTCCAATTGACATTTGCACCGCAGTCTCCTGTATCATTGTTGACGGAGATATTACCTGGGCAATTGCTGAAGGTGGGTTTTTCATTATCCTTGACGTTGACGTTGAAGCTGCATTGGGCCGAATTCCCAGCTGCATCAGTAACGGTAGCCAACACAGAGCCGGTGCCCACACTAAAGAAGCTGCCGGAGACAGGATTGACTATGAGCGTGGCATCCGAACAATTGTCACTGGAGTTGACCGTATAGTTGACCACTGCCCCGCATTGTCCGGGATCATTGTTCACCGTGATATCTGCTGGGCAGGCGATGCTGGGGTCTTCACTATCTTTGACAATGACGTTGAAGCTGCATTGGGCGGTATTGCCAGCTGCATCAGAAACGGAAGCAAGCACAGAGCCGGTGCCCACACCAAATAAGCTTCCGGAAGCTGGGTTGACGATCAAGATAGCCCCTGGACAATTATCGCCGAAAGTGACATTATAGTTGACTACGGCTCCGCATTGCCCCGGATCATTATTTACGGTGATATCTCCTGGGCAAGTGATGGATGGGTCTTGGTTATCCTTGACCGTGACCATCGCCGTACACTTAGCACTTAGGTTCCCATCGCTTACGGTTAGTTCTACCGTGTGCGTACCAGTGCCAAAAGGTCCACTGTCATCTAAACTAAGCTGTAACGGATCGCCATCTGGATCAGTGGAATTATCGTCTACCTGTGCTGGGGTAATACTGGCTTCGCAAGTATTTGGCGCTGTAGAAACGGTAATATTTTTACAATTGGCTACTGGTGGTTGGTTGCAGGCGCCAACATTATCAACCACATTAAAACTACAGTTGATACTATTTGTACCACCAGAGGGGTCAGTAGCGGTTAAAGTAACCATTTGTGTCCCTACATCACTACAGGTTAAGCTGACTGAAGGGCTAACCTCTGTGGCGCTACAATTATCAGTAGAGCTACCATCGCCAATGTTAGCAGGTAACGTTCCATTTCCACTACCATCGAGTACAACATCGGGTATGGAAGCGGGACAGGTAGCAGTTGGGTCTTCATTATCAGTCACTGTCACATCAAAGGAGCAATTGTCCATATTGCCGGTAAAATCCTTTCCTGTCACATTTACAGTAGTTGTCCCTACGTTAAATACTGTGCCTGGATTCTGGCTATAGGTAATATCGACGGTCCCACCGCAATTGTCGCTACCGGTAGCAGCGAAGTTAACGACTGCACTACATTGTCCTGGATCATTATTAACATTAATATCGGCAGGACAGCTCACTACAGGATCGACACCATCTTCAACGACTATGGTCAAAGAAGCACAAGCACCACTGGTGCCAGAGCAGGTGCCCTCCGCCCGGACATAATAGGTAGTAGTGACAGTGGGGGAAACATTGAAATTAGGTCCTGTGCTGACTTGAGTGCCGCCACAACTACCCGTGTACCACACCCAGGTTTGGTCGTCATTCAGACTGGCTTGGGCCGGAACCGAAAGGGTTTGAAGACTTGATGGGCACAATGGACCAGGACTGCCATTGATGCTGTTGACCACACCAGGCGTGCAGCAGGCCAGGTTGCAATTGAGGGGTAGGGTAGCAGAAGTGCTATTGCTAGTGATCCAATTTGCTGAGTTATTGATCTGATTACCAGTGGCTAAAGTTACTTTGTTGCAATCGATATAGGCATTTTGCCTCTCGGGAGAAATGGAAATGGAATTGACGCCATCGGTAAAGGCAGCGGGCTGTGCTGAATTTTCGGAAGTAGTAGCATCTGCATCCCATGCGCCATTCATTTGAATAGCCGTGAGGAAGTTAGATTCATTACCGACAGTGGGCTCTGCACCTTGATAAGCGAAGATTTGGTCGCCTGAGGTGGCTGGGTCAAGTTGTACGCCAGTGATGGTACCTGCCAATTGCCCGGAAGCGTCTTTAATTTCTTGCGTAGCGTCAAAAATATTGAATTCGTCACCGCAACTGTAAGGACGGCAGAATTCAACTGTAATCGTTCCTTCGCCACTTCTAAAACCACCCGCCGCTTGCCATCCACGGTCTGTGAAATTGATAGTTGTTCCAGCGTTGATATCCTTGAGAATCACAAAAGCCAAATCATCATCATCCGCGCTATAGGCTATAAAAGCGATGTCTCCGGTTGTAAGAGTAGTTTGGCTTAAGAAAACAATTGTCACTTCATCTTCTGTATCCGGGCATCCTGCTCCAGAATTGTCGATGGTCCACTTCAGGGTATAAGATTGACCCGCTGTTCCAGAAAATGTGGCATTAGGGTTAGTAGTAGTAGAAAAACTACCTTGCCCATCCCCTGGATCGACGAAACTCCAGGTGCCGTCCCCAGCACTACCATTAGCAAGGAGGACCACAGCGGTATTTCCACTTATTTTTTCCACATCATTGGGCCCTGCATCGGCTTGCACAGAAGTAACCGAGATGGTTGCCGTTTGACAAGATTCTGTTACCACGCAGCCGCCTCGACCACTTACATAATAGGTAGTAGTGGCCGTTGGCGTAACGTTAAATGAAGAACTGGTAGTAGTTCCTACCAGGGTGCCGCCACAACTGCCAGTATAAATGGCCCATTCGTTTGCACCATTAAGGGTTCCATTAATCGTCAAAGCTACAGTCTGACCTGGGCAGGCCGATGATGGAGCTGAAACGCTGGTCAGTACAGGCTCTACACAAGAGCCGCAGGTAAAGCTGCAAAAATCTAATGCTAGTATACCACCTTGGGTTGTCCAATTACTTGCTGTATTAACCGCAGCAGCTAGATTGGCTGGCGAATTGGTCGTAATGGAACAATCGTATTTGGCGTTGTCCACTTCTGGTGAGATGGAGATTGAATTGACTCCATCCGTGAAGGCGCTAGGTTGGGCTGAAGTCTCCGCATCTGTTCCGTCCGCATCCCAGCCACCATTCATCTGTATAGCTGCAATCCAGTTGGAAGCTCCTCCAGACGTTGGCGCAGCGCCTTGATAGGCAAAAATCTGATCCCCACTTGTTGCTAGAGCAGGACTACTTCCAGATACTATTGGGGCAGCCTCATTTCCGCCATCGTCTTTGAGTGCCACTGCACTGGTAGCGGAGAACTCATCACCACAGGAATAGGGACGGCAGAATTCGTATGTAATCGTACTTTCTGTTGTTCTTAATCCCCCCGCTGCTTGCCATCCATTATCCGTAAATGTGATCTGTGTACCCGCATTTATATCCTTGAGTAAAACAAATCTAAATTCGTCCGGATTATCCGAATTGTAACCCGTAAAGGCAATATCTCCCAGTCCTAAAGTTGTTTGGCTAAGGAAGGTAATTAGTACATCGTCGGAACTATTTGCGCAACCGGCATTGGTAACGGTCCAACGCAATTCATATTGTTGACCAGCTGTCCCTGTAAAGGTTGCAGTTGGACTATTGGAGGTTAAGGTTCCAGGTACGCCATCAAAATAACCATTACCGTCACCAGCTCCTATGATACTCCAGTTGCCTGATCCATTGCCAGAAAGGTTAGCGGTCGTACTTCCGCTGATTTTTTGATCACTTCCGGCATTAGCTGTCAAGCCATTTACTGTGATGGTGATTGCGGTACAATTAGGTGTAGCCACACAACCTCCCGTGCCTCCAACGTAAAGCGTAATGGTGTTAGTAGCGGTAAAGCTAAAGGTATTGCTGCTAACGGGTATTGTACTGACTAAGCTTCCGCCACAGCTTCCTGAATATAGATTCCAACTGGTGGCATCATTGGCCGACCCATTGACTGTTATTACAACCGCATCCCCTGGGCAGAAGGTGTTGCTGCCAATGGTGGAGTTGGTCGTGAGGCTAGTGATGACAGGGTCGGTGCAAGCTGCTGTGCAAGAGAAACTGGTACAAAACGGCAAAGAAAAAGTGGCGGTGCTCGAATTGCTAAAATTCCAATTGCCACTAGTATAGATCGCTCCTTTGAGCGCACTTGGTAAGCCTGATGTGATACTACATTGATAGGCGCCATTATCCATATGTGCTACCGCAAAATCGTTACCGGAATTAGCAGCGAATATAGCTGGTAGTGCTGAGGTCAACCTGTCAATAGCATTAGCATCCCAACCTGCAGCAGCATTATAGTCAAGTGCTGCCAAGAAGGCACCCTGAGTACCTGCAGTGGTTCCGGTAGGAGGGGTACTCCCATTATAAGCAAAGATTTGATCTCCACTGGTAGACATTGCTAGATCATTGATCTGTATAATGGAACCAAGAGAGGTTGACCAGGTGCTACCAGATTTGGATAACACAATTTGAGTACCACAGCTAAAACTACCAGATAAGGTAATTCTAATGGTACCTTCCCCCGTATCTGCTCTAAATCCTCCTGAACTTAGCCATCCAAGGTCTGTAAAGCTGATTATAGTTGTACCTGAAACATCAGTTAAAAGTACAACAGAGAAGTTGTCATCACTGTCGGCATTATAGCCAGTAAAGGCAATATCTCCTATTCCAAGCGTAGTCGCTTGACCACTAAAAAATCCCCAAGTCAAAAGACTCAGAACGAACATAGTGCGGTAAACAAAGGGTTTCATATAGTTTGTTTTACTTATTGGCAAAAAAAATAATAAGCCCTAGCGGGAGGTTACTAGAGGATTGAATGGAAAACAAATTCCAACCTAAATAAGAACAGCAGACCGTAAGTCGTTAAATGCTTCTTGTCAAGGTTTAATGCTATCTGCATTTTAAGCCACCAAGACTATGCGTGCAAACGGAAAACCTTTAATCATAGGTTAGAACGGTCAAGCGAACACATCGCTTTCCGGTTTCTAAGGCGAAAAAATAGGAGACGAGACTTAAAACTTAATCAATTACTGAGTGGAGAATACTTTTTGTATGTGATTTGACTCATCAAAATTAGCTTTTGACCCGGATATATCCAAGTATTTCTTATTAATTTATCCTGTAGATGAGGGCAAAGTGTCGCATCTATTCTCGAATGATGATAAGACCGGTTTGCATTTATGATTGATACCCCTATAAAATCTAGCCTAATGTACTGAAAGGTAGTTTGTTACGGACCTCAAGCACTTTGTTGTTTCTGAGCGAAACAGCAAGCAAGAAATGAGGGGTAATTTTCTTGCTTGCTGCAAAATAAGTAGTGTGACAAAAGTAGTCGTGAAGTTTCAGGTGATGAATTTTGAGGCCAGACAAGGCAGTAAAATCGAGCATAGCCGTAGGCTACGTAAGAGTTTTACTAACGATAAATGGCCGCAAAAGACGCAGCTGAAAATTAGGAATATCTATTGTCACACTACTTATAGCTTCATGTGATATTAACCTTACTCTAAAATCACCAGTTTGTGTTTAGCTAGGTGCACTCCTTGCTTTTCCAAGCTTACTAGGTAAACTCCTGAAGGAATTTCTCCGATCAGCCAGTTTACTTGTTCTTTACCAGTAGAGACCAGTTTTTGGCTTTTAATTATTTGCCCATAATTGTTATACAAAGTCAATTGAACAGCCTGTAAGGGCAGGCCAGGAAGTTGTATGATAACTTGATCTGAAGCTGGATTGGGATACAATCGGATGGAATAGGCGGCTCGTGAAAGTGTGGAAGTTGATGTGATGGTACCACAAGGTGTATTACCACAAGGTCCTACATACCCACCAGCATTCAAAATATTTTGGATTTCTGCTGGACTCACACAAAGAGTTTGAGCCGTGATAGTATCTGTACCCGCAATACTACATACAAAGACACTATCCAATGCAGGTCCGCATCTCCAGGATTCAATTATTTGATCAATAGGCAGCACTTCAGTACAATCTGGAATATTGTTTCCATTGTTATCCACCTTATCATCTCCACTGGGGCATTGGTCACATTCATCGGCTACTCCATCACAATCCTCATCCTCACCGAGTACTGTTACTATGGCAGCACAACTATCGCGGCGGTCAGTTGCATCTGATACAGTAAGAATGACGGTGTTTTCACCCAGATTAGTGCAGTCCAAGGTAGCGGGGTTGATACTCAGGGTGAAGTCGGGACAATTATCAGATGATCCACCATCCAGATCACTAGCCATGATATTTTCTCCCAAGTTGATACTTATATCTTGGCAGATCGCGACCGGGAATGTTTCCTCGATTATCAAATCAAAGCTGAGGCAATCTTCACCAATGTCATCACACCCGCCTTCTCCTCTCACAAATAGACTGCTTGTATTTTCTACTTTATAAGAAATGCTAGTACCTGTACCGATGGAAGTGCCAATACCACAGCCTCCTTTGTACCATACCCATTCAGCCGCCCCATTCAATGATCCACTAACCGTCAGCTGGATCAAATCGCCCACACAATATGGCCCTGCTTCACTGGCAGTGATAGCCTCAAGCTCATAAACATCGCAGCATCGTAAAACACAATTGAGAGGCAAGGTAGGAGAGGAGAAGTCATCCGTCAGCCAGTTTGCGGCATTGTTGACCAATGCCCGAGTCTCATCAGGTTCGGCTGGCCCCGGTTCTGTGCAAGCGTAGTAGGCATTGTCTACTTGAGGACTAATTGAAATGGAATTCACCCCGTCAGTGAAGACGCTGGGTTGATTGGATTCAATAGTACCAATCTCACCTGTATCCCAATCGCCGTTCATTTGTATGGCGGCGATAAAGGGAGTTTCATCGGCCGCTGTCGGTTCTTGATATTGGTAGGCGAAAATTTGATCTCCACTTGTTGAAAGAGCTAAAGGAGAACCACTGATCGTTCCTGCAATCCTGCCCTGAACATCTTTCACTGCTTGTGTTGCATCAAAGATGTTAAACTCAGAACCGCAAGGATAGGGCCTGCAAAACGTGATTTCAATATCTCCTTCACCTGGCCTAAAACCGCCAGCGGGCAACCAACCTCGATCTGTAAAATGGATAGTGGTTCCCGCATCAATATCCCTGAGTAGTGCGAATGCAAAATCATCATTATCAGCACTATAACTGATAAAGACGATATCTCCTAAGTTAAGATCTGTAGGTGTACCTAGGAAAGCAATTTCTACCGTATCCTCTGAGGTTCCACAATCATTGGAATCGGGTAAGCTCCAACGAAGCAAATAGGCTTGACCAGAAGTGCCTTGGAAACTGGATAGAGGATCCTGCACGTCACCGATGATACCTAGTCCGTCTCCTTCGTCCTCCAAAGACCAGGTGCCAGAACCGTAGTCACCATTGGCTGCAAGTACTGTACTACTGCCTGTCGTTATCTTTTGATCTGGTCCAGCATTGGCCAATATCCCTCCAATGTTGATGTTTGCTGATACACAAATGGGATCAAGCACACAACCGCCACGGGCCGCGACAAACATATTTCCACTTAGAGGGGGAACCACTGCTATCTTGTTTTCTTTGCTGGTAGCCAAAACTTGACCACCGCAGCCATTGGCAAAAACAACCCATTCGGCTGCTCCATTCAAGGCGCCAGTTATATTTAGTTCAATGGCATCTCCTGGGCATGGATCTATAGTAGGTAAGTCGATACTTTCCAGGGTCGGTAAGTTACAATCCTCACATTCTAATTGACAAAGCGTTTCACTATTGATCGCAAAAGGCGTGTCACTAGCATCCCAACGGCTAGCGTCATTAATGATACTCACTAATTGACCTTCTGGTGCAGCGGTGATACTACAATTGTACTTAGCATTTTGAGTTTGCGGTGTGATGGAGATCGCATTTATACCATTGGTGAAAATAGAAGGCAGTGCTGATTCATTTGCATTAGTAGCATCTGCATCCCAGTCACCATTCATTTGGATGGCCGCTAGGAACCCACTTTCATTGCCGGCCGTGGGAGTGTCGCCTTGGTAGGCAAAAATCTGATCCCCACTGGTAGAGAGCGCTAGAAAATTTCCGGATTGAATGTTTCCTGCAACCTCATCAGATGCATCTCGAACCACTAGCACTGGTAGATCATAGACAATAAATTCACTTCCGCAGGCATAGGCCTTATTGAACTCAAAGGTAAAGCTGTTTTCTCCCGGTTTGAAACCACCAAAAGCAAACCACCCCATTTCGGTAAAGGAAATAGTGGTTCCAGCGTTAATATCGCGGAGGATCGCAAAGGCGAAATCATCCTCGTCAGCATTATAGGCTATAAAGGCAATATCGCCCAATTGAAGCGTTGTTGGGTCCAAGAAACTGATGAGGACGTCATCCGTGTTTTCTCCCGGACAGCCCGGCGTTGAAATGCTCCAGGCTAGTTGATAGCTTTGTCCACTAGTTCCGCTAAAGCTGCTTCCCGGATTATTAGGTTCGGCAATGACACCATTTCCATCTCCCTCGTCCACAAAACTCCAGGTGCCTGTACCTCCGACAGGGGTATTCCCCTGGAGTATAGCAGTACTTGTGCCACTAGCTAATCTTTGATCAGGCCCAGCATTAGCAGCTGATCCATTTACGGTAATTTCAATGGCCGTGCAAGTCGGATTGGTAACACACCCACCAAATCCTCCGATATAGAAAGTAGCTGATTTGGTGGCCGTCAATTGCAGTGTATTGGTGGTAGAAGTAGTTAGTTGTTCTCCTTCGCAACTACCATTATACAAACTCCAAAGGCTAGCATCATTCAAATTTCCGTCAATGCTGAAGGTAATCTGGTCTCCTTGGCAAAAAGTGTTATTTACACTGTTCGTACTTATTCCTGTGATGGTCGCTGCTGTGCAAAGACCTTGACAAAAGAAGGTGCAGGGGGTACTTAGGTCAAAACGATTGGTACTGGAATTTTCGAACCCCCAATTCGATGAATTGTAAATATTGGCTCTCAGAGTAGAGGGTTCTCCTGCATTGATTAGGCAATCATATTTGCCGTTATCAAAGTGCGGATTCACGACGAAATCGGTCCCCGCGTTACTGCCGAAAACGGATGGTTGGCTAGATTCAATCGTGCCTGTTGCCTCTGATTGCCAGGCTCCTGCAAATTGTAAAGCGGTTATGAAGGCACTTTGATTTGCGTTTGTGGGTTCGATAGTTCCTTTGTAAACCAGAATCTGGTCCCCAGAGCTGGATAGACTGAAATCGCCGTCTTCGACTAATGATGGACTGCCATTTCCCGATAGATTGATGGCTTTCCAAATGTTATTCTCTTCATAAACCCTAAACTCAGTAGCACAAGGATAGGCAGCATCAAAAGTCAAGTTTAGGGTTCCTTCTCCTACTCTGAATCCGCCCGCAGCTAACCATCCTCGGTCGGTGAACGAAAGCACCTGCCCGGATTCAATAGCAGCCAGTAAAACAAATGAAAATTCGTCACCCAGACTCGTATTATTAGGGTCAGCATCTGCATTATAGCCAGTAAAGGCCATATCCCCCAGTTCTAATTCTTGGGATTGAAGTAGAGAAAGCAATAAGCTAAATGAAAAGATCAATGTACTCTTTAGGTAAAGAGAAGAACTCATAGGCATGGATTTAGAGGTGAATGATGTGTTAAATGGAGACTTTCACTGGGTTAGCTATAAAACGTGATTCCAAAAGTAAGTGAAGATTTGGTAATACTCAAGTCTTGTTTTGCTAGAGGGGAGTCAGAATATGGCTCATTCTGACTCCCTTTGATTCCTTTAAACTTGATTAAGGATGTTGTATCAAAACCTTTTTCATGTAAGGAAACTTATCGTTTACAATTACACGGATGAAATAGGTGCCATCTGCCCAAGCGTTCGTATTGAGTTGCAAATTAGATGCACTGAAATTACTAAAACGCTGATTATGTATTAATTGACCATTAACATGAAAGACCTGTATCGCAATAGGCTGATCATTAAACTGTCCTAGGTCGAGATTCAAATGATCAGAGGCAGGATTAGGAAATACTTTGAAATCTAAGGGCATAAGCTCTTCGTTGGAATCTCGGCCATTAGCACCATTTATCGCAATGAATGGTTGATTGTTTCCCCCCAAGTTTAGATTACAATTGTTACTCCAATTCCAATTTGTCCATTTGTCAGACTTGATTTCTTCTATTGCTATGAATAGCCCAGTCATATTAGTGGGCTTATTGGCACTTTCGCCTTTCGTTTCGATTTTATCTTCGGTATAGACTGTTGCTTTAAAATCACTATTCTCTTTGACTTCTAGTTTTTCCTTGAGGTATACTACAACTGCTCTGCTGACAGGATTGAAACTATTTTCTTTATCAATTTTTAAGTCCTTTTTAATACGGAGAACAGCATCTTGCGCAAAGTCAACGATAGCCCCTTCTTTGGTTTCCATTTCTTCTATAAAAACCTCAGGATTGTCGAAAATTAGAGTGGCATTCTTTTCAACGATAATCTTCTTATAAAGATCTCCAGAAAGTGTTACCGAGCTGTTTTCAGAAACAGTAATGTCATTTCCACCACTACGATTATGACCCAAGAATGGAGGCAGTGTAACCCCTGCCGTTTGCTGAATTGAATTGGCAAGATCGCTCCCACCAGTAACTTCAATCTGTTTAGCTTTGACAAAGGTGTTTACCACAGTTTGGTCGTCTAATTTTACTTTTCCATCTTGGTTTAGCATACCTATGCCGCCTCCGTTTACAGTAGATCGTTTTAGCTCAATTTCATTCTTTTTAGAAAGTAATACATATCCCGAAAGTGATCGATCAATATCGACATTAAGCGTAGTCATTGTTACAGCAGTACATCCTCTGGAATCTGTAACACTTAGCTCATAGCTCCCATTCTCTAAAACCAAAGCTGTAGACTCATTCCCAAGTCCTCCCGACCAGGCGTAAGTGAGCGGAGTGATAAGGCTCGACACATTACTTACCTCAGCACTAAGTTGGGCTATTCCTTGGCATAAGTTAGGGAGCGTTTCTTGAACAATGCTAATAGCTGGCACGGGATAGATCGTTATATCAAAACTACAGCTTGCTGTATTGCCACCATCGTCAGTGGCTGTATACAGAACAGTTGTGGTTCCTTCCGGGAAAATAGCACTGGGAGTGAAATTGCTTGAAATACTGACGGTACAATTATCCGATGCTACAGGTGGTGTCCAATCTATGGCCTGAGATCCGCATGCATTAAGCGAGCTTGGACAAGCCGTGATCATTGGTTGAATATTATCCTCTACTTCGATAATAGCTGTACAGCTAGCTGTATTCCCACCACTGTCTGTTGCTAGCAGCGTAACAGCAGTGGAGCCAATGTCATTACAGTCAAATTCATAATCATCTAGCGTTAAGACGACTGCCCCACAGGCTCCATTTGAACCATTGTTTACCTCATCTACAGTAATTGAGGCATTGCCCGTTGCATCCAATTGAATGGTAAGATTGCGACAGATGGCAATCGGCACTTCAGAATCATCGACGGTTATGCTAAAGGTACAGTCCGTTGCTTGATTGGCAGCCTCATCTATGCCGGTATAGGATACAGTGGTCGTTCCGACAGGGAAAAAATCTCCTGGAAGGTGAGAGGCGCTGATAGTTGGCGCTGAACAATTGTCCGTCAGATCAGGTGCTGTCCAATTGACGATTGCCCCGCAACTTCCTAGATCATTTGAGATGGTGAAGTTTGTGGGACAATTGCTGAAAAGAGGCGCTTCAGAATCATCGACGGTTACGCTGAAGGTACAGTCCTGTGCTTGATTGGCGGCCTCATCTATGCCGGTATAGGATACAGTGGTCGTTCCGACAGGGAAAAAATCCCCAGGAAGATGAGAGGCGCTGATAGTTGGTGCTGAACAATTGTCCGTCAGATCAGGTGCTGTCCAGTTAACGATTGCCCCGCAACTTCCTAGATCATTTGAGATGGTGATGTTTGTGGGACAATTGCTGAAAAGAGGCACTTCAGAATCATCGACGGTTACGCTGAAGGTACAGTCCTGTGCTTGATTGGCAGCCTCATCTATGCCGGTATAGGATACAGTGGTTGTTCCGACAGGGAAGAAATCTCCTGGAAGATGAGAGGCGCTGATAGTTGGCGCTGAGCAATTGTCCGTCAGATCAGGTGCTGTCCAGTTGACGATTGCCCCGCAACTTCCTGGATCATTTGGTATGGCGATGTTTGTGGGACAATTGCTGAAAGCAGGCGCTTCGGCGTCCGCTACTATTATTTCAAACGAGCAATTTCTAGAATTTCCGAAATCATCTGTAGCAGTTACAGAAACAATCGTTGCCCCGACTAGAAAAGGCGTTCCCGAACTCTGGCTATAGGTAATAGCAATATCTGGATCGCAATTATCAGTAGCGGAAACATTAAAGTTGACTATTGCACTGCAAAGATCAGGGTCATTGACTGTGTTAATATTAGCTGGACAAGTTAATAGAGGGGCTTCAGTGTCTCCAACTACCACTTCGATTGAGGTGCAGTTCCCGTTGTTACCTATGCATCCGCCTTCTCCCCTGATAAAATAAGTGGTGCTGGTACTAGCGGTCAATTCAAATGTAGTACTGTCACCTGGTATACTATTGACTAGGTTATCTCCGCAGCTTCCGGTATAAAGCCCCCAGGTAGCGGCATCATTGGCAGATCCATCGATGCTAATCACTATTAGATCACCCAAACAAAAGCTGTTATTTAAACGGTTTGTCGATATGCTAGAAATGATGGGGTCTAAGCATGGCTCACAAGAGAAGTTACAAAATTGACTCAGGTCAAATCGACTTGTACTGCTATTCGTGAAATCCCAATGAGATGCATCATAAATATTGGCTCTTAGGTCAGGGGGGAATGCGTTGGTAGTGGAGCCTATGCCGGAGCAGTTAAACTTCCCGTTATCCTGATGAGCCACTGCAAAATCATTACCAGGATTGTTGATGAAAATCGAAGGCTGGGCAGATTCCACTGACCCAGTGGCATCTGCATCCCACGTAGCTCCTCCAAAATGCAAAGCGGTAATGAAAGCTGATTCATCGGATGCTGTTGGAGCAATAGAGCCGCTGTAGACCATGATTTGATCTCCAGAGGAGGATAGCGCTAAGTCTCCGGTTTGGGTAATGCTGCCAGTGGGAGTTCCAGTTTCATCTAGGGCTGACCAAAGTCCATTGCCATCTTTCACAAATCTAATTTCACTGCCACAGGAATAGGCATTAGCCATGGAAAGCGTAATGGTGCCTTCACCAGCACGAAATCCTCCACTAGCAAACCATCCATTATCTGTAAAACTGATAATAGTCGAACCTACCATATCCGCTAGTAATGTAACTACAAACTCATCGTCTACATCGGGGTTACTTGGATCTCCATCGGAATTATAACCAGTAATAACTATATCTCCTAAACTGGGCTGGGCAAGAAGATTTGTGTAGCCCATAGTAGTAAATAAAATAAATAGTAAAGCCTTTAAAACCTTTAGTTTCATGGTTTTTTGAATTTAGGAATGAAATGAATGTTAAAAGGAAGGGAACTAGGTATGCCGCTAGAGAAGCATAGGGGTAGTAGGGTGATCTAAGACCAGACTCAAGCCTGCTGATTACCATTTTAATTCACACAATGCACATATATACAGTGACTTATAGGTGTGGATAACTAAACCCAATGCTGTCTGATAGCAATTGATACCGTAAAGAATCTGAAAGGGAAAAAATAGGTTGATTAAAGGTGAGTGAGAACTAAAGAAGACTTAAACTATAATTATAACTTGATTGTTATTTTGATGCAAAAATACAATAATTGGTTTAAAATGTCAACTGCTTTATTTGCAGACTAGTAAAAAAGCCTCTTTTTCCTATTTTTGTGCTAATAATCACTAAGGAATTTCGTTATAGAATTTTTTAGAAATACACCAAATCACTAAATCAACAAAACCATGAAAACTGATTTCTGTGTGTTTTTGGATGCCGGACACGGAGGCTTAGATAAAGAAGGAAATTATGTAACTGCACCTAGTAAGCAATTTCAGCATGAGGGAGCAGACTTTCACGGCGATGGCTGGTTCTACGAGGGCGTCTTCAATAGAACCTTGACGAATCGAGTAGCGGCCAAACTTACCAATCTTGGCATATCCAATATTATCGTTAGCCATGAATATTTAGATATCTCCTTACATTATCGGGTGGATCAAGCCAATTGGTACCACAAGAACTTTAAGAAAGGCTTGTACATTTCTAATCATGCCAATGCATCCAGTTCAGGGCGGGCACGAGGATTTGAAGTGTATACTACTAGAGGTAAAACCAAATCAGACAAGGTAGCTACCTTGCTGTATAATAATGTGAAGGACCTATTAGGCGATCGCATAAGATATCGTCCAGATAGATCTGATGGAGATCCGGATAGAGAGGCTAACTTCTTTGTGATTAAGAACACTGCCATGCCAGCTATCCTTGTCGAACATCTATTTTTTGACAACTTTGACGATGCGAGCTTGCTGATGGATGATGAGATCGTTGAGCGATTTGCTGAAGCCCAGGTTCGAACTATTATTGAGGCCGCAGAGGTTATCTAGTAGATTGAAAGAAATTATTTCACATCCCTAGTTTTTAAATGATTGACTACTCATATGACCAATAAGGAGATTGCTCGAACCTTTCAATTTTTAGGTAACATCATGGAATTACATGATGAAAACCCATTTAAGATCCGTTCTTACCAAAATGCATATATCACACTAAGGAAGTTGGATCAGCCACTGAGCGAAATGACCGATGCAGAGATCGGAAAAATCAAAGGTGTGGGGAAAGCCATTGTGGGTAAAATCCGAGAACTGCTGGATGGCGGGAAGATGGCGACTCTGGAGCGATACAAAGCGGATACGCCAGATGGTATCCAGGAAATGCTCGGTATTAAAGGATTTGGTCCCAAGAAAATTAAGGCGATCTGGAAAGAACTGGAGATTCAAAGCATCGGCGAACTCCTATATGCTGTCAATGAAAATCGATTGATAGAATTAAACGGCTTTGGCCAGAAAACCCAAGAAGACCTGAAGCAAAAGTTGGAATATTTCCAGCTGTCCAAGAATAAATATCATTACGCCAATTTGGAAGGGCCGGCACTAAGCTTGATGGAGCAGTTGCAAGATCTATTGCCCGGCGTGGAGATTAGCCAAACGGGTGCCTTGCGGCGGAAAGAGAATGAGGTCACAAGCATAGATTTGCTGATTGGCAAGAAAGATTTGACCCCGGACACCTTCGCAAGCCTTTTGGAAGCGATAGAAGTGAAGGAAAATGGGATAATTGGGAAGACTAAGGAGGGGCAAGCGGTTAGCATTTTTCTATGCGAAGCGGCTGCTTTTGGCTCCAAATTATTTCGTTACACAGCGAATACCGATTTCTTAGATGCTTTTGTAAAGGCCTTTCCTGGCCAAGATTTTTCCAACCTGGCTACAGAAGCAGCAGTTTTTGAGCAAGCAGGCTTACCCTATGTGGAACCAGAATTAAGAGAGCAAGCTTGGGCCCTTGATCTCGCCCAGGCGAATAAATTGCCAGAACTAGTTGAGCTATCAGACTTGAAAGGGGTACTTCACAATCATAGTACCTATAGTGATGGTTTGCACTCGCTGCGGGATATGGCAATTTATACGAAGGAGCAAGGGTATGAATACCTGGGAATGTCCGATCATTCTAAATCAGCTTTTTATGCTAATGGTCTGCAAGTAGAGAGAGTATATGAGCAGATGAAGGAAATAGATCAGCTCAACCAGGAATTGGCGCCTTTCCGGGTGTTTAAGAGTATCGAAAGTGATATCCTGAATGATGGGTCATTGGATTACGATAAGGATGTGTTGAAAGATTTTGATTTTGTAATTGCCTCTGTGCATACGAACTTGCGCATGGATGAGGCCAAAGCAACCCAGCGTTTAATTACAGCCATTGAAAACCCTTTCACCAGGATATTAGGCCATCCTACTGGCCGGCTCCTTCTCAGCCGGAAAGGTTATCCCATTGATCACAAAAAAGTGATTGATGCCTGTGCTGAAAATGGAGTAGCTATAGAACTGAATGCTAATCCTTACCGCTTGGATATAGATTGGACCTGGATTCCGTACGCTTTGGAAAAGGGCGTTTTGATTTCAGTGAATCCTGATGCCCATAGCAAAGAAGGAATTCACGATATGCACTTTGGGGTTTTATCTGCTCGTAAAGGAGGACTAAGTGCGGCAGAATGTCTTAACGCAAAATCACTTGGAGCATTTGAAAAATGGCTTGTAACAGACCGTTAACAGCTCATTAACAAATATTGAAGCCTCATTAACAGGCAAGTAAAAAAAGCTTTTTACTTTTGTGACTGTGAGTAAATAACATGTATACACGTTTCTACAAATATTAATTTTCAAACTAAAATTCCTTTACAATGTTGAAGCAACTTAAAGTTGGTATCCTAGCTGTAGCGTTGATAGGTTTCTTGGCTAGCTGCCAAAATGCGAATCAAGGTGTTCGTGAAGCTGCTCGCGAGAATGTGACTAATGCCGTTCAACCTGCTACTTCCACCACACAAACTCCAAACGCCACTCCAGCTGCGCCTGTTGGCCCTACTACTGTGATGGCTTTTACTGAAACTACTTTTGACTTCGGAACTGTTAACGAAGGCGAGAAAGTAGCTCATACGTATAAATTTAAGAACACAGGTAATGAGCCTTTGATCCTTAGCGATGCTAAAGGTAGCTGCGGATGTACTGTTCCTGACTGGCCAAGAGAGCCAATTGCTCCAGGTGCAGAGGCGCAAGTAGTTGTAGAGTTCAACTCTAAGGGTAAAAAAGGTAAGCGTAACCAGAAGGTTACCATTACTGCTAATACTAATCCTCCTCAAACTTTCATCTACTTGACCGGTGAAGTATTGAGTACTGAGGCGGCTCCAAACATCCAGGTTACTCAGTAATCATTGGAATTGAAGTCATAGATCATGTAAATTGATCAGAGGCCCTTCGAGTTATCGCACTTGAAGGGCCTTTTATTTGTATTAGACCTAACATGGCTCCAATTAGATCGCCTGATACAAAAAAAGAGCAGAGTATCGCGTTTGCGCCCGTACTTTCTTAACTTTATGCGCACTCAATTGTTGTAGCTGTATTATGAAGCATTACCTCTCGCTGATCACTTTTAGTCATACGATTTTTGCCCTGCCATTTGCTTTGTTAGGGTTCTTCTTGGCATCACTTAAGTTAGGACAGGGGCTAAGCCCTAAGTTGTTTTTGCTCGTGTTGGCAGCGATGGTTTTTGCGAGGAGCGCCGCAATGGCATTTAACCGCTACTTAGATCGAGACATAGATGGAAAGAATCCACGAACAACACAACGAGAAATCCCGGCTGGTGTCATCACCGCAAAATCTGCCTTACTGTTTGTCATTGTTAATTCGCTGTTTTTTATTGGGATAACATGGCTGATTAATCCTTTGTGTTTTTATTTATCTCCCGTGGCGCTCTTGGTCATCCTAGGGTATAGTTACACCAAACGCTTCACCTTTCTATGTCATTTTGTGCTTGGTCTTGGACTATCTCTGGCCCCGATCGGTGCATATCTCGCTGCAGGAGGAGGTTTTGATACCATACCGATCATCTATTCCTTTGCTGTTTTATGTTGGGTGTCAGGCTTCGATATTATTTATGCCTTGCAGGATGTAGATTTTGATAGATCTTTATCGCTCCATTCCGTACCTGTTTCGCTAGGTAGGGGCAGGGCATTACAACTTTCAATTTTTTTACATATAATCTGTGCGGCTTTGATTCTTTTGGCAGCATTTTTGCTGCAAAATACATATCCAGCTTTCTTTTGGCTCCACTGGTTGGCAGCAGCACTTTTTATTAGTTTGCTGATTTACCAGCATACGATTGTGAAGCCAAATGACTTAAGTAAGGTCAACCGGGCATTTTTTACAGCAAATGGGATGGCTAGCCTAATATTTGGCGCTTTGGTCATTTTGGATATTTATTTCTAGTCCACTGAGGTAGCCTTGTACAATTCTAGTTTATTCCCATGAAGACGGGCACTATAGGCTGTTCATCTACAGCCTATAATCAACTAAGTATATTTGGGTTAAGATTTTTGTGAATAGGTTTTTCCTAACAATAGGCTGACACTCATATAATTGTTGGCCAGGTGACCTTGTTCAGTGCCATGAGTTCGTAACTTTTTGAGGAGAGCTACGTAAAGCTTATGTGGGCCGACCATTAATCTCCCCTCATATTTTGAAAAGCCCTGTTTTATTTATAGATTCCTCGCCTAAAGAATATAACACACAAGCAACGGTTTTATAACTTACTTGACTACAGACCTATGAGAAAAACGACATTAGTGATCATGGTTCTCTTTCTTGCTTGTCACTGGTCTTTGAATGCCCAAAATGCCAAACTGAAAAAAGCGAGATATTACATGGAATCCTTGTACTATCAAGGAGCCATAGAGATTTACCAACAAATCCTGGAAAAGGATGAACACCCTGAGGCAATGACCAACCTGGCCATCGCCTACAAAAAGACAAATCAATACGAAGCGGCGATTCCCTGGTTCGCCAAAGCAGTAGAATTACCGGATACACGTCCAGAAGTATTTTATTATTATGGGCAAGCCTTGCAACACAGTGGCTCCTGTACGGAAGCTAAACTGATCTATCAGCAATTTCTAAAATTGCGCCCCTATGACCTTCGTCGGAAATACTTGGAAAGTCCATGCATGGAAAAGGATAAGTTATTGGGCAAAGGCGAATTTGCCCAATACAAAGTGGAAAATCTTCCCATCAATGGCCCCTTAGATGATCTTGGTCCCGCCTTTTATCAGGACGGCTTAGTTTTCGGATCAATTAAGGCCCCCGAAGGCCGCAAGAAAATAGCTTTCTTTGATCTATATTATGCAGATGGCAACCCCAAGGATCCATTCGTTTTTGAGACAGCCGATCCTTTTTCTTCTGCGCTGAATTCTAGCCTGCACGAGGCCATCGTAACTTTTAGTCAAGATGAACAAAAAGTATACATTACGAGAAACCGTCAAGAGGAACAAGATCCTAGGCGTAATCCAGTAATTAGGCTTGAGATCCTATCGGCTGAGAAGTTAGGCCTTGACCAGTGGAGTGAGCCGGAACCGCTGCCATTCAACGATCCTTCTTTCTCCGTGGCACATCCTTGTTTAGCCCCTTCTGGTGACCGATTGTTCTTTAGTTCAGATATGCCAGGAGGATTTGGCGGGAAAGATATTTACCTTTCGTTTTGGGATGGTAGTGCTTGGGGGAACCCAATTAATCTAGGACCTGGCATTAATACTGAAGGAGATGAATTGTCACCATTCTTTGATAAATCAGGAAACCTTTATTTTGCCTCTGATGGACATTTTGGCCTGGGAGGGCAGGACGTATATCAAGTGAAAGATAAGGGCGATGGACAATGGTCAGAAGTAGTCAATTTAGGTCCTCCAGTGAATACCAAAGATGATGACTTTGGCTTTATTATACATGCCGACAACAAGCATGGCTACTTTACTTCAAATAGAAGTGGAGGCGTTGGTGCAGATGATATCTATGGCTTCATTTGGGAAGAACCGGTATCTACACAAAACTATCGTTTCAAGGTAGTGAATGGGCAGAGCCGAGAAAGGGTAACCTTGGTCACCGCTAAAATACACGAAGATGGAAGATTCTTAACGGCGGATCAAGATGGTTACTTCAATATGGAGGTGGCTAAAGGAGAGTGCTTTAGCATATCCTTTGTGTCTGATGGTTTTGAACCCAAACATTGGGAAGATTGCGTTTCTATCATACAGGAATCAGCTAACGAAGTGACTATTGGTTTGCAAGCCTTGAGACCTCCAGCGCCAGAACCAGCAGAAGCCACGATGTATTTCGACTTGGAAGTAGTAGATAACTTATCTGGAGGAGGAGTTGCAGGAGCAGAAGTAGTGATTGCTGATAGTCCTTGCGGATTTGCCTTCAAGGGGGTAACGGACGAGCGAGGCTGGGTGAGAATTGCCGTTCCCGAAATTTGTTGTAGCAAGATTACAATTGAGGCTCAGAACTATTTTCTGCATAGATCAGAAAAGGTCTTTTGTGATGTGCGTAGGGGAGAGGTCCGAAACTTTCTTTTGCAGCCCTATATTCGAGTACAGGAGGAAGAGATTGTCTCTAGAAGTACAGCGAGTAACCCGCAAGATACGATCAAGGTACCCTTCAAAGTAAGCCAAAGCAGTAAGGCAGGAGATGAGATTTCCTACCTACTTAATATCTACTATAATGTTGGCCGTACATCCGTAAAGAAAGAATCTGTCCCAGAACTATTCAAACTCCTGGATTTAGTGAAAGATAATCCTGAATTGATAATAGAAATAAGTTCTCATACAGATGCGAGAGGAGGGGCCAGTTTCAATCAAAACCTTTCTCAACGCCGAGCAAATAATATTGTCAATTGGCTAGTGGGAGAGGGGGTCTCGAAGCGCCGATTGATTGCCAAGGGATATGGAGAAGAAAAACCAGTAAATGATTGTATAGACGGTAAGGAATGCGAAGAAGAAGAATACCAATTAAATAGAAGAACCGAGTTTCGCGTTATTGGCCGCCTAGATTAACTTATTATATGATGTGTAAGACCGTGTGGTAGTGCATTATATTTGAGTTTAAGGAACGAATATAGGGTTGATTTTGTTAACTGTTTTTGATTATATTGTAGTAGTTAAACAAAACCAACCCTATTTTATTATGGATAACCCACAAATTATCGATGACAACTTCGGAGGTTCCGTATTCAACTCCGAGATCAAATCCTATTTAGCAGAAACAGCTAGATGGGGCAAGTTTCTAGCCATAGTTGGCTTTGTCGCTATTGGCTTAATGGCATTAGGAGGAATCTTTTTCGGCTCAGTATTGGCCAACCTAACTGGTGGCGTCGGCCTGATTTCGCCAATGTTTATTACCATGATGTACTTGATTCTAGCTGCGCTCTATTTCTTTCCCGTGTTGTATCTGTTTCGTTTCTCAACCAAAATGCAAGTTGCGCTACGCTCTGATAACGAAGCAGAATTAACTTCTTCCTTCCAGAACTTAAAGTCTTTATATAAGTTTATGGGAATCTTGACTGCTATCATCCTTGGTATTTATGCCTTGATTTTTGTTTTTGCAGGGATCGGGGGCGCCATGATGTAGCAAAGAGAAGTTATTCTTTAGGTCAATTAAGAAAAGTAATAGACCAACACGAATTGAAAGATCATTGTACCATCCAACAATCCGGTGTAGAAATAGTCATGCCGACTAGGTGAGCTCTTGACAATTAGCCCGGCCGTCAGAAGGCAGCTAAGTCCATAAGCCATCCATAAACCGAAGCTGATGCCCATGGTATAATAATTGAGCCAAGCAAATAATAAAGCCATTGCCAGGAAGACCAGGGCAGTGGCTTTACTTTTTCGAATACCTAAACGAAGAGGGATCGTCTTGACTTTATTGAATCGATCTATTTCCAGATCTCGGATATCAAAGGGTAGGGTAATGGCAAATATAAAGCAGAGCCGTTCTAGGCCCATCAAAACGGTGCACAATTGCAGTTCTAGGCCATAAACCAGGGCGGGCATGATTACGGTTAGCCAAGTCCAAACAAAGGCTATGAGAAAGATCTTTATAAAGTGAAAATCCCGCAACCGTTTTTTTCCCCGAAATACCGGAACGACATAAGCCAGCGATAGCAAGGCTGGCGCAAATAAGCTGAGTCGAATACTAAGTGGGAGCTGGAAAAAGAAGAATGCCCCAGCTATGGCCGAGAGGGCAGCATAAAGCTGAATATGGCTTTTGAAGGTAGCTATGACCCAATACCTGCCTTTGTCCTGGAAAGGTGCAGCCTTCTGTAAACCAACGATCCGATGTAAGGCGTAAAGAAATAAGGTTCCACAAAAGAGGAAGGGTAGGTAAGGTGTATACTGGATTTTACCAAAAAGAAATAGCTGGGTTTGAAATCCCATTGCCAGTGCTCCTAAGGCTATCCAGAGATTACTGTAAAGAATGAGATCAATAAGCTTGATCAACCATTTCAGCATAAGAATTCAATCGGGACTAGAAATACTTAAAGTTATGCCCGTTCTCTATGCAAAGCAAGGTCTCATAGATTAGCTTTATAACATTCTCTACATCTTCTTTATGTGCCATTTCCACTGTGGTATGCATATAGCGTAATGGCAAAGAAATCAATGCCGAAGGAACACCGCCATTACTATAGGCAAAAGCATCAGTATCGGTCCCGGTTCGTCGCGAAGAAGCCTCTCTTTGGAAAGGAATATCTTTATCTGTTGCTGTATCAATGATCAGATCCAATAGCTTATTGTGAACTGCTGGAGCATAAGTAACCGAGGGGCCTTTCCCGGATTGAACATCACCAATTTTCTTGGTCTTAACTAATGGCGTATGCGTATCGTGTGTTACGTCCGTGACGATAGCAACGTTTGGTTTGATTGTATGTGCGACCATCTCAGCTCCTCGTAAGCCGACTTCTTCTTGCACGGCATTTACAATATACAGGCTATAGGGAAGTTTAACGTTATTGTCCTTTAGCATCCGAGCTACCTCGGCAATACAAAAACCACCCAAGCGATTGTCCAGGGCCCGCCCTACATAGTAGCGATCATTAAGTACACTAAACTCGTCTTCGAAGGTAATGACACAACCCACATGGATACCCATTGCGAGTACCTCCTCTTTATCATTGGCACCCACATCAATGAAGATGTTATCTAATTTGGGGGTCAAATTTGCATCACTTCCTCTACGCGTATGGATCGCTGGCCAGCCAAAAACACCTTTGACGATTCCTTTTTTCGTATGAATGTTCACTTTCTTCGAAGGAGCAATCAAATGATCGGAACCGCCATTTCGAATCACATTGATAAAGCCATTTTCATTTATATAATGGACGTACCAAGAAATCTCATCGGCATGACCTTCAATCACAACTTTATAGTCCTGACCGGGGTTGATAATGCCATAGGCAGAGCCATAATTATCTGAATGCCATTCGTCTATAAATGGAGATAGATATTCCAGCCAGAGTTTTTGTCCACTGGTTTCAAAACCAGTGGGAGATGCATTATTGATGTATTTCTCGAGGAAAGCCTCCGCACTTGCAGTAATTATTGACATGTTAGTAGTAAATTCAGTTTAACCTAAAAAACGCTTAATGAAAGGCGAATTTTAATGTTGCTCACTCCAGGCTTTGGGATCCAATCGCCAGGCCTGTAATGTTGACCGGTGGTCTGGGGAAATATAGGATTGAGCCGTAGCTTGCTGAATTAGCGCCTCATAGTTGCTCAGTGTTGCCATTTGGCAATTTGCTTCTTCGAATGCCATTCTAGCCTTGTCAAAGCCATAGGTAAATATAGCTAAAACTGCTGCTACCTCGGCTTTCGCCTCTCGCAAACAATCGACGGCCTGTAGGCAGCTGCTACCAGTACTGATTAAGTCCTCAATAACCAGGACTCGCTGACCTGCTTCTAATTTCCCTTCAATCTGATTCTGACGACCATGGGCTTTGGGCTTCGAACGCACATATATGAAGGGGAGTTTGAGTCGATCCGCCAAGAGTGCCCCATGTGGAATACCTGCCGTAGCAACACCTGCAACGGCGTCAAAGACTGGCATTTCTTTGGATAATTGAGCGAATTGTTCAATTACAAAGGATCTGATCTCTGGATGAGATAGAACAATTCTATTGTCACAATAAATAGGGGACTTAAGTCCGGATGCCCAGGTAAAGGGTTTTTGTGGACTCAGTTTAATTGCATTAATTTGCAGGAGCTTGTCAGACACGGCTTCGGCAATAGTCATTGCTACGCTAATTTTTCGATTACGAATGCCATTTTCTCTGTCGATTTTTATGCCTGAAAGCCGCCAGTCTAATGGTCTTGAAATTAGCTTTTTAAGCTTTGATTACTGGGCTTGAAAGCGATCAGAACATAAAATGCTTGCAAATGTACAAAATCTATATCAATGAAACCCCTTTGCTTCTGTTTGATGCTGGAAAGGGGGCGCAACTCCCAACAGTCGGCCCACAGGAGATGCTTATTCGGTATACGGGTAAAGCCAAATTTCTGCTAAATTACGCAGACATGTTGGAGAAAACGCAACGCTATGATCGCGTGATTATTTATGCAGAGGATTATGAGAAATTGGTGGAAGATTTCAAGGGTAACTACAAGATCCTGGAAGCGGCCGGAGGTCTAATCTATAATGAAGCAGGAGAAGTCTTGATGATTTTTCGGCGCGATTTCTGGGATTTACCCAAGGGAAAGATCGATCCGGGAGAATCTAAGGAGCAGGCTGCGGTTAGGGAGGTAGAGGAAGAGACAGGCTTGCAGAATATTCAGCTTGGCCCTCAACTTACGGAAACCTATCATACCTATCGTACCAAGAAAGGAAAAAGAATCCTGAAAAGAATCCATTGGTTTAGAATGGATGCTCCCTATCAAGCACTAGTTCCGCAAGCCGAAGAGGATATTGAACAAGCTATTTGGCAAGATCTGGATACTTTTTTAGCTACTTCGCCCGTTATATATAAAAGTATATTGGAAGTCCTCCAGCAGAGAGACTAGCTCCATTCAGAAGTTTACTCTCCATATTGCCTGTTTTTCCAAGTAAAATTTTACTTGTTCCTGAACTGCCAAAGAAAAATTATGTGTTTTTTCCTACTTAGGGAAGAATCAAAAAAATCATGCTAAAGGCCTGCAAATTATTGGTTTTTTTACTATATATTTGAGGGTCAATCCTAAACGTATCCAAAATTTAATTACTATGCATCGCAAGATCGCTGTGATGTGCCTCGTGCTGTTTTTCGGAATAACAGGTGGACTGTCCGCACAAAATGCAGCTAAGAGTACAGCAAAAACCGATAAGAAAGTTTCCGCAATTCTTTCCCAAGCTATTTCTGCTCCTTCTCAAGAACAAGATTGGACCATATTTCATGATGCCGAAACCAACCTATACTATATCGATTTTGAGACAATCAAGGTCAATATTAGTGATGTGGTAATTCGCGATGAGAAAAATAAGGTCATTTTTGAGGATGATGTTTTTGACTTGCCTGTAAATACTATTTACGAGCTAGACATGAATGCCTTCAAAGCAGGAAAGTACCGAATCGAGCTTAGAACCTTTACAGATATTATCGCTAAGAATATCGAGTTGAAGTAGTTCTTATTATATTTTGCCTCGAGATATCTTTGACCTATATTGGCTGGACATACATTGCTTATGCTCCTTCATCCAATTGATATAGGTATAATCCTATTTTATCTAGTTCTCACAATAGCCCTTGGTTTTTGGGTTTCCAAAAAGGCTTCTTCTAGTCTATCTTCTTACTTCCTAGGTGACAATACCATCAAATGGTATTATTTGGGCTTGTCCAATGCCTCTGGTATGTTTGACATATCGGGAACCATGTGGACCGTCACAATTCTTTTTGTATATGGCCTAAAAAGTGCCTGGATTCCGTGGCTTTGGCCGGTTTGGAATCAAGTTTTTGTCATGGTCTTCTTGGCCATCTGGTTGCGCCGGTCCAATGTAATGACTGGAGCGGAATGGATCACGACCCGCTTCGGAGATAAAACAGGAGGAAAACTTTCTCACATTATTATCACTGTTTTTGCAGTCATTAGCGTATTTGGTTTTATTGCCTACTTCTTCGTGGGGATTGGCAAATTTGCCACTATATTTTTCCCTTGGGATCTTTCCACTCAGTTTGCTGGATTTGGCTTCAGTTCGGAACAGGTATATGCTTTGCTCATCATAGCCATTACTACTCTTTATGTTATTAAGGGAGGGATGTATAGTGTGGTAATCACAGAGGTCATTCAATTTGTGATCATGACCATTTCCTGTCTAGTGATTGGCTATATCGCTTTTACGCAGGTCAGTGGGGAGCAAATAGCAGAGGCGGTACCGCCGGGATGGAATCAACTATTCTTTGGCTGGGAGCTAAATCTAGACTGGTCTAATCATTTAGCCAGCGTAAATACAAAAATCGAGCAGGATGGCTTTGAATTGATCGGTTATCTAGTAATGATGATGATCTTCAAGGGAATATTTGCCAGTTTGGCTGGGCCAGTACCTAGTTATGATATGCAGAGAGTACTCTCTACACGTACACCGGCCGAGGCTGCTAAAATGAGTGGATTAACCATGTTGGTTCTTTACGCACCACGGTATCTCATGGTAGCTGGCTTTGCGGTCTTGGCTTTGGTCTATCTCACCCCGGAGTTTGAGGCTATGGGCGCTGCGATTGATTTTGAGACGGTCCTTCCTTTGGCCATAGAACGATTCGTTCCAGTAGGTTTCCAAGGACTTTTGTTGGCAGGATTGCTGGCTGCTTTTATGGGAACCTTTGCGGCCTTCATCAATGCTGCACCCGCTTACATTGTCAATGACCTTTATAAGAAATACATTCGGCCAGATGCTCCTCAGCGGACTTACGTTCGGTTCAGTTACGTTGCTTCTTTGGTATTAGTAGTCATCGGTATTATTGCCGGCTTCTTTGCACAATCTATCAATGCCCTGACCCTGTGGATAACTTCGGCCTTATATGGGGGCTATGCTGCGGCGAATGTATTGAAATGGATATGGTGGCGTTTTAATGGGTATGGTTATTTCTTTGGGATGCTAGGCGGGTTGATAGCTTCCACCTTTGTTCCTCGGATCATGTCAGATGTGATAGACATTTACCTGTTCCCAATTATACTGGGTATATCTTTCCTGGGCTGTATTTTAGGCACCTTACTTACTGATCCGGATGATGATGAGGTGCTGAAGAAATTTTATCGCAATACCCGGCCTTGGGGGTTCTGGAAGCCAGTCATTCAGAAGATTCAAACAGAAGATCCTTCCTTCATTCCAAATCAGGATTTCAAGAGGGACTGCTTCAACGTCTTAATCGGCATTATTTGGCAAATGACGCTAGTGGTCATGCCTATTTACCTGTTGATTCGAGAGACGGGGGCTTTATTGCTATCCTTAGCTATTTTTGCTGTTACCAGCTATCTGTTGAAAATATTCTGGTACGATAAATTAGAAGATTAGATTATGCTGCCGATTTCAGGTACTTTTTTAGATGAAATCAGTCACGATATCCCACATCAGAACTGGGGGCCTGCGGAATGGGACCAGGACTTTGCTTGGATGAAAAAGATGGGAATCGACACCGTGATCTTGATCCGTTGTGGGCATAAGAGATGGATAACCTATCCTTCGGAGGTGCTAATGAAAAAAGAGGAGGCTTACCGCCCTCCGATTGATTTAGTTAAATTATTCCTGGAATTAGCCGAAAAGTATCAAATGCACTTCTATTTTGGCTTATACGATTCGGGGAAGTATTGGTGGGAACAAGGGGATTTTGAAAAGGAAGTGGACATCAATTTGCACGTTATTGATGAGGTTTGGGAAAAGTATGGACACTACAAAGCCTTCCAAGGCTGGTATCTGTGCCAGGAAGTTAGTCGCAAAACGGGAACTATCATCGATTTGTATGCCAAATTGGGTAAACATTGCAAGGCCTTGTCCAATAACCTACCTACCTTGATTTCACCCTACATTGATGGCACCAAAGCGCTCCTTTCTAGTAATGCTTCATTATCCAAGCAGGAAGCCATTGGATTAAAGCAGCATGAAGAAGATTGGTCAGAGATATTTTCAGGTATACAATCTGTGGTAGATATAGTCGCTTTTCAAGATGGTCATGTGGACTATCATGAACTAGCAGGTTATTTTGCGATCAACAAAGAACTAGCAGATAACTATGGCATGCAGTGTTGGACCAATGCCGAATCTTTTGACCGGGATATGCCAATCAAATTCTTACCGATTAAATTTGAAAAACTTCTACTGAAGTTACAAGCGGCGCAGGCGGCTGGCCTTGACAAGGCTATTACCTTTGAGTTTTCTCATTTTATGAGTCCCCAGTCAGCTTATCTACAAGCTCAACATCTCTTTAACCGCTATATGGATCAACTAGACTTATTGCATGGATAAAGAAATTCTTGAACAATATGCTCAACAGTACCGGCGAGCTTTGCTAGAAGATATAATTCCCTTTTGGCTGGAACATAGTATAGATCCTGAAGGAGGGTTTAATACTTGCCTGTTGGCTGATGGACAAGTCTATGATCGAGATAAGTTCATCTGGCTGCAAGCTCGGCAGTGCTGGACATTTGCCATGCTGTATAACCGACTTGAGTCAAAGCAAGAATGGTTGGATATAGCACTTCATGGAGCCGAATTTTTGCTGACCCATGGAATAGATGAACATGGAGCCTGGTATTTTTCTTTAGCTCCGGATGGAAAACCCCTTATTCAGGCTTACAATATCTTTTCCGACTGTTTTGCCTGTATGGCATTTGCGCAGCTATATTTTGCCACAGACCAGCTCAAATACAGAGAAATAGCACTGCAAACCTTTCAACAGATCCTCCAGCGTCGGGATAACCCCAAAGGGAAGTATAACAAAGGAATTGGAGCAACAAGGCCACTCAAAAATTTTGCACTCCCGATGATCTTGTGCAATCTTTCTCTTGAGTTGGAACCACTACTGGAGAAAGACCAAGTTGATCGAACAATCGATCACTGTATAACGGAGGTGATGACTTATTTCTATCAAGAAGAGAGTGGACTTATCTTGGAAAATGTCTTGGCAGATGGAACACTTTCGGATTCCTTTGAGGGAAGACTATTAAATCCAGGCCATGCCATTGAAGCCATGTGGTTCATCATGGATCTTGGTAAAAAACGCAAGGATGAGCCACTGATTCAAGCAGCTGCCAAGCGCGCCTTGAAAATGTTGGAATGGGGATGGGATAAGGAATTTGGTGGAATCTTCTACTTCATGGATCGTAAAGGATATCCGACTCAACAATTGGAGTGGGATCAAAAACTGTGGTGGGTGCACCTGGAGACGCTGGTAGCTTTGCTAAAGGCCTATGAATTGACTGGAGAATCATCTTATTGGACTTGGTTTGAGCGAGTGCATCAATATAGTTGGACTCATTTTCCTGATAAAGATCATGGCGAGTGGTTTGGGTATTTAAATCGAAAAGGAGAGATTTTGTTATCTTTAAAAGGAGGCAAATGGAAAGGTTGCTTTCATGTACCACGGGGCTTGTGGCAATGCTGGCAGGCTTTGGAACGCATGAGGACGTGACTTTTTTTCGATTTCGCTTCTAAAGGAAGACCACTATTCTAAACCAGATCTTTTTGGGTAGCAAAGTTCCCGCTGTCCGGATGGGTCCTAAAACTAAAAACCATGGATTTCTTGTATTTCATTATTGTCGGAGGAATTGCCGGCTGGTTAGCTGGACAGATTATGAAAGGCGGTAGTTTCGGTTTGATCACAAATATCATTCTTGGTATTATTGGCGGTGTAGTAGGCGGTTGGTTATTGGGGGTAGCAGGAGTATCGATTGGCGGTGGATTGACGGGATCAATAATTACCTCCGCGATTGGCGCCATTGCTGTGATTTTTGTAGCAGGACTGTTCAAGAAGTAGCAAGCAAAAATATCTTCCCTTCGGGGATAAAAGCCTCATTTGGATCCTTGATTCGAATGGGGCTTTTCCATTTTCTTCTGTTTTAGTTCAACGTTCTTGCTTCTTGAGTTGTTGTCTATGTGCTTGTCAAAGGGGCAAAGTACGGGAGGATTCTTAGCTATTCAATTGAGGGCTAAGCAACTGTAATTTTGAAAACCTGATGGCATGAAGCAGAAGCTAGGAAAAGCCTATCTTTTCCATATGATCAATCTGACTCGCGATTCTTTGTGATTTCTAGCTTCTGTTGATTACCTTTTCAGCGGCTTTTGTAAGAACGGAAAGAAAGAAGACAACCAAACCAAAATCGGAAAGACGTACTTGAGTTATTGGATTGAGATTTTTCACTCAATGTAAGATGTTGATATTTAAGCTTTAATATGAACTTAATTGGCGTATTTGTGAGAATTGGCTTAAAGTGGTTTTAACCGAGAATTGGAATTTTAGCAACAAGAGCTATTCCTGTAGAAACACACTAGTTATGAAATTCAACTTTTTGAAACCTATTTTTCTTGTGATCCTTTTGGTCTCCCTAAATGCCTGTGCAAATTATAAGCTGCACTATTCTGGAGATGAAGAAAACTGGGAGAAAACCGCAGTCTTACCTGATTTACCTTTAGCACATACCATGTATCTTGTTGGAGATGCTGGTTACTCTCCGCAAGAAAATGAGGGGATCAACCCAGTATTGACGTACCTGAAAACGCACTTACAAACAGAGTCTAAGAATTCTTCTCTGGTGTTTTTAGGAGATAATATCTACCCAGAAGGAATGCCTCGGAAGAAAGCTCCAGAGCGAGCGGAAGCTGAAAGACGACTGATCGCACAATTGGATGTAGCCAAAACTTTTCCTGGCCGTCCCTTCTTTGTCGCTGGAAATCACGATTGGTATGCAGATGGTCTCAAGGGAGTAAAGAGACAAGAAAAATTCATAGAAAAATACCTTGACCGGAAGAACGTACTACTGCCAAAACCAGGCTGTAGTGGTCCGGAAGAGATTGAACTTACGGATGACTTGGTATTACTCTTGATTGATTCGCAGTGGTATTTGACCAATTGGGAGGATGAGACTGAGATTAATGATGATTGTCCAGTAAAGAGCCGAGAGTTTTTTGCCAACTACTACAAATTTGCCCTTCGTGGTAATAGGCGGAAGAATGTGGTAGTAGCTATGCATCATCCCATCTATTCTAATGGTGTGCATGGAGGCCAGTTCACCCTGAAGGACCATATCTTTCCGCTAACCGCAGCAGATAAAAACCTTTGGATCCCCCTACCAATTTTAGGTTCCATTTATCCATTACTTCGCGGAACTGTGGCAAGCAAGCAGGATATTCCACATCCGGTCAACCGTAAATACCGGAATATGTTGGTTAGCACTGCCCAAAACTTTGGTAGCTTCATTTTTGCAGCGGGACATGAGCACTCTTTGCAGTATTTTGAAAATGATAATCAACACTACATCGTCAGCGGGTCAGGCGCTAAGAAATCTCCTGTTAAACTAGGGAATGGAGCCTTGTTTGCTTATGGTAATTATGGCTATTCTAAATTGTATTTCTACGAGAATGGGGCTGCATGGGTAGAGTTTTGGACACCCAGCTCAGATGGGACAAAGGCTAGACCCGTATATCGGAAGCAAATTCGAGACAAGAAACCGCAAGTGGCTGATGAGCAGCAATATGATAACGTTTTACCAGATGATTTAGAGCTACCGATATCAGAGGATGATTTTACACGTAGTAAGTTTGGACAGCTATTTTGGGGAGAACACTATCGAGCTTCCTATAATGCTAAAGTAAAGGTAGAAGCCTTGGATCTGGAGCGAGACAAAGGAGGGTTAAAGCCCATTAAGCAGGGCGGCGGAATGCAAACAAGTTCATTGAGATTAGAGGATAACAATGAACATCAATACACAATGCGAGGAGTGGACAAGGATGCTACGCGTACGATTGCCTATCCCTTCAATCAATCTATCGCTAAAGACCTTATCAAAGATAACTTTAGTGCCTCACACCCTTTGGCTGCTTTAGTGGTACCAAAGATGGCTGATGCTGTGGGGGTATATCATGCCAATCCTAAATTAGTATTTGTTCCTAAGCAGAATAAACTAGGGATCTACAATGATGAATACGGAGATGCGATGTATCTGTTTGAGGAACGACCTTCCGATGATTGGAGAGATGAACCTAGTTTCGGAAACTCTAGGAACATCATGAATTATTCGAAGATGTTGGGCAATGTCCTAGGGAAACATGGGCATAATGTAGACCAACAGTTTGCCTTAAAGTCCCGACTCTTTGATTTATTCTTGGGGGACTGGGATCGACATGATGATCAATGGCGATGGGCGCAATTTGAGGATGAAGAGAACGATGAAAAATACTATCGCCCTATCCCTCGAGATCGAGATCAGGCGTTTGCCCATTACGATGGACTGATTTTGGGCTTAGCTCGTCTCACAGGACCGGACCTCAAGAAGCTACCTGTGTTTACAGGTGATTTCAAAAATTATAAGTTCTATAACTATAATAGTCGACACTTTGACGCCAGTTTCCTGAATGGACTGGATTGGGAAGATTGGAAGACCGAAGTTAAGTTCTTGACGGATAATATTACCGATGAAGTGATTGAGGCGGCATTTAAGGAAAACTGGAATGATGAACTCTATGATCTTGATGCCCCAACAATTATTAATAAACTGAAGCAAAGAAGACTCGTTTTCCCACAGGTCATGCGTAAGGTATATGAGTTCATGGCGAAAAAAGAAGATGTCCTGGGAACTGAAAAACGAGATCTATTTACTATAGAACGATTAGATAATAATCGTTTGCGAGTCCAAGTCTATAATACTAATAAGGATGGAGAAAAGGAAGGAATGTATTATGATCGGACCTTCTTGGCGAATGAAACGAAAGAGATCATTCTCTATGGAATGGACGGGAATGACTTCTTCCAGTTTAGCGGAGAGGGCAAACCAAACATTAAGATCCGTGCGGTTGGGGGCCTAGGTAAGGATGAATTTACAGATACCTCGAAGAAAAGTGGTCGCCTGCTCATTTATGATGCCGATGATGAAGAAACTACGCTCAAACTCAATAGTGATGCTCGGATCAAGATTAATAACAATCCAATCTTGAATACCTATGATCGATTGTCCTCTGACTATAACTTAAACTTTGGAAGCCTACTGCCTAATCTGGGATTTAATCCAGATGATGGTCTACTACTTGGTCTTCTTGGATCTTATACGAGTTATGGTTTCAAGCGGCAGCCTTACTCGGCGAAGCATAGTTATTATGCCAATTTTGCAGTAGCAACGGGAGGAGTAGATATTGCGTACTCCGGAGAATACATCAATGTATTTGGGAATTGGGAATTCTTGTTGGATGCTCGATTTAAGACTCCCTTGTACGCGACGAACTTTTATGGACTAGGTAATGAAACGGTGAATCTCGAAGAGGAAGAGGGGAATAACTTTAATCGTGTTAAACAGCGCTTAATCAGCTTCAATCCTTCTTTTATGAAGCGGTTTAATAGCGCCTCCTTCTTTTATTTCGGTCCAACCTTTGAGTTGACTGGCATCAACCTTTCTGGAGATCGATTTATTGATGATGTGGCGGATGGTTTCAACCCAGATATCTTCGATGATGTCACTTTTGTTGGATTCCAATCTGTGCTGAGTTTTGAAAATGCAGATAGCCCGACGATGCCGACGCGAGGGATGAATTTTCATGCCGAATTTGCTTGGAAATTTAGCCTTGACACCAAAGGCCGTGACGTACCCTATTTCAAGAGTGACTTAAGCATTTTCCAACCCCTAGATATTAACCGCAATTTTATATTCGGAACGCGATTGGGGGGGCAGTACAACTTCAACACAGAATATGAATTCTTCCAAGGGGCGCGATTGGGTGGACTAGGACCAGATAGCAATTTCCGTGGCTTCAGACGAGATCGTTTTACCGGGCGTAGTTCCTTTTACCAGAATACAGATCTTCGCCTGAAAGTGCTTAATATAAAAACTAAGGTCTTTCCATTCTCAGTGGGTCTATTGGCTGGCTTTGATTACGGACGCGTATGGTACGAAGGAGAAGATAGTGATGTCTGGCACTACAGCTATGGTGGTGGACTTTGGTTGAGTCCATTTGATCTGATGGCAGTCAGTTTTAATTACTTTATCGGGGACGGAGATATTGCACGCTTTTCCTTTGGCGGTAAATTCTTCTTCTGATTATACTTGAACGCGGCAAGAATTTTAGTCCAACATTTTTTGAAATAGCAGTCAGGTTTAAAATTAGAATGAAGTTGTTCAAAACATTTTGAACAACTTCATTCCAAGATCTAATAAAAAAAGAGATGGGCGAATATTATGGCCCATCACCAATAATATCTGAATACGAATTCACAATTCCATATTTCATAGACACTTGACTATGACCCTCCAGCTTCAGTCACAGCAAATAGTGTAGCTGCAGTTTTACCATGCGGGATAGCCTTTTCGTTTTCATCTACGTTGACAAAAACAATCTTCTCAATTTTAATAATGATCATTTTACTGACGAGGTTTCGAACCACGCATCGGAAAGAAATGGAGGTTCTGCCGATAGCCATAAAAGCCAATCCAATTTCAACTATATCCCCTTGTTTGGCAGAACTGATAAAGTCGATCTCCGACATATATTTCGTAACAACACGCTTGTTTTCCAACTTGGACATAGCGTAGATCCCTGCCTCTTCATCAATCCACTTCAATAGCCGCCCACCAAATAGGGTATTATTGGCATTCAAATCGCCAGGTTTGATCAACTTACGTGAATAGAATTTCATAGAACCTACTTTAGCGGAGAGTGAAAAACCTGAATTGATTCCATAAAAAGGGCAGGTTAATGGACCTGCCCTGGTGGATTTGATATGTACGAATACGAGTTCACATAAACACTGGTTTTTTTCTCAGTTGGTTGTGCTGGAGCTTTCAATGAGCAATTAGCTTAAGACAGAGAGAAAGCGTTGGGCTATTTGCTTAAATATTGTTTCTGCTGACTCCATTCATTGCACTTTTGCACTAATTCAGGCACCCTGTCATAGTCAAAACCTAGTCGGTCAAGTGACTTATGAAGTTTGGGATCGTCGGGAGCGGTGTCCAGTAATACTGCCTTGAAGTTCCCCGGCGTCAGGGCTTGAATCCCTTTGTTAGTCCCTAAATAATAACGTTTTGTTTTGATGGTTTCCTTAATCAATCCTTTGGGGCCAACGCCTACAAATTCTTCTTGTTCTTGCATGCGCATATACAAACACCATCTTCCCATTAGCAATTGTTTGACCCAAATGGGATACTGATCAAGGTGGATCTTAATTAGACCGTGTTGGGTGCTCATTTTAGAAATAGACCAATTGGAAACTAGGATAGTAATAAGACAAATCAGGGCTTTCATACAAGCGATTTTAGGTGCCTATGGCATCTTTTAAAAGGAAACAAATAAGAAGAAGCGGTTTTGTCAGTATCGTACTAACCCACTACGGCGAGCAAGTTAGAAGGACACCGATGTCCATCCACTTCAATTTTGGCTACTAAATGATCATATGAAAGCACTTGCCCGTCAAAAGGTGGGAAAGTGAAAGGCAAAGCATAGAAGCGATGCGAATGTAAGGGTTTTATATATTAAATAAAACTATAATTTGTTGTATGACATTTTTTATTCGATGCCGATTGGAGACTCTTGTTGAATCAGACTATCCGCAAAGAATTCCAACATCTTTGTTACCTGATTAGAGAGTACAGCTCCTTCACCACTAATGTCGGTGAGGCGCGGAAGATGTCTGGCAAAATATAGATTATTGTTGGCCGTTTCAATCAACGTACTTGCCATTGTTTTAGGGTACGGAAACCCGGGATTCAGCTCTTTAATGATATCCGCGATTTGCTGTGTCAGCCGCTTGTAAGAAAGAAAAAAGCCCTCTTTGTTGTCCTCATCAACCCATTTGTGATGATACCCCTTGGTTCCTTCACAGACGACAATTCTATGCAGTGCTTCCTCATCTACAAATTCAATGGCTGTATTGCGATTAGCGGTGTCTACAATTATACCCAGGGCAATATTTAGTCGCTGTTTTGGCGATTGAATATTGAGGGTGTTCAACTCTATCCGAATAATCATCCATTCCCAGTACCAATTGAGGAGATAAACAAAAAGTTGATGTTTATTTTCGAAGTACCGATAAATAGAGGCTTCGGTAGAAGAGATGGCAACGGCTAATTTCTTGAAGGTGAACTGCTCAAAACCGATTTCATCGATCAAGTTCACACTATTTTCTATGATCTTCTTTCCTAAATCTGTCTCCTGAGGATTCTTCAGGTGCAAATTCGGATTGATTTTTAAATTAACTAACAACTGAGTCATATCAAGAAAGCAAATTGTGTAGTTAGAAGGTTGTTGGAAGCCTTATTGCTACGGATTAATTTAATATTGCTGGTTCGTGATATAGTCGTTTGATTTGATGTTTTAGTGCGGCTCTAGCCAAGAAAATTCTGCTTTTCACCGTTCCAATTGGGAGGTCCAATTCGTTGCAAATCTCATCGTACTTATACCCCTCGTACATCATCAGAAAAGGGTATTTGTAGCGGTCGTCCAATTTCTCAATTAGTTGATGCAGATCATCCATGGCCAGTTTTCCCTCTCCATCATTTGGTATTTCGCTGGCTTCGCTGTTTAGTAGGTAGTTGTCCGGCGTATCATCAAAAACATTGGCTTGCCTCTTCTTTACGCGGAAATTATTGATGAAGGTATTCTTCATAATAGTAGAAAGCCAAGCCTTCAAGTTGGAGTTACTGGTAAATTTATCCTGGTGTTTGAAGGCTCTAAAGGCTGTATCTTGAAATAGGTCTTCAGCTCTGTGAATATCTTGTGTAAGTTTTAATGCAAATGATCGTAAATAAGTGGATAGGGCATTGAACTCAGAAGTAAATGTGCTAGTACTAATATCTCGTGTCATAACTTTGCAATTATAAATGATAGTAAAACTATCTACAATGATAACACAACTTTTTTTGAATGGTTCTAGATTTTGGAAAAAAATTTAACAGGCATTGAAAATTGTCGTTCAGTAGCTAATTCTTCAAAGAGTTGGATAAGGAATTCAGTGGGTAGGACTACTTATGCTAAAAGCCGGATAACCAATGAATTGGGTGTCCGGCTGGAATAATTTAGGCATAAGCCTGCATCTTGAAATGCAGGATTAGACCTGGTCAATAATATCTGTTGCGAATGTCTAGGTTATGAAAATGGATGGACTATTTTGCACGAATAACTCGCCAAATTAAACTTGGCCGTAAGAGGCTAGTTGGTGGTTTTACAAGGTTTAGTACCTGGACGAAGGCCTTAAATAACACAGGATCCTGGTTCATTACTCTACTTAATTTGCTAAAATAGCGCTCGATCAGTTTTGGTATTTTAGGCGGTATACCTTCGGTTTCGGGAAATTTGAAATCCTCTGCAAGTGTCACTTCCCACGGGGTTTTCAAAAGTTGAGCGACCTGTTTGAAATAGGATTTCCAAATTACTTTCAATGGACTTCTACCAAGTACTGAATCTAATACTTCAGCCTGCATGGCAGCCGAACTCATTCCTTGTCCGTAGACCGGATTGAGGCGACAGATGGCATCACCTAAGCATAGTAATCCGGGGGGGAAACGATTTAGTGTCTCAAAGTGAACCCAACGAACGCTCGGTATGTGATAATGCGTTAACGGACTCAGGGCATCAGCATCTTTGATAGTGTCGTAGATCAAGGGATGTGCCAATTGAGCCGTATAGGCTTTTAAGGATTCCACATCTTTAGGCACCTTATCCTGACTTCGACCTTGCACCATTACGATCATTTTATTGTTCTCAATAGCTTGGACCGTACCATGTTTGGAGTTTAATGGGGCTTCGGAGTTAATGTTTATCACTTCAGTAAATGTTGTCGGGCGTGGAAAAAGGCAGGAAGTATATCTCACATTTACGTGCACTTCTTCAATGTTTGGACTGTCATAGCCCCATCCTACGAGTTGTTTCCCCAAGGAAGATGCCATTCCACAAGTGTCAATAGTTAGGTCCGATTTTAGAGACCCTAGATTAGTCTGTACCCCGGTAATGCCTCCTTGTTCGAATTGGTAGGCGAGTACACGAGTCTTGTCCATAATTCGGACATTGCTCTTTCGCAACAAGGCTTTTCTAATGGTATATTCCAGCAAGGGGCGGCTCATCAAGATGGAGTATTGTCCTGTCTCACATTGTGGACGAAAACCACCATCGCCATACCATCGAAGCATTAACCCAAGGTCTCCCGAGATAGCTCCTTCAGCAGCTAAAGTATCGACAATGCCAGGGAATAATTTTGTGATAATCTGATAGCCTTTTGATAGGAGTAAGTGTAGTTGCTGATCCTGCGGCACTCCCTTGCGATGTTCTGGCGACCCTGGCAGCTCATCCTTTTCCAGTATAAGTACTTCCTCAAAATGATCTGCACAGATGCGGGCTGCAAGTAATCCTGCCATGCTGGCACCTATAATTATTGCTTTTTCTTTTTTCATGATTCTTTGGGGTAAGGCAGAAGTGATTGAATCTGTTTCGAACCGCTACTGCCATTGATCGGCGTCATTTCTATGAAGCTGTGTAATACAAAGGTGCTGTTGTCCGCTTCAAGTTCAAAAATGGCATAGTTTTCTGCTTTCATGCTGCCAACAGAGAAGGTTCCAGAAGCGGCATTAATATCGATGAGGTAGCCCACTCGTTCACCGGTAGTCTTATCAAAAAAGGCCAAAGTGAAACTATCTCCTACTACTTCAAAGTCAGTTCCTGACAGTGTCCTTTGTTCTGACATTACCATTAAAAGGTCGAGGGCTTGTAAGCTCAGTTCTTGAGGAAGGCCTTGAGTTTCCTGCGTATCCTGCTCGCAACTAGTGAATAAGCAAACGGCCAGAAAGACAAGTACAATGCGGATGTTTCGCATGGTTTGAATATTTAGGGTTAAAAAATAACTGAAACAAAGGTGGGACAAAAGGAGCAGGGAGGGATAGCCTAAATGGCTCAAGAAATTGACAAAACGGTTCTTTTTGCTGTATGCGTCTAGAATTCGACCTAATCTAGTTTATCAGTTGAGGTTCCTTCAAGGCCCGGAATTGCTTTGGAGTCAAGTGGGTGTATTTTTTAAAGACACGGATGAAATGTGAAGTACTTTCAAATCCACATTGAAAGGAAATCTCATTGATGGGTTTATCAGTAAGCTGCAGTAGCCTGGTGGCCAACTGTAGTTTTTTATTCAATATCCACTTTGCAGGACTTTGTTGATAATGCTTGGTAAAGGCCCGTTTGAAGGAGGAGAGGCTGAGATGGCACAATTGAGCATACTCTTCCAATTTCATATTACTAGCATAGTTTTCCTCCATGATCTGATGAAGTTGGGCCTGCTGATCAGATAATAAGGAATAGAGATAATTGGCGATTGGTTTATGGAGGGGGTGTGTGAATAGATTGAAGAGAAGCTCATCCAGTTTGATTCTCAAGATATCTTTCTGTAATTCGATCGGGCTAGAAAAGTATTGCAAAATGGAGAAAAAGAACGTTTCCAGTACCGATTCCCTTTGTAAAGAAATTATCCCGTCTTGCACTTCTGCTCCAGCCTGTTGAGGCTCTGATTTGAGCGCATCATAACGTAGCAAAAACTCCCGTATGTATTGATCAGGTAAGAAGAACATCAAAGCGCAATAGGTCTCGTCCACAAAGTTTTTGCCTGTATAGGCTCCCTTCTTGAGAAAGAATATGGAACCAGTCTCTACGCAAAGATCCTGCATCGAAGATCGATAAAGCTTTTTCCCAGCGGTACAATACACGAGGCAACCGACCTCCATCCAAAATTCGAACTTGTCCCTTTGGTCAGGGCAGGTATACTCTACACAGAGAAGATCTTGGATTCTAAATTTTCGGTAGGCTTGAACATTTTGCAAGGCTTGATGGAGATTTAGCATGGCTTTCTGTGTTTTACACAAAGATAGACCTACCATAAGGCTAGCTGAAACCAACTACTCATAGAAACCTACCAACGACTAAGGTAGAACAGGTGAAAGTCAAATTATTCCGCGCATGAGTCTAAAAATAGCTTTTGAAAGAAGAATTAATTGATTGTCTTTTGCGGCAAGGTAGATTCAATATAGGGGTAAGCTACATTTAGGCAAAGGAAGGCATCGATCAAGCATGGTTGCGAAGAATATAGGCTATAAGGACTTTGTATGGGGTAAGAATTAGTTGCTTGAATCATCTTTTAGTCCCCTGTTTTGTTGAGTGCTCCTGTATCAACCAATGGAGGTACTCTTAACCTAAAATACTTCCATGCTGCCTTATTGAAAGCTACTTGGTCCTTGATTTTTCTCACTACCATATTTTCCCCTCTCTTGATCTTTAACTCATGACCTGCCAGCGTGATCCTCCCTTTGGCTGTAGCCATGCTGATCAGGGGTTTTGCCCGGAAATGAGAATTGGGATCATCCTGTTGAAAGCGGCACATTTCCTGAAAATCTTCAAACGCGCGCGCTTTAAATTTAAACTTATACTCTGGCGCTTTATGCCCGGTTTCATCTGTTTTGCTGATGCAAATATAATCTTCAGCATGCTCATCGATATGAAATATGCCCCTTGGGTCTTCCTGCTGAGAGGGCCAATGTAGGGCCAATGGTCCAAAACTAAACTCCCCAAATCCTACATCGGAAAGGTAGTTCTGGCCTTCGATGGTAACGATCAATGCCATATGATCGAATTCAGGAGAAAATCCCTTTTCAATCGAATATACACGAGCCGAGATACGCCTTACCTCATAACCTAAGTTGAGTAGAAGTTCATAGAAGAGGCCATTGAGCTCATAACAAAATCCCCCTCTCTTTCCAGTAATGATTTTGGAATAGATACGATGGATATCCAGTTCAATAGGAATTTTGGCATGTATATCGAGGTTTTCAAACGGAATTTGTAGCACATGCGCCAGTTGCAATCGCCTAAGGTTGGCGAGATTAGGTTTTAGACGCTTCCGCATGCCCAGTCTTTTTAGATAGGGCTCGATGGCGATGGGTGGTGTAGTAGCCTCCAAGCTAATTGGTTCGTTTGTTTCTACGCTAAAGATAATGGAAAACTCGACTTAGAATATGATTTTCATTGCTGATAATTTTGGGGCACAGCATCTTTAGAGGGGGGAATTCAATAATTGATCCTGGAGGCGTTGTATAAGCAGGCTTGTGATTCGTCGATTTAGTTCTCCTCTATTTTCTTGATAAAATTGATACTCTTGTGTGGTTAGATGACCAAGAATTGTACCCAGCAATAAATGTTTGAATTTCTGATCTCGCTTAATGCTATCGGCAATGAAGAGTTTTTTTTCAGTAGCTACAAGCTGATAATACTTGCCTTTTCGCAAGACAATGTAATCTTTAAAAAGTGCAACTAACAAGCCATTCTGGAATTTCAGAATAGGCCTCAGGCTTCTATTTTGAAACAATTCCACCGCTGAAGAGGAATGTTGTTCCGTTATGCTTGGTATTTGCGGCCGAATCTTGATCAGTTCTGCTCTATTGTCTTTCTTTTCCATTGTGTGACTTTGTTCTTCACCATAACCCATAAAGACTGAGAAGGTTGTTCTCTAGTATACCGTGTGGGCAGTGTGAATATAGAAAACCAATTGCTGGATTCTTTGTTAACTCTCAAAAACAGTGGATGAAGATTCGATTTGAGACCAAAGTTAAAGGGGGGTATGTCGAGATAATGAAACGCTTTGATAAGGATTTATTTGAAGCCTTAAAACCGAAGCAGGGAGATATGGAAATCCTTGAGTTTACTGGTTCAGAAACCGGGGATCGAGTACATCTTAGATTTAATAGTCCTTTGAAGATGGAATGGATTAGTGATATCGTAGATCATGGACTGACTGAAAGTCAAGCTTACTTTGTTGATGTAGGTGTCAAATTGCCTACCCCGCTATCCTTTTGGCGTCACCAGCATATTGTGGAGAAGATTGATGACAAATACTCCCTAATTATTGATGATATAACCTTTAAGGCGAAGCCCTTCTTCCTTACTCCTGTATTATACCCTGCTCTTTACGCTGCCTTTTATCCTAGAAAGACCATTTATCAAGATTACTTTGGAATCTAGCTAGTTCCTGAAATGTTAATTTTCTCTACCTTGGGGTATGCGAAATACATTTCTACTGTTTACTTTAATCTTGTTAAGCTGCTCGGAAAAAACTTCTGAGAAGGACGGAGAATTTAAGCTATACCAAACTTCTAATGACTCGACTCTTCACTATTATCATCTGGGATGGCACCAAATCCTGAATCAAGGCTTCTATGGGCCAGCGGAGGTCTCTTATCGCAAGGCGCTAACTTTTGACTCTGCCTTCCTGGTCGGACAGAGTGTTTTGGCTCGGCTAACGGAGGATCTCCAGGAACGCCAGCAATTCTATGATCACATTTCCAATCATCAGAATTCAGTAAGAGGGGATGAAGGAGATTTACTCGCTGTATTTCTGAGCTTAATGGAATACACCTTGGTAAGAGCTAAAGATCCGAACAAAGCTAGATTATTTAGGCCTGAAATGATGGCTGCGGCTCAGGCTTTGCTATGTGAACTTCGACAAAAACATCCAAACATTGATTACATTGAATCAGAATGTGTGGAATTTATTCATGCTACACAGGGAGCGTCAGCTGCCTTGGATTCAATGTCGTTATTCCGTTCTCAAAGTCTAGTGGGGAATGCTTTCTTGGCCGGTTATAAGGCGGTACTGCTAGCAGAATTGGAGCAATTCTCGGAAGCCTTGATTTTGGCGAATGAGCTTTCACGAACGGATAAAGGAGAACCTATACCTCGACCGGATGTGATCCTGGCCCACGTATATGCGGCTATGGGTAGCTGGGAAGAAGCGAAAATACATGTAGATAAGGCGGTAAAGCTAGATCATAGGAACCTTGAAGCCAGTCGTTTGCAAAAGCGTATTATAGAAAACCTTAAAACAGTGGGAGAAGAGTGAGTCGGTAAACGCGCAGGAAGGACGTTGAGACCACTAGATTACGCCTTACTGCGCTAGGCTTCCCCAAGTTCACCTTGACTTGTATGGGGAGCAGGTTTGAACTGGAGCAAAATTGAATAAACGTTTGCTTAGCAGGAATTTCTAATAGTAATAAAACATAGTTGATCAATTGTTTGTCATAGAAGTATAGCTATTATGAAAGATAGCTTTACATTTAATTAATGATTTAAACAATTATTGGTTATGAAGCAATTACTTTGGAATATCCTTTTGGGGGTCACGATTCTTGTGCTTCCTCATTGTCTTCAAGGGCAACTCTCAACTCCGGAGAAACCTTGGGGCGGACGAACCTATGTGGTGCAACAGTATGGGGTGCAAAATCATTATTTCGCCCGTCAAGCTGACATAGCCATTAGGCAATTCGACTTCGAAGGAGCCTTCTTTGCTTTGGAGAATGCGGTAGCCAGCAATCCGAATTCTGCCGAAATGCTAATGCGCCGGGCTGCCTTTCGACGAACCTTTGGGATGGAGCATGATGCCTCCACCGATATACGATTAGTGAATCGGATGAATCCCTATTTAGCAGATCTTCATGGCTACAACGGCCCGGAAGGCCAACTACGTTTATTGGATGAGAAAACTGTGGATAAACTGTTTAAGACAGATACCTTATCAATACTGGACGATTATTATCGATTGTGGGATAGTCGGTATTCTAATCATCGAATTGAAAAGGATGAGATGAATGGCTTAGACCAGACCATGCGATTGATCGAAAAATATAATTTTGAAAATGCATTACAACTCCTAGACCAAATCTTACAAGCTTTTCCAGAATCGGGTTTAGCGTATGATCTAAAAGGAATGATCTATGCCCGCCTTGGAAAGTTGGAACTGGCCAATGAGGCGCTATCTGCGGCCGTGGCTCTAGTACCTAATTTTTCGATAGCCTGGTATAATTATGCCCGAGTACAAGAGCTACAAGGCAACCTAGATCAAGCTACCATCTACTATGAAAGAGCTTTACAACTACAAGAGGATTTGGTTATGGCACAAATGGACAAGGCTCGCCTGCATCAAGTGCAAGGATCTTATCAAGAGGCATTAAAAAGCTTTAGTGAAATTGCCAAAAGCGATGGTGAGAACCAGGTAGAGGCCTTTCTACAACGTGGTATGGCCAAGCGACAATTAGGAGATTTTGGAGGCGCCTTAGTGGACTATAACAGGGCGATAGCGGCTTACCCAGACAACGCTGATCTTCTGCAAAACCGTGGCAATCTAAACTTAGTTTTTGGCTTTTATCATCATGCTATCCAGGATTATAAGGAGGCTTTGGACATCTCACCGGAACTAGCTTCCAGTCTATATAACCGGGGTCTGGCACATTTCTTGGTATATGACCCCGTTTCGGCTTGTTTTGATCTTCAACGAAGTGCTGATTTAGGGCATGAGCGTGCTGCCTTGAAGTATACTTATTTTTGCGGTGAGTAAGAGTGAACAAACCGGATGTTTTTGTTTTTTTATCTTGAGGGTGTTAAAAAGGGTCTTGCAGATGGCCTTTGATTTTTCTATTCTCTTTGATGAATCTACCTTATGAAACTCAACCGTTCTGACATTACTGCCTTCCTAGCTTTACTAGTAAGCCTTGGCGCCCTATTTGTATCCATTGTTGAGGCGAATATTATGCGAGATCAGCAAAAGATTATGCAATCGCAACAGAAGGCCTCTATGTTTCCCTACCTTACCCAAAAGGTTAAATTTGAACTGGCTGAAACAAGTGCCTATGTCCACACCCTTGAAAACAAAGGCTTGGGACCAGCTAAAGTTAAGACTTCAAGTTTTAGATTAAACGATGAACCAGTTGCTAATTATCAAGAGCTTAAGAATAAATTGGATGCCTTACTTCCGCCGAACACCAAATATTCCATCTCCTTTTTCGATCCCAAATCTTATTTCATGACGGCTAAGGAAAAGATTACCGTTTTGCGTGTAGCTAGTGAGGATCCAGCTGTGGCAGCTACCATTGTCAGCGGTATCACGTTTGAAATTGAGTTTTGTTATTGTTCTATTTTTGAGGATTGCTGGTTGCACGATGAGGATGAAAGTCTGCAAGCCTGCCCTTAGCCGATACTTGACATTCTTTGCCAAAAGAAATTTTTAGTAATAATATTTAAGCACGATATTTGACGGAATTTTTAAGGTGTCATCCAATCTTTTGATGACTATTTTTGAGTTTGCGCCCCCTCAAAATAATTCCTATGAAAACCATTTATTTCTCTTTAGTTGGATTCTTCTTTTTTATTACTGTAACAGCTCAACCCGAGCCAATCGGACAACCTCAACATTTTCTCTGGGAAGTCACAGGGAAAGGTTTAGCGAATAAATCCTACTTACTAGGTTCCTGTCAGTTCAACCATCCTGATCTTTTCCAATTCAGTGATTCTCTTTTTCTGGCCTTGCAATCATGTGAATATTTTGCTGGAGAGGTAGATTTCTCCCAACTGGACTCTCTGGTTTTGCTCGCCGTTCAGGAAGAACAGGAGCAAGTTGAAGGGGATTTAGATTCGGGATCTATTGAGGATTCTTTTTTGGACTATTTACACAGAGATGGAGGGCCAGCTTTGTTGGATAATTACATCTATCAGGCGGCGACCAATATGGGCTTAAAGGGCTTTGGTTTAGAACCTGTAGAAAACCAATTAGAATTTAAGGATCGGATATGGGAGAAACAAAGTCGAGATCAACGGTTCGCCCTAGTTAAGCAATTTCTGGAGTTATATGTCCAGGGAGACAGCCTTTCGATGGAAGACTACCTACGTGCAGAAGGCGAAGTATGGCGGAAGGTGCTGAATATGAAGAAGCGCAATACCATCCAGGCAAATAGGATGATAGAAGCTATGCAGGCGGGTTCTACTTTTGGGGCAGTTGGTATTGCGCATTTACTAGGAGCCAAGGGCGTCTTACAGCTATTGAAGAAGAAAGGATTCAAGATACGGAGAGTAGGGGCCGGGCAGCTCAGCAACGAAATGGAAGAAGCCTATCTCCTAAGAAAAAAACAAGAATGGTACACGCTTTCGGATGAAAGTCTGGGATTAGCACTTTCTTCAAATATGCGAATGCCTTTGTTGCCCGACTTATTTTCGGCAGGGGCAGGTCATTACAGCTCTGAGCTTAGTGAAGGCTTGATGTTTGTGGGAGTCTTCAAGCCCAAGTTCCTGTTTGAGGATGATGATTATATGGAGGTGATTAAGGAAGCCTTTTTTCCAGACATAATGAAACTTCAGCTGATAGCGGAACATGCGGATAATGGACAACGCACTAGTATATACAAAGGAACTACTAAACGAATGGCTTTTAAAGCGCAATTGGTTGTAGGGAAACGTTTGGCTGCATTTCAACTCGTTTTCGGGTTTTCTGAAAAATCTCTTCTTTCTCCTCTAGTCGATCGCTATTTTGACGGCCTGAATTTAAATGACCATCCGATGCCCAATTGGGAAAGGCAGGAAAGTGAGGTTGGTGCTTTTTCTTACGACTTTCCACCGGATATTCCCTTCTCTATAAATACAGGACAATACCCAGGTTTTGAGGAACGTGGGAAGGCGAGTGTCCACTACAAAGTCTTCATAGACACACTATTTGATGAGGAGTATTTGGTTCGCTACAGTAACCTCCCTTCCGGAGCTACCTATACTCATCCATATCAAGCTCATCCAGCTATCATAAAGAACTTTTCCAACAACTTCAGTGCTCCGATTGAGGAGTTTAAATTCTTTTACAGAGGAGGATTGATCGGAGCCGATGCGACCTTGGTGGATTCTTTTGAGAACCATTTCTATGTTCAAAGTTTGATCCGAGGTGCGGAACTATATGTGCTTCTACAAAAGTCTCCTGGTCAGGTTCGCAATACGCCCTTTTTTACGAGCTTGAAATTGAGACCAGCGGTGCTCCATTTAGAAGGGGAATTGGAATACACTGCCGCGAAATTTAAGATGAAGGCCCCAATTACTCGATATGTTCACCAGACAGAAGAAGAAGATGGCGAAGTAGATAACTATGAGTTCAATATCCCAAATACCGGGATCAGCTATGCTGTACAGTTCCGACAACTTTCTCCCTATGCTGAAGCCAATTTCCATGATTCTTTATTTACTTACGAAAATATGGTCAATGAAAATGAATTTGATTCTTTGATCAGCTATGAAGCTTACCATTATGATGAGATTTGTCCAGCCTACCGTTTAACCATGCAAGATGACTCCACGGCTTTGCATCATACCACCTTGGGCATCTTTTGCAATAATCATGAAATTAAGCTGGAGATCTCTTCTCCAGCTGCCATCGCAGCTAGTGACTTGGTATCAGAATTGATTGGTTCCATTGAATTGAAGGTGGATGAAAACTCAGTTAATAGAATGATCGCTGAGAAGGACATGAAAATTTTGACTGACCTTACCAGTCGGGATACTAGTGTCTTTCTCTCCGCAGTAGAGGCTTTTAATACCTATGAGAACTTTACAGCGGATCACTTACCTGCCATTTGTGAATTGTTGCCAGAACAATTGCTAGATGAAGGGCAAGAAAATAGTGCCAAATATGATATCATTACTAAGTTACATGCGTTTGAGATGGCCGCGGCTGAAAAGGCTTTAGTAGATTACTATCCAGCTTGTAAGGATGATAGGGTGAAGGCGAGAATTGTTGAAAGTTTAAGCATGCGTAGCTCTGAAACAGCTGTTGAGAATTTGTGGAAGGTTTTGGAACAGACTTCAAAAACACAAGTCTTACCAGAAAATATATTCTCCACCTTTCTAGATAGCCTGGCATTATTTCAGCAGTATTACCCACAGTTTAAGAACTTGATCAGCAAGGGCGTAGCCCGAAGCCAAGTCTTGGAAGTATTGGTGAATTATTTGGAAGTCCCTGAAGCAACTACATTCATTCGGCCAGATAGTCTCTGGTTGCGTGCCCGGATTTTTGAAGAGATTGAAACTTTCAAAACAGTTTTGGAAAATGATCCCCAAGAAAGTATTGATAGCTATATCATGGATTATTTGTTATATACTCGACTGGAAGAGCAAGGAAAGGTACTTTATCAGTTGTTGAGTAGTGCCGAAAATACCTATGGGAAATACCGCGTAGTGCACAATTCTCTTTTGCAAAACCAAGATATTTCTGATAAGCTATTGGAGCAGGTAATGGCCAATGACTACTACCGATTTTGGACAATGAAAGCTTTTCATCAAATAGATGAAGAACTGCCAATAGCGTATGCTGCCAAAGAGGAGGTAGCAGCGGCAATAATGAAGCACTATATCTATGATAAATTGGATTACCAAAGTGAAGAATGTGCGATCATTAGGGTTTTACCTGCGAATGCCAGCGTCCATGACGGAAACCTCCTGTTTATGCGCTGTTCCAGTGAACAGGAGGGTACTTACTATTTGGGATGTGTGGGACCATTTGATGAAGACGGAAAATTTGACTTTGACAAGGAGAAATCAGCTTACTTTAATACTCCACAAAATGCCCCAAACCCAGAAGACCGACTACAGATATTATTGGACTATATTGATAAGCAGTAAGTGAGGCCGATTACAACCACCGCTTCCTTCTAAACCAAAGTAAGAGGCCGCCTGCCACTAAGATCATGATGCCCCAAAGAATAAAATACCCGTATCTGTAGTGCAATTCCGGCATGTTATCGAAATTCATACCATAAAGACCTACTAGAAAGGATAGGGGGACAAACACGGTTGTGATCACCGTCAACACCTGCATCACCTGATTCATCTTGTAGCTAATCTCTGATAGGTGGAGATCCTGAAGACCACTGAGCATGTCCCGATAATTTTCGGCCATATCCATTACCTGGATTGTATGGTCATACAAATCCCTAATGAACAACTTGGTGTTTTCCTCAATCACCTCATTCTCCGTTTTTCCAAATCGGTTGATCGCTTCTCTTAATGGACTCACGCTTTTCCGTGCGGCAATGAGCGTTCGCTTCACCAAATGAATACGCTCGCGAATGGTTTCGTCTGGATTATCCAGAAGCTCCTCTTCTAATTGACTGATAACTTCCTCAATATCTTCTAGCATAAAGTAATACTGATCCACAAGCACATCTGCCAAGGCGTAGACCAAATAATCTGCTCCTCGACTTCTGATCTTTCCTTTTCGAAGTTGCAAGCGATTTCGTACTGATTCAAACAGATCGCTTCCTGTTTCCTGGAAAGTCACAACCAACCCTTTCTGGAAATAAATTGCAACTTGCTCCACAGCCATCTTCTGTGGAGATTTCTGAAAATGAAGTGCTCGAATCACGAGGAATAGACCATTTTCATATTCTTCGAATTTTGGTCGTTGGTCTGTGTCAACGATATCTTCAAGAATGAGTGGGTGTATTTCGAAAGTCTTGCCCAATGCCTCGATCAAACGTGTGTCATGCAGCCCACGAATATCGTACCAATCCACAATTTCTGGTGCAGACTGGAGGAAGGTAATATCCGTCTGATTATCTAAAGTTTGAGCGACCAGATGCTCCGCATCATATTTTAAATAGTTGATGCTAATCTTTTCTACCTTCTGATCCCCTTTAAAGACCACTGATCCTGGTGGGAGAGTTTCTCTATGTTTCTTTTGTGGCATGTTGTCTGTTTGTCAGTAAAAGTACTGCCGTTTGTTGCTGTAAACGTAGTTCAAAATTAATATTCTAAACGATGCAGCCTGGGATAGTTTAACCTCAGTTATAAGACACCCAAGTTCTGTTGGACTAATGGAATCAACTGCTCATAAATATCGGAACAGAAAGCTTGCGGCAAGCTATTCTTCAAAATAAATAACATTCGCTTTCGCTATTGCTCAAATTGGCTAAATTTGCAGCTTTATCAACCAACCCTGGCTTCCTATGATCCTTTTCTTTGGTAATCCTACGGAAAAAATCTTTGCTGTTCAAGTGGCTAGCACACTCGAAAGTTCTGATATACAGAAACTTGAATGGCTCTTTGGCAATCAAGCTAAACTCAAGGCCTCGGCAGTCTCCGGTGTTTTCATCGGTCCTCGAGCGACCATGATTACCCCCTGGAGTACCAATGCCGTTGAGATTACCCAGAATATGGCGATCAACGGCATCTTGCGGATCGAGGAATACACTTTTACAGGATCGGGTGAGGCCGTTTACGACCCAATGTTGGCGCAGCGTTATGAAGGTTTAGATCAAGCAATTTTTACGATTGATATTGAGCCTGCCCCGATCATCGCTATTGAGGATATTGGCGCTTTTAATGAACAGGAAGGCTTGGCTTTGAGTGTCGAAGAAGTAGCGTATTTGGAAGGGATAGCGCAGAAGATTGGACGCCCGTTGACCGATTCAGAGGTCTTCGGATTTTCTCAAGTGAATAGCGAACATTGTCGGCATAAGATCTTTAATGGCGTATTCGTGATCGATGGTGAAGAGCAGGAATCCTCTCTCTTTCAACTGATTAAGCGTACCTCAAAAGAACACCCAAATAACATCGTGTCAGCTTATAAGGATAATGTGGCCTTCCTAAAAGGGCCTGCCTTGACCCAGTTTGCACCAAAGAGCCCTGAAAAGCCTGACTATTACGAAAAGAAAAACTATGACTCTGTTCTTTCATTAAAGGCAGAGACTCACAATTTCCCAACTACGGTGGAGCCCTTCAATGGAGCGGCTACTGGATCAGGAGGGGAAATTCGTGATCGTCTGGCTGGAGGGAAAGGCTCGATTCCCTTGGCGGGGACAGCTGTATATATGACAGCCTATTCACGCCTGGATGAAAATCGGAAATGGGAGGAGGAAATGCCTGCCCGCCCTTGGTTGTACCAGACTCCGGTCGATATTTTGATTAAGGCTTCCAATGGTGCCTCTGATTTTGGAAACAAATTCGGACAGCCTTTGATTGCGGGCTCATTGTTCACCTTTGAGCACCACGAACATGACCGGAAGTTAGCATATGATAAAGTGATTATGCTAGCCGGTGGAATTGGTTATGGAAAGGCGGTTCAAGCTTTGAAAGGACATCCTAAGAAAGGAGATAAAATCGTCATCATGGGAGGCGATAATTATCGAATTGGAATGGGCGGTGCTGCCGTTTCTTCCGCCGACACGGGGGAGTTTAGTTCAGGGATTGAATTGAACGCGGTACAGCGTTCGAATCCGGAAATGCAGAAGCGAGTGGCAAACGCTATTCGCGGAGTGGTAGAGGGGACTGAAAATATTATTGTTTCAATTCATGACCATGGGGCGGGTGGACACCTTAATTGCTTATCAGAATTAGTGGAAGATATAGGAGGTGAGATTGAATTGGGCAAGCTTCCCATTGGTGATCCCACCTTATCGGCGAAGGAAATCATCGGGAATGAATCCCAGGAACGAATGGGGCTCATTATTTCAGCGGAAGATATGGCCAAATTGCGGCAAATCGCCGAACGCGAACGAGCGCCAATTTATGAGGTGGGAGAAGTGAGCGGTGATCATCGTTTTATTTTCAAGGGAAAAGAGGGCGCTGGTAGCCCCATGGACTTGGCCTTGAGCGATATGTTTGGCAGTTCACCGACAACGATCATGGACGATCGTCGGATTGATCGTCAATATGCGGGGCTAAATTATGATGTCTCCAATGTGTTATCCTATATCCAAAATGTATTGCGACTTGAAGCTGTAGCTTGTAAGGACTGGTTGACGAATAAAGTTGATCGCTGCGTAGGAGGAATGGTGGCAAAGCAACAGTGCGCAGGGCCTTTGCAGTTACCGCTCAATAATTGCGGGGTGATGGCTTTAGATTATGATAGTAAGAATGGATTGGCTACCGCGATTGGACATTCTCCTGTAAGTGCTTTGATTGATCCGGTGGCGGGCTCAAGAAATTCAATAGCAGAAGCCTTAAGCAATATTGTTTGGGCACCGATGGAGGACGGGATTCGATCTGTTTCGCTATCCGCAAACTGGATGTGGCCTTGTCGAAATGAAGGAGAAGATGCTCGGCTTTATGCGGCAGTAGAAAGTGTATCTGCATTTGCCATTGAACTGGGAATTAATATTCCTACAGGGAAGGATTCTCTTTCCATGAAACAAAAATATCCCACAGAGCAGGTACTTTCACCCGGTACCGTGATCATTTCAGCTGCCGGGCATTGTTCAGATATCTATAGTATCGTTGAACCTGTCCTGAAGTCTGACGGAGGGGCATTGTACTATTTGAACCTTTCTCAAGATGCTTATCAACTGGGAGGCTCCTCCTTTGCCCAAACCCAAAATAAGGTCGGTGAAAAGGCGCCTACTATTAAAGACACCGCTTTTTTTGCAAAAGCCTTCGATACCGTTCAGCAGGCGATCAAAGAGGATTTGATACTGGCCGGACATGATATCTCTGCTGGGGGCTTGTTGACCTGCCTCTTAGAATTGTGTTTTTCAGACCTCCAAGTAGGGGCGGATATAGACCTTAGCCAATTGGGCGAATCAGATTCAGTAAAACTCTTGTTTTCCGAAAACAGTGGATTGCTGATTCAGGCGCGCAATGAAGGACTAGCCACTTTCTTTGCCCAACATGGTGTCGAATTGCACCGAATTGGTATTCCTTCTTCAATAGCTCAATTGAAAGTCCAAAATGGGGCGGATACCTTCACCTTTGATATTGGAGAATTACGTGATACCTGGTATGAAACATCCTATCTCTTGGATAAAAGGCAGTCTGGAGCCCTAAAAGCAAAAGAACGCTTCGAACAATATAAGAAGCAACCGCTTCAATACCGCTTTCCTAAAAACTTCGATGGCATACGCCCTAAGCCAGATTTATCCAAGGCACGCCCCAAAGCAGCAGTCCTAAGAGAAAAGGGGAGTAATTCAGAAAGAGAATTGGCACACGCGATGTACTTGGCAGGTTTTGATGTGAAGGATGTTCATATGACAGACTTGATCAGCGGCCGGGAAACCTTGGAAGATATCCAGTTTATTGGAGCTGTTGGCGGGTTTTCCAATTCAGATGTACTAGGCTCGGCCAAAGGCTGGGCTGGAGCCTTTATGTACAACGAAAAAGCCAAGAAAGCTTTGGAGGATTTTTTCAAGAGGGAGGATGTATTGTCAATCGGTATTTGTAATGGTTGCCAGTTGTTTGTGGAATTAGACCTGATCAATCCCGACCATGCTGAACCTTCTAAAATGCTGCACAATGATACCCACAAGCACGAGAGTGCCTTTACTTCTGTAGAAATACCAGAAAATAATTCAGTGATGTTATCCGGCCTTGCAGGCTGTAAGCTGGGAGTATGGATCTCCCATGGAGAAGGGAAGTTTCATTTGCCATTGGCAGAGAATCAATACAATATTGTTGCTAAATATGGATACGAAGGTTATCCTGCCAATCCAAATGGTAGCGATTATAATACAGCTATGTTAGCCAGTCCAGATGGCCGCCATTTAGTAACCATGCCTCATATCGAGCGCTCAATGTTCCGATGGAATTGGGCCAATTATCCAGATGATCGTCGCGATGATATTTCTCCCTGGATCATGGCTTTTACCAATGCCCGGAAGTGGTTGGAGGAGAGAAAAAGTAGGCCTTAGTGCTTTTGGGTGGCCAGTTAAGTCAGTAGGAATTTAGCTTGAATATATTTGATCTTTTTATGCTTCTAATCGATTGATAGAGAGTAGTATATTTCATTATTTGCTGCACTTTGTTTTAATGGAGTTCTAGTACAAAGGGATAATTTGATAAGAAATAGCTTATTTAGGCGCAAATTTTGTCGTAATTTTAACCTTCCAAATAGAAATAACCGAAAGGACTGAATTTTGTACCAATTCACCTTTTGTGAAAAACTGCCTCTAAGACATTTCCCGACTCTCATCTAAAACAACCTCAACAGCAAAACCTAGCAAGAATAGGCCCGATAATATAGCCCTTATCTGCAGGTTAGCTAGAGAAAACATAATAAAAGAATAGCTATTACTTAGATCAATTGATTGAGCAATGAAGAATATTTCACGAATCCTATTTATTAGTTGTCTATTTTGCCTTAGCCTATCTTCTGTGCAAGCGCAACATTCCGTAGCGAGGCAATGGAATGAACTGTTGTTAAATGCGATCCGTAACGATTTCGCAAGACCAACGGTGCATGCCAGAAACCTATACCATAGCGCTATAGCCATGTATGACTGTTGGGCTGTTTTTGATGAAAGAGCAGAAACATTTTTTTTAGGTAAGGAGCGAGGCGATTATACCATTGAGTTTGATACCATTGCTTCCCCTGCTGACCGACAGGCTGCACAAGAGGAGGCGATGAGCTATGCGTTGTACCGCCTATTGAAGTATAGATTCAGGCTATCACCAGGAGGGTTTGAGACCGAAATCAACTTGAATAACCTCATGGCAGAATTAGGATATAGTACAGCCATGCAAAGCATGGACTATTCCGATGGTTCGCCTGCCGCACTAGGCAACTACCTTGGGGATCAACTGATCACTTTTGGGTTGACAGAGCTTTGTAATGAGGCCAATGATTATGAAAACCTATTCTACCAGCCGGTCAACGAGACCTTGGCTCCGCAACTACCTGGTAACCCCGATATGCAGGACCCTAACCGCTGGCAGCCACTGTATTTAAGGACATTCATTGATCAATCGGGGAATGTCACTCCCTTTAACGAGCCTGAATTCTTGAGCGCAGAATGGGGTACCGTTATTCCATTTGCACTACAAGAAGAAGACTTAACTGTATATGAAAGAGATGATAATGAGTACTGGGTCTATCATGATCCAGGGTTGCCTCCCTATATTGACACCACGCAAGCTAGCGGTTGGGATGGCTTATATGAATGGAATCATACTCTAGTCTCAGTTTGGTCTTCACATCTTGATCCTGCAGATAGTGTGATGTGGGATATTTCCCCAGCTTCCATAGGGAATATCCAATCATACCCAGAAACATTAGAAGGGCACCGCGATTTTTACAATCTCCTGGATGGGGGAGATCCTAGTATAGGGTATGATGTCAATCCACATACAGGACAGCCTTATGAACCTCAATTGGTACCACGGGCAGACTATGCTCGTGTGCTGGCAGAATTTTGGGCAGATGGCCCAGATTCTGAAACACCTCCAGGTCATTGGTTCACCATCTTGAATTACGTGAATGATCATCCTGAATTTGAAAAGCGTTTTCGGGGGCAGGGCGAGATCTTGAATGACCTAGAATGGGATGTGAAATCGTATTTTATTTTAGCTGGTGCGGTCCATGATGCTGCCATTGCTGCTTGGGGGATTAAAGGTTGGTATGATTATACGCGGCCTGTTTCTGCTATCCGTTATATGGCTGAAAGAGGGCAAAGTAGTGATCCTGATCTACCGAATTACGCTCCTGCCGGGCTTCCTTTGCAAGAAGGTTTTGTGGAATTGGTTGAGGAGGGAGATGAATTAGCTGGTGATAATAATGAGCACCTTGGCAAACTTAAGGTCTACGCTTGGAGAGGGCCTGAGTATATTGATCAGCCTGAAACTGACCTGGCTGGTGTTGGATGGATACTAGCTGAGAACTGGTGGCCATACCAGCGTCCAACTTTCATCACGCCCCCATTTGCTGGATACATCTCGGGGCATTCTACTTTCTCACGCGCCGCAGCGGAAGCCATGACCTTATTGACCGGGGATGCTTACTTTCCAGGTGGTATGAGTGAATTCGTCGCCGAGAAAAATGAATTTTTAGTATTTGAGGAAGGCCCTAGTGTTGATGTAGTATTGCAATGGGCAACTTATCGCGATGCTTCTGATCAAACCAGTTTGTCTCGGATCTGGGGGGGGATTCATCCGCCAGCCGATGATATCCCTGGGCGCTTGATTGGAGAAGTGATCGGGGTAGATGCCTTCAATTATGCTTTACCATACTTCAATTTAGATGTTACAGATGTAGAAGATATCGAAGGGCAACAAGAGGAAGTACTATCTCTTTACCCTAATCCAGTGGAACGCCAGCAGGGACTACAGGTACAGTTCAGGAGCGCGGGCGAAAATGTAGAAGTAGCCATTATCAATGCATTGGGGCAAGTAGTTATTCAGCAGCATGTAGCTACCGTGGTAACAGGGCAGAGTTTGCAAATGGATCTGACCAAATTGACACCTGGTATATACAGCCTGAGAAGTAGTTCCAGTGCTTGGAGCACATCGACTCAGCAGCTAGTTGTGCAATAAGCTTTAGGGCTTGAAGGCCAGTCAAATTTCGAGAGCCTGCAATTGGCTAGCAGTCAATAGGAGCAAAGAAACTGACAGTACAAAGTCCTTGGTACTGTCAGTTTTTTTATGAATTACCTAGCTAGTGTACCCTTTCCCAGCCTTTCATCTACTGTTATTATACCTTTTTCCGCGGGAGCTATGGGTGAGATTTCTACCTGATAAGGGATAGGTTTTCAATAGCTTTTATTTGCAATCGTAGCTTTAGCCTACCGATGGCTGTTTTTGGTAAAGACAACCGGCATTCAACTAGTCTCCAGGAGGATTTTAGACGCTTACTTCCTGGATAAAACTGGTAAAGTAATGCTGGAGGCTTGGACGGCCGAATGGTAAATCGTGTTATCCGCCTTGATCACCCTTCTGTGTTTGCCAAGTGCCTCTCCGGTATTAGGATTAACATCCCATCTCGGGAAATTACTACTAGATATATCTAGCCTTATACGGTGCCCTTTCTTAAAAACATTGGCAGTGGGGAAGGGGTGAAGGCGAATGGTGTAGGTTTGGCCAGGCGTGATTAGGTCTCGGCTGTGCCTTTCATTTCTATAACTCATTCTAACAATCCCATCTGTTAAGTTGAGATCGAAGCCCTCTGGGAAATCTTCCGAAGGAGGATAAATATCCAGAAGTTTGACCGTAAAATCGGTATCAGTGGCCGTTGAGGATACATACAACTCTAACTCAATCGGCCCAGCAATCTGGACATCTTCTTCCAAGGGGGCAGTCTGGAATACGACCACATCCTGCCTTGCCCTTGTTGGTAAGTAAGGAGGCTGACTACCAATGAAGTCCGGCCGCTCTCTTTGATTAAATGCCCCATCTTTCACCCTTGCTGAAACGTTACCGCCCAAAGTTGGAACTGGATGACTTGGATCAAAAGTATAGGTCGTAGAAGAATTTGAGAGAGTTGGTTTTGACAAATTTAATGTACCATCTTCATGCAAATAGTAGGTGGTACTCTCTGTGTTGTTTGGAGGCCATTGGTCGAAGTTTTGCCAATACCCTCCATGATTTAGCCGGCCTTCCGGAGTCTTGGTTCCGTCTCCCGTTCCCATCATGAAGAGTTGCACCGGAGCGGTCTCAATTCGCTCGCTTTTTATGCCTTTCATTAAGTAATCAAACCAATGACCCTGGTATGCAACTCGAAAGTCAGGGATGGCTGCTGCTTTGCCGAAATCTACATCCCCCGCATACGTCCTGGCATTTCCACTGTGTGTCCAGGGGCCAATGATGAGCCATTTCGGACTAGCTTGCAAGCTATCAAGTACCACATAATTTTTGATCGTGCCTCTGAGGAAAATATCATACCAGCCCCCTACATGGACCATGGGTACATCTGCAGTCTGTTGGTAATATTTTTCCCAATTAATACCCATTTTTTGCCAATAGGCATCATAATCTGTATGCGTCAATTCTTCCAAGATATACTCCTCGAAATTGGGCGCAATGGAGAGAGGACTAAGGCCTTTTCGGAAAGGCCAGGCAGAGTACCAGTCGTTAATTTTTTCTTTTTCGAAATGTTTCTGTACTACTGGATTCTTGATTTCTGCCGGAATCTGCTTGAAGGCCCAGGTTAATTCACGCCCCAATTCGAAAGCACCTCCTTGTCTCACAGCATGGTCCCATGCATTTGTCATACCTCCCATATTTAGAATCATTGCACTAAGGCCTTTCGGGTTGAGTTTGGAAGCATCGGCTTGGGTATGCGCTCCGTAGGAAGTGCCCCACATACCAACTTTGCCATTCACATATGGTAAATTAGATAACCATTCTACCGAAGCAGCGCCATCAGCCGCTTCTAAGGGGTTGTATTTGGTGAAAATTCCTTCTGAGTCATATCGGCCTCTAAGGTCCTGGATAGCCACTATGTATCCCCTTGCTGCAAGATGATGAGTGACTTTCACAAATCGTTCGCTGGTTTTTCCATATGGGGTGCGTTGGAGTACTAGCGGCAAGGGATCACTTTTTTTCCCCATCCGATAGATATCCGTAGCAAGTCGAATTCCGTCAGCGGTGGGAATCATAACATTCCTTTGAACAAAAAGGCCTTCCATTTCTGGGATTCTTTCAAAGGAATTCTGGGCATAGCTAGATAACGTGAATGGAAGAAGGAAAAGTAAAGACAAGACCTGCTGAAAGTTTTTCATAATTGTATCTGTTCTATGCGAATCTAAGCAATTTGCTAGAGAAGAACTCCACGATGCGACAATTCCCAGAGTTCGAGGCTAAACCCAAAGGAAAGATGATTTAACGGTAGTGCTTTCCATTCAAAGAAGCTACTTTCAGCGATGATTCTTAGTGGAAAGGAGGCGATTACCACTTAGTTTATCTAATAGTGCTGTATGGTGGTTGCTTCATTCAATAGTTGGGGGTTTTGGGTCGGTTTCGGTATTTTTTATTGGCAATGAAGCTGATGGAAACCAGTTTGGAAGACCTGGCTGAGCGTTCATTTAAACCACTGCTTCGAAATCGGTATTTGGTTTTGCAAGACGTGCAAGCCGGAGATTTTGATGACTTGCCAAATGGGGGCTAGCACCCAAGTACGGATGAGAAGTGTCTCCTTCAGCCTTTTCAAATCTTACAATAAAGCCTTAACTTACCTAACTGATTGTATAAAGAAATTGCCTAGTATGCCAAGTGTCAAGCAAGCTAAGATAGAAATGCTCATTCGACAGCCTGCCGCAGCCGTCTTTCAGGCTTTTATCGATCCTTCAATAACAGCGCGATTTTGGTTCACTAAAAGTTCAGGAGTAGTGGCAACAGCTGCACAACTCACCTGGACTTGGGAAATGTATAATTTGGATGTTCCAGTACAAGTGATTGAAGTTCAGCCTTATTTTAAAATCTTGCTTAAGTGGGGCGATGGCGTTCATAGGTCTACAGTTCGTTGGGATTTTAAGGTGCTAGGTGATGCTATGACCTATGTGACAATTAGCAACTACGATTTTCAAGGTTCGGATGAAGAAGTCACAGCGAAGATCATTGATTCGACTGAAGGGTTTACCATGGTACTGGCAGGTCTAAAGGCTTGGTTAGAACATGGGATTGCCTTAAATTTAATTGGAGACAAATTTCCGGAAGAGCTTAGAAACAAGTGAGGAGGATAATTGGAGATTTTTTCCTCAATACCTCTACACCCAAACTACAACAAGATGAAAAACCACCAACATGACAAGCCACACCTATGTCTACCTATGGGCTCTAGCCCTCGTGCTTATTCCTCGTATCGTTGATGCCCAAGCGGAGGATTTCCTCGTCATTAAGAACAGAGTAGTACAAGAATTATTGAAGGAGAAGATTGATGATGAAAGGATTCCTGAAATCCTCGATCGCATGGAGGCAGATGGTAGTTTTTCTGATATAAATTACCATGACTTAAGCCGCACCGCTGGCTTCCCACACCGCCGCCACACTGCTGACCTCCTATATTTGGCAAAAGCATATCAAAAAGAATCCTCTCGATTTTATCAAGATCAAGACCTGAAAAAACACCTTATACTATCTTTGTCTCATTGGGTAGATCATGATTTTTTTGGAGATAATTGGCATAATAATCAGATTACTACCCCTAGTAACTTGGTCAATCTGATGCTCTTGTTTGGATCGGAGCTAGATAGCACATTAATCGAAAAGGCTCAACCCATTATTGGGCGGGCACATATGAATGCATCGGGCGCCAGGCCCAGCGGAGATCGAATAGTAATTGCGGGAATACTGGCCAAAAATTTACTCTTTGTTGGTAACCGGGAGCGTTTTAATGAGGTCATTCGCCTCATTGCAGGTGAGGTCAAATTCACCACTGGAAAGCGAGGTATTCAGCACGATTATAGCTTTCATCATCGAACAGATCGGGTGAACAATACTACCTCCTATGGGTATGGGAAATATGCCAATGCTTTTGGAGAATGGTCTTACTACGTTGCCAATACCCGATATGCCTTTGCTTTAGAAAGTATCAATCAGCTGGTGGATTATTATTTGGATGGTATATACAAACAGCTGGTCTATGGTATCTACACGGATATCAGTGTGAAAAATAGAAGCATTACCAATCGAGCTGTTTTTAGACCGCAAGCTACGCTTGAAATAGAACGTCTTCTATTTAGTACGGATTATCGTAAGGCTGAATTGCAAGAGATTTTGCGATTGAGAAAAGGAAAACAGAAGCCCTCCAGGTCATTCTGCAAGTTCTTTTGGCAAACGGAACACCTGGTGTTTCAGCGGCCTGGTTTTTACACGACAGTGCGGATGTTCTCTACCCGCAACCGCAATATGGAAGTACCTTACAACGGACCAGGTAAGCCAACGCATCATCGAGCAGATGGTACCAACTATTTGATGCTAAGAGGGGACGAATACCATAATATATGGCCGGTTTACGATTGGCAGAAGATTTCTGGGACAACCATCATGCAAAAACCAAGACTGCCTGCTCCTTCAGAAATTCAAAAAGATGGATTGACGGATTTTGTAGGGGCAGTGACAGATGGGCTGTATGGCGCTGCTGCCTTCGATTTCCGAAGCCCACATGATGGCCTTACTGCTAGAAAGTCATGGTTCTTCTTCGAAAAGGAATATGTCTGTTTGGGTGCGGGCATTAACGCAGGTCCACGTCTACCCGTATTGACTACTATCAACCAAGTATTACAGCGAACTTCCGTAAAGATTCAGCAAGGAAAACAAATCAAGGAATTGCCAGAAGGAGAGCATACTTTACCGCAAGTAAAATGGGTATACCAGGATCAAATTGGATACCTTTTCCCGACTGCTACTACTGTGAATATTTCTAACCAAGTAGAGCAAGGACGCTGGTCTGATATCACGGATCAAAAGAATGTATCCACGGAGATGGTCGAGGAAGATGTATTTGCGCTTTGGTTGGATCACGGTTTCAGTCCAGATAGTGCTGCATATCAATACATTGTTGTTCCAAATACTAGCGAACAGGCTCTGCAGAAGACGAGCAAGACAAACAGAGATATTGAAGTACTCAGTAATTCCATCGAGATACAAGCAGTTAAGCACAAGCGGCTGGGACTCTGCCAAATGACCTTTTACAAAGCAGGGAAAGTAAAGGTTTCCAAGGATTTATCCCTGAATTTGTACAGTCAAGGGATGGTCATGATAAAAATGAGTGAAGATCGAATTCAGGAATTGACAGTAGCTGATCCGTCAAGGAAACTACAAAAGATGGTTTTGGAGATTACTGGCATCTATAAAATTGAAGGAGATCATATATCCAGTTATCCCAACCGGGAGCGCCAAAGTACAGTACTCATGGTAGATCTGCCGCAAGGAGTATATGCAGGCAAAAGTGCAAGGATAATTTTACATTGAGATTCCCAGGATGAGGGCAATTGAATAGTTTTTGAATGACGCCAGTAACAACGCTTTTCATTCATGAAGAAGTAAGTTTTTGAGAATATAAACCAATAGATTTTATGGCAGCAGGAGATTGGAAAGACATGTTAGCGGCAGTGCAAGAAGGGAAGATCGATTTGGTGAAATATCATATCGAACAGGGAGTCAATCCTAATTATCAACACCCTGAATTCTTAACAACACCCTTAATTGAAAGTATTTCTTTTCGACAGTATGAAATAGCGAAGTATTTACTGGAAAACGGAGCAGATCCGAAGTTGCGGGCAGGATTCAGTGCCGATACGCCTTTATCCATAGCAAGGGCAACAAAGGATAAGGCGATGATTCGGTTGATTAAATCTTATATACCCAGAAAGTGGTTTTTGTTTTCTTGAATATCCAGTAGCTTTAATTCTAATAAACTGTCTGAAAGGAAAGTGCATTTTTGCACAGAAAGTCTTATGTTCGGCCTCCAAACAAATGCTAAATATGCATGCCAGAAGGTATACGCTTTCACTCCATACCACCTGATCATAAGCTAGTTAAGAACTATATCGAGTACTATTACTTTTTTGAAGTGAGCGGCGAGCAGCCGATATCCTACCTTTACTATCCACATTATGTTCAAGTGTTGAATATATATAAAGATGCTGAGGTCAACTTGACCGATTCTGGAAGGCGGGTAGAGGCCTCCATCGACAAAACTATTTCCTGTACCTATACCTGCAACCTACATTCCATCAGGAAAGTAAGTTTTGTCGGAAAAAATAATCAAATCGGTATTGTATTTAAACCCTTAGGCATTAATCATTTCCTGCCTTTCAATTTAGAAGAAGTTGTAACCGAAGTGGCGCAAGCATTTGACTATTTTGGCTCGCCTTTTGAGAACTTAGCGGTTGAGGTTTATGCTTGTACGAAGCTGAAAAATCGTCGAGATATCTTTGATAACTACTTTGCTGCTCACTTTCGAAAAAGAATAGATATCGATTTAGTAAAGAATCTACACGATGTACTTCAAAATAAAAAGGAATTCAATGTCAATCTTTTTGCGCAGGCCTTAGGAGTAAATCGAAAGACGGTCTATCGGCAATTTAGAAAACACCTATGTTATACTCCTCAAGCTTTTAAGTCTGTGCTAAAGTTTAGAAATGCACTCCATGATCATGGCGTTTTGTTGAAATCTACGCTGACGCAAACTGCCCATGAACATAATTTCTATGACCAATCGGATTTTATCAGAAGATATAAGAAACTAGCGGGATTGACACCTCGACAATTGATCAACCGCTTAGATCAATATGGCAGCACAAACACCTTTTGGACCAAATTGTAGGACCTGTCCCAAAACTACAATTATCATGTTGGCATTAGGCTTATTATTGCTTTCAAAAAAGAGCAGGCTATGTTAAGACGAATTATTCAGGTGATGATCCTAATATTTATAAGCAGCTGTGGTAGTCTGAAACCTACTTTCGAGGCTGGGTTTGACACTGATGCTACTAGAAGAAAAAAATTAGATAGTTATTTTACGTCCTTAACCCAGCTTCAGCGGTTTAATGGAGTGGTGTATGTGCAGGATTACAAAAGTCAGCCCTTTTCAAAGTCCTATACTATCGATAGTGATCCTGCAAGTACGGCTTATGTCAGCTATGAGAGCCAATTTGATATTCACTCGGTCTCCAAATTGATCGCGAAGGCTATTATCATTAAGTTAGAACAGGAGGGGAAATTAAAGCGAAGCGACTACATCCATCAATATATCCCCGATTTTCCGAAAGGAGATCAAATTACTATCCAACATTTGATGGATAATTCCTCTGGCCTGCCCCGAGAACCTAAGCTGACAGGGGTGACGAAGAATCAATTAACAACAGATCAAATAGTAGCTTGGGCAAAAAAGGAAACGCTTGAATTTGAACCAGGGACAAGCACGCGCTACTCAAATGTGGGGTATGAATTGCTCTACTATATTATTGGCCAGCTAAATAACACCTCGTTCTCAAACTATGTGACAACTGTTTTTTTTAAAGAAATCGGTATGGCAGATTCTGGCGCCCATTTTTACACAAATAAGCAGAATCTTACTAATTGGGTGAAAAACCATCAATTAGAAGAAGAGCTTGTGGCTGTAAATAACATTACTGAAGACGACTACAAGCAAGCCATGTTGTATTCTACTGCAGGAGATTTACAGTTGTTCCTGCGTTACATCAGCCAGGAGCCCTATCAATCCGCTCTAAAAAACAATAAGGGTATAATCGCTTGGACAGGTGGATCTGACGGAATTCGAGCCCATGTTCAGTACCATGTTGATAAGAAATACCGCATTGTGATCCTTGCCAATTATGACGAAATCCCGCTGGATCAGATCTTAAAGGATATCCCAGCGATTTTGGAAGATCGACCATTTGAAATGCCGAAAGCGATAAACCGAGAAGCTGTGGAGTTAGATGTAGGAGTACTTTCAAATTACCAGGGTAAGTACGATTTTGTAGAAGCGGATCACCTGATTTTGGAATTCAAAGTAGAGCGTGAGAAACTGGCAGTCTATCAAGAAGGGGAAAAAATAGCTGAATTATTTGCTGAAAATGAAAACACCTTCTTCGTCGACCCTAGATCTCCGGAGTCTTTTGAATTTAAGAAAGTAGCAGGTAGGTATCAGGTAGTCATGGGATGGAAAGGTGTAAAATTGCAGGGCACCCGACTTGAGTAGGAGCCAAGAGTTTCCAGGTATTCGCATTTAATCCTTTATGTTTGCTGATACTACTTACAAAAAATTATTGCATGAAAAATCCTAAAGCTAGAAAACGAAGACAATTTTTAAAAAACACCGGCCTGGCTACCCTTGGCCTGGGATTCAGTTCCAAGCTGACTGCCGAACAAAGTGGAAAACTGACTATAGGCGACAGTGAAAACTTAGCGGCCTGTGAAATGACTACATTAGACTACTTCGGCGAAGGCCCATTTTACACCGACAATCCACCAATTCTTGAAGCTGGACAATTAGCAATGCCCGATGAACCCGGGGACCGAATGATCATTAGTGGCCGGGTTTTTAACCTGGATTGTAGCCAGTACATTCCTAATGCGGTAGTCGATGTATGGCATGCGAACGCAGCAGGGGCGTACGACAATGATGGTTTCAACCTACGAGGGCAGGTACTGACGAATGAGCAAGGATTTTACTTATTCGAAACCATCAAGCCAGGCAAGTATCAAAATGGTAGTTCCTTTCGCCCTGCGCATATTCACTACAAAATCACCGCTCCCGGCTTCCCCACCTTAACCACCCAATTGTATTTTGAGGGAGATGAAGATTTGACAAGCGACCCTGCCTCTTCTATTACCACAGGTGAGTTTGATGCTCGAAATCGTATTATTCCTTTGAGTACGAATGCTGATGACAAACTAGAAGGTACTTTTGATATCATGGTTGATGGAACTGGGGTCACAAGTACGCGAGATATTCATGTCAGCAAGGGAATGTTATACAAAACTACTCCTAACCCCTTTACCAGCGAATTGACTATCAACTATGGCGTTTTCAAAAAGGCTAGAGTTAGCTTGTTGGTGTACAATCTGGCCGGCAATTTGGTGGCGACCTTGGAGGAGAGAAAACTCGGTCCAGAGAAGTATCAAGCTATTTGGCGACCCGATAGCTATTTGCCTAACGGACATTACTTCATTTCTTTAAAGGTCAACGACTTACAAGTTCATTATCTAAAAGTAATCAAGCAAGGTTGATAGCCTTCTAGTCGAGATTATTTGCCACGAATCCAGAAACTATAGGCATAGTCTGACTCGGTGAGTAGATACTCATCCATATAGTTGTATCGAAAGGAATTTCCTCCTAGCGCCGAAGTTTTGTGGTCAATGTTTAAGGTGATTTGGTTGTGGTCTTTGATTTCATTAGTATGGGCGGCTTGGGTCAGATTGTCCAAGCTGTAATGGTGAGCAGATATATTAAGGTGAATCATTGAAAAAGGATATGAAAACACTGCCTCTTTTTGTTCTGATGTTAGTGGTTGACTTTATCATTCTTTGGTTGTGGGTTTATAGAATGGACCCTGATCCGAGTAGTGGGATAGCTCTAGTCTTTATTATCCCCTCAGTATTGATTTTTAATCTTTTGGTTGGAGGGGTTTTCTATTGGGCCAAGAAGGAAAGGTTGTGGCTTCTTTTTTTGATTAATTCCATCTTGTCATCTGCATTGTTGTTTCTATTGTTTCAAGATGGGGTTCAACGGAATGTCGATAGAAGTGTAGAATCCTGGACTTTCCAAAGTGGGGATTCTACGTTTATCTTATACCGTCGGAAGATTGATCACACCTTTCAGGTCGACGTCAAAACTGCTGTGAATCCCTCTCAGGAGTTGATGAATGGAGTAGTTGTCGAAAGTGGGGAGGGGTGGGTGTTGAAAACAGATAGCCTTGAGATGAGGATAGCTAGACAGCAGCTAATCAATTTCAGGAATGTTGAAGATACTATCCAATTGCGCCGAAAAGGCAGTTAAACGCAGAATGCTTGCCCGAATTTTTAAGCTTTAATGGAGTCTAAATCTTATTCAAATTCCATGTAGGATATTTAGGTTTCTTTGGAGGCTGAACGCTACTTAAAAATACTAGCTCACCAATTGTCTAGATGCAAAGTTTTTGTGTAAATTGAAGCCTTATCGATAAACTGCCTGCCATTTACTCCAACAAGATTAGTTATATCATTTAATTGCGATTTTGGAATGACACTCAAAACGTACCTTTCCTTTTTGATGGTCCTGGGGATCTTCATACTTGCCAGCCGATGTGCTGGTGAAGACAAAGGCGGAAAAGAAATGCGACAGCAGGCAAAAAGCGAAAAACTTACCATTCACAGTGCCTTGCCTCAGCAAGTCAAGTCACCTCAAAATAATCCAATTACGACTGAAAAGGTTGAACTTGGGCGGCTACTATTTTACGATCCGATACTGTCGGGAGACAAAGATATTGCCTGTGCGAGTTGTCATCATCCTGAGAATGGGTATGCTGAATACAGAGATTTGTCGATTGGAACCAACGGGAAAGGATTTGGCGTGAAAAGAACCTTCAATGAGCCCAATGTAATCCCATTGATGAAGCGAAATGCAAATACCATTCTGAACACGGCTTTCAATGGGATTGATACCAGAAACCGATATGAACCTGCAGATGCTCCTATGTTCTGGGACCTGAGAATTAATAGTTTGGAGAAACAGGCATTAGAACCTGTTTTGACTTTCGAGGAAATGAGAGGACCAAATTATGAAAAAGAAGAGATCCTAGATGTCGTAACCCAGCGACTAGCAGATATACCTGAATATGTTGAGCTATTTGAAGGTGCCTTTGAAGAGACAGATCCCATCACTTCGGATAATATCGCCAAAGCTATTGCGGCTTTTGAGCGTACCTTGATTACGACTGACACAAGATTTGATCGGTACATGAAAGGGGAGGATGACGCGATCTCGATTTCCGAAAGGGAAGGCTTTCTACTTTTCAATAAGGCCGGTTGCGGGAAGTGCCATAATGGACCAATGCTTTCGGATTATAAATCACATGTAATTGGCGTGCCAAAAAACAAGAAACTCACCACATTTGATAAGGGAATAGATGATGAGTTTGCCTTCAGAACACCAAGCTTACGCAACCTTCGTTTTACGGCTCCTTATATGCATAATGGCCGTTTCAATTCTCTGAAGGAGGTGTTAGAGTTTTACGAAGATGTCGCGGGGGGGAAGAATATGCATGAAGAAGTATTGAAAGAGGATTTGGACCCTTTGATTAGGGAATTGAACCTAAGTGTAAAAGAGATTCTCCCGATAATATCTTTCTTAAATACCCTCAATGAAACTGATTTTGACAAGGAAATTCCGGAACGTGTGCCTAGCGGCTTGGAAGTGGGGGGGAATATTCAATAATTAATACAGCAGGCTCTTAATCCTTGATTCCGCTTGAACATTCTGTTCAATTCTTAGTTTAGACAAAGTACCCAACCTCCTGATCTATGTCAATCCCTCCTGTTTGGAAACTCAAATTCTACGGCGTTCGAGGCTCTATTCCCGTTTGTGAACCCACCGCTGCTGAATTCGGCGGCAACACCACCTGCTTTTACCTGGATTTGCTAGTAAAAGGCCCGCAAGATAAAGTTATCGTGGTATTTGATGCAGGTACAGGAATTCGACAATTGGGTAAGGATATTCTTTCTGGTGTCATACCTCGAACGGAATACATTTTGATTCACTTTAGTCATTTTCACTGGGATCATATTCAGGGTTTTCCATTCTTTGCACCTGCCTATTTTCCTGATCAAAAGATAGCCCTATTCTCACCTCATTTCGATGCCGATGATTGGGACAAACTCAAGGGAATATTTACTCAACAAATGCAAAGTGAATACTTTCCGGTGCAACTTGAGAAAATGGGAGCAGATATGCGCTTTTATACCAATGAAGAATTTCAGAATACATTAAGTTTAGATGACTCCGTAAGCTTCCAATACCACAAGCACAATCATCCGGGAGGGGCCTTCAGCTATCGTTTGGAAGGCTATGGAAAATCAGTGGTAATCTGTACTGATTTGGAACATGGCGAAACAATAGATGCAGAAGTGGTGGACTTTTGTAAAGGAGCGGACTTACTCGTTCACGAAGCGCAATATACAGCGGAAGAACTCGCTCAACGTCGTGGTTGGGGACACAGTAGTTTCAGCCAAGCGCTCGAAGTGGCCGAAAAGGCCAATGTTAAACAACTCTATATTACTCACCATGACCCTGATCACGACGATGAATTTTTACGTAAGATAGAAATGGACTGCCAAGCCCGTTTTCCAAATTGTTTTCTGGCTAGGGAAGGAAGTGAGGTGCTGGTTTAATTGTAGTGTTCAGACTTTACTTTCCTTGTACAATATTTTGGAGGTGGCCTCTAAATGTTGAGTTGGATAAAATTGATTTTCAGCAAATAAGAACCGATATTGACGATCCTGTGGCAGTTTTATCTAGCTAGGGCTGCCCTATCTTTAGATCAAACCACTACAATTTTACTTTAACATTCATGTCAGCAAACAGACTCTCACCAACACCAAGGAAGGCTGAATCCGTTTCGATCAATGGAAAAAAACTCTATTACGAAATCTATGGCGAAGGCCAGCCTTTGTTTCTACTACATGGTTATACACAGTCCTCTAGATCGTGGCTACCATATGTTAAAGAATATGAACAAAGGTATACGGTATATCTAGTCGACTTGACAGGCCATGGAAGGTCGGAACCTTTTAAGGAGGATCTTTCCATTAAATCAGTGGCAGAAGATCTACATGCTTTAATCAAGTATCTTGAATTAGAACGAATCAAAGCCATTGGTTTCAGCTTTGGTGGTGATGTATTATATCAATTGGCTTTAATTCATCCATTGTTGATAGAATGTATGATAACTATTGGAGCCGTAGGAACCTGGTCAATTCTTGATTTTCCTGAATATTTGGATGCATTCACTTTTGAAAACCGAGGCAATTTCCCATGGCTTCAAACTTCACATGAAGGAGATGGACAGGTCAAAGGGATAATGGATCAGTTCAAAAACTATATCGTCAAATTGAGTACCGAAGAATTGCAGCGCATCAAGCCAGAGGTTCTAGTAATGATTGGAGATGATGATCATGGAATGAATCTGAGAGAAGTGGTCCGTGTCAAGGAACACCTTCCTGATTCCGATTTATGGATTTTGCCTAATGTTGCACATGGCGCACACGAAGGTGCCACAAAGGATGAATTTATCCAAAAATCAAACATTTTCCTAAGTAAGACAAGGTTATAGCAGGGGCGGGGCTCTAGTTATTGAAATACCCAATTTGTGATGTAAATGCTACTCTTGCTGCACACAATCAAGAGATCCAATACACTAAAAATCTGCCTTCTCATGTTGATTGTCATCGTTTGGCGATTGTCCTCAAATGGGAAGTTTTTAGGAAAAAACTTGTTTAAAGATTTTAAAATTAATCTATCCGGAACGGCCTTCACCCTTGTCGAATTCCTTTTTGAGATGATCGGATTTTTTGTGGTGATGATCGTTCTAGGAGAAATGCTTAGAAGGGCTTTCCGCAGTTTTGTTGAACAGGTTGCTGCTCAGAAAAAGGCGGAGAAAGAGAGACTAGCCGATCAGGAGGCGCTCAATGTTAGTATACTTTTGACGCTTTGTTTTTTGGTTTATACGATATCGTAGGTCTCATTTAGTTTGGCTTAATTGCAAAAGAACTTCATAGCTACCCACCAATAAGCGAGAAGTCCCCGTCCGAAAAAGAATTCATAATTGATTTTCACAGACATGTCCAAAGTCAAGACACAAGGGAGTTCAGCGGATCCGCTAAGAGCCAAAGGATTAATCCCTTTACCCACCCAAAAAGATATAAAACTAGCTGATATCGCTTATGGTACTGGAGGATAGATGTTAAATTAAGTGTAAAGCATTGGTAGCCTGGTTGTTATGTTGAATGGTGGAAAACAAAAAGGCCCATTCAGGAAAGTGAATGGGATTATAGGAAGTGGTCCCAGCAGGGCTTCCCGACTTCGCTCTGCTGCATTGGGATAAGCTTCTCGTCCAGCTGGTCCGACAGATGCTTAGCTTTAGTGGTCCCAGCAGGACTCGAACCTGCATCTAGAGTTTAGGAAACTCCTATTCTATCCCTTGAACTATGGGACCGTTTGTAAACCTATTGAAGATCAATTGTTTAATCGTAGAGTCGAAATGTCGGTACGATTTCAGCCTGTAGGGGGCATATCCAACAAATTTATCACTTTGATAGCGCTTTTTCAATCCTTTCAGCGGAGGACGTTGTTACGTCCATAAACATCTCCTTTAGCTTGTTAACAGAGATTTCGACGATTACGTTCTCTATGGCTTAAATTTTGATCAGTATCTGTTTGAGAAATCAATAAGTCCTTAGCAGTTGCAAGAGCTACCAACTTATTGTCGCCATTTTAAAACCAAGGTTTGACGACCTAGCTTCCGCTGATTGGGAGCATTAGCCGATCCATGATCCTCATAGGCTGCTGTTAAGACTCCCACTTTTTTGCTTAGCTTGTTTGAGGTTCTCGGTGTACGAATGGCCCCTTCAAGGCCAACATTAAATAGTGTGGGATCGTTTTTTTGTCGAAGGATCCAATCTACAATAAGCCCTACTTCCTCTTTGTTAAGGTCGGCTTGGGGAGGCATTTGCTCTTCTCCCCATATACCACTGCTTCCCTTCATCACTTGATTGATAAGATGGACTTTTGCATTATCCTGTGCGCTATATTTTTGAGCCAGGAGATCAAAGGAAGGACCGATCAACTTGCTGTTAGCGGCATGACAGTTAAGGCATGTCGACTTGGCCATGGTGACTATTGGTATCAAATCCTCTTCAATTCCTGCCAAATAACCATCAATCCTGGTGGAATTATCCAAGTATTTAACCAAAAGAATCACTTCTCGCCCGTTTATTTCTTCATAGGCAGAATTTCCATCTTCTTGATCGTTTACTTCAACAAGGTATGGAATCAATGTATTCCAATCCAGACTTGTATTCTCCGATGGCTCAGCCAGTTTGACGATTGGTGCATTATTCTCAGGCTGTATTTGGGCCTGATTTGTCAAGCTGGTAAGAGAGAGTAGGAAGATCCCTAAAAACCGAGACAGTAGATTTTGCATAAATCAGGTTTAAGATTTTATACCACAGCTTAGGCCTTGTCAATGGCTTCTGCGACTCGGTTGGCAGATCGTGTAGCGGCCTCTGTTCCCCAATTGAGGTTATCGGCATAGGCTCCAGCAAAGTGAATACGCCCGACTGGCTCCATCAAGTGAGGCCAGAATTTATCAAGCTCACCGATCGGAAACGGGAGCCTTTCACAATTGGGAGAATATTTCTGCTTGGTCCAATCTCGTCCCAAGGCCTGTTCAATGGTGTCCCTTTTACCGGGATACATTTCTCGGAAGGCAGCCAATGCCCTTCGCGGAGAGATGCCACCAGGCCCTGTACCCAAAACAATCACCCGGTGCGTATCTACTTCTTCGGCTGATTGCCAAACACTCCAAAGGTCAGGATGGTCGAAATCCATATTGATACTTAGACCATCTTCCTCCCAAAATTTCGAACTGGCCTGGAAAACGAAACGTTGATAGGAATCATAGGAAATGTTTTCATTGATGTATTGCTTTGTCGCAGGTAGCGGAGGCTCAATGGGAATGTTTTTTAGTGTAGGCAATGGGATGCAGTTGACATAATAGTCGGCCGTTAGCTGAATTGTTTTGCCTTGTTGTTGATAGCTAATGGTTACACCTGCATCATTCTGCTCTATTTTCTTAATCTGGCAATTCAACCAAACGCGTGGGCCCAATCGCTTGGCAAAGGCATCAGGAAGCGATTGATTGCCCCCTTTAAGCCGGAAAACCTCAGGCGGTGCCAAGGGTACACCTCTTAGCTTCAATATAGCAGCATGCCACAACTCAAATAAAGCAGAGGAGTGTTGTCCACCTAGGCGTTTGAGGGCGGCTTCTGAAGCCCCATCCTTTTTGTAAATATCCGATATGGGAATGTGGTCCCAGTCATCATATCCTACCCCAAAAGGTTGATATTCATCTGTGAATTTATCCAGGTATGGATCTACATAGAGCGATTTCAAATCCCACCAAGGATGATCGGAAAGAAACTTTATTTCCTTTTCGTTGAATCCAAATTTCTTGAGCACTTTGGCATCACGGAGCATCTCTTCTGTATAGAACTTTCCCTTGATTCTGCGAAGTACATTTTTTCGTCTGGGGTAGGATAGGGCAGTAATGTTAAACTCTTTCAGATATGCCCAATATCGATCGTATCCAGGTTGTGTGATATGCTCCATCCCATAGTCGCCATATAATCCGTCCGACAGACCATCCCGGGCGGTATAGACATGCCCACCATGACGTCCCGACGCCTCGAGCACGGTAACATCATGTCCCTTTTTCATCAATTCATAGCCGGTGCAAAGCCCCCCAATACCACCGCCCCCTACGATCACTTTCTTTGCTGCGTTATTAGGTTGGATTAAATGCTCAAAAGATTCCGGTTCTTTGGCATGAAGCGGATCGCTGAGTACGGACGCCCCAAGGCCAGCGAGTACCGAATTTTTAATAAAATCTCTTCTCTTGAAATGACTCATGAAGATTTTGTTTTGATGCTTGAAGTACAAAGTATTGATTGTTTATAGTTCCAAGGAACTAATACCTTTTGGAAGGTCTATACAAATGATGGCATTGTTTTCTTGGGGATGCCATGTTCCACGGTCGAGACCTTTCTCTGATTGGACTTTTTTCAATCTTAATTCTGTTTCACCCACTCGGAATATGGGATTTGATAGTTGAAAGGGAATGCGAACTGTGAAAAAACCAGTTGCAAAAGGAGCATTAAATTCAATCTTATCTGCTTGCAGAGCGATCTTTGTTGACGCCTTCGCCGCCCAGTACCTTGAGATTTCACTTAGTTTCATCCAAATCAAGTGATCATACTTTTCGTGAAGCCGCTTCACTACTGTTTTGAAGATTTTAAAGCCTAACTTTTCTCCGTTGTAATAGATGCCAGGCCAATGGCAGATAAAAATGGCAGGTTCCCCAGATTCGATCACTTCCACTAATCGGCCTTTGGATAGATCGGGACTAATAAAGCGATCGGGATTACCTGGGGTTAGTCCATCCCATCCCCCAAACCAATCTCCGGTACAAGCAATAATATGAACAGAGCAGGTCGGGTCGTCGCTGTCTAAACCCAAGGAGTGAAGAACCTGGGGTTGAACACTTTTTCCAGATTCCGTAATTACGTCTCGGAAAAAATGGGCAATATTGCCGCCATAAATTTCCCGCACCGCATACTGCGTACCCTTGGCCAAATTCGAGATGTTGCGATGCCCAAAACCACCGGGCGTGGTGACGCCTTCGCAGTATAGACCGGCATCTTTGAGAATATTCAAACTGTAGGCGATATATTCCCCTAATTCGTCCGCGCTCTTTTCTTGACTCCATTCCCAGTTTTCCATAAAATCGGGTGTGGGACTGGGAAAGGGAAGGCCCGTTTTGATGTCAATTACCCTGGTGTGACTAATCATTTCTGAGTGAATATCCCAATTGGGCTGGGCCAATTCACGAATAATACGAATGCTGTCTTCCAGCTCTTTTTTTGTCCAACCTGGGATAAAGCGATTTAGCCAACCCGTACAGGCCGGATATGGTACCATACTGTATTTGCCCTTCACGCCCTTGCTGTCACACCATTCCAAAAATTCGATAACAAAAGAATCAGGTATTTCTCGGGGAAGTTTTCTCCAATCTTGTTTGTATTGATCAGGAAATACTTCCTTGAATTGTGGAATGCCGTAATAGGCCAAATTTACCAAGGCCGTGCTATCGTCAATAATGAAACTAACTGGTACGCGAGCCCTAGGGTTGAGAATCTCTACAAGTTGCTCATTAGGCTTGGGAAAAGCTGGCGTCGAAAGCATCGCAGCAGTGGATAAGGTGGTCTGTTTTAGGAAGGTGCGCCTTTTCATATATGCTACATTGAATTTGCTAATTTGCGATGTACTCTTTCAAGAATAGGGCAACTTCTTTATTCCCCATTCCTAAGTTAAAAAAAGCATTCAAGATTACGAACAGCTTTGGCAGTAAACCAATTTTTCTCATTTTAGGGATTGTTCGGTTTGGGTTGTATTTTAGGTACATGCTTCTTAATAGCAATTAGGGGCTGTCTGAACAAAACCAGAGAACATAGCTTAGCTACATGAAGGATCTGAATACTAAATCCTGGTACATGATCTCATCTTATCCGAACCTGGAGACTGCACTTTGCTTTATCCTGGTCGTTTTTATGCTGTCAGCATGTGGTCAATATGAGCATGTGGATATTGCAGTAAAATTACCAGAGCAGGTTGATTTTAATTTCCACATCAAGCCCATTCTATCCGATCGTTGTTTTGCCTGCCACGGACCCGATATCAATGCCAGAGAGGCAGACTTAAGATTAGATGATGAAGTCTTTGCATATAGTCAGCTGGACCATCTGAAAGGGGCTTATGTAATCAAACCTGGAGACCTGAAAAAAAGTGAATTGTACCAAAGAATAGTGCATGAAGATCCAGAGCAAAGAATGCCTCCCCTGCAATCAAACCTTAGTTTGTCTGACTATGAAATTGCATTAATACGAAAGTGGATCAAGCAAGGAGCAGAATGGAAGTCCCATTGGTCATTTATCAAACCCCAAAAAAGTGTCCCTCCACAAGTTGCACAAACAGATTGGCCACAAAATACCATTGACTATTTTGTATTGGCCCAATTGGAAACTTTGGGTAAAAAACCATCCGCTAAGGCAAGAAAAGAAAAATTACTACGTCGCTTAAGTTTTGACTTAAGAGGATTGCCTCCTAATCCAGAAATGATTGATGCATTTCTTGCTGATGATTCAAGCCATGCTTTTGAAAAGTGGGTGGATCGATATTTGGCATCAACGGCCTATGGTGAAAGAATGGCTACAGAATGGATCGATCTGGCACGGTATGCCGAAACCAATGGCATTCATCACGATTTAGAAAGGAATATGTGGCCCTGGCGGGATTGGGTGATCAAGGCCTTTAATGACAACTTGAGATACGACCATTTTGTCACCTGGCAATTGGCCGGTGATCTGTTGCCTGAACCTACTTACGAGCAACAGCTAGCCACAGCATTCAATCGAAACCACCGAACCACGCAAGAGTGCGGATCCCTGGATGAAGAGTTTAGGGTTTCTTATGTAGTCGATCGAACCAATACTTTTGGCAAGGCATTTATGGGCCTTACGCTGGAGTGTGCTCAATGTCATGATCACAAATATGACCCTATTTCGCAAGGAGAATATTACCAGCTTTTTGCCTTTTTCAACCAGGTGCCAGAAAAAGGCGTTACGCAATCGTTTAAAGGAAAATTCAACTACAATCAGCAGTCGGCTCCCTATCTAGAATTGCCAGAAGAGGACGTCGAGAAGTTGCGCAAATATATTGACGAACAGGTGACAACCGAGTATGCTAAAGGAAGCACTCAGGACGAAGACAAGATGTATCTGGATAACTGGAAAGCAGAAATGGAGGCAATGCTTCAGCCGGTTATGATTATGAAGGATCGAGATACGGTAAGACCGACTTTTATCCTGGAAAGAGGATTGTACGATTCTCCCGGAGAAGAGGTGACATTTGGGACCCCTCAATCCATTTTGCCTTTCCATCCAGATTTACCGAGAAATCGACTTGGCTTGGCTAAATGGTTGTTTGATCCAGAAAATCCGCTTACAGCCAGGGTACTTGTGAATAGATACTGGCAAATGATATTTGGCAGGGGCTTGGTTGATACGCCTGACGATTTTGGCAGCCAGGGCGCTCTTCCGACTCATCCTGCATTGCTCGATGATTTGGCGGCCGAGTTTATTGAATCGGGTTGGGATGTGAAGCGTTTGTTGAAAACGATGGTAATGTCAGCGACCTACCAGCAAGCTTCATCGGTTGACGAAAGCCAATTGGCATTTGACCCCGAAAACCGCTGGTTGGGCCGGGGGAGTCAGCAGAGGCTGACAGCTGAGATGCTTCGGGATCAGACCCTGCAAATGAGTGGCTTACTGACAGTGCAGCTAGGTGGACCAAGTGTTAAACCTTTCCAACCAGAAGGGCTGTGGACACAGGTGTCATCGGGAGGCAGATACCAAAGAAAATACATGACGGCACATGGTACAGATCGTTATCGACGGAGTTTATATACTTACTGGAAACGAATTCAGCCACCTCCTTCCATGGTTATTTTTGATGCTGCAAGCCGTAATCAGTGTACGGTCAAAAGACAAAGCACAAACACGCCATTACAGGCCCTTGTTTTGCTGAACGACCCCCAATTTGTAGAAGCCTCAAGGGCCTTGGCTTATCGGATGCTGAAGGAGGGGGGCAATGATCCGAGGGGACGTATTGCCTATGCATTTCGCTGGGCGACTTCTCGAAAACCTGATCCGGAAGAACTAAAGATTCTTGTAGGATTATTTGAGGATGAAATGACTGAATTTCGAAATCATCCTGAACGAGCAGCGGCATTTTTACGAATCGGCGAATTTAGTAGGCAAGTCGATGGGAATGCACAGGAGCTAGCTGCCTATGGAGTAGTGGCTAACACAATAATAAATTTAAGCGAAAGCCTCCAAAAAAATTAACCTCCTAAGAAGCAAAACATACACGATGGAACAAGAGTTCTTTAGCATGTTGACCCGCCGACATTTTTTAAGAAAAGCTAGCCTAGGTTTAGGGGCTTTGGCTATGTCATCCTTCGATGGGGCAACCGGCTCAGGGGGGCTTATCCCACATTTTGCGCCTCGTGCCAAAAGAGTCATCTATCTATTTCAGGCCGGAGGCCCTTCGCAATTGGAGATGTTTGATTATAAACCTGCGTTGCGGCGATTACATCAACAAGAGCTGCCAGAGTCGGTGAGCATGGGAAAACGAGTGACTGATTTTACAGCCGCCGCATCCAAGCCCATGGTGAATCCATTCACAAGCTTCAAACAATTTGGACAGAGCGGCACTTGGATGAGTGATCTCTTGCCTTATTTGTCCGAAATTGTAGATGACATATGTGTAGTCAAGTCGATGCACACAGATGCCATTAATCATGATCCTGCGCTTTCCTTTTTTCAGACCGGCTCACAGCTCAGTGGTCGACCAAGCATGGGATCATGGTTGTCTTATGGATTAGGAAGTAGTAATGATAATTTGCCCACCTTTTCTGTTCTATTGTCGAAGGGAAGTGGGAGAACGGATGGAGCACAACCACTACAATCTAGACTTTGGGGGAGTGGCTTTTTACCGTCACTTCATCAGGGCGTGCAATTCAGGAGTGGAAAAGATCCTGTACTATACCTGAATAACCCGTCCGGAATAAGTCAAATGAACAGGAGGGGCGTATTGGATAATTTGAGGTTGCTCAATCAAAAATATTACGAACAAGAAGGTAATCCTGAGGTGTTTTCGAGAATGGCCCAATATGAGATGGCCTATCGGATGCAAACCTCCGTTCCAGAAACCATGGACATCAGCCAGGAACCAGATTCAATTTTTGATTTATACGGTCCTGAGTCCCGCATTCCGGGCACTTACGCAGCTAATTGTCTGTTGGCTCGAAGGTTGGCAGAAAGAGGAGTTCGATTTATTCAACTGTATCACCAGGGTTGGGATCAGCACAATGATTTGCCAGATCACCTGACCAAGCAGAGCAGGGATATTGATCAGCCTTCGGCGGCACTGGTCAAGGACCTGAAGCAGCGTGGTCTTTTGGAAGATACGCTAGTCGTTTGGGGAGGAGAATTCGGACGAACTAACTACTGCCAGGGAAAACTAACAGCGGATAATTATGGGCGAGATCATCATCCCTACTGTTTTAGCATGTGGATGGCTGGTGGCGGCATCAAACCAGGAATGAGCTATGGGGAAACTGATGAAGTAGGATATAACATAGTGAAGGATCCAGTCCATGTCCATGACTTCCAGGCTACGCTACTTCACCTATTGGGCATAGACCATGAAAAGTTTACCTTCAAGCACCAAGGGAGGCGATTTCGCTTGACCGACGTGCATGGACAGGTAGTGAAGGACATTTTGGCCTAAGGGCGTGTGCTCGACCGAGCTGGAATTGTTACAGTTAATGAATGCCGAAACTATGTCATACTGTACAATGCCTGTATCAAGGTCTCTTTTGTGCATTTATCTATCGAAAAACAAGCACGAGACTCTTCAAGGTTCCAATCGACAATAAGGTAATTAATAAGCACGATTTAGTATAGAAATCTGTTGAGGGGCAATATCTGTTTGGGCTATCTTATATGACCAGTGTATTGAAGGTTTTTTAGAAGGAATCTCTCAGGTTGCCAGAGTAAGAATGGCCATTTTTTTAAATATAGTTTTGATTTTCCTGTGGAAACCGTATTATCATATACGGAAGTTGTTTAAAAATATCTCTCTGGCCTCTTTGAAGCCCCTTTTGCCTCACCTCTCGTTTTTTATCGCCTCGTAGCGCTGCTATGAGGCGGTAAAAAAGCCTCAATTGAGCCAAAAATCTTCTTTAAATAAACTCAGTAGACATTCTTAAACAGCTTCATGAAATTAATGGAAGGCTTTTCCTTGTTTTGAAATCAATTGATCAAATCTATATTCCATGAAACTTCTACCTACTTGTATTGTCCTAACAGTGATGTTGCTCCTTATCTCTCACCCCTTACTTCCAAACAATCAGCCCGGGAAGGATTTTTTGATAACATTAGATGGATCGAAGTTAACGGGTTTGATTAAAACAATCGCCTTCGGAAAGAAAAATACGAAGATCACATTCGAAAATGATTTAGGTACTCTATATACGGTCAATGCTTCAACAATTTTCGGTTTTGCCTTGCAGGAAGGAGGTGAAATGTCGATGTATGAGAGCAAGTACCTGAATGGAGTATGGCAGTTCTTAAAGGTGGAAAATAAGGGGCAAGCATTAATTTTGTATACAAGTATTGAGAGGCAGTTACAATTTTCGGGCGTTAATGAAGCACCTATCGTAGTGCAAGAAAAAAAGCCTCAAGTATGGCTTCAGTTTAAAGGGGAACAACCTTTTAGACTTTATCGGTTCAGATTTAGAGGGGTATTACGAAAAAAATTAAAATCCTATTCTGATTTGGCAAAAAGGATTGGTAAAAGAGGATTTCGCTACAATAACTTATCCTTGATTGTGGATTCATACAATAGGTTCCACCAAAGCAAGGAATAAGGGGCGTGGTGCAACTTGTTTAACACCTTACTCATATCACATGTTAGCAGTAACCAGAGAACAACTTAAGAAGACCAGTACTCCTACTATTGCCACCATTTTGTTTAAATGGGGTTTGAAGAATCAATTTATACAAGATGTAAGACCATTGACACTGGGTAAACCAAATATGGTTGGTGAAGCTTTTACCTTGCGATACATCCCAGCCAGAGAGGATTTAAATCCAGTCACGGTATTTCAAGATCCTAAGCACCCACAGCGCGTAGCGATAGAAACCTGCCCGTCAGGTGCGGTCTTGGTTATGGATAGCCGGAAAAGTGCAAGGGCTGCTTCTGCCGGATCTATTCTAATCACTCGGCTGATGATTCGCGGTGCCGCAGGTGTGGTTACGGACGGTGGTTTTAGAGACTCCGCTATTATCGCTAAATTACAGATTCCCGCCTTTCATAAGACCCCATCTGCTCCAACGAACAAGGATACGATAACTGCTTGGATGAAGAGGCGGTAGTGGTCAGAATCAATGCTTGGTCCCTTAACCAGCCAATATGGGCTTTGGAGGGCAACAATGCCATAAGCCTTAGTTCGAATCAAGGGACATACCTGTTCAATGTGAAACAACTAACGAGCCAAGATCTAAGTATACGATCCACCAGAGAAACAGATCTATTCCTAAAAATGCACGATAACCAACTTTTTATTTATTCACTAGGCATCCAAAAGCAAACTCTTACTGTCCTTATGGAGGATAGAAATAAAAAAACGACTAGAACACTCAAACCGGGAGAGCTTTGGAAGGTGAGCATGCCGATTGATTAGAAAGTGAAGTTGAAGATTATAGAACCATCTACCAACTAGATGGAGTGTGCGTTTGCCATTCTGCTGCACTAAGGATGCGTTAAAATTCATTGAATTAAGTGCCAATCATGAACCTTGAAATATCATAATGCATCGACTCCCCAAAGTGTTCTGCTCAAAAGAGCCTTTTATTGGAATTGTAAAAGAATATACTGACTCAGTGTAGTTGAGTGAGTTATCGACTTGCTGGCTAAAAGAAAACTTTCTGATGACAGGTTTCCGTCGTGGAAAAGGGTGCACATACAGAAAACGGACAGTATATCGTACATTCATTATTAAAGCCCACAATATGTTTGCGCATCGCTGGCCAGTCGGGACTGGTCAAGCCAGTCCAAGTGGATTATTATGAACAAACAACAATCTGATGAAAATTTCACCGAAAGGAAGGTACTACGGCACCCAAGATCTCAAGACCTCTTTCAAGGAGATTGTAATGACACAATATGAGTACACCATAGAAACAACTCCTTGGCACTATCACGAGAACCCCTATTTCATGTTTGTTTTGCATGGCAATATGATTGACCGTAATAAGCGAGTGAAATCACTTTTGCCAACTGGAAGCTTAATGTTCAATAACTGGCAAGAAGAGCATTATGGCGTACGTGATTCTACTACCGCCGGTGGCTTTCATCTAGAATTTGAAAAAAAATGGTTTAAGAGCACCGGAGTAGATATAGATGTTTTCGAAGGGAGCCAGTTGATCGAAGATCCACAGATACATATTCCTTTCGCGAAGCTGTACTATGAATTTATCATAGCCGATCAATATAGCGAAGTATCTATAGAGCTACTGCTACTACAAATCTGTGATGCACTGGCAACTGCTAAAAGAATCAATCAAAAAAGTGTTCCAGCGTGGATCGATAAACTAAAGGAGATTCTGCAATACGATACTTCTAATCTTTCGCTTCAATACCTTTCGGAGCAGCTACAGGTTCATCCCGTTCATATCTCTAGAGTAGCGTCAAAGTACCTTTCTGTGAGTTTAGGGGAGTATATTAGGCAAATAAAATTAAAAAGAGCTATTCCTCTTGTATTGCATTCAGATTACTTATTGACCGAAATTGCCTATGCGGCTGGCTTTTCAGACCAAAGTCACTTCAATCGTACTTTTAAGCACTATCTCGGTCTCAGCCCTGGACGATATAGAAGAAATTTGAGAAAAGAATAGAATGTTAATCTGATACAATATTATGTTAGAAAAGCATTGTATTTTCGCATTTCTGAAAATTCCGAATATTAAGACTGACTGTAAAAAACAAATTTGATAAGCAAGGTATTAGCTTAACGATGCAGGTTGAAATTTAGGGAACTAAATTGCAGCCTCAATCGATAGTCTAAGGCTTCAATGACTTGTCCGGTCGTATCTTTTTTATCATAAGGTTGTCGCAAGTTTGCTTGTTGGACTTCAGAATGCTCTTTTATATCACCGATGATAATCCGCTTGCAGATAACTATGGGATGCTATGGTATAAGTCAAAGCGCAATTTCGGCAAAAAGGAGGTGGATTATCTATGGGCTTCAGGCAATGGAGGGAATCATTTGGTGGTCGTTCCTGAAGAAAACATGGTCATTGCAATAACTTCAGGGGCATATGGACAATGGTATCCACACACCCGAGCCTATCGTATCTTAGGCAAGCTGATGAATGCATTAGAATAAGTTAGAAAACAAACAGTTCGCAAGATCACGGTATATCTTAATGAAGGGTCTACGGGCCCTTTTCGTCGAATTTCTTTGGAGATTTGGTGGAAGAGATAGATAATGGCAGCGATATGCTAAAAGTATAAGAAATGCCTATTATCGAAGGCGAGACGAAAAAATGGAAGAAGACATTCGGAAATTGGCTAGAATAGAACTATTTGTTATTGTTGTTTTTGTATTTTTTAAGGCTATTAGACGCAGTGTTTTAGCAACGGAGGCACCTGAGTTTTTCAAGCTGTTTTTATTGTCTTTTCCTAATTTTTGCGAAGCAATAGTAGGGATCTTAACCTTGACCATGTTGGGGCTATACCTAGGACGTGGGAAAGTGATCAATAATAACTTGCTTTATATCGCTGCTACAGTATTGGCAGCGGTATACGTTATAACCCAAGAATTCAAAATTCACAACCTAGGCGGAAGGAATATTTACGACCCTAATGACGTCATTTTTTCAATCGTGGGCCTGGTCGTCGGATATATATTAATCTACAGGATAAAGCCAACAATTAAGAGCGACTCGGCAGGGGGGGAATAAAAATTCAATAGAAGCGATCTTAATAACATTTTTTTCGTTGGCTTCTAATTATTTGCAGAAAGGACTGCTTCTACTCGAAACCTTGATTTACCTTCCCTCACTTATTCATATGACAAGTTCTCGCATCTTTCAGGGAGTTGATAGATAAATGCCTATTAAAAAGAGGCAAAATTCCCCCTAATGTCACGGGGTACTCTAAATCAGCCAGCTCAGACTATTATGTACTTATAAATTATTGTAGAACTTAAGGACCGCATTTAGATACAATACCAGCAGGAAGAACTTTCATTACTAAGTACCCTATCCAAGGCAATTTATTACTGTGATTTCCCATCGGCGGACCAAAATTGTAAAATTTGCTGAGCATCACTTGTTCAACAAATTGTCATTTGGTATCTCTGTTAAGCTGTAGTATCTGATGCGATGACAAAAACATATATCAACTAATCTTTAAATCTGAACAAATTGAGAACCAAGATCACCTTCCTATCTTTTTGTGCCCTTACGCTTTTCTTTAGCTGTCAACCAGCACAATCATCCGATGCAGCAGCTATCAAGAAAGGGATGATTAAGGTAGCGATACTGTATCCGAATGAAGAAGGGAAAACTTTTGACATGAATTACTATTCTACCAAGCATATGCCGATGGTGGCCGAATTATTTGGTGATCCGATGCGTGCGATGTCAATTGATAAAGGGGTAGCTGGCCGTACACCTGATGAACCGATGCCTTATGTGGCCGCAGGGTATTTCTATTTTGACAAACTGTCCGATTATCAAAATGCTTTCGGTCCTAATGCAGAGAAGATCCTCGGTGACATACCGAATTATACTAATATTCAACCAGTTGTGCAGATTAGCGAAGTAGTCCAGTAATTCAGAGAAAGGTTGTAAGACAGGATCTGATAAAAGCATGACTCAATTCTAATGCTTTCCTCCCTGCTGTTTCCAGCAAGGCGTAGGCGATAAAATTTGACGGCATCCCTCTATAAGATTAGGATGTTGAATGCCCGTTTTATTTCATTTTTGGGCAAGAGTAATAACCACAAATACATTCGATATCGGTAACTTACTGTCCTGTTAATATCTTCCTTTTGATCATGTATGAACTACTTTTTATGCGTATACAATTACTCTTAATATTACTCTTAATTGGCGAGCCCTTACTGGCCCAGTGTGACCCGAATCTGGTTTTCTCAAATGATACTTCAAATGCAGTCTGTGTTGTGCTAGGAGAAAAGGTACGGACAATCTATGCCAACAATATACCAAACCACGCCTATGGTACATGGCCTAGCGGTAACCCGGTTTCCTCTCAAGATCTCACCTACCAAATGTGTGCCTTTCCTCAAAAGGCATCCAGCCCAATTTCAATCTACGATTCTGGTGACTTCATGGGATGTTCCCCTTATATTGAGTTTGGTTTAGCGGTGAATGGGGTGCGGATGGCCCCATTTGGTGCACGTTGGTTTGTCAATCCAAATACCCAACAGGAAAATAGAAATTGGAATGTAGAGGCATTAGTAATGTTCAATATGGACTTCAATAACTCCCATTCAAACCCTGCTGGGCAATATCATTATCACGGTATTCCGATCAATTACTTTAGTGATTCATTGGGCATTGATGGTTTGTCGCATTCCCCCCTTGTGGGGTATGCTGCTGATGGCTTCCCCATATATTACAAGTATTTGTATACCGATCCCAATGACTCCGAGGGAGGAGTAAGTGCATTTAAGGCTGGGCATACTTTGAAACCGGGAAATCGACCTGGAAATGGGATCACAGCTCCTAGCGGCCCTTATGATGGTTTATATGTGGAAGACTATGAGTTCCTTGATTCGAATGGGCCTCTGGACGAATGCAATGGACGTTTTGGAGTGACACCGGAATATCCTAATGGAACCTATTATTATGTCATGACGGATAACTGGCCTTATATCCCACGATGTTTTTATGGGACGGTGATTGACAACAGCTTTCGGATTGGTATGAACTGCCCACCCTCAAACGCTGCCGTTGATTGCTCAACTGAAATCACCAGTACACTCGCGATTTTGGAAGATATTGAAATCCGAATTGCTCCCAACCCCAGTCGATCTTCCCTTCGGATCCTCTGTAATAAGCCAGAATTTTATGCAAATATTGGACAGCTTTCCATCTATGACTTGAACGCGAAGGTTTGGTACCAAAGTGACAGCTACACTGGCGATATAGATCTATCAAGCCTTCCGGCAGGAACGTACTTCTTGCAAATAGAAGTAGATCATGTACAAGTGACGAAAAAGCTAATTGTACAGTTATGAAATTGAATATACTGGTATTGTTACTCTCCTGCTTGGGAAGCGCCTTTAGTTTAAGGCATGGAGGCCATATTGCTAGTTTCAAATATCAATTCTCTGAAGGAACAGTCAAGCTGGAGTTCAGGGTTGAAAAATCTATTCTAGACCACTTTGACCTGAGCAAGGCTTGCGAGAATTACCATGCAGCTACTGCACTCTGTTTGACACAATATATTGGTGAACATTCCCGCTTTGCCCTCGATGGCGAAGAATTAGATTTTGAATTGGAAGGAGCAAGAAGAGATAGGGACTTCTTCGTTTTAGATCTTGCGGCTAGATATAAGATGAAGCCTTTCAAACGGTTATCCATACAAAATCGGTGTTTTCTGGAATTTGATGCAGCCTTTGAAAATCGGGTCATTTTGTGGAGCGAAGACGAACCGAGATCGTATCTGCTCAACTATGATCAGCGGATATTGGACATTAAATTCGGGAAGACCCGATAGATAGGCCTACATTTTATATTGCTTCAGCCCCTCTTGATACTTATCAATTTATAACCTAAATTGCAGCTGCCCAGCCCCCCAGCTGGGAAATAGATAAGAACTGATATAAACTTATTATCAGTTCAAACACCAAAAACCTCAGAAACCAATGAACAATAAGCAAGAGGATCGACTAGTGAAGCTGGTTGATGCTGTAAAGAATCTCCTCGACCTTCCCTATCCAGCGGAAGTTGGACCTTCTCAAGTTGATGATTGTATTTTCGGCGTAAATAATTTCTTCAGGAACGGTCCCTTTAGAAAACTTCAACTTATCCACACCACTGGCGGTGACTATGAGTATGAGACTACAGAAGAAATAGATGAAGATGGGCAAGAGCAAGAGCACCTGGATGTTTTCAATTTCATCCGCTTGCAGCTAGCCTCCACTTTTTTTGAATACAATAGCTTTGATGGGTATCATCCTTTAGATTTGGATGTGTGTGAAAATTATCAGGATTTGGAGAAGGAAGATGGGACCTGTCCGGGAGAAGAGGACGTCGACTGGTCACCTACTTATCAAGGGGGGGCAGCTTATCCTGATCAGATTGTACAGGAAATCGTATGGGATCTTGGGAAGGAATACCTACTACTATCGATCGGACGGACAGATGGAGATGGAAATTTTAGACTTTACACCTTTGTAACGGTGACACCTAAGCGGAAGATGGATGATGAGGGGGAAGCAGCTTCGGGTTTGGATATTCTAAAAGCAGATGTACTGCTGGCTGATGAAGCCTATCAGTTTTTCCGATTTGGAGTAGCAACTGATCCAACTTCCATCACACATGCAAAGGTGAAATTGTTTGGCAGCAATCTACTACCCGAAAAGCTATATCAAGCCCAATTGCTCCGAAATCTTTCTATTACGGCCTACAAGGGCCTGGATGGCAATCCAGAACTACACAAATTTCCTCACTTGGAGACCCTTAGTATTACTTTGGAGGGACATCGCCTTTACCCTGATGCAATTGCTGAAACGGCGGATGTCCAATTTTTACGTAATGCCCTGAACCGGCCTCTAGCAAAGGTGACTCACTTAAGTATTGCCACCTATTCTCCAGTCTTGACCTTAAGTGATCTCAACGGCATGTCGACTTGGGGAAAACTTCAAAGTATTGAATTGGAATATGCTTTCTTAGCAATTTCACAAGCGGAGTTAGAAGAATTTGTCAAACTCATCCAGGGAAGTTCCATACAAGAAATTTGGTTTACTGAAAAAGGAAGCTTAGAGATGGAAGAGCGGAAGGGTGAAACAGGAAGAATACTGCGTTCCTATTTCCCTGGCAAGGATGTGACTTGGTATTAAATCCGCATTTACCCTTACGGGCAGTTATATTTTTGAAAAATGATCACCCAATTAAGGACTTTTTAGAGTTGGCTGATACATATAGATAAGAAGTACAACAACTGATACTCGGGCGTATAAACCTGAAAATAATGCTGACTTACCCTTTTAAGATGGGGACAATCAAGAAGCTCGGTATGGCGCTTTTCTTGCTATTACCCCTACACCTATTTACCCAAAATCAACCCGCAAACCCTATGAAAACCCTCGCAGAAAAAATCATTTTTGGCCCGATTGCCGACCAATTGAGATACAGAGAAGTTGATGAAGAAGATATCCAGGAGTTAGAAGCAACCTTAGGTTTTGAAATCCCTTTTGAATTAAAGCGCTTCTATCGGGAGAAAGGATCCTTTTATTATTGGGCTAAAGGCTTGAAAGAGGAGGACACGAATGTGGTTATCTCCGCAGAGATATTCAAAGTAGATCAAGTATACAGTTCTCATTATTTCCCGCTACAAGATTTCTTAAGTTCTTGTATTGGAAATGTAGAAGCCCTTGGGGATAATTTTCTAACAGAAAAGGAGTTCTTGAATAGCTGCTTTGCTGTGTATGCTTCCATTGATGAAGAAATAGAAAGAAAGCGATACATGGAGTACTTCTATTTTGATGCACTGGGCAATTATGGAAGTTTGAGATTTGAAAACCGGGAAGGACAGGATTTAAGTGTTTTGATCAATGAACTGGTAGCAAATAAAGCGAATTACGAGGCCTTTATGAAGGCACGCCAAGACAAGATCGAGAAAGTAGAAAGCGCTGAAAGAAGAGAAGAGGCGGCGGAGCAACAACGCCAACTAGATTACTTGGAAAAATATCATTTCCGAGCTATTTCCTATCAAGAAGCCCTCACCTTATTGGAGGTTGAGAACCTATTTGGTTATCATGACCTATATGATGAGGGGGAGGAGGGCGAGTTTTTGGATGAAGCGTATGAGGAAGATTACTTTGCTATTTATTACGCTGATAGAGATGTGGTGATACAGGGGGACTTTAAAATTCCTGAAGCCGCAGGTGGGGAAATGCTTTTAATTCTAGTGAATGGAGATTTGACGGTAAGTGGGAAGATGTACTATTCCTATTACGTTACTGGAAATGCCACTTTCGATTTCTTAGATATGAATAATCGACAAATGTGCCTGGGGAAAGAAAGGGTGAAGTATGTACAGGTGCAAGCGGCAGAAGACCATGAGGCGTCTCATTTGAGCAGACCCAGGAAGGTGACGGCTCCCTATTTCTTCTCCTGGTTTTATGACCTAAAGGCCTATGAGTTTAGCCCGGAGACTTGTATCTACGGCTTATATAGTTGGTACGATCAAAGGTATTATAGCACAGATAATCCTTATTTCATTTGGCAAGAAACTGCCTTCGCGCTAAACCCAGATTTGATTTGGACACTGGATTATGAAGGCTATGATGGATTTAACATCAATACCGAAAAATTGTATCAATACTTGAAAGAAGGGAAGGATATTTTTATCGATGGTTTTGATCAAAAATGTTTGCCCTTTTATCGCAAAGGCAAGGCCCTGCTGCAAAATGAGGAGTATGAAGCTGCCTTTTTGCATTTCAAGAAAGTGATGGAATTGTCGCCTCGATTTTACCTAGCCTATCTTCATGCTGGAATATGCCTGAAACAGGTTCGAGCCTATGCGCAAATGAAAATCTATTATCAACAGGGAATAGACCTGATGCCTGCAAAAGTCACCTATCCTGCTTTCAAAAGTGCCGAAGGAGCGGCCTTGGGGGCTCTCATTTTAGAAGAATATGAAGAAGTTATCGCTCTTACAGATCAGATATTGCGCCGTAATGATAAAAATGGATTTGCTTTGCGATTAAAGGCAGAAGCCGTCATGAAACTCGGAGACCGCCAGCAGGCCCGTTCTCTCTTGCTGGAATCCATAGCCTTAGAACCGGGGTTTACGAATCACTGGTTGCTAGGGTATACCTATTTCCAAGAGGGAGATACGACTAAAGCGAATGAATACTTCCAGATAGCTAAGCGCAACAATGCCAAAGCGAAGCCTTATTCGGAGCACCAGGATCTTAGCTATTTCTACGGGGCCAATAGAAGGGTGGACTGGGAAGCTAAATCCTTGGCTAGTATTTCAAAGGTTGAGAAGAATCAGACGTACTGGAACACCTTCTTCCAGCGCAAGCTAGAAAAATCGGGAAACCATCTATGGGGCGCAGATTTTATGCAAGAGATTCCGGAAGAATATCGTTCACGAAAGATGTTGGAGACTCTGCTAGACTATGATACCACAGATGGACGTGCCGCTAAATATTTCCCTCTTGTGATAGATAAAGTTTTGGCATTGAGGGCGGTAGGTGCTGCAAACCCATGTCCGCTTTCTGCTATACCGCTTGAACTAATAGACAAGGAAGTCTGTATGAATATGAATTCAGGGGTTCAACTTGCCGATGTTCCTAGGGCTCTCATAGACTACGATATATGTTACCAAGCCGTCAAACAATGGGCTAGCAATCTGAAAGCAGTTCCTTATGCCTTTAGAGATGAAGACATGTATGTGGCTGCCATTGTTGGGGGAGCACTGGAGAATTATAGCGGCGTGAAGTTATCGAAGAGGTACTATGAGGATGACGCTATCTTCCGTGCCATTGATATTAGTATGGAAGCTTTGGAAAGAATACCGCCACGATATATTAATAAGGCCATTTATCAATATGCACTGGCCAAGTATGGAGAGACCGCTGAATGGAAAGAACTTGTAGCAAGATTTGATAGGGATGCTTATAAGAAAAACGGAGATCCAGAATTTGACTACCAAACCTTTGATCGTGTATGGGCCTGTTTCTGGGACGAACAATTCATTTTGAATGCCATCAATGCGGAAGAGGAAGGAGAAAGAGTATATCAGTTGCCTCGGCAATACTTTACGCAAAGAATAGCTGATGCAGCGATAGCTAGATATTCTTATGATTTGGCAGTGATTCCGGAAGAGTATATAAACCCTGAATTGTGCAGGCTTGCCTGTAATCAAGATTATGGCAATGCTCTTGAGTTTGTTCCCCTTCCACTTCGGACGGCTGAACTATGTAGCATAGCTGTGGGCAGAGATGGGGAAAACCTAGGGTTCGTTCCAGATGAACTGAAGACCGTAGAACTTTGTATTCGAGCTTTAGCCGATGATTCGGGCAATATCAGGTTTATTCCTTATACCATGTATCCTGCCTTGTTTGAAGTACTACTAAAGCGGTACAGTCACACCTATAAGCTTGGATTTATTTATAGGGGGCGAGGGATTGGAGCTTTCTATGAAGAAGCGTATGAAGAGGCCATCGCTGATTTTCAAAAGGTGCAAGCTTTAGATGAAGATGAAGCATCAGCTGTTCATAGGCAACACAGTTTATATTATGAAGCTTGGGCCAATTTTAGACTCAATCGGCTAGATCAGGCAAAAGCCTTGTTCCAGCAAGCCACCTCCAGGAAAAATGAAGATTTCCTGACTAAGCCCCTGGAAGTTGCGGCCCTCCCACCTGTTTTTAATGTTGTTCATTCCTTGAATAAATTTGAGTTTGAGTCAACCATGCAGGAAATCCGTGTACACCTTGAGAATGAAGACTTCGAATCGGCAATAGATCCTTTAGAGAAAGCGGAACAAATGTTAACTGAAGCCAACTACAGCGACAAGTCTATGTGGGCGATCGTTTGGGATCAGCAACGGTATGCCCTTTACGAGACTGGACGTAAAGAAATGGCATATTCGCTTTGTGAAAAAGCAATAGCAGAGTTGTCCAAAGTAACTTTATGGGATTATCTAGAAGAATTCAATCCGATTAGACATAGCTTACGAGCTATGCATAATATGCTAGCTTATCGCATATATGAAGAAGCGGAGGGACTCGATGCCTTAAAAGAAGGCTTAGAGCATTCACGACTTTCTTTTTCCACTATTTCACCAATAGAAGAACAGGTTTCTCTGTATCCTTTTTACGAGACTAAAGCGCTCTTGCTTGATCGGGCTCGTAAGTATGAGAAAAAACACGAAAAGAACTTAGAGCGACTTTTGACTAAAATCAAAAAATTAGAACTGGGTGATAAAGGTTTTCTAAGCGAAACCTTTAAAACGCGTTTTGGTTTATAGGCTGTAGAGAATGAATTTCATATACTGCTGTGGATGCTGAAAAGAAATGGACTGCAAGACGAAGTGGGCTTGAGAACTTCCTTTAGAGGTATTACTCGGGAGTTTTTGTATCTTATAGCTTTCACTAACAAACCACAAACTATTATGAGCCAACCAAGACCACAAGCACCTAAGCAATCCACGGTAATCATCAGTTTGGTTATTGTTCTTTTAGGCCTATTCGGAGCGGCAATATCTCCGGCTATAGCCGATAACGGGGACTGGTTTCTACTCGGCGGTTTTGTATTATTGCTATTAGGTGTCTATGTGAAAGGACTGTAAGTAAAACTTTAATAACTCAAGAAAGCCTCGATCTACTAATGTGGGTCGGGGCTTTCTGTATTAAGAAAGCAAGGTTGTAGTCTACTATTAAAGACACCTGTAAAAGAAGCTCTGTTCTTATTTCACTTATTATTTTAATGATATTGTTATTTGTTAATATGAATGAAGAGTTGTTTTGAGTAACCTCTGTATTTATTTTGTTTTGATGTTTGTATTGATTTTAATTTATCTATTATTTAAATTGAATTAAAATCAAAACATAAAGCCTCATGGTTACGGATAGAAAAAAAGAGTTAATAGATAAATTGATAAATGACCCGATTGGCTTCACAGATGAAGAAATAACAGAATTGATAGGTCTCGAGAATTTCACGAATAAAGACCTAAGATATATTTCGAGAAGGATTTATGATCTTGATGAAGGGGCAATTCTCAATCGATCTGAAGCAGATCAAGGATTTATAGGGAGATTCAATAGATATAGTCAATCCAGAAAGAATAAGATTTTTTATTCAAGGATTAAGAAAGGGATTCGTGGGAAACAGCATAGTAAAATCATTGTTGCAGAGGGAGACTCTTGGTTTGAATACCCTTTGTTCATTAAAGAAATCACAGACTGGTTGATAAAAAATGAGAACTATGCACTTTATAGTTTAGCCTATGGTGCAGACTGGCTTTCTAATATGATTTATGAAGGAAAGTATATTGAAAAACTCCAACTTCTTGCTCCTGATGTTTTTTTGATTAGTGGAGGAGGGAATGATCTGGTCGGGGGGCGCAGGTTGGCAATCTTGGTTGACCTACCTTCAAAAATTGAAGAATTCGAGGAATTCAATGCAATTCGTGATCACCATGTTGAGTATTATGTTGACAAGTTAACTGATGGGAAGATGAAAAAGAAGTTTAAAAGAGGGAGTCAATTTTTAAACAAAGAATTTTACGGCCTCCTGAAGGTCTTTAAATTACAGTATACCTTGTTGTTTAGCGGCTTAAATAATTCTCAAAGCAAATTTCCTAATCTTAAAATAATTACACAAGGATACGACTATCCAATCCCTACGTTCAAACGAGGATTCGGCTTTAATCCCTTTAAGTTTGTTAAACCACTAACGAATTATTTTATGGATAACGGAATTTGGTTGAAACAACCTCTAATGATCAAAGGAATAGTAGATCAAGAAGATCAAGAAGCTATACTTTTTGCCATGATTCAAGAGTTTAATGAGATGCTAATCGAGACAGGGGCCAGTTTTAAAAATGTCTATCATATCGACTGCCGTGGAAGTGTGCCCATTTTCGGATGGTACAATGAATTACACCCTTATTCAAAGTATTTTAAAAAGATAGCTAAAGCATATCAGAAATGTATAGATGGAGATGTAAAAGGCCGAATAATAAAGGTGTCCGAGTTGAGTTAATTGATTATTTAAAACATCGCAATTGCAACACCTTTTGTCAAGGACAGAGCTTAAGAAAGCCTCGATCTACTAATGTGGGTCGGGGCTTTTTGTATTAAGAAACTTTTATTCGATCGAGAATAGTCGACCATTGGTAAAAGAAATTGGCAGGATTCAATCAAAAGGATTTTCTTGATGCTAGACAAGATTCTACATATAAAAAGCTAATTAGATGCAAGACTTCAACCATTTATCGACTCCGCAATTGCGTAAACAGCAACGGTGGCATGAAATCGCATTACTAACGATTCTATTTGGGGTTAGCTTCGCCTTAAGTGCTGCAGGCTATGTGTATTTCAGAGATGGCGTTTTCCAAACTACCTTATGTGTCATTTGCCTTTTTGCTGCTTCCGCAGCCTATCCTGTTTATTTACAACGCAATCAATTATTGACATTAGTTAGACAGAGAAAGTAGAACTAAGGCTTTTCAATCAGGAGACATCATGCTCATAGTAGACAGGTATTGTCTATTTTGGCTATAACAAAAACTCCGTAGTGGTATGCATGTCTCCAAAGTGTCTTCATTTTATACACTAGTTTTCCTATTGGGATTTACGTTTAGCGTCCACAGCCAATCTGAAATTATTGCAAATTGGACCTTTCATCCCAATTATACTCTCCCACGAAATGCGGCAAACTATCCGGGTAATAAGGTGGATGCACCCTTTGGGCGTTTCGAACGATTTAAGCGCTTGGGAGGGCCCATAAGTTACCATGGACAACCTACTACAGAAAGAATTTCAAGTTTATTGTCTAAGGAGGAGCTTCCTACAGAGGCCTTTTCAATTGAGCTATTCGTATTAAATCATGTTAATCAGCCTGTAGGAGCCTTGCTTACTGTGTTGGATGGGGCAAAAAGTGATTCTCCAGCTTGGTATCTGGGGTGTTTTGACGGAGAATGGACCTTCTCCATGCAAGACGAGCAAGGGCATAGCGTTGAGGCAAATACAAAGATGAAGAAAGGTTGGAAGAAGTATTGGCTACACATCGTAGCTACCTATACAGGTCAAGAAATTCGATTGTTTGTCAATGGAGAGTTAAAGGCTTCGGAGCCAATTTCCTTGGAGCGAGTGGCTTATGGAGAAAAGGCCGCAGTGGATGTATTCGGTTACTTTGGTCAAGAGCCATTTATGGAGTTGTCCAATCTAGTAAAACGATTGAGAATCTACAGCGAACCTTGGGCTGCAGAGGATGTCCGAGTAGGATTCGAAGAAATGAAAGTTCTAGTAGAAAAAGGAGCTTTATTTGATGAAATTTTTCATTTCACGGCTGGGCCATACCTGAATTTTGCTACGCAAGAAAGCATTAATCTAGTTTGGGAAACGGATCGTCCAACTCAAGGGATTGTTCACTATGGAACTACTTTACCACTAGATCAGAATTTAACTCTAGATTCATTGAGCTATATTCATGAAGCCAGTCTTACGGGGCTGCAATCAGCAACACCCTATTATTACGAGGTGGAGGCGATTGATGAGAATGGGGAAAAGATGAAGTCAGGAATCCTGACTTTCTCTACGGCAGTTAAGAAAGAGCAGGCTTATTCCTTCTGCATACTTGGGGATACAGAAAGCCGACCGCATATTAATCAGCAACTGGGTAAAATGGTTTGGGGAGAACGCCCCAACTTTATTATGCACTTGGGGGACGTGACAGATGGTGGTAAGCAGCCGCATAAGTTTGAATGGACACAAGAATATTTCACAGGGATTACGCCCGTTGCTAGTAGAATTCCCGTTTTTCCAGTAGCGGGAAATGGCGAATCGGACTTGTATTGGTATAATCGTTATCACGCCTTACCTGCACCGGAAGCCTACTACAAATTCACTTATGGGAATGCCGAGTTTTTTATGCTAAACACCAATGCCCGAGAGGAATTGTCGAACGGAGGAAAGCAGTATGAATGGTTAAAGCAGGCCTTGGCTAAATCCACTGCTGCTTGGAAGTTTGTTGCGCATCACCACTGCCCGCTTTCCTCTGATGAAAACGACTTTGGTAATACCTGGGCTGGCAAAAAATCAAGCCGTGGAGATGCCAGATTTGATGACTTGAAAAAACTCTATGAAGACTATGGGGTTGACGTGGTATTTTATGGCCACGTACATGCTTATGAACGCTCCTGGCCTATAAAGGATGGACAAATTGACGAGAATAATGGGGTGGTTTATGTAAAGAGTGGAGGAGCAGGCGGGAACTTGGAAGATTTTGCGCCTACACGTTCCTGGTTCACCAATAAGGTCCAGGAAGGACATCACTATTGTTTAGTAGATGTTTATGGTGGGTATTTTCGATTCAAAATGTTTGATATTGAAGGCCGGTTAAAGGATTTTTTTGAATTGGAGAAGAAGTAACTTCTTCATGGATACACTACTTAGGATGCATCCCCTTCTCTAAAGGTGGTGCGCTCTGGAGCGTAACCATCAGGGAATCGCGCTTTGAGTTTGTCGATATTGTGTTGCATGACTTCTTCCATGGTATAACCAAATTCGGTACATAGGGCTGCTACATACCAAAGAACATCTCCCAGTTCTTTCTTCATTTTTAAGGCATCAATTCCCTGTTGATGAAAAATTTGCTTCTTTACGAGATCTGCTACTTCCCCGGCTTCGCCCGCTAATCCAATCGCATTCCACACAATCATAGTCTGTTCATCTGTTATGGTAAAATCAGGTCGATCAATTAGTGTGCGATTGGCAAGTTTTTGATAAGTATTTGCTTTCATGTTTTATATTGATTCTTCGATAAGCCTCCTGCTTGAAGACACTCAAAAATGAAATGAAAGGCTGTACTGACCGTTTTCGCCCCCAGACAGTTATCGTCAATGGGTGCTTTTATCTCATTTTATGATTGTTCAACAGATTTGTCGAAGCAGGTTTATGTATTAAGGCTGGAAGTTAAGCATCCTTTTAGAATTCAAAAAAAATGCGAACGGTCATGAGCCAATTCCAGCAAGACCAAATTTAATGGGAAATTCAGAATGGATATTAATAAAACAAAAAAGTGTATTTTTGAAACATTTTATTGCCTGCGCAGCATGAGAATTGTATCTTTGACGTATTACTAAAGCGAATCGATTCAAATCACCTTGTTATGAATGTAGAAGATTTTCATGCTTATTGTATGTCAAAAAAAGGCGTGGAAGAGACCTTTCCTTTTGATAAAGAGACCCTGGTATTCAAGGTCATGGGAAAAATGTTTGCCTTGACCGGACTAGAACATCCTGAATTTCGGGTGAACTTAAAATGTGACCCTGATCGAGCAATAGAATTGCGAGAACAATATCCTGCAATCCAACCGGGTTGGCATATGAGTAAAAAGCATTGGAATACAGTTTATTTTGAGGAAGATCTAGAAGACGCCTTTTTGCGCGAACTAATCGACCACTCTTATGACTTGGTAGTTAAAGGATTCTCCAAGAAACTCCTAGAGGAATTCAATCAATTGTAGCTTGTTTTGGGGCGATCTATTCTTTGTTGCAATTGTTGAAGGAGCCAACTCCTAGCGGTCAACATCTCTGTCTTTTGAATTTCAGCTTGTAGGGAATTCAATTGTTCAACATTGGCTTTGTATAATTTGTGGACCAATTGAATAAAGTTGAGATAAGGCATTTTTACATCCTTGGTGATCAATTTTTTACGCTGAAGAAAGATCTTGAAAGAAGAAAGCAGAGATTGCAGGGCTTCCTCTTGGTCTGTTTCAAAGTATATTTTAATAAGGGTAAGCTTTGCCCCAAAACTGTACTGGACATCACTAAACTCAACCTGTCTCAGATGAAGCTGAGCCTTGGGGTAATCTTGTAGAGCATAGTATAAGTCTGCCAAATTGAAATGAAGTGCATCTTGCTGCATATGTGGTGGCAACTTAGGGGCATAGTCCGCGATAAAGGACTCCGTCCAATTGTACTCCTTCAATCCAATGCCTAGTTTAACTAGGTTCTTAAATGTCCAAGGAGAGAGATAGCCATCTTCGAAGAGCACTTCCTTTTGAATTCCTTCTTGGTAAATGGACATAAGTGCTGTAGCGTATGCCTTTTCTCCATACCGAATTTTTCTAATACAAAAGTTGATTATACTAAAGTAAAGATCGCGGAGCATCGCTGCTGAGAAGTGATCGCTGTATTGCCGAAGGTATTCTCGTAGTTGTGTAAAATGATCTGCCTTAGAGGGATGTTTGAGACTCAACAGGAGTTGCTCTAGGGTTCTAATAGCGGGAGAGTCAAAGGGGAGTTGATGTAACATAGCCTGGATCTCATTCATGAAGTGGGGGGCATAGCTTGGTGTCACCACGTTTTGCCGATCTAGCATGGCACATAGATGGTAAAGTTTTTTGAATAAATAATACTGATCGAGATAATCTGCCGCTTCCTGCAATCCTTCATCATACCGTCGCTGCTTTAGACTGGAAAAGTGCTTTTCACGTAAATCAGCCAGGAGGTATTGCTGATAAAAATACTGTTCACTATCTTTTTTTCCATGCTCAACTTTTTTGGCAGCAGCTTTCATACCGTATTGATAATGCTTTTCTAATCGATGGTCAATGCAATACTGGAGTTGATAACAATCAGGTAATATGCCTGCTTGTTCAAATTTTGAGATACCGATGAAGCGCTCTGCCAATTTGAGTAATTGACTGCTCAGATAATTTAGCTGTTTCTCATCATAGGCTTGATGCGGCCAAATTTGCAGGAAGAGCTCTTTTCTAGCGAGTTTATTAGTAGGAAATCCTTTCGCCGCAATCTTCTTGAGATATCCATAGTACTGAACAAGTTCTACTTGTTTGTTAAAAAAAGGAGAGGCGACAAAGTCTTCAAAGGCACGCCGCTGTTTCCCATCGAAAGTTTGCAATATTTGGATCAATTTACTATTTCGCATGGATGTAAAAATCTGATAAAACAGAGATGTAAAAATAGTTTAATTTGTTGATTTTAAATGATGTATGTATCTGATGTTTGTAATACTATTGACAAAAAATCTTGATAAATACCAAAAAATGTAATTGCAGGGCAAGCGGGTAGCCATTACCTTTGATGCAAAATGACCGGATTGCCCATGAAATACATATATCGACTACTGCTTAGCCTCTCGGTGCTGTGCTGTACCCAGTACAGTCTTTGGGGACAGATTTTCCCAGGAGATGCAGATAACAATGGTAGGGTCGAGAATTACGATGTATTGTATACGGGCTATGCCTACGGTGAGATTGGTCCAAGCCGGCTTGGCGAGTCACCGGAGGATGATTTGGAATTTATTAGCCTGCTCTGGGAGTCTATTTTTCCTAGTGGAGTAAATTTTGCCTTTGCGGATGCGGATGGAAACGGGGCCGTTGATTTTGTGGACTTGATCACTATTTCGACCAATTACGGTGCTGAGCATGGTATGGTTGTCACCAATCAGTTTTTAGAAGGTGTGCCTGGCATTGATCCCGCCATAGATTTTGACCGTTCCGCTGTTCCTCCTCTTATTACAGAAAACTCCACTATTGAAATCCCCCTTTATCTTGGTTCCGCCGAACAACCCTTGTTAGATGTAAATGGTATTGCCTTTAGTATCGAGTATGATGCAGAGTTAATCGCCGATCTACGCTTGGAATTGGAGCCAGCTTGGATGGGTAGGGATAGTCAGTTGTTTATGCTTCAATCTGCGGGGGAATTTTCTCCAGTCAATCAAGGTAGATTAGATGCCGCAATGACTCGCTTGGGAAAGCAACCTGTTATGGCTTTCGGAAAGATTGGCACCTTGTCTATCATTATTGAAGACGACCTAATAGAATTATTACCCGACAATGTTGATCAATTGCCTGTTGCGATCAGTGTAGTAGGCGTGGCAGCTATCGATGGAGAGTTCAATACGATTCCAATTGTTCAGGATAGTATACACTTAAATGTAATGCATCCCGCAGCTATCTCTGATATAATTGAAAAAGATAAAAACAGATTGTTAAAAGTATTTCCGAATCCTGCTCAATCTCAACTACACTTTGTGTCCGTTGATTTGATGCAGGAGATACAGTTTTATTCCTTGAGTGGACAACTTCTAAAGACGCAACAGTTATCTCCTAGTAGGAAACATATACTGCCAATTCACGGACTACCTTCTGGACCATTGATCGTGAAAATTATTGGTGAACAAAGCATCGTCTCTAAAAAAATCTGGGTCCAATCTCCTTAAAAGACTGAACAAACAAATTGTCTGAGAATCACAAATTTGCGTTAAAAACAAAAACTATCAACTCCAGAGAATTGAATCCCAACTACAAAAGTGCTATAACCACTTTGCTAAATGAAAATGCTTATTTCTAGACAAGCTCTCAAAGGACATTTTGAGATGGCGTCTAATTCCTTTTTATCGCTAAAACTATTGAAAAGTTATGAAAACAATCTACGATCCCAAAACTAGAACCCTTTTAGAATGGGGCAAACGTAGCTGCTTGACCGTCTTACTAGCCTTAATCGGCTGGTTTGCGCTCAAGGGGCAAACGGCTAGCGGAATTGTGGTGTTCGGTGAAGAGCAACAAGCCGTTCCTGGCTATCCGGTTCTTTTAATCTACGAGGATGGAGAAGAACAAATTTTTACTAATGAAGAAGGAGTATTTGATGGGCCTCTTCTCAATGCCAATGGTACAGAACTATTGCATGTAAGCGTATTGGATTTCTGTACGGGTGTTCAACTAACGGAAGCGCTAGTCCAAGACACGCTTAATTATTTCTTCTTCCATCTTTGCGCCAATTTGGATAATCCACCGGGTGTTGAGGGTTGTGAAGCCTTTTTTCACTATGAACAAGTAAGTTTTGGACCAACCTATACGGTTCTACTCCAGAATCTTTCATTTGGCGAAATTGACAGCTTGTTGTGGGAGTTTGGAGATGGTAATTCCTCTGATGAATTTGAACCTATCCATGACTATGCTAGTCCAGGTGAGTATGAAGTCACCTTGTCCATTTATGCTGATACCTGCCAAAGTTCATTTACCTCAGTCATATCTGTTAGAGAAGAGGGGGACTGTGTTTGTGATGCGGTCTACATACCCACCTGTGTCCTGGATGCCAATGGAGAACAGTTGTTCTTCTCTAATCCTTGCATGGCACTATGTGCCGGGTTTACGCAAGAAGACTTTGTAGACTGTGATGATGACGGGACTTGTGGTTGTCCAGAATATTATGATCCGGTTTGTGCAGTAGTAGAGGGAGACACTATTCAATTCTCTAACATATGTTTTGCTGCCTGCGAAGGCTTGGGTGAAGAGGACGTTTTCGCTTGCGCCCCGGACACTACAATTTGCGGTTGTCCGACCATTTATGATCCTGTTTGTGTGCAACTACCAGATGGTGAAATCAAAACCTATAACAATGCTTGTGAAGCTTTTTGTGATGGTTTGATCGAACCTATCTTTGTCCCTTGCGAAGACTGCACTTGCCCAGCCATTTATGATCCTGTATGTGTTTGGAATGCAGCTGGTGAACTCATCACTTTCGGCAACAGCTGCGAAGCTGAATGTGCAGGCTTTGGCCCTTGGCAATGGATGGATTGTGAGGAACCTGATCCTTGTATCTGCCCAGAAATATTCTTACCCGTTTGTGCCATTTCAGAAACAGGGGATACTTTACATTTTCCCAATGCTTGCTTTGCAAACTGTGAAGGCTATCCGGATAGTTTGTTATTTGAGTGTGAGATATATCCGCCAGATTGCGAGTGTGATGATGAATATTGGCCAGTGTGCAGTTATGATGCCAACGGAGTCCTAGTGACTTATTCAAATATGTGTCAGGCACTCTGTGAAGGTGTTGATCCTGCTCTACTATTCCCCTGCGATACCATCGGAAATCCTTGTGATACGATATTAATCCCTTGCGATACATTGGGGATCGTTTGTGATACGATAATTCTTCCATGTGATACGACAGGACTGTATTGTCAGGCTGATTTCATTATTGATTATGAAGGACCTGAAAGCCTTGAAGTACTTTTCGAGGACTTCTCCTACAGTATTGATGGCGAGATCATAGGTTGGAAATGGGACTTTGGCGATGGTAGTAACAGTGAAGAACAAAGCCCGATCCATCAGTATGACTCCGGAGGGGTCTATGAAGTGATCTTGAGCATAGAAACATCTACGGGATGCAGCAGCAGCATCATACAACATATTTGTATTGGTGATGACGATATTGTGGAAGGCCCGGAATGTCAAGCCATATTCTTCTTTGAGCAACTGGATGAACAAGGAGCCTTCCAATTCATGGACGTTTCCTTGGGTGAGGTGGTCAGCTGGCAGTGGGATTTTGGAGATGGTAATGGTAGCGAAGAACCTGTCCCGATCCATCAATATGCTAATCCTGGTGTGTATGTAGTAACGATGACTATTGAAACCGCTTCGGGTTGCGCTAGTACTATGAGTGTGATTCTCACTACGGCAGATAATATACACTACGAAGATGAGTGTAGGGCTTTGTTTCTACCATTTATTAACCCGGATTCCTTGCAGGTATTCTTCTTGAATCTCTCCTCTGCTGATGCAGTGACCACCACTTGGGATTTTGGAGATGGTAATACGAGTACTGAACACATCCCATCTCATGTCTATGCTGCTGGCGGTGTCTATACGGTAACCCTAACCATTACCACAGAAGAGGGGTGTGAAAGCAGTTATAGTACCATTATCAACTTAGAAGAAAATGGTTTTACGGCAAGTCCAATGTTCCGCATTGTATCTAATACAGATGAGCAAGAAGAAATTGTAGTTAGTACTACCCTGGATAAATTGATGCCTAACCCGGTAAAGGAAGAACTGACAATAGTGCTAACGGCGGCACAAGGAGCAGATTATGCGTTGCAGGTTTTTAATCTGCAAGGGCAGTTGATGCAGCAGAACCGAGGTAATCTCTTCCAAGGTGAGAATCGATTGCAACTAGGGGTCCAGGATTTGCCAGAAGGCATGTATATTCTTCGCTTGCAAACGAAAGGACAAGAATTGACGAAAAAATTTGTGAAGCAGTAAAATTTGTAGTGTGCTGCTTTATCAAAGAGACAAGTAAGGTTGATGATCGAATTTAGTAATACTAAAGGAGATCTGAATTTCTGCTAGTGAGTACCTGGGCAAGTAATCCTGAGGCTTGCCCAGGCTAGCATTAAAAAAAAGTTTTTTTATACTTTTTTTAATTAGTTGATTATAAGTTATTTAGGTTTTTATATTCTTAATATACACTGGATAGGGCGGCCTTATGGGCCGCTTTTTTTTATTTAGGCTGTAACCTTTCCGAATTTGTGAAGTATTCGCTGTTGAATTGTTTTTTATAAAAGCCCATTTTTTCACTGATCTCATAGCACCTTGTCCGACGAAGCACTCATGCAAGAACTCCAGCTAGGAAACTTCAAGGCCGCCGCACAACTGTTTGAGCGTTGGAAAGGAGTGCTGTACAATTTCTTCTTACGTCAGACAGCAGATAGGGATTTAGCGGAAGATTTGACACAGTCGGCTTTCGAGCGTATGATCAAATACCGGAAAAGCTATCGAACAGATCTGGCCTTTAGAGCATGGATTTTTCAGGTTGCGCGAAATTTGCTTTTTTCCAATCAGAAAAAGGTACAAAGTCGGGCCAAAGCCATGGCAGATTTTACACCTAGGGGAAATATGGTTCAGCGTGGGATAGATCGAGAGTTGGAAGATCGAGAGGATAAAGCGAAACTATGGAAAGCGATGGAGCAATTGTCACCGGAATATAGGGAAGTATTATTGCTAACTAAGATCCAAAAGATACCCTATCAGGAAGTAGGGGAGATACTGAATTGTAAAGAAGGGGCTGTAAAAGTGAAAGTTCATCGGGCAATGGCAAAACTGAAAGTCATCTTCACAAGCTTAGCAGATTAAAAAGAATGGAAGATTTACCTGATAATATACGCTTGATTCGATACCTGGAAGGGGATCTGTCTTCATCGGATAGACTGCAAATCCAATCCAGACTGGGAAAAGAGCCAAAACTTAAGGCAGAATTGGAATCCCTACAGGAAATGTATGCCACCTTTGATGAGGTACAGCTAGCAGCAGTTCCACAGGACGTAGATCAAAATTTCTATAAGTTTCTGGAGCAAGAAGAAGCGCATCAAATAAGGCCATCGATTAGAAATATATCGTCTGCTTGGAGGTGGATGGCAATAGCTGCTTCAGTCTTGGTTTTGATTGCCTTGGGCATTTCCTTACAGCTAAATTGGTCTCAGCAACACCAGATGGCGAGCCTGCAAGCGGAAATTGAAAAAACACAGCGGATGATGATCTTGTCGATGCTCGAAAACCCTTCGGCAAGTAATCGAATGCAGGCTGTCGGAGTATCCTTGCAGCGTGTTGAACGGGATGATGAAATCCTGACAGCTCTACAACAAGTATTAGATTATGATCCGAATGTGAATGTCCGCTTAAAAGCAGCTACTTCTTTGTCTATTTTTGTGGAAGAACCCAAAGTGATCAATATTTTAATCTCAAGTTTGGCGAAACAAACCTATCCACAAGTACAGATCGCTTTGATCGAAATCTTGACGCAAGCCCGCAAAAAAGAGGCACTAGGAGCATTGCACCAGCTCTTGGAACAAGAAGATTTAATGGAAATTGTAAAGGATAAAGCGGCGGAAGGAATAGGCATTCTCTTGTAGCGAACACGAATAAATTGATAATAAATTCTAAACTATAAAATATTAGCCAGTGCTGTAGGCCACCATTTACCCGACGCCTAGTTATACAGCAAAGGTTACTACTTAAATCCACAAATTTTATGCAGAGCAAATTCATTCTATCAGGGCTTCTAGTCCTAGTGATAGCTGGCTGCCCACAGCTGCTATGTGCACAAGATGCAAAGAAAACTATTCCTTTGGACGGAGCAAAACGAATCGAAATACAAGTCGAAAGAGCTGGACTAGAGATTGTTGGCCATGATCGGCAGGAGGTGTTAGTAGAAGTAGATGGCTACCAACCTCCTCCAGAGCGAGCTAAGGGATTGCGGCCTTTGTATAATCAGGCTACAGATAACACAGGTATGGGACTGATGATTGAGACTAAAGGTGGGACCATGCATATCAAAAAGGCCTCGTCGCATCAATTGTATGTGAAGTTGAAAATTCCTCGCCAGATGGCTTTGAAAATTGAAGAACTAAATTTCTTTGGAGGACCAGCCTTTAAAGTAAAAGATTTTGATGGAGAAATTGAGATCACATCCATGAACGCTCCCATCCATCTGGAAAAAGTAAGTGGCCCTGTTGTCGTTAGTTCCACGGCTGGAAGTATCGATGTGATTTTCTCTAAGCTCAATAAGGAAAAACCAAGTGCGATTAGCAATGTAAGTGGACGGATCGATGTGACAATTGACCCTAAAGCTGCCGTAACACTGGATTTGAGTACCGTCACTGGTGAAATTTACACAGATTTAGATATTGATTTTGGAGATGAAAAGAACGGGATGAAAGCCATCGGTAGACGTAATAGCAAAGGGCATTTGAATGGGGGAGGAGTGGAGCTTTCATTGAATGCGGTCAGTAGTTCTATTTATCTGCGAAAGAAGTAGGTGTTTGAACTTATTTAGAATAAAGAAATTACCCGATTGTATCATAAAGCTTGAGTAGCCTAATTGGAGCCTTTTAGACTGTGGCGTGGTAGAGGCTTGCCATAAGAAAGGGTAAGTAAAGTGCATTGATGAATTCCATCATTGATAAGGCCGATTCCAATTAAATTGCCAAGCCATAAAACTAAGACTCATGTATAAAATAATTTCAGCTTGCTGTCTCTTCCTCTTCAGTGTGATGGCTTTGAATGCACAGCAAAAGACTACCCAAGAACAGCGCTTCAACTGGTCCAATAACCGAGCAGCTGACATTAACCTCAAATTCGCCTCTAATATCAAACTTAGTTCCTGGAATAAACCAGAACTCTATATTAAGACTATAATAACTTATGAGGACAAGGAACACCTGAAGATTCATCAGATGGATGTAGAAGAACTTGGTAATAATTTGGTGATCACGGCTGATTATGCCAAGGATTTCTTCAAGGACAAGAAATACAATTGCTGGGGGTGCGATCCTGCCGATCAGAAGGAGAATCAGGACTGTATCTGCTTCAAACTTGAGTTTGAAATCATGATGCCAAAGAATGCTAAGGTAAAACTGGAAACGATTTCCGGAAATATTGAATTGCAAGACCTAGATGGACCCTTGAAGGCGAAAAGTATAAGTGGATTCATTGATCTAGGATTGAGACCTTCAGCTTCGAGTAATCTTAGTTTTAAATCAGTAACAGGTGAAATCTATACGGACTTTGATGTAAACCTAGACAAGAGTAGTTCCGCATTCTCCAAAAAGCTGAATACAGCACTGAATGGTGGCGGTCCTGTTATTGCCTTGGAAACGGTTAGCGGGGATATCTTCTTCCGTAAAAAATAGTCTTCTTTGATAAACCTCATTTTTGAATGTCTCGAAGCAAGAGATTTGCCAAAGAATGAAAAATAGAAAGACAATACGTAAGGCAATTCACTTTATATAAGCATTAATCTCTGGAACCTCATGGCAGGTTCTGGAGATTTTTATTCTTATCGATCTCCCCAATTTCTTTGATCATTTTGCTTACTTTTGATCTTCTCCGACACTTTTTGTGGCCACTGTTTGAGATCGAAGCTTCGCGACCATGGGGAGCATAGCTTTCGACTACAAGGCTGGCTCAAAAGCACAAAGAATGTCAGGGACCACTGTTGAAAGCCCGTCTGTCATTATCCATTTGGCAACAAGAATGCCGATTTTTCTGATCAAAGACCAACCAATGCCTAACCAACGAAGCTACTGGGGCTGGGGATACAGCGACTTTCCCTTTCCTTCCGAAACTCTATCAAAGTATAAGAACACGCTTAAAACACTCTTTCAAATAGAGGAATTTGAAGAGCTTTCGCCCATCCCTGTGGAGGACCTAGAGCTGCGTTCCCCCAGGTTCTCCTTGCCAGCTAACCTGGCTTCTCTTTGTTCTACCTCAAACTTGGACCGGGCTAGTCACACCTATGGTAAAGCCTTCCGGGATATTTGGCGAGGACTCAAAGGGGTTTTCCCAAATCCACCAGACTACGTGGCCTTTCCCAGAACAGAAGAAGACATCAGCAGCTTAATGGATTTTGCTGCTGCCAATGGTATTTCGCTAATTCCCTATGGAGGAGGAAGCAGTGTTTGTGGGGGAACGGAACCCACAGAGCATTCCCGGTATCAAGGCGTGATTTCTGTAGATATGAGGCATTTTGATCAGGTATTGGAGATTGACACTGCTTCTCGGGCGGCTCATATTCAAGCCGGCATCTATGGCCCTGCTTTGGAAAAAGTCTTGAAACCTCATGGATTGACACTCCGCCATTTCCCCCAGAGTTTTGAATTCTCTACGCTGGGAGGTTGGATTGCGACTCGTTCAGGTGGGCATTTTGCTACGCTCTATACCCATATAGATGAATTTGTACAAGGCGTGAGCATGATTACGCCTACTGGTAAGCTAGAAACGCGTCGTTTGCCAGGATCTGGGGCGGGACCCAGTGAAGAACGCTTGATTACCGGTTCAGAAGGCATCCTGGGCATAATTACTTCAGCATGGATGCGCTTGCAGACTATCCCGACATTTAAGAAAACGATTACCGTAGCTTTTCCCACCTTTGAAGCAGGGGCTGCCGCTGCGCGCGCGCTGGCGCAATCTGGACTGAACCCCTCCAACGCTCGTTTGATCGATGCAATGGAGGCCTTTAGCAATGGTTTAGGAGATGGGCAATCTGCCATATTGATTGTAGGTTTTGAATCTCATCAGCGAGATGTCACTCACTGGATGAAGGAGGCTTTAGCATTGTGTAAAACACATGGTGGGAGCTGGAATGAAGAACGTCTCTCTGCTACTGCTCGCAGTGGGAAGGGTGATGCATGGAAGAATTCCTTCTTGTTGGCCCCCTATCTACGTGATGAATGCGTCAAACTCGGCATGGTGGTAGAGACCTTTGAAACAGCTATTACATGGGATCAATACCCTTCCTTTTACAAAAATGTCAAGCAAGCCACCCAAGAAGCTATTAACCAGTATTGTGGGTTGGGTACTATTACTTGCCGATTTACACATATCTACCCAGATGGACCAGCCCCTTATTTTACAGTCATCGCAAAAGGCAAGGAAGGCCAGCAACTAGAGCAATGGGATGGGATCAAAAAGGCAGCTTCTCAGGCCATCATTGATAATGGAGGCACGATTACCCATCATCATGCCGTAGGTAAAGATCATCGCCCGTATTATACTCAGCAACATACCCCACTTTTTGGTGAAATGTTGTCCGCTGCTAAAAGAACAGTAGACCCGAATTGGATGATGAATCCGGGAGTCCTTTTAGATGAGGATTTTTGACAAACGATTTGACCTCTACTTTTAAATTGGTCCATTATGAGTGCATCGAAGAAAGAGCTGGATGATCTCTTCAACGCCCAGTTGTATTTACATTTTCACGATGATATTTTAGATGAGAATCGAACGGTAAGTGAATGTCTATTCATGATCCAGAAATTGGGGATAACAGCGGGAGCAGAGGTTTTGGATCTGGCTTGTGGGCATGGCCGTCACGTCAATTATCTTGCTGGACAAGGATTCGATTTGACAGGCTGGGATATCAATAGTGATTTTATCAAAATGGCAATAAAAGAGGCGGTAGAAAAAGGGCTTACCATAGACTATCATTGCAAGGATATTCTGGATATCGACTATGAAAACCGGTTTGCGGCAATTCTTCTTCTTTTTAATACATTGGGCTTCTTTTCCAGGGAAAATGCTCAATTACTAATGCATCGCATATCTAAGTCCCTTCTTCCTAAGGGAAGAATTTTCCTGGATATTAAAAATAGGGATCATGTGATCCAGGAGATTACGCCTTGTAGCATCGTGGAGAAAGGGGCAGATATGATGATAGATCGCCTTTGCTTTGATCCCCAAAGAGGGACCACGCTCAATCAAAGAACCTATATCAAAGATGGCCAGCGCTACGAAGCTCCTTTTGTTATGACTCTCTACAATTATACTGATCTGGAACGAATGACTTTGCAGGCAGGACTTAGTATACGGGAAGTCTATGGCCATTGGGATGGACGCGCCTTTGACCAGGATTCCAGGCGGATTATCCTGATTTTGGAAAAGGAATAATGTCATTTCAGTTACGATACAGATATTGACTGGTATTTATCATTTGATTACTTTCGACAGGGTAGCAAATCATTTTCCTATGTGTCTGTCAAGTATAAAATTCTGTTGCATCCAAGTCTTTTTATTCCTCAGTGTCCAAATTTATGGTCAAGACTTTGAATTAGACTCCAATTTTGGAATTGCAGGAGTGGGAGAGAAATGGGGAAATACATCTTCTCATAACCGCGGTATGAAAGTGGACCCTGCTGGTAGAATATATCTGTTTGGAGGAGGAATGATTCAAGGCCAATCGTATCTGGATCCTACTATTGTAAGGTATAGGCCGGATGGGATGTTGGACCACTCCTTTGGTGTGGAAGGTAAAGTTTTTGTAGATGCGGAGAGAGGGGGGCTTTTTACTGATGTGGGCTTTCAGTCGGATGGCAAAATTATTGCTATAGGCGAACAACAACTCTTAAGCAATACTTTAATCGTATATCGATTTCTTGAAAGTGGTGTCATAGACTCTACCTTTGCTAACAATGGTCTTTTGTTCTCAACCCGTTGGGAGGCTCGTGCTGTTCAAGTTCTAGCGGATGATAGAATTTTGATAAGCGGAGACCTTGGAGGAAATCATTCCCAGGTGACTGTGCTTAAATTTGAGCCTGATGGTGAGATTGATGATACCTTTGGGGCATCTGGGTTTGCGATTGGTGAGGATGAGAGAAGTGGCGGGTTTAATCATAACCTAGCCCTAGATGACTTTGGAAATATAGTGGTCTTCGGTAAGAGCCAGTTCGATCTAATAGTAAAGAAGTTTGATGCTAGAGGCAATCCAGACCTCTCATTTGGGCAATCGGGAATTGTTCGTTTCAAAAATTTGACAGGAGAGAATTTACAACTTCGTGCAGGGGCGATTACTGTCCAAGCTGATCAAAAGATTGTGCTTGCTTTCGAAAACTCTTGGGGAGTCTATGGGGGATCGGGACTAATCCGGTTTTTGCCTAACGGTCAACTAGATAGCAACTTTGGTAGTGGTGGTATTTCACTACTCCCTCGTCCATACTTCGGTAGGCTTTTTACCCCACAAGATATGGCCGTAGATGAGCAAGGAAGAATTTGGGTCTCAGGTTCATCCTATACACACGATTGGCCCTCGGATTATAAAGGAGCTTTTGCTCTGTTTGATCCGCTAGGGAACATTGCGTCTCAATTTGCTGAAAATGGTCTAGCTATTGGTTTGGAAACGGCTCAAGGGATTGGAATGAAAGTTGAAGGTGATCAGGTCTTGATTGGCGGAGCATATGGGTTTTCTGTATCTCGATATATAGTGGACCTTCTCAATTCGAGTGAACCAATACCTTCAGAAAAATCATTCATGAAAATCTATCCTAATCCTGTACTAGATGCTCACTTAAAGATCGACTATAAAATCAGCCACCCTGAAAATCTATATCGGGTTGAAATTAAATCTATCGACGGAGGCTTGCAGCTTCTTAAGCAAGTTCGATTAAATCAATCAGGCGTAATAACAATCTCTACAGGAAAATTACCGAATGGAACTTATATTTGCCGACTTTGGGGAGGCAATTTAAACCTATTTCAGAAGTTCATTGTAGGGCAATAAAAAAGCCCCTTGCCAAAAGGCAAAGGGCTCCTTCATTGTATTTAGAAGGTGTGTTATTGCTTCACAATACGTAAGGTCTGGGTCAAGTGGCTAGCTTGCACAATTACAAAGTAGATGCCTGGCGACCAACCTTCATGTGTTGGAATAATGAATTCCTCATCAAAAGGCGCATCAAATCGCTGGTGGATGATACGACCATTTACATCGGTAATGCGCAGGATCGCACGTTTCATACTTGGACTTGGACGATCGATGTAAAGCTTTAATTCATCCTCGAAAGGATTAGGTCTTACTTCCACCTGAAGCGTTGTTGCCAATTCTAAATAGGGTTTCGTTTCTCCTGCTGATTGGGGCGCTGGGAGTTTATTCTCGCCATTAGTAGCAAGCGCCTGATTGTCGGAACAACCTTTGATCACTACGTCGTCAATATAGACGTAGTCTCCATTCGACGAGGCATCACAAACGATACGGAACCGGGTCTCACTGGTAAAGTTGATACCGGTGATGTTCACTGTTTCATTGTAGCGCTGTCCATTCACAAATTCATCATTAAGGTTCCATTCTTCATAGGTACTATAAGTACTGCCATTATTAGTGGAAACTTGTAGCCAGAAATCTTCCGTGACTTGATCCATAGAATTCGGGAAATAAGAGAAAGAGAATTCAACACTGGTATAAGTGCTCAGATCCAACGCCTGCGTATACATAGATGAGAAAATACCGGAATTATCTCGCAGTCTCACACAGTAACTTCCACTATTGGCATAGGCTTGATCATTAATGCTTCGACGGCAATCTGAGCCTCCATCAAGCCAAATGCCCCAACCGTTCTCGAAGTCTTCAGAGTCGATGGTAACACAACCCGTACCACAATTTCCGGCACTATCATCCGGATTACAAGGATCATTATCATCGGGATCCTCACCTACGCAGAGCCCATCCTGATCAGCATCCTGATAAGTTCCTGCACAACCACAATCTGTGGTATAGATATCGTTGACGGTACAAGGGTCATTGTCGTCGCAGGCAGTACCAATTAAATTGTCATTAAAACCAGGACATTGATCTTCCTGATCGCAAATCCCATCTTGATCTGCATCTGTTTGCACACCGACACAATTGCAATCTGAATCATAGGCGTCGTTGATAGTGCAAGCGATTCCATCGTCACAAGCAGTACCCGGTGTACAATTGGAGACCCCGCTGCATGCCTTTATTTCAACATCGTCGATGTACACTAAATCTCCATTGGCAGAGGCATCACAACGGAATCGCAATTTCGTGTTTCCGGAGAAGACAATGCCGTTGATCACTACCTTATCAAAGTAGCGCTGATTATTGACGAATTCATCTCCTAGATTCCATTCCTCCACTAAGGTATAGCTGCTTCCACCATTAGTCGATACCTCGAGCCAAAAGTCTTCATTACTATTATCCATGGATGAAGTAATGTAGGTAAAGGTGATCTCCAGACTGCTATAGGCCGACAGGTTCAGGTCGTCTGTATAGAAAGAAGAAGAAATACCGGAATTATCTCGGATGCGTGCACTATACGCACCACTGTAGGCATTCGTGGTAGATCGAGTACAATCTGACCCTCCATCATTCCAAATACCCCATCCAGAATCAAAATTGCTGAAATCAATAACTGTACATGGATCGCCACAATCGACACCGCTAGCATTTGGAGTGCAAGGGTCATTGTCATTGGGATCTTCGCCAATACACACGCCATCTTGATCCGCATCTTGGAAGGTACCTGCACAATTACAGTTGGCATCATAAAGATCGTTGATGGTGCAAGGGTCGTTGTCATCACAGGGCGTGCCTGCCAGACTTCCGTCACAGTCTTCACAACCATCTGGTGTACCATCATTATCTGAATCTATCGTATCGTCGTGACCTGGGCAAATATCGTCTTGGTCACACACACCATCATTATCTGAATCTTGGAAAGTACCCGCACAATTACAGTTGGCATCAAAGATGTCATTGATGGTGCAAGGATCATTGTCATCACAGCTGGTGCCTGCCAAGTTTCCATCACAGCTGTCACAGCCGTCTGGCGTGCCATCATTGTCTGCATCTGCATTGTCATCTGATCCTGGACAAACATCATCCTGGTCACAAACGCCATCATTATCCGAATCTTGGAAAGTACCTGCACAATTACAATCCGCATCGAATACATCATTGATGGTACAAGCCAATCCATCATCACAGCTGGTACCAGGTGTGCAGGAACCGGAATCGGTACAAGCTTTTATTTGGACATCATCAATATAAACTTGATCTCCATTACTGGAGGCATCACAAATAAAGCGGAAACGGGTGTTGCTACTGAATGTAATATTGGAGATATTGACGGTCTCAAAGTATCTCACATTATTTTCAAATTCATCTCCTAGATTCCATTCTTCATAAGTTGAATAGCTTGCCCCGCCATTGGTCGAGATCTGAAGCCAGAAATCTTCTGTAATATTATCCATAGAATTGGTGATATAAGTAAAGGTCACCTCTACGGATTCATACGTGCTTAAGTCGAGATTATCAGTGAAGAAGGAACTGCCTAGTCCGGCATTATCCCTGATTCGAGCATTGAAGCCACCACTGTAAGCATTGACAGAGGATCGAGAACAATCACTACCTCCATCATTCCAATTACCCCAACCAGAATCAAAGTTGTCGAAAGTAATGACTGTACAAGGGCTACAATCTACTCCACTGGCATCCGGGTTACAGGCATCGGTGTCATCTGGGTCATCTGCCACACAGTATCCATCTTGATCTGCATCCTGGTAGGTTCCTGCGCAATTACAATCGGCGTCATAGATATCGTTTACAGTACAAGGGTCACTATCGTCACAACTGGTACCCACCAGATTCCCATTGCAATTATCACAGCCATCTGGCGTCCCATCAGCATCTGTATCTGTATTATCATCAAATCCAGGGCAAATATCATCTTGATCGCAAACACCATCCTGATCCGTATCTTGGAAAGTACCTGCACAATTACAATTCGCATCGAATACATCATTGGTGGTACAGGGATCATTATCGTCACAACTGGTCCCTGCGAGATTTCCATCACAAGTGTCACAACCATCAGGTGTGCCATCATTATCTGCATCAAGGGTATCATCTGATCCAGGACAAAGGTCATCTTGATCACAAACACCGTCTTGATCTGAATCTTGGAAAGTTCCTGCGCAATTACAATCCGCATCGTAAACGTCGTTAATCGTACAAGGATCACTATCATCACAGCTGGTTCCTGTTAAGCTACCGTCACAAGTATCACAGCCGTCAGGTGTGCCATCTCCATCACCGTCCATCTGATCATCAAATCCCGGACAGATATCGTCTTGATCACAAACACCGTCTTGATCTGAATCCTGGAAAGTTCCTGCGCAATTACAGTCTGCATCGAATACATCATTGGTGGTACAAGGATCATTATCATCACAACTGGTTCCAGCAAGGTTTCCATCACAAGTATCGCAACCATCTGGTGTGCCATCATTATCTGCATCAAGAGTATCATCTGATCCAGGACAAAGGTCATCTTGATCACAAGTACCATCATTATCTGAATCTTGGAAAGTTCCTGCGCAATTACAATCTGCATCGTACACGTCGTTGATGGTACAGGGGTCATTATCGTCACAACTGGTCCCTTCTAGGTTTCCGTCACAAGTGTCACAACCATCTGGTGTCCCATCATTATCTGCATCAAGCGTGTCGTCAGATCCTGGGCAAATATCATCTTGGTCACAAATGCCATCCTGATCTGAATCTTGGAAAGTTCCTGCACAATTACAATCCGCATCGTACACGTCGTTGATGGTACAAGGATCATTATCGTCACAACTGGTCCCTTCTAGGTTTCCATCACAGGTGTCACAACCATCTGGCGTCCCATCAGCATCGGTATCAGTATTATCATTAAATCCAGGACAAATATCATCTTGGTCACAAACGCCGTCCTGGTCTGAATCTTGGAAAGTTCCTGCGCAATTACAATCCGCATCGTACACGTCGTTGATGGTACAAGGATCACTATCGTCACAACTAGTCCCTTCCAGGTTTCCATCACAAGTGTCACAACCATCTGGGATACCATCATTATCTGCATCAAGCGTGTCGTCAGATCCTGGGCAAATATCATCTTGATCACAAACGCCATCTTGGTCTGAATCCTGGAATGTTCCTGCACAGTTACAATCATTGTCGTATACATCATTTATGGTACAAGGGTCATTGTCATTACAGCTGGAACCCGGTTCAAGGGTGCAAGTCTCCAATCGAACCTCCTCGAAGGTGGCAGTACAGAGATTACCGTCGCTATGAGAAGTCACGGCTAAGCCAACCAAGGCTTGCGCATTCATTGGTATGTTGACATCCCCTCCAATTTGTGTCCAAGGACCATTACTGGTCGAAGTAGAGTAGTAGGCATTAAACACATTTCCATTTCGGGTTAGACGGAGGAATTTTGTAGCACCTGTACCGCCGACTAAGGATCCTGTCCAAGTGGCACTTGCGCCGTTACTAGCCCTCCATTGGAATCCTACCTGATTATCTGGACGTTGCAAGACGATGGCCATAGCCGAATTGCTATTATTGCTGGCACGGATCATAGGACCCGCCTTCGCCCATTGATTTGTATTATCTACGGTATTGACTTTGGCGATAATCTCTAGGTCACCTGTATGAGAAGTGTAGGTGTAATGGAATTCATCATTGTTGCCCCAAATGTCTGCTCCAGAGCCTGTCAGGGTATAAAAGCCATTATCATGACAAGCTTGACCTGCGGCCTGAACTCCGCCAATATCTTCTGTAGTAGCAAAAATACCCAAGTCGTCACAATTGGTTGTTACGCAGCTTTCCAGCTTTGCATCGGCCCAGTTGGCATGATCACAGGCAATCGGGTTACTACCCCCACTACCTCCGTCATTGACAACTAATCGTAGGGTGTTTACATCCGTTACATCCACTGAGATGGGAACGGCATTATCACTCTGGGTAAGTACTGAACTTTGATAGGCCAGACTTCCATCAGTGTATACTTCAAATTGCACGGAACCGGAACCACAAGTCGAATCATCTACGCCAATAAATGCCTTGAATGTTTCGTAGTTACCAGCAATATTGTATATGATTTCAGAAACAGCATGCGCTCCCAACCCCTTGGCATAGGTTACCCCGTTGATCGTCAGGGTTGAACCATCATTGCTTCCAGTTCCTCCATTGCTTTGATCTAATTCTACAGGACCCCAGCCATTGGTTGGAGTGCCTTCCCAACTAAGATCTGAAAGGTAGGTCGCTGTGCAGGCAGTTTCATCCAAACTGTTAATCCAATCGGTTAGAACATCTATATATTCGTCGTCAATAATGCTTTTGGCCAGCGGTGGCATGGCATTATTCCCTAAACTATTATCTCTAACCCATAATTCCGAATTACCTGGATCCTTGGGTTTAACAATAACACTCCCATTGGCCGTATTATGACTTATCCCAATGGTGTTAATTAAATTCTGGCTAGAAAGCGGCGTAGAGAAACGAGCATCAAACGCGCCTTCAACACCATTAGGGCGATGGCAATGCGCGCAATTAGCATCTAGATAGGAACGCACCTTGGTCTCCAAATTTGCTGTGTTATCTCCCAATGGAACCATCTTTGGAAAACCACTGATTTGCCCCGACGTAAACCCATTAGAGAACATCCCCAAGGATTGCCAAGTATTCAATTGATTGTCGGTAGTACCTGAAGGGTAGGTCATATTACCGTTCAATTGCCTGGTTTTAACCCCCAGGACAAAATTGGCATTGGCATTGTGGCAGGTATTGCAATCGGTACGACTAGGGTAATCCCATACCTGACTATACTGACTCCCATTGGCTCGGGTTATGGTAAATGTCTTAGAATCACCACTGGTCAGCAGTTCCGCATCAGTCCCGGCATCATTCCACTTATAGGTCACTCCATAAGCTCCACCGTCTTCCGCAATCACAATAAACCGAGTCTCTACGCGAGCAGTGATCGACGGATTTCCTTCATTAATGGGCAGTTCGAAATGTTTAACAAAAACAGTACCAGGAGGAAATTGCCATTCTCCATTTTCTGAGAAAGTAATTTGTTCTGCGTTTGTATTATGGCTACCATCATTAGGAACGGCGATCCATCGCTTCTTACTGGCTCCATCAGACCAAAGAGGTGTGTTAACTGTATAAGGAACTAAGCCAGAGCGTGGGTTCAAATTGGATAGATTGGAAAATGCTCCTGTCTGTGAAAGGAATTGTGGAGGATCAGGTACACTCACGTCCTGTTTCAATCGATATATTTTGCCTCCATCTTGATCTGTTCCATAGAGTTTCAAGATATAAACTTCTCCATTTGAATCGGTATGGAAGGAGGAAATACCACTTTTGCTCCCAACACCAAAGGCAGGAATATTAGCAACAAAAACCACCTCCCCATTATTGGGATTCAAGGTCCAGATATTCCGGACACCATGATCTCCAAAGATGTACTTTCCACCTAGGGAGCTAGCAAATTTACTACCACGGTAGACAAAACCACCGATAACGGCATTTCCGACTGATCGGCCATAATCAAAGATAGGGGGTTGATCAGTTCCAATTAAAGGAGAGGGTTTGGCTTTAGGGCCATTGATAGATCCTTCTTTATAAGGCCATTGAAAATTCCCCCCTTTAACAGCTACCGAAATTTCTTCTCTGGCACCTTGTCCAACATCACCGATCCAGATATCTCCCGTTTGCTCGTCATAAGTGGCCCGGTGTGGACTCCTTAAACCTAAGCTATAAAATTCTTCTAGAATTCCTCCACCCGTATCTAACCAAGGGTTATCATTCGGAATAAGATATCCTTGTGTAAAACTATTAGGGAGACTGGCAGGTTTGCTAGCGGGATCTATCGGTTGCCGTCTAATAGGGTGGCTTCGTTGTTGATTCCCGGTGAGGTCAATACGCAAAAGTCCTCCCAATAGAGTTTGATCAATTTGTTGTGCGGTATTGAATTGATCATTAGCACCACCAGCATCCCCGATCGTGATAAACATATAACCATCGTTGTCAAAAAACATGCCTCCACCATTGTGCCAACAGTGGGTGTCAAAGATCTGAATGTGCACATATTCAGAGTTGCGATCAAAGCTTTCAGAACCATCAGGTTTATTGAATCGCGACAAACGAATCATGGCGTCATCTCCACAACCAGGCAGGTTCCCATTTGGGTGATAACGATACAAAACATACATGTAGCCTCGGTTTGGTGAGCCAGGCTGCCCAAACTCTGGATGAAGAATAGCATTCATCATTCCAGAATCTCCATCGGTGTCAACCACATCGGAAAAATCCAAAACTGTGGTTTTCTGATTGGTATTATTGTCATTAGAGATCTTCCAGATGTACCCAGGTTTTCCAGCAATGTAGAAGCCAGATTGATCCGGAAGCTCTAACATGGAGAGTGGATCGGTAAAAGTGAGATTTGGATACACGACTTCTACCTCCCAGTTACCAGTACCTCCACCTGGAGCGGTGGTAGAGAAAACGCCACCTAAGTAAGGCTCAATAGCGGAAGGTGAGTTGATGCCCGGAGCTGGTAAATAAGGTGAAATAGTTGCTGCAAAAAGCAGAAAAGAAAAGATCGTAATTAACTTAATTGTCCTAGATCCAAAACGTTTGATAATGGATGATGTCATAGTGTTGTTGCTTATAGCGATTTACCGAGGTTTCTATATAATGTTAAGTCCAATGCTCCAGCCTGTGAAGCAGCTTTTTTACTGTTTTCAAAGTTTTGCTGCATAGCTTATCAGCTTGTGATCAAAACACAAGATTTCAGTGCTACGCACAGTCATACTTTAAAGAGGGACCAACATTTTAGGGAGTGGGAGGAAAGACTACTGACACGAAAGGACGAATGTCTTGCTTAGTAAGTTAGCAAGATTAAACCAATTATCCATAGGCAAAGCTAATAAAAAAAAACAACTTATTTGATTAATGCATATGTGTAATTAAGGAAGAATATGCAGGCGGAAAAGAAAGTTATTGCCCAACAACTTGTTGCCGCAATCGACAAAATCAGGTGATCGAATTAGTCAAGTTGCCGCTCTAAACATCGAATAATGTGCCGTGTACACCTGGTGGAACAACACCTAGGTGTTTATAAGCCTTTTCCGTGGCCTCACGACCACGAGGGGTTCTCTGAAGATAGCCTTCCATGATCAAAAAAGGCTCGTGTACTTCTTCAATGGTTCCAGACTCTTCAGCTACAGCAGTGGCTAGTGTGTTCAAGCCCACCGGCCCGCCTTTGAATTTCTCAATGATGGTTCTTAAAATCTTATTATCCATCTCGTCTAATCCGTGTGAATCCACATTAAGCGCGGTAAGGCCATATTGGGCAATGGCCTTATCGATGATCCCGTCACCTTTGATCTGTGCGAAATCTCGAGTTCGGCGGAGTAATGCATTGGCAATCCTTGGAGTGCCTCGGCTTCTACGCCCTATTTCTTCGGCTCCTTCTTGTGTGATCGGAACTTCTAAAATCTTTGCTGAGCGTTTTATGATTTTAATGAGTGTGGCAGTATCGTAATAATCCAAGTGACAATTGATTCCAAATCGGGCACGCATGGGAGCCGTTAGGAGTCCCATTCTGGTAGTAGCTCCGACTAAAGTAAAAGGGTTTAAGGTCAATTGAATACTTCTGGCATTTGGACCACTATCGATCATGATGTCGATCCTATAGTCTTCCATGGCAGAATAAAGGTATTCCTCAACCACAGTATTTAAGCGATGGATCTCATCGATAAATAGCACATCTCCTTCTTCGAGATTGGTCAACAAACCGGCCAAATCTCCCGGTTTTTCTAGCACAGGGCCAGAGGTCATCTTTAATTGCGATTGCAATTCATGGGCTATAATATGAGACAAGGTGGTCTTGCCAAGACCGGGAGGGCCATGCAGTAATACGTGATCTAGCGCTTCTCCTCGTTGCAAGGCTGCAGCTATAAAGACCTGGAGGTTCTCTACGATTTTTGGCTGACCACTGAAGTCATCCAATTCCGTGGGCCGTAAGCTCTTCTCAAGCTGGCGATCATCAGAGCCAAAGTGCTCCCCGCTAGCATCTAGATTTGGATTCATAAAGTAAAAAATGATCTATAAGGATTGCCAAGATACTACTTTCTTACACTTGCACAAGTGATCTCAATAAAGGCGCTCTCAGTCATGCAAATGCTCATTCTAGGTTCTACTTCTTTGTAACCTAAATTGATTTTGGTATTTGCTTCGGCAATCGAGCTCCAATTCTCCCAATTAACAGGTGATAGTTTTTTGCCATCAGCAGTGACAATGAGTAACCCACAGCCATCCAAACCTGAAAAGTCCTTTACCTCAGCTTGAATATCGCAAGCACCAGCAGATTTCGACTTCGAAGTGCTACATGCTAAAAAAAGACCAACTAATAGGATTAACATCGAACCAAAAAATGATCTAGGCATGATATTCTCTTTTTTGTGAAAAGATATAGAGTCAGATACGTTCTTTTTGGACTCAAAATGGGCTTCAGGTAGGGTCAAAGAGAGCAATTAAGTCGTAAAATAGAACCTATGCCTTATTTATTACAACTTTTGCCCTTTTTAGGACGAATTTTAAATGGGTTCTAGCCCCTAAGTGCCAAGAATTATTACCTTTGTGCTGCTTTTTGTAAACCCATCTACTTAGTACTTAAAGCTAGGTGTTAAAATAGATAAAAAAAATATGAGTGGAACAAAAGTAACGATTGAAAACGGCAATTTGAATGTCCCCAATGATCCAGTGATTCCTTTTATTGAAGGAGACGGTATCGGCCCTGATATTTGGGCATCTGCGGAACGTGTTTTGGATGCAGCTGTAGAAAAAGCGTATGGTGGTGAAAGAAAAATCCATTGGCATGAGGTCCTAGCAGGTCAGAAGGCTTTTGACAAAACCGGTGAATGGTTGCCGCAGGCTACTTTGGATGATATTAAAACCTACCTGGTTGCGATTAAAGGCCCATTAACTACTCCAGTGGGTGGTGGTATTCGCTCCTTGAATGTAGCCTTGAGACAAAAACTGGATTTGTATGCATGTGTACGCCCTGTGCAATATTTCAGCGGTGTTCCTTCTCCGGTAAAGAAGCCTGAAGATGTTGCTATGGTGATCTTCCGCGAAAACACGGAAGATATCTATGCAGGTATCGAGTACCTAAATGGTACAGAAGAGGTAGAGAAATTGAAGGCATTCCTCCAGGATGAGTTAGGTGTGACTCAGATACGATTCCCGAATTCTGTATCATTGGGTGTTAAGCCTGTTTCGTATGAAGGTACTGAGCGCCTGGTTAACTCTGCCGTTAACTATGCTCTAGAAAACGGTCAGTCTTCTGTAACTCTTGTACACAAGGGTAACATCATGAAGTTTACTGAGGGTAAGTTCAAAGAGTGGGGGTATGAAATAGCAGAAAAGACATTTGGTGATAAGGTATTTACTTGGGCACAGTGGGATCGCATTGTAGCGGAGCAAGGAAAAGAAGCCGCTAACGCAGCTCAAGATGCAGCATTGAAAAATGGAGCGATCTTGGTGAAGGATGTAATTGCTGACGCTTTCTTGCAGCAGATTCTTACTCGTCCAAAAGAATATGATGTAATTGCTACCTTGAACTTGAATGGAGATTACATCTCTGATGCTTTAGCTGCTCAGGTTGGTGGTATTGGTATCGCACCAGGTGCGAACATCAACTACGAATCTGGTTGTGCTATTTTTGAAGCTACTCACGGCACGGCGCCAAAGTATGCTGGTTTGGACAAGGTAAATCCAAGTTCCGTAATTCTTTCAGGAGAAATGATGCTTCGTTACATGGGTTGGAAAGAAGCAGCGGACCTCGTATTGAAAGGGGTAGAAGGCGCAATTACTAGCAAGCGTGTAACTTATGATTTCCACCGATTGATGGATGGAGCTACCTTATTGAAGTGCTCTGAGTTCGGTGATGAAATTATTAAGAACATGTAAGCTACTTTGGGTGAATTGTTTTAGAGGTGTGGTGACATACCTTTCAAAATAAAATCAAGGCCTGGTGGGATTTCCGCCAGGCCTTATATTTTTTGCTATACTTTTTCCTTTTTCAAAGAGAATACTCTACAAAAATTGCCTTTCATACTATTGTTGAAGAAAGACTTTTTCTGTCCTAATCCCTTCATCCGTACTTAGCCGTACGAAGTAGAAGCCTGGAGTCAAATTGGAAAGATCATAGTTGAATCTTCCTTCTTTGAAACCACGATATTGATTACGCTGTAAGATTCTCCCGGCAGCATCGATGATGCTAACCTCAACCCGCTGAGCTGTATGTGTCAACTCCACTTCTAAATTGATGTTGCCATCTGTGGGATTTGGAAAGACCTTCACTTTGTTTTCTGCGCTTAATACATCGGGGGCATCAACTGTTTGTGCAATACTCATGCGAATCATTGGAATATTGTCTTGACCAAAGCCGGCAGTACCTAGATCTGGACTAGGGTCTGGGCCGACATTCAAAACCAGGGCATATCTAGGCGTGAGACCCGCTTGTGCATAAGCAAAAGGTGTGGCACCGTAATCCACTGTAGAACTAATGAGAATCTCTAGATCCTGATTATCTGATGAGTTAATGTATTGGACTACAGCGAGGTAAAAGGTGTTATCCTTTAATGGCACATCATTACCTTCAAAATCAAAAGGAATGGTAATCAATTGATCTGCTGGCTCATTGCCAGCGAATTCATATGTATTGATGGCTAAGGCATTTCCATATTCTGAGGCCTGAGCTATGGCATCATTATTGGTATCGGCCCATTCGTATAGATAAGTAGTAACACTTCTCCCTGCTAATTCATCTCCATTCGCTACGCCAAAGCTTATGTTCTTTGCTACGAAGCCTTCCCCATTTGGACAATAAAAGATGTTGCCAAATGTGAAACTTATATCATCAGCAGGGGTAATTCCAGAAGCATCGTTAAAGATAAATCCGGCTTCTTTCTGGAAGATCGTATCGGTCATGACCAATTGGAAACTGAGTGTGTCATTGTTGGTAACACTTTCTGTGCTGTCATGCCGTACCACGTAGCTACCCGTGAAAATTCCAGGAGATAAGACATCCGGATTAAGAGTAGTGGCGAACAGTTGATTTTCAGCTAAAGAATCTACGACAATTGTTCCGAATTCTATGCTATCGGCGTAAATAATACTGCCATCTGCATCATTGCTGATATTTAGATCTAGCACTACATTTGTAGCATCAAGACCACCATTATTTTGAATGTCTGCAAGGAAAACAGCCGTGTCTGCCTGGCTGATAGGTGTAAATAGGTTTGGGTACACGGCGAAGAAATTCTGATTGATCTGCATATCAAAAGCTGGCCGCTCAATAATGCGGAAATCATCAAGTCCCCAGAACCAGAAATCAGAACCAAAGGTAAGCCGCAAGCGAATAGAACTAGCTCCATTGATAACGGAAGCAGGAAGTGGAACAGATTGGCGATTTTCAGTCCATGCTCCTGTCGCTTGATTTTCGTTCAGCTCAATGGGATCTGACCAGTTTGCACCACCATCAGTACTGATCTCGTAGGCTGTGCGGACCGGAAGGCTTACCGTTTCAGATACTGGAACTCTTGGCGCTCCACTGGACAAATTCAAAAACAGGATGACCTGGCTAAACTCAAGTGCTAGTGCTCGATTGGCACCGCTGATATCGATATCCGGTGAAATTATCGAGGTAGTATATTCTGGATACTCGCTCGGGTCGATGCTCGGATCGATATTGGCATCATCTTCAAGCCAGGTTTGCATCACGCCATTAAAAAATATCATTCCGTTGGCTGCAGTCGTACCACCAAAGATTCTGGGGTTGGTAAAGGGAGTTCCATAGCTACCATCTGAAGTGTAGTAAAATAAACCGGCGCAAACATTATTATTAGTCAAGGTGATTACGGTGTTTCCGCTAGTTAATGTTAAGATTGCTCCATCAAGGGTAGCCATTGGATCAGTGATTCCAGACAATACAGAAGCCCATTCATCGAAAGCTTGTTGAGTCACTTCTAAGACGGTAGAGGTGGTTGTGAAACCGTCTCCATCAACTGTAGCAGATTTTCCGCTAATAGGTACACTTGCAGCATCTAGGTTGCTATCCATAGTGTCATTTGATAGCGTATACCGGCCGTAAATAGTTCCATAGTTGGTGCCATCATCAAAATTTACATTGTACTCCAAACTGTTCATGATGTTGAACTCAGCCGTGACACCATTGACGGCTGTTCCATTTACAGTAATTGAAGTAAGTTCGTAGGATCCGAGGACGCCGCCAAAGTTTCTGCCACATTGATCCGTTCTAGTAGACCAACCACGCATACCCTCGTCAAAGTCCTCTTCCCAGATCACGGTCTGGGCTTGAAGGCCAAAAGAACATAAGGCTACAGGGATTAAAAGGAGTAATAACCTCTTCATAAAATATGTTAATTGGTGATTTAATACATAGCAAACCCACTTCAAACTCTTCAGTCGAGTAGAATTTTCAGTACCTGTTCAATCAGCAATGGTTAGGTTAGAATTTTGGAAGAAATCACCTGAGCAGGATAAAAGTATCTAAAATAAGGACGCTATGCGCTTCTCCCTCATATAGGAATTTGTCTGTAGTATGCTAAAACTTGTAATAAGCCAAAAGACAAGAGGAAGGTCAGAGAGGAAGCGTACGAATAAATCAGATAGGTGGCGATGAGCCGCTAGGAGTAAAAAGACGCTAAGGTAGAGCAAGGAGTTCCATAAAACTGGGCCTACCGGAAATCAATCCAGCAGGCCCTATTCTTTACATGCAAGCTAATTCCGGACTAGCGCTGCAAGAAAATCTTTTCGGTTCTCAAACCTTCATCCGTTAAAATGCGAATGAAATAGAAACCAGCACTAAGGTTGGATAGATCATAGTTGAACTTACCTTCCTTGAAATTGCTGTACAAGTTATTTTGTAGAGTGCGACCAGCTGCGTCAATAACGCTAATCTGTACACGGTTAGAAGTATTTACCAAAGCTACTTCCAAGTTGATATCGCGATTCGTTGGATTAGGATAAACCTTGATCTTATTTTCGTCGCTCAATACATTTGGTGCATCTACAGTTTGTGCAATACTCATGCGTACCACTGGAACAGGGTTGCCCACGAAAGAAGCCAATGCTAAATCTGGACTTGGCTCTGGACCTACATTCAATACGGTTGATGGACGTTCAAGACCTGCAAGAGCGTTAGCGAAGTTCGCACCGCTGTAGTCAATACTTTCACTTACAAGGAAGTTACAGGTCTGATCATCAGCCGAGTTGATGTACTGTAGTAAAGCAATGTAATGTGTTTCGTCTTTCAATGGTACATCGTTGCCTTCAAAATCAAAAGGAATAGTGATCAATGAGGTATCTGGCTCAGTTCCATCAAATGTATAGGAATTCAGTGCGACAGCATTGCCATATTCACTGCTATTGGCTGCACCATCGTTATTGGCATCACCGCCCCACTCGTACAAATAAATATTGATAGATCGACCGGCCAATTCATCTCCATTACTTACACCGAAGCTTACGTTCTTGGCTACAAATCCATTACCATTAGGTACATAGAAAACATTACCAAAGGAGTAACTTACATCATCAGCTGGAGAAATACCACGCGTGCCTACACCATTCTCTTTAGTAAATAGCGTATCCGTCATGACAAAAGCGAATCGGATAGTATCATTTACTGTATTATTATCAGCCTCATCATGATTAATGACATAAGTCCCAGTATAGCCTCCATTTGACAAGCTTGCTGGATCTAGTATCTGGTCGAATAGTTCATTTTCTGCAATAGAATCGACCATAATTGTGCCGTAGTCCTTAGTGTCATTGTACACTTCGGTTCCATCAGCATTAGCTGTTATGCTTAAGTTCAATTGAACATTAGTAGCATCCAAACCACCATCATTCTGAATATCAGCTAAGAAGGCCGCAGAATCTGCCTGACTGATTGGAGTTGCAAAGTTGGGATATACAGCATAGAAATTCTCATTCACTTGCATATCATAAGCTACTCGCTCAACAATCTGTATATCATCAATTCCCCAGAAATAGAAATCAGAGCCAAAGGTAAAACGGATTTTGATGGAAGTAGCTTCTCCGACAACATCTGCTGGAATAGGAATAGCTTCAGATGTTTCACGCCATGAGTTGGCAGGTACTTCTTCGTTGATCTGGATTGGATCAGACCAGTTCGCTCCACCGTCAGTACTCACCTCAAATGCAGTTCTAACCTGACGAGAGAAAGTCTCGGTAATGGGAACTGCACGTGCACCATCGGAAATATTCAGATACAGGATAGCTTGAGTGAATTCCAAGGCTAAGGCTCGGGTAGCGCTGCTAATATCAATATCAGGAGTAATCAAAGAAGTGGTGTACTCTGGATATTCGCTTGGTGGAACATTCAAATTGGCATTGTCCTCTAGCCAAGTTTGCATTACGGCATTGAAGAACACAAAACCGTTAGATGCAGATTCAGACCCTACAACTGTCGGGGCAGTGAAAGGCGTGCCGTAAGACCCATCTGAAGAGTAATAAAACAGGCCAGCACAAACGCCATTGTTAGTTAAAGTAATAGTCGTATTACCGCTGGTCAATGTCAGTACCGAGCCATCAAGAGTCGCCGTTGGATCAGCAATTCCTGACAGTACAGAAGCCCAATCGTCAAAAGCAGTTTGACTCACCTCCATACGAGTGGAAGAAGTCGCATAGCCATTATTGTCAACGGTTGCTGAACTACCACTTAGTGCTACTCCTGCCGGATCTAGATTACTATCTATTACATCATTAGCAAGCGTGTATCTAGCATAAACAGTACCGTGATTGGTGCCGTCATCAAAGATTACGTTGTATTCTAGGCTATTCATGATGTTGAACTGAGCGCTAACGCCGGTTACTTCCGCTCCATTCACTGTTATTGAAGTCAAGTTGTAAGAACCAATAACATTTCCGAAGTTTTTTCCGCATTGATCCGATTCAGTCGACCAGCCACGCAAACCATCGCTAAAGTCTTCTGACCAGATTACAGCCTGGGATTGTAGGTTGATCAGGCTAAGGACCATAGCCATGGTAAGGAGTAATAATCTTTTCATAAATTATTATTGATTAGTGATTTAATGAATGTCAATTGTAATTCAAACCCCCATAATGAGGCCCAGATTAGTCAGATCTGGCTCAATTGCAATGGTGAGAATAGTTGAAGAGTATATTAATGGGGTTTACATCCTCCCTAAAGGGAGAAAAATTTAGTAGTCGTTAATTTGCAAAAAGCTTCAGCTCAGAGTTGGCAAAGCTCAAGTAACATATCCTTTTTTTCTCTTTACAAGTAGCATGATATTCCTTCTGCCTAAGCAGAGAAGGACGTTCCACACCCGCAGGTGTCTTTAGCATTTGGATTGTTGAAAGTAAATCCTCGGTTATTCAATCCATCCATCCAATCGATCTCTATACCCACCAAATAAATGGCATGCGCTTTCTGCATGAATACTTTTATTCCACCGATTTCAAATATTTCGTCGTTTTCCTTTTTCTTATCAAAACCTAAGATATAGGAAAAACCAGAGCAACCGCCTCCTTTCACACCGACCCGTAGGCCATGATCATCTGGAACACTTTGCTCTACCTTTATTCGGAGCAGTTGTTTTACAGCTCCCTCTGTCAAACCTAAAGGTACCAATGTACTTGAATTATCGATACTCATAGACATATTATTGAATCTTGCAAATTAAAGAAAAAATCAACGATTGAACAAAGGCTGTGCTAGGTTAAATCGATTAGACTGTTAATTAGCCGTCACAATCTTTCCTCCCTTTGCTTATTCACGCTATACACTGCCCCTATTATTTTTTCTGGCACCAAGTTTAATTTCTAAAAATCAATAGCTAGAAGCCATCGTAAAGCATACACTCAAACCAGTTTATAGCAGCTTCTTTTAAGAACAAGATCAGTCCAAGCAAGGTTTTATCGACCAAAACTTTTGGAATTCTTTTAGCCTGTATATCTTACGGCCAAAACGAGTATATATGTCAGTATGGCTAGAAGCAATATTGGAGATCATTAAGCTGACTATTCCGGCCTTAGTGGTTTTTTGGACGGTGCACACACTCCTAGGGCGTTTTTTGGAAGGGCAACAGCAGCTTAAGGGATTGGAGGTGAGAGAGCAGTTGCAAAAGACGACGATCCCGCTCAAATTGCAAGCCCTAGAACGGCTTTCCCTCTTTTGCGAACGTATATCCATTCCGAATTTGCTGTTGCGACTTAATGATCAATCAGGTACGGCCCAATCCTACAGGGTTTCATTAATGTTGGCCATCCAACATGAGTTTGAACACAACATTACCCAGCAAGTTTATGTATCTCAACAACTTTGGTCCATTATAAAAGCAGCAAGAGATGATACGGTTAATTTTATTGATGTGGTTTCCGACAAACTAGAAGAAGGTGCCAAAAGTAGTGATTTTCGGCAAGCGCTTTTGAATTATCATGTAAGCCGAGAAGTGAGTGGACTAGATACCGCCTTATTGGCCATCAAGAAAGAAGCTGCGCTGGTATTGGGCTAGGGAAGGGAATGAACGGAAGTAGACTTCGCCAAGAAATTTCAGCTATATGTCACTACCCCCATCAAGAAGGAGATTCTTATCTTCTATTTCAGGATTGACTGCAGGGTCTTTGCTCTTACCGTTTTATGCTACTTCCCAAGGAGAGGACCTACTGACTGCTCTCGAATCGCAGGCACATAAACAGTTGGGACCTTTACAAATAGCTCATGACGAAACCTTTTGGTACCAAATTCGCCAGGCTTATACCGTCAGCCCAGCTCTTATCAATCTGAATAATGGAGGGGTGTCTCCACAACCTAAAGTGGTACAGGAGGCGGTAGAACGCTACAATCAGATTAGTAATGAAACGCCGACTTATTACATGTGGCGTATCCTGGACAATGGACGAGAGCCGATTCGGAGGCAGTTGGCGCAACTTGCTGCTTGTTCTCCGGATGAAATTGCCATACAACGAAACTCTTCTGAAGCCTTAGAGACAATCATTTTTGGCCTGCGATTAAAAGAAGGAGACGAGGTAGTACTGACCAAACAGGATTATCCAAACATGATCAATGCTTGGAAGCAACGCGCGCACCGGGATGGTGTGGTCTTAAACTGGCTGAATTTCGAATTCCCAATTGATGATGCTCAAGCGATCGTTGATCAATTTGTAAGCGCATTTACTGATAAAACCAGGGTCGTTCATTTGACTCATATCATCAATTGGATGGGACAGGTTCTTCCCGTTGCGGCAATCGCAAAAGAGGCCCGGAAACGAGGTATTGAGGTTTTGGTAGATGGGGCACATTCCTTTGCTCAGTTGCCCTTTGATATCCCAGATCTAGATTGTGATTACTTTGGGACAAGTTTACATAAATGGCTCTGTGCTCCATTTGGAACGGGTATGCTTTATGTCAAGAAGGATAAAATTAAGCACTTATATCCGCTATTTGGTTCCCCAGATCCGGAGTCAGACAACATTAGGAAGTTTGAACATTTAGGAACTAGGTCGTTCGCCATCGAACAGGCCATTGGGCAAGCTATCCATTTTCATGAAATGATTGGGGCGGAACGGAAATCAGAACGGTTGATGTTCTTGCGCAACCATTGGGTGGATCAGATAAAGAATGTTCCGGGGGTGACCGTGGCTTCACCAAGCACGCCAGAATTTTCTTGTGCGATCGCATTATTGGCTATTGACGGATTAACGCCGCGGCAAGTGCATGATAAATTGTTTCGAGACTATAAGATACATACCACTGCGATTGTCTGGGAAAACATTAGTGGTGTTCGTATTACACCCAATGTATATACCCTTCGTTCGGAACTAGATGTGTTGGTGACCGCTATTAAGGAGATTGCCGCCGCCCCTAAAGACTAATTGAAGAATAGGAAAGTGAGGGAAAATGACCTGAGGTATAATGGCCGTCAATAAGTTTATTTCTGTTCATAGACTAAGTATTGAATACCTTATATTTGTTTTCCAGCTATTGAAAGTAGTTGAATCGACACCTTCAAATATGGACTGGATAGTGTTAATCAGAAATTCAGTGAAGTTGCATACTCATAACTATGCTACTTTACTTGCGTCATTTCAAAAAAGACTTCATGCGTAAGATCCAACTCAGTATAGCTGCCTTAGCCACTAATGAGTCTCAGTCTAACAACTTTGTGGTAATTCTCAAGGAGGAAGACGGCAATAGAAGACTACCAGTAGTCATCGGTGGGTTCGAAGCGCAAGCGATTGCGATTGCTATCGAAAAAATTAAGCCAAACAGGCCATTAACGCATGATCTCTTCAAAAATGTTTTGATTGAATTGAATGTCAAATTGAAAGAAGTAGTCATTTCTGATCTCAAGACGGGCGTCTTTTATGCAAAACTGGTCTGTATTAAAGAAGATGGAACCCAATTAGAAATAGATTCTCGAACTTCAGATGCCATTGCTTTGGCAGTGCGGTTTTCCTGTCCAATCTACGCATATGATTTTATCCTACAAGACGCAGGGATCTCCTTAGAGGAAGAAGAGGCTGAAATTACTGAGACGAACTTAGCTACTAAGTGGGAAGCCTATCCAACGGAGAAACTAGAGGAGATTTTGACGGAGGCGTTGGAGAATGAAGATTATGAAAAGGCAGCCCAAATCCGCGATGAATTGAATAAAAGAAAATAAAGAATATGTTTGGCCCTACCATTTACCAGGAGCGACGTATGGCATTGATGTCGCGCCTAGATAAAGGCATTGTATTACTATTGGGAAATGAAGAAAGTCCCAAGAATTATCACGACAATACCTATCGATTTCGACAAGACAGCAATTTCCTATATTTCTTAGGCCTTAACAAGCCACATCTCGCCGCTATTTTGGACGTCGAGGCTGGTACGACTACCTTGTATGGCACCGATCCAGATATCAATCATGTAATTTGGATGGGGGATTTGCCTTCATTAACTGAAATGGCAAGCTCGACTGCCGCCGAATCCACGGCTCCATTTATCGACTTACCAACAGCACTCACTCAAGCCCAAGCAGCTGGGAGGTCCATTCATTTTTTGCCACCTTATCGCGGAGATAATAAGATTCGCTTGCATCAGTGGCTGAAAATTGGCCTGGATGATTTGCAGGCTAAATCTTCGACTTCCCTGATCAAAGCTGTAGTGGATATTGCGGCTATCAAGAGTGATGCCGAGATTGCTGAAATGGTAAAAGCGGTAAATGTAACTCGCTTGATGCATCATACCGCTATGCAACGCGCACGCCCAGGAATGAAAGAAGCGGAGTTAGCTGGAATTATCGAGGGAATTGCCCTGGCTCATGAAGGGGATGTTGCATATCCCGTTATTTTATCGGTTAACGGGCAAATTTTGCACAATCATTATCATGGGAACACACTAGAAGAAGGACAGTTGGTGTTGGTTGACGCCGGAGCAGATACAGCTATGCATTATGCTGGAGACATCACAAGAACTTTTCCGGTTTCGCAAAGTTTCACCTCACAACAAAAAGAGATTTATGAACTGGTGCTGAAAGCCGAAAATGAATCCATAAGTAGGTCAACGGTTGGTACCAGAAATATGGATGTGCATTTATTCGCCAGCAAAGTCATTGCCTCCGGCTTGAAGGATTTGGGAATCATGAAGGGAGATGTAGATGAAGCCGTTGCAGCCGGTGCTCATGCACTATTTTTCCCACATGGATTGGGACATATGATTGGCCTGGATGTGCATGACATGGAGGATCTTGGGGAAAATTATGTTGGTTATGGTGATGAACTGCAGCGTAGTGAGCAATTTGGATTACGCTCCTTACGGCTTGGTCGCACCCTGCAAGCAGGGTTTGTATTGACGGTAGAGCCAGGCATTTATTTTATTCCTCAATTAATTGACCTTTGGCGAAGTGAAGGGAAATTCCTCGACTTCATCAATTATAATGCCCTTGATGCCTATCGGAATTTTGGCGGAATTCGGATCGAAGATAATGTCTGGATAACTGATGCAGGACCGATGGTATTGGGCGATCCAATTGCTAAAACTGTGGCTGATGTGGAAGCATTGCGCAGTGGGAAATAGCTGTTAGACACCGGCGGAAGGTACTTAGTCCAGTGCTTTAAGCCAATCAGTGATGATTTGCTGGAAAGGACTATTTTGACGCACCCAACTTGCAACATCCAAATGTGTAGCACTGGCTGGATGGACACGTAAAATCTTCTGCTGTTGCTGAGCCGCCAATTGTGCGAAAAATTGCCGAGCACTGTCTATGGGAACTAGTCCATCGCGTTCACCGTGGATGCATAGTACAGGGCGAAGATCACTCTCTTGCACATGTGACTCAATACGGGCTTCTTGATACAAACCACTGCCTGGTTTACCAGCAAAACTACTAAGATGAATACTATTGGGCATACCTTGCAGACTCAAGGGCGCTCCCAGTAGTAATAGCCCCCGTACTTGGGCAGCTTCTATACCAATCTTTTGCAGAGCCGAAATGTTGTAGAATAAATGTGCTGCAAGGTTTCCGCCGCTGGACATTCCTCCGACAATATATTGAACTTGCTGATCTTTGAATTGTGCCTGCACTTGACCAAGTATGGCATTGAGATCTTCTCGGACATGACTATAATTGTATATCGGGGTACGGCGACAAGACGGTAAGATGGTTGTATAGCCCAACTTAGTGAATCGTTCCGCGACCAGTTGGAATAATTCTGGCCGACCATAGCGCCATGCCCCTCCATGGAAGTAGATCAAAATTCGAGCCGTGCCTTGAGATTTGGCAGGAGCTGGGAATAGCAAATAGTATTGGTACTTATTGCTACCATATCTCTTTTTTTGTCCAACTGGTAATACTGCTTTTTCTCGCTTGACCCGCCACCAATACAAGGGGAGATGTAAGATCTCATGAACAGGATTACCTTTAGGAATCATAAAAAAAACTAATATCGGCAAGGTGCATACGCCAAGCCAAAAAAACGTTGTATATTCCAAACTGCAGTCAAATTATATTCGATTTAAGTATTCAAACCACCTATCTATAGTTAAGGTTTCCTCCAAAAACGGATTAACTTGCCAGTTTATCCTTCCCCAAAACAATTAATTTTTTATCGAAAGTAATGCTGCATGATGCTAAAAAAGCTGATTTGCTTAGTCATATTGTCGTATAGCTGTGTTTTTGCTCTCAAGGTCATGGGGCAAAATGAAGAAGAGTTGGATATTTCCATCGCGTATATTGATTCTATCTTGGACCAGGAAAAGTTTGCAGAAGCTTACCCTTTATTGCAAAAACAGCTATTGGGATTAGAAAGATCTCGGGATTGGGCTGCTTTAGCGCATGTCTACCTTTGGCTAGGAGAATCAGCTTATGCACTAGCAGACCATCGGAATGCCTTAAAATATACCCAGACTGCTGCAAAAATTGTTGAAGAAAATTCTGGAGCATCACGCTTTGAAGAATATGGGATGCTCTTGCAGAATCTAGGAGTATTCTATTCCAGAGCTGGGGATTTTGACCAGCAGATGAATTACTACAGACAGCACTTCTCCTATACGATTGAAACCAAAGGTCGAAATTCTCAAGAAGGTGCAGACGCTTACTACAACTTGGGATTGGCCAACCTTCGGCGAAACCAATGGAGTAAAACACAAGCTTTCTTAGATACCTCCTTAGAAATATCTCAGGAGTTGGCCTATCAAGAGGGAATTAGTGATGCCTTGAACATTCTTTCTATTTGCCATGCGAATAAGGGAGATTATGCGCAAGCGGCTGTAGTGCAACGACAAGCATTAAAATATGAAGGTGGTCCAAATTTCAGCGTCAAGCTGAATAATCTGGCAGAATATCAACTTAATCTGGGACAATACAATGCGGCCCGCAGGAATTTTGAAAGAGCCATACAGGAAGGGCCGAAGAATTGGGGCCCTCGACTAAACCTAATTAGGCTTTTTCGATTGCAAGAAGAATGGGCAGAAGCTGAAGAACTCACTGATCGGTGGATTGCGCAATTGGAGAGAGAGCCGGTCACCTGGGCTAGTGAATTGAAGCGCTTGTTTAACTATAAAGCTTCCTTTTTTCTCCGAGATCGGGATGAAGATTCTGCCTTGATATATTTAAGACGGGGCCTAAAATTAAAGGCTGTTGATCCTACCATTGACGCTAGTTTGTATTTACAACTAGCAACAGCTTTGTTGGCCAGAGGAGATCACTTTGACGCCTTAGGTGCCATACAAAAGTTGTATAACTTACTTTTTCCGGAGGAAGAGTTATCAGGTGTGTTAGATGATCCGGACTTGGAAAGCTTGCTTAATGCAGAGGTAGCACTTGAGGTCTTGACATTGAAAGGGCGGATATATTGCCAAATGTTCCTGGACGAAGAAAAGCCAGAGATTCAAAGGGCGGCCGTTGCACTTTATCAAAAAGCTGAGCAACTAATCCAGCGAAACCGCGAAAGGTATGCTAGTGTTGCTTCTAAGTCATTGTTAGCTCAAGCCGCCTTGAGCCTATACCAAGATGCCATTGAATTGATGTACACTTTACATCAACGCACAAACGATCCTGCCTGGATTGAACAGGCTCTCTATTTCAGTGAGCGGAGCCGAGCCACTGCCATTGCCGATCGCCTGAATACCATTCAGGCCAATCTCTTTACTCAGATTCCTAAAGGACTTATTGCAAAGGAACAGGAATTGCTTGGCGATATCACCTTCTATAATAACCAACTGGCTTGGGGGGGGAGCCAGCTTGATCCAGAACTACGAGAAAATTGGGAACAAACGCTCTTCGAAAAAAGAACAGAGCAAGAAGCGTTACTAGAGGTCTTTAAGCTAAAGTATCCACAATATTTTGACCTCAAATACCAATCTTTTGAGCTGGATCTAGAAAAGGTTCGTGCCAATGTTTTGGGCAAAGATGAAGTACTATTAGAGTATTTCATTGGTCAAAAAGCATTGTATCTCTTTTGGTTGAGCAAAGAAAAGATCGGGATGGAACGAATTGGTTCCTTTGATTTGATTGAAAATGGTATTCGTGCCTTTCGACAGGGCATTCTAAACCAGGGTCCCGCCTACCAAGAATGGGCATACCGACTATATGAACACTTATTGGAACCCATCCAAACTGAAATTGTAAATAAATCTTTGATCATAATACCAGATGGAGTATTGGGGTATGTTCCTTTTGAGACCTTACTAACTGAACCAATGGGTAGCGATCTGGCGTATACCTCTGCTGATTTTTTGCTATTTAAACACCCCTTGCGCTACTTTTTCTCCATACAAGTAGCACTACTAGGACAGCAGATCAAGCAAAGTGGTGACAAGGGAAGGATTTTGGGTATTTCGCCGGGCTTTACGGATTCTATACCTTTTTATTTAGGAGGGACAGCTAAAGAAGGTAGCACGAGGTATCTGGCTCCCTTGGAAGGAGCATTGTCCGAAATGGAAGAAATGGAGAACCGATACCCGGGAAATTATCTATACGGTGAAGAGGCCACCAAGACTGCTTTTTGGGATCAAGCAAAAGAACATGCATTATTACATATCTCCACACATACTTGGATTGATGATCAAAATCCAAACGCATCTGGCTTCCTATTTGCCTCCGAAGCGCAAGACTCAATGTATAGTTTTCTATTCGCTTACGAGTTATTTAACCAATCTCTACTGGCAGATTTAGTGACACTTAGTGCCTGTAACACAGGCTATGGACAAGTACAGGAAGGGGAAGGGATTGCCAGTTTGGCTAGAGCTTTTGCTTTTGCCGGCTGTCAAAATCTTGTGATGACTTTATGGCCCATCAGAGATAGAACAACACCTGAATTGATGCGATTTTTCTATGAGAATTTGACAGAAGGGATGGGGAAAGATGAGGCCTTGCGGCAAGCCAAGATCAACTATTTGAAATCGACCAATCCTTTGTTTCATCATCCATACTATTGGGGAGGTTTAATCTATGTTGGCGATAAACAAGCGATATCACTGAGTCAAAGTAGGATGAGCACTCCACAGCTATACATAGCCGGATTTGCTATCATGGCTTTTCTTTTAATCCTGCTAGTTCGGAAATATAACTCCTAGAATAGATTCCTTACATTGTATTAATCGCTTTTAACAGATTGGCAGCCTTATGTTGATAAAAGCGACTATTTTGCAAAGATTCCAATAGGGGTTTTGCTTCCTGGTAGCTCGTATTTTTCACATAAGCTAAAGCCAAGTACCAATTCAGGTTTTCCCTGTAAGCTGGATCTTTTAATTGGCTGGAAAGTGGTGACAGCTTTTGAATGGCTTGTTCCGTTCTACCCGAAGACAAAAGACTTAGTCCATGATAAAACTGAAGATCGGGGGTAGCGGCACCTTGCCTTTCTAGTCGATGAAATAGTTCGTTGGCTACATCGAAAGCACCTGCTTCATATTGCTGGAATGACTGATCAATTAGGTCTTGTGTTTGTTGGACAGAAAGATCCCGTTTGATGCCTTTATTGGGTATGGCAACCGCCAATGGACTGTGATAGGCGAGAAAGAGGTCTTCTGCGGTTTGCGGAGCACGATGATTCATTATGCCAATTCCGGCAAAGACCAACAAGGATACGGTAGCAGCTATACTCAACAACAAGGGGAGTTTCCTTCTGATAGCCGGTTTTTTGCCTCCGCTTTGTTCATCAATCTTTCTATCTAATTTAGAGAGTATGTCTATTGGCGATACATCCTCCGGTAAATATTGATAGCCTTCTAAAGATTGCTCTGTAATTTTGTCTAATTCTTTGCCGCTGGTTTTGTCTTTCAAGTGTTTCAGGTACTTATTTCGATCCATGGGGCATGTAAGTTTTCTTCACATTATACAATTAAAAGGTTCTTGAGATTTCTCTTGCCATTTTGAATATGGCTTTTGACTTCTTTGAGAGAATAACTAGTCTGCGTTTCTATTTCTTTGTAGGATTTTTTTTCAAAATAGAATAGGACGATGCATTTTTTTTGATCCTCTTTAAGCTGATTGATCGCATCGCTCAGAGCTTCAAGACGTTCTTCTTCTTTATTATGATCCTTTTCTTCTCCAAATTCCACAAAAATATCCTCACTAATTTCAGAAATATCCTCATTTTTTTTGCTGAGACTTTTTCGAAGTTTTTTGAGACAGAAATTTCTGCAAACAAAGAATAACCAAGGTTCGAATTTTTCTATCTGATGCTTTTTGAGTTCTTCGGTGAGATGGATGAATATTTCCATGACGGCATCTTCTGCATCCTGGAGATTTTTGAGATAGTTAAGACAGAGTCCTAATACTTTATGAGAGTATCGCTTGTACAGCATACCTACAATAGCTTTGTCTCCCGTCTTTTGATAAGCGGTGATGAGCTTTTCATTGCTGTATTTTTGATATCTTCTCCCTTGGTGAAACATACTTGGCCTTTAGTACCAACAAAAATAATTTTATATGGGAGAAATCTAAGGCGTAGCCTTACAAAAATTTAAGATGAAGTAGGCCTCGAAAATTCTACTGTGGAATCGAACTTATTTTTTTGCTCTCTTATAGAATACAAACCCGTTTTTTCGCCCAATTTCCTCAACATCTGGTAAAGCTTCCAATGCCTTAGTCTTATTGATCTTTGTAACAATGAAAACATCCTTATCAATGGGCCCGGTCAAGAACCATTCTTTTTTCTCTACTCTGGTTTCAAATACCGGATCATTATCGATGGATTTTTTAAAGTAAAAGAGATCCACATAGGACTTATACCCGTGCGTCATGACATATGCTGGCTGCCCTGAAAGTCCTTCAAAAAACTCTACCGCGGCTCGTTGAGAGTATCCTTCTATCCTTTTGATGAAAAAGATCAATGTCAGCATTACAAAAAGTGCTGTACCTCCAAACAGAACCCGATAGGCTTGTTCTGATTTCTGTTTTTGCCATCTTAAGAATAGACTCAACAGTAGAATTAGGAATAGGCCGGGGATGATTTCCGTTCCATTCCAATTGACCGCAGCTTCAAGATTAGCTTTAGCAAATGGATCTTTACTAAACAAGGGCTCGATCAATTCGATATTCATAGCCAAAAATGGGAGGGCGACTGTGGCCAAAATAAATAATCCACCGATCCCAATTAAGCCTCCTTTCATCCAGCGATTCAGCACTATTTTGCGTGCTATCAAATGATAGATGACTACACTAGCTAGAAAGCTCAAAGGGAAGTAGCACATCGAAGAATAGTGGACAATCTTGGATTTGACAATCGTAAACAAAATTAACACAACCCAGAACAGGTACTTCATCCATCGCCTGAAGTCTTTTTGATAGTCATGCTCGTCTTCAGGGAGACTGAAAAAGGACCTTATAGCAAAAATGGAGGCGGGAAAACAACCTACGAGCAGCACGACAAAATGATATCCTGGAAATCCTCTGTGTCCAGCATCTGGTGTGCTAAAGAGCCGGTATTGATATCGATTAAATTCATAGATGAACCAAGTCCCATTTTTCAGCGTCTCTATGCCGTACCAAGTCAAGGTGACGAGTGTAGCAGCGATAGTGAAAAATAGGAATTCTGGTACATTTACATAAAAGCGAAACCGTTGATATATCCAATAGATAAAGAAAGTAAGAGCAGCAATCATGTAGGCTACTTGTCCTTTGGTAAGTATTCCCATACCGATGAAAAAACCACTCCAGAATAGGTAAACCCACTTATTTCGATCTAGCTGTATTCCTTGGAGTTTATCCTTCTTCCAATAGAAAAGAATAAAGTAATAGATTCCGAGGAATATGAACAGGTTTAAGATCGGATCGATTATCCCCGATTTAAAATACAGGAAAGGCAGAACAGTCCCCATATAAACACCCGCCCAGATCACACCAAACCGGTGATCGTATAGTTTGCGCCCGAAGTTGTAAAGCAGGACGAGTGTTACCATACCACAAATGGCGTTTGGCAGACGTGCCGAAAACTCATTTACGCCAAAAATCTTCATGGCGGTAATCTGCGACCAGAAGAAAAAGGGAGGCTTTTCCCAGAAAGGGTGAAAATCCACAAAAACGCGCGTATACTCCTGCGTAAGTAGCATTTCTCTACTAATCTCAGCAAAGTTAATTTCGTCCCAATCAAACAAATGTACTCCCCCTAGAAAAGAGACAAAAAACAGCGCCCCTAGTCCAGCGAAAAGCAGTGAGTACCGCACAGCTTGCTTATCCATACTATTTCTTTCTTCGGCTGAAGAAGTTCAACACTTTACTGACAAAATCGTCATTTATACCAAGCCACCCTTTCATTGTATTATAGATGGCAATTAGTTGTTTGTCCAGATAAATAAATAGACTCTTTATCCCATCCCCAGGGCGCGCCCTATAGTTGGTGGCTCGCTTCCTTGGCACACTATCTTCCTCTGTAAAGTAGTACAAAGCGATGGATTTTCGCGTCATATCTTCTGGACATTGAATGGCCTCTGGTAAGCCATGGAAGGAATCTTCATCGGTATTAAATACCACACAACGATTGAAAACTGGGCTAATCTTTTGTTCACACTGTTTCATGTCCCTCGACCATAATTCTAGATCACCCTTATATTGCGCTAACCAGCCCTCATTCAGATACACGAGTACATTCACCCGTCGCCGCCAATTTCTTTTATGCGGATGCACGGTGAAGTCTGCATGGATATTCAGGTAACCTCCTCTTTGGCTTTGGTGTAAGCCGCCGCCTTCGAGGCTCGGATCCGCTTTCAATCCTGGGATACCAGTCAACTTGCTTAGCGAACGTACAAAGGCATCACTGTTTAATGCTTTAATGACCTCTTGTAGGAAGCCAGGGATTAGATCCATTTTATTCAATCCATGCTTCTTCTCATTAACGTGGACATAGTGAATCCATCCGGCGTCCTTCACTTTTGGAAAAGCATTCCTGGCTTTTTGGGCTGCCCATTCTTCCAGGAAGTTTTCGAATTGAGCATGTGGGTAGGGAGAAGCATTTTGATAAGCGGCTTGACTCTCTTCGAAGATTGAATCCCATTTTTGAACATCCAGGATTCCCTGTGTAGTCTGTTGTTCAATCATGTGTTAATTTCAAGTTTTTAGTAAGGAGGTTCTGACATGATCTAGATCTCTTTCAATAGGAAAATGAATCTAAACCATAAAAGCTTTGCATAACCCTCTATTAGATAGCTTCTATTTTTAGTCTGCAAATATAGGACTTATCATTGAGGCAGCGACTATTTAGGTTAGACGCTTTTGGCTTTATTCATGTGGCTGATAGGGATGTAGAATGGAGTAGGAGCGGAGTATATCTAGCTACTCCATCTGTTTAGTTGTTTTAAAACAGCTCTATAGTCTTTGTGTAAGGGGGCTTCAAAAGAAACTTCCTTATTAGTAACAGGGTGAAGGAAACTAAGTTGCCTAGCGTGCAAACTTAATCTTTGAATCAAGGGTCTTTCTTCTTGACCTTTACCGATTTGATATTTCTTACCCTTTATTTGAGAAAGAAAAATACCACGGTCGTCTCCATAAATAGGGTCAATGGCAAGAGGACAACCGATAGCCTTCATATGCACTCGAATTTGATGCGTTCGCCCAGTATGTATGGAAACTTCAAGGAGGCTGTAGCCACGAAAACGTTCGATTACTTGAAATCGACTAAGAGCTGCCTTGCCCGCTTTGCTTATAATCATTCGTCCAGGATGATGCGGGTTGGGAGCAATCGGTCGATCCACTTCTCCTCCGGATTGGCCTGGCTGCCCTTTGACCAATGCCCAGTAGTGCTTTCTGACTTGTCGGTTTTCAAATTGCAAGGATAAAGACTTATGTGCATCTTCCGTTTTGGCTAATACTAATACTCCGCTCGTATCCCGATCAAGACGGTGTACTATCCAAATGCGACCACAGTGTTGATCCCCAAAATCCTTAAGATTAGGAAGTTCTGGCTTGAATCGATCAGGAAGGCTCAGCAAGCCCGAGGCTTTATTGACGACTAGAATGGCATCGTCCTCATAGATGATTTCGAATAATCCCTTTTTCTTCATAGTAGCTAGAACAAGTCCTTGAATTTCTGGCGCCCCTGTGCATAGTATTGCCAGACAACACTGCGGTGGTAGACACCACTGAGTCGGCTAGGGCGGCTGATTCGTATCTTATCGACTAGGCTTTGATAACGCTTTCTCTTCTGCCAAGTGTACGGTAATTTTGGAAAAAAATGCCAATGTGCTTTCAGAATGGAGGCGATCAAAGCGAATTTTCCTTGCGTCAAAAACAACACACCTGCCATTCCATCTAAAACCAGACGAAGAGGAAGCAACCATAAGATCTTTGATATTGGGTCGTTCTTGACGATGTTGTAAAGCGTATTCCGAAAGTTGAGGTATACTTTTTTGGGTGTATCGTAATTCAATGTCCCGCCGCCGACGTGATAAACTACGGATTCCGGTACCGCTTTGATGCCATATCCTGCCCGCTTGATTCGCCAGCACAAGTCAATTTCTTCAGCATGGGCGAAGTAATCCGGATCAAAACCGCCGATTTGATGAAAGATAGGAGCCTTGATAAACAGGGCTGCTCCACTCGCCCAGAATATCTCCGCTTCGTCGTCGTATTGTTTTTCATCTTCCTCCATCAATCCAAAAATCCTACCTCGACAAAATGGGTAGCCCCATTTGTCAATCCAACCACCGGCCCCACCGGCATATTCAAATTGATTTCTTTGATGAAAAGACAAAATTTTAGGCTGACAAACGGCTACCTCTGGCTGCTCTGCAAAGACCTTCATAATGGGTTCAATCCAACCCGGTGTAACCTCCACATCCGAATTGAGAAGAATATAATAATCGGCTTCCACTTGTTCCAATGCCTCATTGTAACCTTGAGCAAAACCACCATTTTTGGGTAGGAATAAGGTTTTTATACCTGGGAAATCGGCCAGAACTTCTCGAGAATTATCTGTACTTGCATTATCAGCTACATAAATGCTCAAGTTTTCGTACTCGCTCTGTAATACGAAAGGTAGAAATTGCTTAAGATAGGTTTGGCCATTGTAATTGAGAATCACAACGGCGACCTCTGGTATCACTGCTTTCAATTGCTGTCGGTTCGGTCCGGCAGCTTGGTGTTTTTGCAAGGCTTGCAGACTCTGTGCTTTATCGTCAGCCAATTTTGCTTGAAGCTCCATCAGCCCCTCAAAACGCATATCATGTCGAATGAACTCAACAAACTCCACTTGGATCGTTTCCCCATAGATTTCTTCAGAAAAGTCAAAGATATTGACTTCAATTGTTCGGTTAGTATGTTGCTCCAAAGTGGGGCGATCTCCAATGTAGAGCATTCCCCCGAATATTCTCTCGCCCACTTTTACTTCAACGGCGTAGATTCCATACGGTGGAATTAACTTGTGTTTATCTGCTATCTGAAGATTGGCGGTTGGGAAGCCAATAGTATGTCCGATTTTTTGTCCATGAACTACTTTTCCTGTCAACAAAAAAGAGTGGCCCAGCAGTTCTTTCGCGGTCTTAACATTGCCTTTTTCTAGTGCCTGACGGACCTTTGTGGAGCTTACTGCAATATCCTGAATGGCTTGCTTCTCGATCTCCATAACTTGGTAACCCAAGTCCTTGCCATGCCATTTCAGATAGTCAATGTTACCCTGTCGGTTTAAGCCAAAGCGGTGATCATAGCCAATGACAATGTAACTAGGCTTAAAACGACCAACGAGGAACTGTTGAATGTATTCATCCGCCGTCTGTTGGGAAAAAGCGACAGTAAAGGGGACAACAACCAGGTTGTCGACATCATATTTTCGAAAGAGTTCGACCTTCTCCTCAATCGTTGTGATCAGTTGTAGACTATTGTCTTTTGGGTAGACAACTTGCCTGGGATGAGGATGAAAAGTAATAATCACACTCTCTCCTCCCACCTTCTTGGCGAGTTGGCGGACTTTCTGAATGATCTTCTGATGCCCACAATGTACACCATCAAAGGAGCCAATAGTTAAAACGGCTTCTTTGAATTCCGGTAGATCCTCTAAATTGTAGAATACATTCATATGGCTGCAAATGTATACTTTTCCCGATTTATTTGACTGGCTTTTTGGTAAAACTTTGCCAGGATTATTAGTCGTTATTCAAAACAGCAGAAGGGGGAAGTGGGTTATTAATAAGAGAGCTTTTTTATGTCAGGGACTTGCTGATGATGAGGATAGAATTTTCCGCTTCGACTTAGTAGGCTTCCTGCTGGCATTAATTCGTTTTTTGTTAGTAGCTTTGCGTCTAATTTTTTAACAGCATGGAAATAGATAAAAGTGTAGTTGCGGAAGCGCTTGCCAAAGTAAAAGACCCGAGTTCCGGTCAGAGTATCATCATGCGGAATATGGTGTTGGACTTGAAGGTGGAAGGCCAAAGCATAAGTTTTACCTTGGAGTTGCCGAGTCTCAATACCGAGCATAAGTCTGAGCTTAACTTTGCTTGTCAGGCAGCATTGCAGGAGGTTTATCCAGATGCCAGCGTACATGTACATATGGTGTCTAATAATCCGGCAGCACAGGCCCCAGCAAGGGTTCTACCGCAAGTAAAGAATATTATTGCAGTAGCCTCCGGTAAAGGTGGAGTGGGAAAATCCACAGTTAGTACTAATTTGGCTTTGGGACTGAAAGCCTTGGGCGCCAAGGTGGGTTTAATGGATGCTGATTTGTATGGTCCTTCAATTCCTACCATGTTTGGCCTGAGCGGACAACGCCCAAAGGTGGAAACATTGTACGGACAACCGAAAATCATTCCCTTGGATGCCTACGGGATGCCAGTGATTTCTATTGGATTTATCATAGAACCAGAACAAGCCGTAGTGCTAAGAGGACCCCGACTTTCTGGGATTATCAAGCAGTTTATCAATGATACAATCTGGCCAGAACTAGATTACTTGGTGGTAGACCTTCCTCCAGGGACCGGAGATATCCAATTGAGCTTAGTACAATCTGTACCTGTTACCGGAGCAGTGATGGTTACTACTCCACAGGAAGTAGCAGTAGTTGATGCTGTCAAGGCGATGAATATGTTTATGTTACCTTCCGTGAATGTACCGATTTTGGGTGTGGTCGAAAACATGTCATGGTTCACCCCGAAGGAGTTGCCAGATAATAAGTACTACTTGTTTGGAGAAGGAGGCGGGAAGAAACTCGCCAAAATGGCCAATACTGTGCTACTCGGGCAGCTGCCTTTGGTGCAGGCTGTCAGAGAGGCTGGGGACTCAGGAAAGCCAATTGTGCTCGAAGACCATCCTGATACACAAAATGCGATTATGCGAATTGCGGAGAATACCGCTAGACAGATTGCGCTGCGGAACGAGATGAAGGACCCAACGCAAATGGTGCAGATCAAAACCCAGTAAGGCGTTTTTTGTACCATAGTTTAGTATATTTACATTCAAGTTCAGAGTCTATTACATAAAATGAGAGTGTTTGCCCAATTGGCAATCAGATCCTCAAAATACATTTGAATAGATGTCAACTAGTGAGAAACAAAAGTTAATATCCAGGATAGATCGTGCTTTGAATGAGATTCGGCCTCACCTGGCGGTCGATGGAGGCAATGTTGAAGTTGTGGACGTAACCGAAGATCATATTGTTAAGATCAAATGGTTGGGTACTTGCGAAGGTTGTAGCATGTCAGCTATGACTATGCGAGCTGGTATTGAGCAAGCCATCAGAGGACAGCTTCCAGAGATTGTAGGAGTAGAAGCAGTGAACGGTTTATCCGTATAGTGATGTAAGCATAAGTAAAGATATTAGATGACAAGAGAGCAACTTATTGGGCAGATCCAGACCAAAAGATCTTTCCTTTGTATTGGTCTGGACACAGACATCAAAAGAATCCCAAAACATCTTCTTTCCAGCAAGGATCCCATTTTTGAATTTAATAAGCAGATCATAGATGCAACACATGACTTATGTGTTGCCTATAAACCCAATTTGGCATTTTATGAATCTTTAGGTGCTAAAGGTTGGGAATCCTTGGCTAAGACGATGGATTACATTCCCAAAGAAATCTTTACCATAGCGGATGCGAAACGAGGTGATATTGGTAATACCTCTAAGATGTATGCGCGGACTTTCTTCGAAACCTTGGACTTCGATGCAGTTACAGTAGCTCCTTATATGGGAATCGATTCGGTAACTCCATTTCTTGAATTTCCAAATAAATGGGTTATCCTGTTAGCCTTAACTTCCAATAAAGGCAGTGAAGACTTTCAAATGAGCAGCCAAGATGGCGGTATGCCTTTGTATGAAAAAGTAATGCGTACCGCGCAAACTTGGGGAAATACTAGCAACTTGATGTATGTTGTAGGTGCCACCCATCCCGAGAAGTTTGCAGAAATTCGTAGCATTGCGCCTGATCACTTCCTATTAGTGCCAGGTGTGGGCGCGCAAGGTGGGACAGTAGAAGCGGTTACTCAATACGGCCAAAACCAGGATGTGGGCTTACTCATCAATTCCTCCAGGGGAATCATTTATGCGGGTAGTGGTGAAAAGTTTGCGGCCGAAGCCCGAGCTGCAGCGGTAAAACTGCAGGAACAAATGTTACAGGAACTTAAAACCAGATCATTAATTTAATTGCGCAAGGCCAAGGTGTCGGCCCCGTAACTAGATATATTGTACCCTTGACTTTTTAACATCTCCGTAGCAGCTTGACGGTCTTCTTGACTCAAGTGGCTATGTTCGAAGATTACGATATTAGGTTGGTAGTCCTCAAAAGGAATAAGCTTCAGTATCTCGTAATCATATCCTTCTGTATCAATGTGGATGAGGTCTATTTTTTCTACCTGGTTTTCTTCAATTAATGTCTGAAAACTAGAGCATTGTATCCAATCATAGCCAATAATGTCTTCTTCCTTTTCTGGCAAAGCAATTCCATACTTTTTGCATTGCCTAGCAATGTGTCCAGAGTTAATCATGGCAACGAGCTGAGAACGATTAAAGGAGCTCAGGCCGGTCGCCCAACGGGCTTGAGAAAAGGCTATTCGATATAATTTGCGCTCTTGATCTTCCTGGTCTAGTGCCCGATTAATGGGCCGGACTAAATCACCCTGATAGATGTACTGTAAGCTTGCAAAAGCAGAAGGTTGAGGCTCAAGCAATAGCCCCTTCCACCCATCTCGCTTGATGAACTTGCATAGTGGATCATGCTGGAACCCATCATTACTCCCTATCTGAATACAAAAAACTTGCTCCTGTTGCCTTGAGAATTGATCAAGTACCGATTCTAGACTATTCGGCTTAGGTTGCCAAAGGTATTTGTAATAAGATCGAATGAGAGAAGGACACTTGGCAAGTATGAACATTCGCATACTTACTAGATTCGATTTTATATGATATCTGAAATGCATACAATGGGTTGCTATCTGTCTTGCTTTTAATCTTGAGCTGCAAAGCTAGTGGATTTGAAAAAAAAATAGAACTCTCTAGCCTTTTTTCTCTTTATGCTATTTGGAGTTGACCTCTATTCGTTTTTTGTATTTAAAAAAAAGACCTTATCAGACCTTCATTTATTTCCAGGTGTTTTTCGCAATCACAAGAACAAGTGGATTTCCGCTGGCTTCATTGTGTAATTTGTTACATCTTTGTAGTAGTGATCATTCAATGTATAACTGCTAAATGGTGGATACCGAAAAACCGAGAATAGAGTAGGTAAAACAGCTAAAACTTATTATAAATGAGCGATGGCAAATGCGGAAGACATACATATGATAGGATTTGCGAACCCAAGATGCAAACGATTCTGGAAGAACTGAAAAAAGGAGGGGCTGAAGTTACCGGCAACAACCCTTGGGATGTTAAGTTAAATCAACACGGTATTGTTTTGCAAGGAACATGGGATGCCCAGGCTTGTACGCTTTCTATTATCGTGCTAGAAAAAGACTGGTATGTGCCATGTGGTAAGATTTGGTCAGAAATTAACATGCTAATCAGCCATATACAAGGAGTTTCGGAAACAGAAATAGCTATGGCTTATCATAAATTAGCAGGGGGCAACTAATATTGTAAGAGGCTTAAATATTAGTTGAATTGCCTGAATTTATGCTTAGAATGGCAGTCATTTCAGGCTGCTAAGTAATTGGGAGAACTTTGGTACTGGGGTGCTGACTTAAAAACCTTTGGATAATCTTGGTTGTTTCGGGGTTGCCGGGAAAGGGTTTGATGACATCACGAAGTGCTGTTAAACCCTGTTGTGCATCTTCTTCAGCAGCGTAACCATAGCCAGCATAAGAGCCATTTTCAACAAGAACAATGGAAATCTCCTCTGAGGTTCGGCCACGTTCAACCAATAGAAAATCTTCTTCGAACACAGTCGAAAGTCTTTCTTTTACCTCTTCGGCTCGGGCGTTGTAACTTTCGACTTCTTCGAGTTCAATGCAGGCCCCATGGCACTTCTTAATATGGTAGTTGAAGCAGGCACTCTGACTAGGCTGGAGGTGGCAATAGCGTGCACAAAGCTCATGTTCAGTAAGCATTCGGCTGATGTGCCCTTTTGCCCGACTTAATTTGGGGTATTCGGCAATGATCTTATAGCGCTTTCGATCCTTGGAAAGAACCTTGGTTGCATCAAAACAGAGATAACCTGCCTCATTGTAATAGTAGTAGATTACAAAAGGGAAATTGCGCATCCTTTGTGCTCGGTTTATAGCTGGAGCGAGCCGCTTAATTTCGTGAGATTCTAATAAAAGAGCAACCAATTCGCTTCCGGTCAACTCATAGCTAATATCCCAAACCCGCTTTTGAAGCTTAGTTCCCTTCTCGGTCATATCAGCAAAATGTTCTGCTATTCGTTTCTTGATATTTATGCTTTTACCGACATAGACCACATTGCCATCATTATCATGAAAGTAATAGACTCCGCAAGCTTCAGGAAGCGCATGGATTTGTTCTAAGGTAATATCATTGGGAAGTTTAGAGGCTTTAATGCCTAGGTTGATAATCTTGTCGGCGGTCTCATGGTTTTCTTTCTTATCCAAAATCATCTCAAATAGCTCAGTTGTGGCTTTGGCATCAGCCATTGCTCTGTGACGAGCATCCACCTGGATCTGAAAGTGCCTGATTAGATTCTCCAGACTGTAAGACCGCAATCCCGGAAAGGCTTGACGAGTCAATCTCACCGTACATAGTTGCCTTCTACTAAAGGTGTACCCTAAACGCTGAAACTCCTCTCTGATAAAAGTATAATCAAAGCGAACATTATGAGCTACAAAAACGGCTCCTTCTGTCAATTCTACAATTTCTTTCGCCACTTCATAGAACTTTGGAGCATCGGCGACCATCTCTTGCGAAATTCCTGTGAGCTGAGTAATGCCATAGGGGATATAACATTCAGGATTAATTAAAGTCTCGAAAGTTTGAATTATCTTTTCGCCATCGTGCCGAATAATAGCAATCTCAGTTATTTTATCCCGGCTGGCTCGACCGCCAGTGGTCTCAATATCTATAATGGTATATTCTTTCTTTTTTGTCACCCGTTTAAAACAATTTGGTCGTGAAGATAAATTTTTTTGTTGTATTTCTAAGCCTGCTAAACTTGTATTGTTCTGCCAACAGATCCCAACCGGATTTAGGCAGTTTTGAGATTTCTCAAAAAAAAGAGATTAAGGTCGGAGCTGAACAACTAGAAATGTATTGGCCTTTGATTAAGAACAAGAAGGTAGCCTTCGTTGTAAATCAGACTTCACGGATGGGAGCTGCACATGTGATTGACTCCTTGCACAGTTTAGGTTTAGATATTGCTCGAATTTTTGCTCCAGAGCATGGCTTTCGAGGTACAGCCGATGCTGGCGAAAAGATCAAGGATGGCAAAGATGTTGCAACGGGGGTTCCGATTACCTCTTTGTACGGAAAAAAGAGAAAACCTGCCGCTGCTGATTTGTCAGGAGTAGACTGGGTTATTTTTGATATTCAAGATGTTGGTGCTCGATTTTATACTTACATTTCCAGTATGCATTATGTGATGCAGGCTTGTGCCGAACAAGGGATTCCCTTTATGGTACTAGACCGTCCGAATCCCAATGGACACTATGTAGATGGTCCGGTTTTGGATACAACCTTCCGATCTTTTGTAGGGATGCATGAAGTGCCGGTCATACATGGGATGACAGTGGGTGAGTATGCCACTATGGTTAACAAGGAAGGTTGGTTAGGCCAAGATTTGCAGTGCGATTTGACAGTAATTCCTTGTGGCGGTTATACCCACCAAACAGCTTATGAATTGCCCATCAAACCCTCCCCAAACTTGCCCAATAATCGAGCAATATATCTCTATCCTTCTCTTTGTTTTTTTGAAGGAACACAGGCAAGCGTAGGCCGAGGAACAGACAAGCAATTTCAATTGATTGGTTTACCGGATTACCCTGGTGGAGAATACTCCTTCACGCCTGTTCCTAAACCTGGCGCCCGCTATCCGAAACATCAAGATAAACTGTGTAAAGGGTATGATCTCTCTATTTCTAGTCCAGCAGATATCAGAAAGGAGTCTCGCCTGAATCTTTCCTACCTACTAGAAGTTTATCAGAATGCTCCAGATCAAGCCTCCTTTTTCTTGAAATCCAACTTCTTCGATAAGTTGGCGGGCGGGGGATCCTTGAGAGATCAGGTCAAAGCGGGATGGACAGAACAACAGATTCGAGAGAGTTGGGAACCTAAGCTGGGACAGTTTAAGCAAAAGCGTAAAAAGTACCTGCTTTATCCGGATCAATTTGAAATCAAAAACTGATGGCGTTATAGGGGCTTTACTGGTTTATAGGCAGTAATCCTTATTGGGAACTGGTCAGTGATTTACTGATAACACATCCAGATATCTTTTAAGATCGTCATTCACTTCAGAATCGGGTAAAGAGAGTGTGGAAAAATTATGATGAAAATCGATAATTTATTCTACCAGAAAATTACCTTTGCCACCATGATGAACCGGATTACTTTATTGCTAAAAGGAATGGCCATGGGGATCGCAGAGGTGATTCCTGGTGTGTCAGGCGGAACCATTGCCTTCATTAGTGGCATCTATGAAGAACTCATCGACACGATCAAGTCTGTGCTTGGCCCAGATCTATTCAAAGGATTTAAGGAAGACGGAATTGCTGGGGCTTGGAAGGCTGCGAATGGAGAATTTGTAGTTACGTTACTTTTGGGTATGGGGATAGGGATTGTTGGAGGCGTTTTCACGGTGGTTCACCTGTTGGAGACTCATCCTCAGTTACTTTGGTCCTTCTTTTTTGGATTGATTTTGGCTTCTGCCATTTATATGGCGCGGCAAGTGCAGGGCTGGAAGATAGGAGAGGTCATTGCCCTCATTTTTGGTACAGCCTTAGCTTATTATATTACGGTTGCTAGTCCAAGCCAAGGTTCTGAGTCATTAATCTTCGTTTTTATTTCTGGTGCTATTGCCATCTCGGCCCTGATTCTTCCTGGGATTTCTGGGAGCTTTATCTTACTGTTGTTAGGGATGTACACCTTTATTCTACCTACCGTGAAGGAGGCTTTGAAGACCTTCGACATGTCGGCCTTAGTCGTGGTAGGAACCTTTGGTATTGGATGCTTGTTTGGTTTAGCCACATTTTCCAGAGTCTTGTCTTGGACTTTCAAGCATTATCGAAACATCACGATTGCACTCCTAACCGGATTCCTGATTGGTTCCCTGAATAAATTATGGCCCTGGAGAAATGTATTGGAATATCGTACTGATAGTAAAGGAGAAACTGTTCCCTTTTTGGAGAAGAGCGTGATGCCAGGTCAGTTCGAAGGAGATCCACAAGTTTTAATCTCCATCGTTTTGATGGCAATTGGATTTGTGGTAATTCTTGGGTTGGAGAGGTTAGGCAAGCAATCAGACATAGCAAAGTAATAAGGGGTAAGCAGTATGAAAGAACTAAATCAGATACAACATTTGTATGGCTTAATTGGATACCCGCTTTCTCATTCTTTTTCAAAGGGCTATTTTGCACAAAAATTTAAAGTGGAGGGAATTGAGGGAAGGTTCTATGAGGCTTTCCCTATAGATTCTATCGAAAAACTTCCCAACTTAATACAACAATACCCTAACCTTAGAGGACTAAATGTGACCATTCCATATAAGGAACAGATTGTACCTTATATGAATGGACTTGGAAAAGGTGCTGCCGCCATTGGGGCGGTAAATACTGTGCTGATCAAAGAGGAAGGATGGTTTGGATATAATTCAGATATTTATGGCTTTAGCCAATCCTTGGCCAGCGCTATCGATCGATATGGCTTGACTTTAGAGCACGCCTTAATTCTCGGTACAGGAGGCGCAGCCAAAGCCGTGAAGTATGCATTAGAACAAAGTGGGATAACTCCAATTTATGTTTCTAGGAGAGCCGGAGAAGGGGTTATTACCTATCAAGAACTGGATAGAAAGAAAATTGATAAATATAAATTAATTGTAAATACGACACCATTAGGGATGTCGCCGAATGTTGATTCTTTCCCCAATATTCCGTATCATTACATTGGTGAAAACCACTTGTGTTTTGATTTGGTTTATAATCCCGAGGTCACTCTTTTTTTGCGGAAAGCTCAGCAGCAAGGTGCCTTCATCCTAAATGGCTTAGAAATGTTGCATTTGCAAGCGGAAAAGTCCTGGGAGATTTGGACGACAAACTAAACCTGCTGTATGGAAGATCTTGGCAAACCAGTGCCGAAAATTTCGAAGGAGCTCGAAAAGATGGCTAAATACATTGCTGGCGATCAATTGCCTATGGTTAACATTGACTTTGAAAATACCGAAATAGCTTTTGCGCATAAGTCTAATAAAGACCTTAAGAAATCCGCATGGTTATTTGGGTTGATGAATAAGCATTGGTTAGTTGGATTAGGCTCGAAGTTAGGCATTGCAGCTATCAAACTTCACTTACCTTTTGTAGAAGCTTTGGTAAAACGTACTATCTTTGATCAGTTTTGTGGAGGTACTACTTTGTTGGAAACACAAAAAACGGTAGATCACCTGGCAAAACACAAGGTATTGACAATCCTGGACTATGGAGCAGAAGGAAAGGAAAGAGAAGAGGATTTCAATATTACAATGAATGAAACGATCCGCGCTATAGAATTTGCCTCGAAGACTCCAGGCATCCCAGTCGTAAGTACTAAAATTACGGGCATGGCCAGATTTGATCTGCTGGCCGCTGTACAGAAACAGGTCCCATTTAACTCGGAAACGAGACCGGAATATCGCAACATACTTAAAAGAATGGATGCCATTTGTCATGTCGCTAGTACAAATGGTGTAAAGGTTTTCTTCGATGCCGAAGAAAGCTGGATTCAGGATACCATTGATCACTTGGTAACGGTCATGATGCGGCGGTACAATAGAGGAAAAGTTGTGGTTTACAACACTTTTCAGTTGTACCGTGCTGATCGACTACAGTTTTTAGTTCATTCCTACAATTTGGCTCAGAAGGGAGGCTACATGCTTGGAGCCAAATTGGTGCGGGGAGCGTACATGGAAAAAGAACGTGATCGGGCGAATTCCTTAGGATATCCTTCGCCCATCCATTTGAACAAGGCAGCTACGGACGACGCTTTCAATGCTGCGGTACGGTTTTGTGTGGATAATTATAAGGACATAGCTTCTTGCAATGCCTCTCATAACAGAGAAAGCGCTTTGCTACAGGCGGAATTAATCGCTCACAAGAACTTACCCTTAGATCATCCCAACCTCAATTTCTGTCAGTTGTACGGAATGAGTGATAATCTTACATTTAATCTTGCGGCAGCAGGTTACAATGTGGCTAAGTACGTGCCCTATGGACAGGTTCGAGATGTTGTTCCATACCTCATTCGAAGGGCGCAAGAAAATTCTTCCATGACAGGAGACATGAGTCGAGAATATCGACTAGTAAATCAAGAGTTGAAGAGAAGAGGTGTTTTGTAATTTAATGATAGTCAGTTGTTTAGGTAATTGAAAAAATATAATTTTATTATTTTGGGAATATAAAGAGGACTAAATTAAAAATATCTCTTATATTTGCTTTGAACCTAGGGCCTATGTAATTAGGTCCCGTATCCAAAATAAATAGTAAACATTCTTGTTGATACGTTCTAGTCATTTCTATATTTCTTTCTATTTATACTATGAGCGAAACTAGGTAAATTCAGTATTTACCACATACCTCCCCCCACTATGGACTATTGTCTTAGTGCCAGCTTACTGCCCTATGTAAGCCATTAAGATCCTGCCATGTTCACTGTTTACCCCAGCTTTCTCCCATGAACAAGCCAGAAATGTAATCCCTTAGGACATTATCTAAGGCCCTAGCGGCATTTAGATGGAGCAATCCATCACCCTTTGAACAGTATAAAACCGATTAAAATGCTGCCATTGAGAGTAATTCTGTTATTTGTCATGGCGAGTCTTGTAGGGGAAAACTTAATCGCTCAATCCAGATGGGACTGTCTAGGAGCTATTCCTATTTGTGGAAATGATACTATCGATATTATTTCCGGCGCGATGGAGCTCAACGATTTTAATAACCCAAACAATGACCGTGGATGTTTAGAGACCGGTGAGGGTCCTCATAGTACTTGGTTGTACTTTGAATTCAGGGACGACATGCCCGCGAATAGTGAGTTGGAAATGGTCATCTTTCCGCCAGATTCTACGGATACCTGGCAACAAGAAGATTTCGATTTTGCTATATATGGACCTAATCTGAATTGTGATAGTCTAGGCTCGCCTAGGCGATGCTCGTTTGCGAGAAGTTTATGCTTCTATTGCCCTTACACGGGCATGGGTAGGGGAGCACTGGAATCCCAAGAGGAAGCCTTTGTGCATCCGATTACCGGAATTGAGGTAGATGGTTTTGTCTTGCCGTTGGTTGCTCAACCAGGAGACAGATTTTACATGTTAGTTACGAAATTTACAGGTTTTTCTGAATCATTCGCTATCGAATGGGGTGGGGAGGCTTCGAATTACTTCAATTGCATTGCAGATCCGTCATGTATAAACCTTGTAAATGCTGGACCAGATTTATCATACTGTAAAGCAGATAGTTTTGAGGTGCGCCTCGATGCTTCTCTTGATACCAATAGCGATGATGTGCTTACGGTTCAATGGTCTGGCACAGCGGAAGCTATGGCACTCTTGGACAGTGCAGAAATCTTGCAACCATTGGTTACTATTCCTGCTGGTTTCGAAGGAGAATTGGAATATGAAATTACCGTGGAGCAAGGACTTTGCAACCGCAGCGATAAAGTGAAAATTACTGTGGTAGGCGGCTTAGAACCAGTGATTTCTCAGGAGGCTATCCTTTGTCCTGGTGAGTTGACAATGCTCTCGGTACAAAACGATTTCACAGATTATGAGTGGTCTGATGGAAGTACGGACACGACGATTCAAGTTGCTGCCGGCCAAACCGTTGATCTTACGGTTACACAAGCGACTGGCTGTAAAACTACTGTCTCGTTTACACCAGAAGCTTTAACTCCTCCTGCTCCCGATATTATAGACGAAGATGCGGTGATTTGTGGAGATGAAAATATAACCCTAAAGCTTGATGCTTCCTATAGTGTCTACCACTGGTCAAATGACTCTGCTGCTGATACCCTGTCTGTTGCCACTGCAGATACCTACTTTGTAACCGTAACAGATGTGAATGGGTGCCAAGGTATTGATTCAATTGTAGTTCAGGCCTTTGAGATTCCTAATATTACCACATCCTATCCTGCAGATGCTTGTGTAGGAGATACAGTTACTCTAGTGCCGAATGAGCAGTTTGTAACTTATCTATGGTCTAATGGCGTGACAGCAGAAGCCAATAGTGTAGCTACTACAGGTACCTATGGTTTGACTGTAACTGATGAAAATGGTTGCTCCAATCAGGCAGAATTCCCAATCGACTTTCATGAAATTCCAGTACCTATTATTCAGGGAGATACCTCTCTTTGTAGCGGCTTACCTAATACACTTACTGTAGTAGACGAAAATCTTTATCCCACCATCATCTGGTCAAACTCAACAGAAGGCCCTAGTATCACCGTCAATACGGCAGATAGATATGAAGTTTTGGTAGTTGATGAATTTGGTTGTAGAGGCATTAATTCTTTGACATTGACCAATCGACCCTCACCGGAAGTTGATTTCACAGCTGAAGTTGAATTTTGTCCAGGAACATCAGTGGTTTTGAGCCCTTCTAGTTCGCATGAAACTTACACCTGGCCGGATGGAAGCCAAGCTTCCTCCTTGGAAGTGGAAGACGAAGGCACTTACAATCTGACAGTTGGTAATGAGTTTGGATGTACTGATCTAGCCATTTTTGAAGTTTCAAAGTTGGAGACCCAACCCGCTGAAATCCTAGGACCGGATGGATTGTGTGAGGGGGAGCAGGCTAATTTAAGCTTATCTCATCCTTTTGCTTCCTATCAATGGTCTACTGGCGCAATAGATACAAGTAGCACCTTGGAAATTAGTGCCGAGGTGCTTGAATATGCAGTTTTTGTGGAAGATGAGAAGGGGTGTCGAGATACGGCTACTTTTGTGCTTACTGCATTTCCTACAACGGAAATACAGTTGGATGGTGATGCGGAAATTTGCCCCGAAGAAAAAACTGTCATAAAAGTGAACCCTGGCATGCAATCTTATGAGTGGTCCGATGGAAGTACGTTAGACTCGATTATTATTTCAGAGCCTGGTTCAAACTATAGTGTAACTATTACGGATCAAAATGGCTGTCAGGACGATTTTAGCTTTGCAGTGACTGGCTTAGAAAAGCCCAATATAGAGCTTCCAGCGCCCTTGCAATTTTGTATTGGTGCAAGTCTTACTATCGATCTTGGAACTGATTTTGATAGTGTATTTTGGGATAATGGAGAGACTGGTCCTTCCATTGTGATTAACGAGGCGGGCCCTTACGGGGTTAGAGTTGTCGGACAAAATGGTTGTGAAGCTGATGTAAATTTTAATGTAGGAGAATATGCGGAGCCTGAGCCTATATTCATCGGAGTAGATAAGATTTGCCCAGACGGTAATACTACGATCCAGGTTGAAGGTATATGGGATTCTATTGGTTGGTCTACCGGAGTAGTTGGGTCTTCGATTGACATTACCGAGCCTGGCCAATATACTGCTACAGTTCGAGATGCTTCCGGCTGCACTGGCACGGGAATGATCGACATTGGAGAGTTTCAGGTAGTAGACCCGGTCATCGAGGGGCCTAGTGAGATATGCCCTGACACAGAGTATACGCTTAGCTTGCCAGCAGTATATAGAGAGTATGCTTGGAATGACCCTAACCTAAATGGACCTGTTATCGATTTATCAGCAGCAGGGACTTTTCAGGTAACTGTTACGGATTTCAATGGATGTCGCTTACAAGCTAATAAAGAAGTAACGCCTTTAGAAGAAGCTACCTTAAGCATCACTGGACCAGATGCTATTTGTCCAAATGAGGTTATTACCTTAAGAGCTACAGGTAATTTTAGTACGGTGGAATGGGATAGAGACCTGAATGGGCCTTCCATCGAGGTTCAAGGCGGAGGTGTGTTTTTGGCAACGGCCACGAATGCTGCTGGCTGTCAGACTAGTGCTTCTATCGAAGTTGAAGAACTTAGCCTTCCTGAAGTACTTCCAATGGAACAATTAGCACTGGATTGTAATACGGCAAATGTAACTTTGAGTAATCCAGACTTGGATCCCTCGGATTATAATTTTCTGTGGATCGGTAACGGCATTGTTGGACCAAATGCGACACAAGCAGAAGTGGTTGTATCAGATTCGGGCTGGTACAGTTTAATTATTGAGGATGTGCATACAGGTTGTGTGTCTTTGGCAGATTCGGTTCAAGTAGTCGATCGATCCTTCAGACCATCGATTGGATTAAGTGGTGATGTGGAGTTGGATTGTGATACGCCGACTGTGACAGTTCGAGATACCAATAGTTTTAATGCAAACTTCAATTATCAATGGTACAATGCAGCTAGAGAGCCTATAGGTAACAGTAATCGCCCAGAGTTAATAGTAGATAGTCCAGGTACTTTCTTCCTCCGAGTATTGGACCCGGATACGGGCTGTGATGCGATGGACAGTGTATCTATATCGAGAGATGGAAATCTACCTGACATTCAAGCGGCAGCGGCTGGAGTGATTACTTGTGCAGATCCAATCTCAAGCCTTACTGCTACAGTGACGGATTGGGATCCGGATAAATACGAAGTAGCTTGGCAAATCTTATCCGGTTCCTTGGAAACTACCACCGAAGCCTTATCCGCTTTGGCAAGCAGTGCTGGTACTTATGTGCTCATCGTGGAGAATGTCAACAACGGTTGTACTGCTACTGATACGGTGAGAGTGGAAGCCAATACAGAACCACCTACGGCTATAGCAGGCGCAGACCAGGTTCTAGATTGCTATACAGGCGAAGCTTCTTTGGCAGCTCAACCGACGGAGGCACGACAACTTGATTTCCTTTGGACTCGTCCGGATGGTAGTTCACAGGCAGGCGAAAATCTGGCAGCGAATCAGGTGGGAACTTATTTTCTGCTAGTAACAGATAGAGAGAATGGTTGTACCGCTACAGATGAGGTAGAAGTTTTGCCAGATGAGAACCAGCCTACGGGCATGGAAATAGAGGTGGACCATCCTAAATGTTTAGGAGATACAAATGGGAAGATTGATATTAGCAAAGTAGAAGGTGGAGAGGGACCTTACCTCTTCCGATTCAATGAAGAAGATTATAGTGATGAGCGAATCTTTGAAGACCTTAGTCCTGGCAGCTATGGGCTAACGGTGCAAGATGCTTCAGGATGTACCTTCAGTACCGAGGTTAAAATAAACGAAGGTCGTAAACTCGAGATCAATTTAGGTCCGGATATCAAGATTGAAAAAGGAGAGAGTATTACGATTAAACCAGAAATTTCCATTCGGCAAGATGAGATCCAGAGCCTAAAGCTAACCAATAATGAGGGCCTGCGCTGTGATACTTGTTGGATTTTTTGGGATGTCCAACCCGACTTTTCTTCTGTATTTGTTGGAACTTTGATCGATGAAAATGGATGCGTCGCAGAGGATAAGGTCAGAGTAGTAGTGGAAGAACCAAGACGAATCTTTATCCCGAATGCCTTCTCCCCGAATGGCGATGGGAATAATGATATTTTTATGATCTTTTCGCAGGGAGATGTAGAAGAAGTCGAGGTAATGAAGGTGTTTGATCGCTGGGGAGATCAGGTTTTTGAAAACAAAGATTTCCCTCCGAATGTGCATTCGGAAGGTTGGGACGGTATATTGCGCAATCGACCTGCCATCAATCAAAAGCAACCGACGCACAATGCAAATGTGTTTGTTTATTTCATCAAGGTCCGCTTTAAAGATGGAGAAAAGGGCATTTTTGAAGGAGACATACACCTAATAAGGTAAGTAAGAACTCAACCTATAGATATTGGCCAAGGACAAGTACCCTTAACTTATCCTTGGCCTTTTCTTTGGGTAATTATCTAGAGGATAAACTTCCTGAACCAGAAATTTTACTACTTACTTTTGGTCTTCCACTGTAAATGACGTCCCCCGAACCGGAAATCCTAACCTCCAGGTTTTCCTGAACGCCGACCCGAGCATCTCCTGATCCACTAATCCGTACTTTGCAATTTTCCGCGGTCAATCCGGTAGCTCGGACGTTTCCACTACCAGAGATTTGGATATAATATTCCTTTGAGCTGCCGCCTAGGTTTATATTCCCGGAACCACTCACCTTTGAGGTCAGATCTTCGGCCTGTACAGTAAGCTGAAGGTTTCCTGAGCCGCTAATCCCTGAATAGAAGCTTGTAGCTTGCCAGGTATCCTCACTTTCAATGCTCCCGGAGCCACTCACCCGCGCCCCTGATAGATGCGGAAGTGTAATGAAAATTTTTAAGCCTTGACTTCTACGAATAGGCCGATCAAATCGAATTCGCCAGGTCTTGTCCTCAATCTCTGTTAGTAAGTTATCAATGATATTTTGTTGTCCACGAACACTAATTGATTGACTACTGCCACGCTTGACAATGACATCAGCTGATATCCCTAGGCTTATTCTTTCGAAACTAGCGAGATCTAGTTCCTGTTCTACCACTGGACCTTTGCCACTGAGCGATCCTGCCCACCATCTTTTCTGTGCTTCTAGAGCGCCTGAGTTAAAGAGGACCAGAAGTACCAGTACTGAAAAGCTTTTTAGGAATTGCATGGCGATTGGTTTATTAGTTAACATAAAGGTGATTTGTGAAGGTTTATGGAAGCAGAGGGATTTAGGTAATCCATATGCTCCCTAGAATTTTATGCTTTGACGAGCCATTAATTGATCTAGTTACAAATCTAGACCGGAACTAGCTCATTTTTTAGACTAGAAGCCGTCTTCAGAAGACTTTTGATGGTGAGAAAAAGAGAATTTAAAGTCAGCTGAAGTGCGGAAATGGAGCATAACCCCTAGCTAGGCGACGCTTTTTGCAACTAAACCTGGCTTCAAAGGGGCCTTTTGTAATCAGTGAGATGTTTTTGAGGTGGCTTCTAGATAAAGTGCAGCCGCGATGAGTGTCTAGATCGAGAAGAAATGCTAAGATGATCAGCAGTTATTTCAGTTAGAACTACTTACATTTGACCAAACATATCTGCAAGACTCAAATAGATCATATTATGCTACACAAATGGACCACTATATCTGCCCTGTTTCTATTTTTCCTTTCTTCCTGCCAAAACCAAGAAAATAGACAGAACTACCAATTACCCGCTATAGAAGATGATGCCGTAAACGTTATAGTAGAAATCCCCGCAGGGACTAACACTAAGATCGAATATGATGTGGCATCTGGTACTTTCGAACCAGATCAGCTGGATGGGAAAGATCGAGTCGTTGCTTTTTTACCATACCCTGGCAACTACGGTTTTATTCCGTCTACCTTGATGGATGAGGAGCAAGGCGGAGATGGTGACGCACTCGATATATTGGTCATTGGAACTAGCCAGCCAACTGGTAGTGTAATCAAAGCTAAACCTGTGGGGACTTTGCTGCTGAAAGATAATGGGGAACTAGACACCAAGATTATTGCAGTGCCTGCAAAACAAGAAGAACGTACGCTTTTAGCTGATAATTTTCTTGACCTTATGTTAGAGCATGATCCCGCTAAACGAATCATAGAAGAGTGGTTTCTCAATTATAAAGGGGCTGGACAAATGGAATTGATTCGTTGGGAGGATGAAAATTATGCATGGCAGGAAATTGAGAAATGGGCAGTTAAATAGGAGCGTCAGTTAGATTCTGATGGTGTTAATCAATTTACTAAAGTTGGTCGCATCCATCCGTAAATAGGAGGCCAAATCCTTTTGTGAAATCGTTCCCAATAGATGCGGACTGCGTTTTACAAAAGACTTGAATCTGGTTTCAATATCATAAGCCATCAATTCATGATATCGTTCTAGTAAACCAATCAGTAATGATTCAGTAGCTATCCTGAAAAGGGTTTCAATAGGACGATATTCCCGCATCAGTTCTTGGTGCTTGTCAAAGGAAATACGAACGAATTCACTATCAGTGATGGTCTCAAGGAAGTAATTAGCAGGTTTTTGTACAAAAAAGGACTCAGGTATGCCAGTAAATGAAGGAGCATAAGTAAACGCCATAACATGTTCCTTGCTGTCGTGAAGATGGTAAGCCTTTTGAATCCCATTTACCACAAAATACCAATACCGTTCCGTTTCGCCAGGTGCTGTCATGATTGTCTTTTTGGATAGGGTATAAGGAGTCCAGTGTGATATGTAAGTATCTATAATTGTATCTTCCACTGGATGGATGGCCTTGAAAAAGGCTTTCATAGAAGTTTCTACCATATTTTCGTTTTATGCAAATGGAGCCAAGTATTCCTGGAATGTTTCAGTCCGGTTTCTAGGGGAATGCAAGATTCTAGTACTAAATAGGAATATACTAGTAGCGGAATTGACAAGAGTTGCCAGTGACCTTTGTATCTTTGCCAAAACAATAAATAGTAAACAAATTGGACCGCAAACTGGTTTACTGATAGACAAAGCCCTGACACCAATGCCACCTAAGCTAGAAACCAAGCGCCTACGCCTCAGGTCTCCTTCCTGGGATGATTTTCCCCATATTTTGAAGTTGGGCAGCAATCCCAATGTTATGCGTTTTATTAACAACAGTCAAACCCAAACCCCGGCAGAGGCACGAAAAGATCTGGAACGACGCATCCGCCAAACGAATCGTCATACTGGCTATTGGGTTACTGAGCATAAAGATCAAGATGCATTTGTGGGGTGGATGGCCTTGAAGCGGTTGAATCGAACAAGAGATTATGAAATAGGTTATCGATTTATGGAGGAATTCTGGGGTCAAGGACTGGCTACAGAGGCTGGTGAGGCGGTCTTGGACTATGCTTTTCAATCTCTAAAACTCTCGTATGTAGTAGCTGTAGCCCAAGAACATAACTTTGCTTCTACGCGAGTGCTGGAAAAGCTTGGACTAGATAAGGAGGGGGAAGGCATCTTTTATAACACGGAATGTGTTTACTATAAAATCACTCAAGATAAATACTGGGCGACAAAGAAATAGAATCAATACCTGGATCAAAGGACCTTTAATTATTTGGAACTATTTTTGCTGTAAGACTCAAACAACGGTGAATATACATGAACTTTTTCTCTGACAAGGTTTGCCAACCTCGGCATACCGCGCAATACCTTTTCTCTATGATCTGGTCGAGCTCGGAAGAACAGCCCGAGCACTCGACTAAAGCCATACCTATTTCCGGCCACTACTCATTCGAAATTTATCAGCAAGTGGAGGATCTGCCGCATACCTGGGCGGAGTTGGTACACGATAGAAATGTCTTCCTTGGTTCGCCTTTTCTGTCGGCCCTTCAGTCCAGCCCTCCAACGGGAATGCAAAATAGATATTTGTTGCTGCGAGAAGCTGGCCAAACTGTTGGTGTCATCCTACTACAGCTAATTGAATATAGGTTGAAAGAGACCTTGAAAGGCCTGGATGGAAGTGGTATTAAAAGCTGGCGTCAAAAATTGAGCTATCGCTTTGCCGACATCCTTAATTTCAATCTTTTGGTGATTGGAAACTTGTTGCTGAGTGGTGAACATGCCTTTCTATTTCGGGAAGGAGTATTAATTAGAGAGAAAGGAGTGAGTTTGATATTGGAGGCTTTGCCTAAAATCAAGAGGGAATTGCAGCAGTCGGAGGGGCAGAAACTTAGTGGAGTTTTGATCAAAGACTTGGAAACACCATTGTCTCCTGCGGAAAGACCAGGATTACTGCACCAAGTTACTTTCCAGCCAAGTATGGAATTGAACCTACAGCCTGGCTGGTCAAGCAGGGAGGATTACTTAATTGATCTACAATCTAAGTATCGCGTCAGGGCAAGACGTGCTTTTAAGAAAGCTAAAGGAGTTCAGATACAAGAATGGGGGTTGATGGAGATAGCAGAACATCAAGCGCAACTTCACGACTTATACCAAGCCGTGGCTGATAAAGCAACCTTTAATATGTTGCATCTGCAGCCCAGTTACTTTACTTCCTTAAAAGAGGAGTTGAGAGAAGATTTTCGACTTTTTGCTTATAGAAACCCAATGGGAGAATTAATTGGTTTTTGCACCTTGATTCGAAATGGGAAGGCTTATGATGCTCATTTTTTAGGGATTGGGGAGCAGGCAAATAGAGAAAACCAGTTATATCTCAATATGTTGTTTAACATGTTGGGGGAGGCGATTGAACAGCCAGAGATTGCTTCCATTGTTTTTGGTAGAACCGCCTTGGAAATCAAGAGCTCAATCGGTGCGAAACCGCACGAAGTGTATTGCTACATCAAGCACTTCAATCCTATATTCAATTTGATTATTGGTTGGTTGATCCGGAAATATGATCCGGTAGAGGAGTGGAAACCAAGACATCCTTTTAAAACGCCTCAATCTATCGAGGCGTGATGCACTCGTTCATCTAGCTAGTCCAGCGTCAAGATTAGAATCGCAAAACTAGTAATTCCCGTTTTCAATCAATGCAGTACGTATAAGATTATTAGCGTTCCAAAAGAATTACTTTAGTAGATTGGGCAGGAAGAATGATCTTCTTTTCATCGCTTTCTTCTACAGGGTTTGAAAGTCTAGATTCGTGTCGTCGGGTGAATTCCACTACTTTGAGCAGTTGTTCATCTGCTTCTGATGCGATCAATTCCTCGAAAATCATATCTTCTTGCTGCGCCAATGCCTTGGTACTTCTATTAGGTAGAGCGAGGGTCATGATCGTGATTACCGTGAAGAGTAGTAGAATACCAGCGGCGATCCCAAACTGTCCCATTGAGGGTCGGATACGAACCGTCCTATTTCTTTTCCGGTTGTTATCCAGTTTGCGTTCCAATCTTCTCCAAACGTGAGGGGCTGGCTTCTCAGCCAGTTTATGCTCGTTGTCTTTGAAAAGATCAAATATATCTTTCTTTGGTTCCATTTTAATAATGTTCAGCTTTTTGAGCCAATGAGGTCCTTTGAGTTTCATACGCATCTTAAAATTATCCGGCTCCTTCTTGATTTACACCTGGGTAATTTATCTGCATCAGAAGTTGCTGTAGTTTCTTTTTGGCCAGGATTAACTGAGATTTTGAGGTATTAATACTGATACCTAATATCTCACCAATTTCTCGATGTTTGTATCCTTCCAACACGTACAGGTTAAAAACCGTTCGATATCCGGTCGGCAGGCGTTCCAGCAATGCCAGGATGTCATCGGCTTCCAATTGGTCTTGGGTAGTAATGGTAGTTTTTACGTCAAGATTTTGATCAATTTCAACGGTGAGGTTGAAATTATGTCGACGACGCAGAAACATTAAGCACTCGTTTACGACAATTCGCCTGATCCATCCTTCAAAACTTCCTTGTGCTTTGAATTGAGGGAGGTTGTTAAATACCTTATAAAAGGCCTCAATCAGAACATCTTCGGCGTCCTCTTGGGTCTTTAGATATCTTCTGCAAACGCCCATCATCTTGGGAGAAAAGCGATCAAATAGCATTTGTTGTGCTTTCCGATCCTGGGTACGGCAGGCTACTATGAGTTCGGAGTTTGTCACTGTTCGCTAGTTCATTTTTTCATTAAGATGCAACTGATGTGAAGTTTGGTGGTTGATGTCTCGAATTTAGGTCTTTTTTCTTTGTGAACAAAAGGGAACTCTAGGGGCTGTTCTTTTGTAATGGCTTGAAAACCAATTTTGAAAACACCCGTAGCTTATGATTACCATAAAAAATACACTTTTGTGCGTCGATTGTTTCTTTCGTAACAAAGAGGAGATTTCCTCGAAAAAAGCACGATGTATCCCAGCAACCTGTGGAGAATTGACTTTTACCAAAGGAGGATTCCCGTTCACTAGATACAATGCTAGCGTTCGTCCCTTCTTAGCTTATTTGAGGGATAGGTACGCTTGAAATAAGAAAACAAGACGGCGATTCAAGCCGGTGAAGGATTGAATTTCATTTTTGAATGTCTTCAGACATGGGATTTGTCAAAGAACCAACTTATCTTTGCGCCTTATATAGAAAATTCCCTGTTTTGAGGCGGAAATAATTTCTGTAAAGTATAAATTGAAGTAAGATGAATCTTGAAAATGATCGTTATCAGCTAAGCGGCGGTGTTGATCCACTCCAGTTAGTGGAACAATTCGGCTGCCCGTTGTATGTATATGACACTGCCATCATGGAGCGTCAATATAAACGTATTCGGGATGCATTCAAGGTTAAACGTCTCAAGATCAATTATGCCTGTAAAGCACTCACCAACATCAATGTGCTGAAGTTTTTCAATCAGCAAGGAGCAGGCCTAGATACGGTTTCTGTTCAGGAGGTGGAAATGGGACTGCGAGCTGGATTTCGCCCAGAAGATGTTATATACACTCCTAACTGTGTAAGTATAGAAGAAATAGAAGAGGCCACGGCTTTAGGCGTTCGTATCAATATCGACAACCTTTCCATTTTGGAGCAGTTTGGTCAGGTTCATCCGGAAATTCCGGTCTGTATTCGGATTAATCCCCATATCATGGCCGGCGGCAATAGCAAGATTTCGGTCGGACATATCGATTCTAAGTTTGGTATCTCTTTTCACCAAATGCCACTTGTGCAGCGAATCGTAGAATCTACGGGTTTGAAAGTAGAGGGACTACATATGCATACGGGATCAGGGATTTTGGATGCGGATGTCTTTTTGAGAGGGGCAGAAATCCTACTTAATGTTGCAAGGGATTTTGATGACCTGGACTATATTGATTTTGGTAGCGGGTTCAAGGTACCCTTCAAGGAGGGAGACATTGAGACAGATATCGAAGAGCTTGGGGCCAAAATTTCTGTGCGGTTCAACGAATTTTGTAAAGATTATGGTAAAGATCTTTGTTTGATGTTTGAGCCAGGGAAATTTCTGGTCAGTGAGGCAGGTTATTTTCTGGCAAAGGTAAATGTGATCAAGCAAACCACTTCCACTGTATTTGCCGGAATTGATTCTGGTTTGAATCACCTGATTCGCCCTATGTTCTACGATGCCTATCATGAAATTACCAATATATCAAAACCTACTGCTAAGAAGCGCTTTTACACCGTAGTCGGCTATATTTGTGAGACCGATACTTTCGGCATAAATCGAAGAATTTCTGAGATTAATGAAGGGGATGTGCTTTGCTTGCATAATGCAGGAGCCTACTGCTTCTCGATGGCCTCCAATTATAACTCTCGCTTTCGTCCAGCTGAGGTCATGGTACACAATGGGAAGGCCTTTTTAGTTCGAGAACGGGAGACAATGGATGACCTCATGCGAAATCAAGTTGAAGTCAACTTCGAGAGTGCCGAGTTACCGGCCTCGAAAGATCCAGCAGACAAGCAAGTTCTAATCGACCAATTATTAAAGGGAACCTCCTAAGGGAAGGATTCGTTGAAACAATAACATAATCTTCTTTGAAGGTCTCTGTTTGCATCTGAGGGCGATGGCTAATGATCAGCGTGGATTCCGAAGATAAAAGAGTTTAGACCTGAGCTATAAAACCATAAAGTAAAGATGACACTTTCCACACGCTACAATCCTAAGGAAACGGAAGAAAAATGGTATGCGCATTGGATGGAGAAAAACTATTTCCATTCAGAGCCAGATGAGAGAGAACCCTATAGCATCGTGATTCCCCCGCCAAACGTTACAGGGGTATTGCACATGGGACATATGCTCAATAATACCATTCAGGACATCTTGATTAGAAAGGCGAGATTGGAGGGAAAAAATGCTTGCTGGGTTCCTGGTACAGATCACGCTTCGATTGCTACCGAGGCGAAGGTTGTGAAAATGTTGGCCGAGCGTGGAATTAAGAAGTCAGAGATTAGCCGAGAAGAATTCTTGGAATATGCCTTTGAGTGGAAGGATAAATATGGCGGGATTATTTTAGATCAGCTCCAGAAGCTTGGTGCTTCTTGTGACTGGGAAAGAACGCGTTTTACCATGGAACCTAAGTTATCTGCTGCGGTAATCAAGGTATTCGTCGATCTTTACCGCAAAGGAAAACTTTATCAAGGACTTCGGATGACCAATTGGGATCCCGAAGCACAAACGGTATTATCCAATGAGGAAGTGATTCACGGGGAAGAAAATGCCCAGCTTTTTCATATTCGATATGATATCGAAGGAGAAGCGGAGAACGGGATTGTGATTGCCACGCAGCGTCCCGAGACCATTATGGCCGATGCGGCAATTGCTGTGAACCCAAAAGATGATCGCTTTAAAGACTTTATCGGGAAAAAGGCGATCATCCCATTAATTAATAGAGCAATCCCAATTATCGCTGACTCCTACGTAGATATCGAATTTGGTACCGGAGCCTTGAAGATCACTCCAGCCCATGACCAAAATGATAATCTGATCGGCGATAAGCATAAATTAGAGGTAATTGATATCCTGAACCCAAATGGGACACTCAATGAAAAGGCACAAATCTTGGTCGGCGAAGATCGATTTGTAGCGCGTAAAAAAATCAAGAAACTGCTAGAGGAGTCTGGGAATTTGGTTCAACTACAAGATTATGTTACCAGTATTGGTCGGTCCGAAAGAACGAATGCCGTTGTAGAACCGCGCTTGACGCTACAGTGGTTCTTGGATATGAAGGAGATGGCACGTGTGGCCAGGCATTCAGTGGAAGGAGGAGATATTAAATTCAATCCGCCGCATTTTTGGAATATGTTCAATAGCTGGTTGCGGGAGGAGAATATCCGGGACTGGTGCATTTCTCGTCAATTGCTATGGGGGCAGCGTATTCCAGCCTGGTACCTCGGTGATGATATTTATGTGGCAGAAACAGCCGAAGAAGCATTGGAACAAGCACGAGCTAAGACTGGTAATGCCGAGCTGCAGTTGAGTGACTTGAAGCAAGATGATGATGTAGTAGATACTTGGTTTTCCTCTTGGTTGTGGCCAATATCGGTATTTGATGGATTCGAAAACCAGGATGAATTACGCTACTATTATCCGACCAATGTATTGGTGACAGCCTGGGATATTATCTTTTTCTGGGTAGCTAGAATGATTATGTCAGGTTATGAATGGTCAGGTGATCTACTGGGAATGGATACTGTGATGGAGAAAGGGCGTATGCCTTTCAAAGATGTCTATTTCACAGGAATGGTTCGCGACAATAAGCGTCGCAAAATGAGTAAATCCCTGGGGAATAGCCCAGATGCATTGACTCTTATAGATACCTACGGGGCTGATGGAATACGATTCGGCGTTTTGTCTAGCTCAGCGGCTGGCAACGATATCATCTTCGATGCACCTTTGGATCCGAAGACCAAGCAAGTGTTGAATGAAAGTAAGTTATGTGAGCAAGGGCGAAACTTCTGCAATAAGATGTGGAATGCGCTGCGATTGATTAGAGGATGGGAAAGAGCCGATGAGGTAAGTGCAGAAAGAAAGGCGATTAATGATTTAGCCTATAGATGGTTAAACAACCGCTTCGATCAAACCTTGAGTAAAGTTGACCGCTTGTTCAGCGAATATCGATTATCTGAAGCGGTAATGGACTTGTATAAATTCATCTGGGGCGATTTTTGTTCTTGGTATTTGGAGATGATTAAGCCTCCTTATGGCGAGCCTATTGATCAATCTACCTATGAAAGCACCCTGGATATCTTCGGTCGAATGATGACAATACTGCACCCATTTATGCCATTTATAACGGAAGAAATTTGGCACAACCTGAAAGAAAGAACAGATGGAGAAGATTGTGTGATCAGTGCATGGCCGCAAACTGGTTCTTTTGATGAGAATTTGCTGGATCAGATTGAGAAGGCAAAACAGGTGGTGAGTAGTATTAGAGAAATCCGTAACTCTAAGGGCTTAAAACAGAAGGAACTATTGAAAGTATATCGACAGAGTACCGCAGATGAGCAAGCTTGGCAGGAAACCGGGTTGAAGGCCATGATCATTAAGATGGCCAATCTTGAAAGCTTAAGTGACACTGCTGAAGATATTGAAAACAGTGTTTCCTTCCTCGTAGGAAGGGATAAGTTCTTTGTTGAGTTGAGTCAAGAAATAGATACAGAGGCGGAATATGAAAGACTCAAAAAGGATCTGGAATACTATCAGGGTTTCGTAAAAAAGGTACAGCAGAAGCTAGCCAATGAACGCTTTGTAAACAACGCACCAGCGAAAGTAGTTGATATGGAGCGCAAGAAGTTGGCAGATGGCCAAGCCAAATTAGAAAACCTGGAGGAAGCCTTAAGTAAACTAAGTTAGAATAGGCATATACCTCTCTGAGAGGAATACTAAAGGTCATATAAGCCGTTGTTTAATCAGGTAGATTGGACAGCGGCTTTCTATTACAAGCAGATAGGTAAGGTTCATGCGGATAGCTGAAGGGGTAAATAGGAAGTATTTTATTTGTTCACTGTTTGTGCAGAAATGGCCTAAGAAGAAGCCACGCTTTGCTCCATAAGATCTTCGTATTCTTTGCGAAGTTGGACTTTATCTACAGGAACCACGCCTACCTTTTCGCAAACCTGTCCACCAGCAAGATTAGATAGATTTGCTATCAAAGACATGTCCAAGGAAGCGGCCAATCCTAGAGCCACAATGCTAATTACGGTATCTCCAGCTCCGCAAACATCTGCAATTTGCCGAGCTTGGGTGGGAATGATCGCTGTTTTACTACCGCTATCGAAGAATAAGCCTTGTTCTGATAAAGTGATGAACGTATGCTGGTTTCCTAGTTGCGTTTTGATATAGTCTGAGGCTTTTTGGAGATCTTCCATGTCAGGGTTAATCTCAAAAGGCAGTTGTTGCTGGATCTCTCTGAGGTTGGGTTTAAAGAGACTCACATGTTTATAGGCCCAAAAATTTTTGAATTTGGGATCAACAACCGTCGGAATATCTCGCTTGATGGATTCCAGGATAATTTCTCGGATGATCCGATAAGTCAGCACCCCTTTATTGTAATCTTGAAATAAGATTAGATGGATTTCCTTGGCATCGAGAATTTCCCGGATTCTCTCCAAGTAGGCTTGTTCATCCTCCGAACTAAGATCGTGTGTGTCTTCTCGATCTACCCGTAGCAAATGCTGGTGGCTGGAAATGACTCGGGTTTTGACGGTAGTTTGACGCGTTTGGCTTCGCAAGATGCCGCGGTCTGTTAATTGATGTTCAGGAAGAATTCGATTAAGAATCTGTCCATTCTCATCCGCACCAATTACACTACATAGGTAAGGCGTGGCACCGAGGGCCTTGATATTCAGGGCTACATTGGCCGCACCACCAAGGCGATCTTGAGATGCTGTGAGATGTACAACCGGTACGGGTGCTTCGGGAGAGATTCGCGTTACAGCGCCGGTGAGGTATCGATCGATCATCACGTCCCCAACAATCATAATATTGAGGTCATTAAAGTCGGCAAAAAAGTCAGTCGTAAACGTCATCGAGATGTTTTGATTCGGGTGCCAACAAATTTATTAAAAGTGGATAAATAAAGAACGGCTGACCGGAGAAAAGAACTTTTTTTGCGGTTTGAAAACAGGAATTGTACCGTAAAGAGGCCGGCTGTATTCAATTCGCGAGCCAGTAGGATTTGTCAAATGAAAGTTTCCTGATCTTGCTGAGCTAGCTATCGGCCAGATATCTTCTTACTTCCTTTAGTACGGAAAAAATTGTGCTAGTTAAGTCGATTAATTATATTGAGCGACTTCTACAACAAAATTAACGGAGAATCACAACTTCCAGAAACACTCATTATGGAGACAGGAATTTCGAGTATTGACGTATCGATTATTATTGGCTACTTTGTACTGGTACTGACGATAGGTTTTTTGATTGCAAGGAATACTAAAACAGGAGAAGACCTTTTTCTTGGAGGTCGGAGTTTTGGATGGGGTTTGATCGGCTTATCTTTATTTGCTTCTAACATTTCCAGTTCAACAATTATTGGCTTATCAGGGGCTGCATACACCACTGGGATCGTAAATTCGGTTTACGAATGGATGTCCGGGATCCCCTTGATATTGGCAGCCATGATTTTTATCCCCTTATATCTAAGGTCGCGAATTACGACTATCCCAGAGTATTTGGAGCGTCGCTTTGATCGACGATCGCAATTGTTCTTTTCTGGGGTTTCGATCTTTTCTACCATTATGATTGAGACAGCAGGGGCATTATATGCTGGAACATTGGTATTGCAAGCCTTTTTTCCCGGCTTGGGGATGTGGCAGACTGCCTTGGGACTAGCCCTCATCGCCGGAGTTTATACGGCTTCAGGAGGGTTAAAGGCGGTGGTATATACCGATGCCATTCAGGCCGTAATTCTAATTGTCGGATGTGGAATCCTGACTTGGATATTATTTGATAAAGTAGATTTCGATTGGGCTAGCGTAGTGGCGAGCACACCAGAAGGCCATTTTTCAGTAGTTCGTCCCATCGATGATGAAGGCCTGCCATGGCCTGGCCTGCTGCTGGGAGTTCCTTTCTTGGGTTTCTGGTATTGGAGTACGAATCAATACATTATCCAGCGAGCACTAGGCGCTAGAGATATTAGGCAAGCCCGCTGGGGTATTGTCCTTGCAGGGTTTTTGAAGATTATCCCATTGTTTATAATGGTAATTCCTGGAGCACTTGCACTAATTCTATATCCGGATATCCCCAACGGTGATGCTGTATTCCCTTTTCTGGTAACCAATGTATTGCCAGTAGGTTTGGTTGGCTTGGTGTTGGCTGGTTTGATCTCGGCAATTCTATCTAGTGTAGATTCAGCATTAAACTCTTCTTCTACCCTGGTAGTGATTGACTTTATAAAACCCAATCGTCCCAACCTGACTGATAAGGACATAGCTAGATATGGGCGTATTACGACAGTAATTCTGATGGTAGTGGCAGCTTTGTGGGCACCTCAAATCCAGAACTTTACGGGCCTTTGGGATTATCTGCAGCAAATGTTTTCGATTGTGGTCCCACCGATTGCGGTGATTTTCTTGGTCGGGGTATTTTACAAAAGAGCGAATGGACCTGGAGCATTTTGGACACTAACCATGGGCACAGCTGTTGGGATACTTTTGTTTATTCTAGGAGAGCTTGATCTCTGGCCACTCCATTATACGATCAATGTAGGTGTGAGTATGCTGGTAAGTGTTATCGTATTTGTTGTGGTCAGTAATATGACTGATCCTCCGACTAAAGATCAGATCGAAATGTACACTTATCGAAGAGGTTTGGTGGGAGAGGGAATGGAAGGCTTGCCTTGGTATAAGGATTATCGTACACACATGGCAATCCTGTTGGCATTGATCATTTATATTCTGATCGTCTTTTGGTAATGGATTCAGGAAGCCACAAAATCAAAAACCATTACTATTAAGGTGTGCTAAGAAAAGAAGTTTTGTGACCATTGCCTATAAATATCCGAAGTTTTACATGGTTCATGCTTGGTGGAAACTTCGGATATTTGTAGCAATGGTATTCCGATTCACCAGGTACACTTACTAGTCTTTGCTTGTGACCAGGTCTAAATAGCCTAAAATCTTTTCTGTACCACCTTGGTTATTCTCAATATAAGCACGGGCACGGCTCGACGCTTTCTGGTAGGTATTAGGTTCTAGTAGCAACTCAAATGTGTCGCTAAGTTCCTGAGCATTAGATATCGTGAAACCGCCACCGGCTTGAATGAGCTGTTTTGCTTCTTCAAATTTTTGATACTTAGGACCAAATATTACAGGAAGCCCAAAGGTAATAGGCTCCAATGTATTGTGAATGCCGCTGCCAAAGCCCCCTCCGATATAAGCGAGTTTTCCATATTGGTACAAGGCTTGTAGCATGCCGATATTATCAATGAGTAAGAAGCGACATCGTTTTTGTGGCTGTTTAGTCAAGGCGGAAAAACGAATAATATCTACTCCCCATAACTGCTCGATAGAATCCAAATGCGTGGAGGATATATCATGAGGAGCGATAATGATTTTCCATTCTGTTGGCAATGATTTCTGTATACTTTCTTTGAGGATTGCTTCATCTGGGCCCCAAGAACTACCTACTACCAGACAGGGAGCTTCGTCAAGAAAGGCGGCGATCTTTGGAAATGCCTTCCCTTCACTAGGGATCTGCGCCACTCGATCAATCCTTGTATCGCCAGCTTTAGTAGTGTTGTGGATGTCAATCGATTGTAACAAATCAATAGACGATTGATCTTGCACGAAAAGATGATCGAAGAAGTGCAGTATTTTTCTGAAGAATGCACCATATGGCCTAAAGAAAACCTGGTCGGGTCGAAATATAGCAGAGATTACGATCGTGGGGATAGCTGCTTTCTTCAGGCTGGAAAGATAGTGGTACCAAAACTCATATTTGACAAAAACAACTTTCGAAGGTTGGATCAAGGTTAGAAATTGCTGGGCATTTTTTGCGGTGTCCAAGGGGAGATAGAAAATGCCATCAGCATGTCCATAGCTTTTTCGGATTTCATAACCTGATGGTGAGAAAAAGGTTAGAATGATTATAGTTTCAGGTGATTCCTGTTTGATGGCTTCGATTAAAGTTCGCCCTTGTTCAAATTCCCCTAAAGAAGCACAGTGCACCCAAAATCTAGGCCGATTTTGATCATGTGGAAATTGCTCATTAAATCGAGCTAATTTCGTGGGCCAATCCCTGCGTCCATCCACCCAAAGCCTAGCTTTTGGAGAGAATAAGCTAGCCAGGTGGATCCCCAAACCATAAAGTCGAATGGAAAGTGTGTAAAGTAGCAACATGTAGCTTTAATAATAAATATCCCCCCCGGCGGATCCCACGTAAAAAGGAATAATCCATCCCAGCCGAATCCCATAAAGGAGATCTGTGCGCTTCGTCTCATCTTTGATTCGAGTCACAAAATCAAAATCTCGCCTGCTTTGTGTGAAAGCCTGCGTGAATTCAAAACCCAAAAAGAAATTCATCCGACGATTTACACTCAACAATTCATAGCCAATAAACTCCGTCACACTCAACCCATTAGTCAGTCGATCATATCCTTTCTTGTAGTCTCCCAAGAGTTGAGGTACCGCCTGTTGTGGATCATCTTGTATTCTAATCTTATGTTGGAGTAATCCAGGGCTGATGGAGATTCTAAACCCAGAGCGAGGATTCGCGCTGCTAAAAGGAATGTGTTTCCCAATCTCTACATGAACGAGCCATCCACGTTGCCGAAGGACAATGTCAGCCGGTAAGCGGCTGTTCCCGATTATAAATCCAGCATCTGTACGTAGGGCGGCTAGTACATCAGTTTTAACCGTATTCCCAAACAAGAAATTAGCATTAATACCAAAGATCCAATTGGATTTCGCCGTTAGCCAATCAACACCTACACCTAAGGAAAAACTATTACCAAATCGATCTTGTAAGGCCCCACCAGGGCGATGCGCTGCATAACTTAGGTATGGCATGAGAACATCCCCTTTGTTTTGTGCATAGGGCGAATCGGACTGGGCCAAAATAGTCCCAGTAAAAAATATTCCAAGGCTTAGTGAGAAAAACCATTTCCTATTCATGTTGCAAAGAAAAGGAATCCTTCTGGAAGAGTAGGAGGGAATGGCTGGAATTATCAGGTGCCCGCCAAAATTAGGGTTTGGCCCAGTCGTCTAGTTGTTCAAAGATTTTACTAAGTGTCAGCTGCTTCAATCGATTGTGGATAATTCGACACCTAAAAAAGAGAGTGAAGGAAAAATTAATGCTAATTTTAATCCAAGATTTACTGAGCCAAAACAAATTCAGATTATCTCCGTATAGCAAAAAGGAGTGTTGCATTAGAAATAAAATCTCTTAAGTTATACCAGAGGTGAAAACGATAGATTCAGCCAAAGAATCTCAATGCACTCGCTACCGTATAGTTTTAGCTCAAACATTTTCTCATTTAAAAGTTTAAAAGTGCCTAGAATATTAATTACTGGAGCAGCAGGCTTCTTAGGGTCCCATTTGTGTGATCGGTTTATCAAGGAGGGATTTCAAGTGATCGGAATGGACAATCTTTTAACTGGAAGTCTGGACAATATCCAACACCTTTTTCCATTACCAGAATTTGAATATTATCATCATGATGTATCCAAATTTGTACATGTGCCAGGACAGTTGGATTATATCCTACATTTTGCTTCTCCAGCAAGCCCGATCGACTACCTGAAAATGCCTATACAAACGCTAAAGGTAGGAGCTTTGGGTACCCATAACCTCCTAGGCTTAGCCTTAGCGAAGAAAGCCCGAATTTTGGTGGCTTCAACCTCCGAAGTGTACGGAGATCCGTTGGTACATCCACAAACCGAGGAATATTGGGGAAATGTGAACCCCGTCGGCCCCAGAGGGGTATATGATGAGGCCAAGCGATTTTTGGAAGCTATTACCATGGCTTATCACAATGCTCATCAGGTGGAAACACGCATTATTCGTATTTTCAATACCTATGGCCCTCGGATGCGCGTTAATGACGGTAGAGTTTTGCCAGCCTTTTTTTCTCAGGCCATAAGAGGGGAGGGTTTGACTGTTTTTGGTGACGGTTCTCAGACACGGTCCTTTTGTTTTGTGGATGACTTAGTAGAAGGTATTTACCGCTTGTTGAAGAGTGATTATCATGAGCCGGTTAATATTGGAAATCCAGATGAAATTAGCATCAAAGCCTTTGGAGAAGAAGTCTTGGAACTTGTGGACAATCCGAAAGCCAAATTAATCTATAAAGAATTACCGGTGGACGATCCCAAAGTTCGTCGCCCAGATATAACCAAAGCCAGAGAGATCCTTGGCTGGGAGCCAAAGATATCCAGAGCGGAAGGTTTAAAAAGAACTTACGAGTATTTTAAAGAAGTTGTAAAAACAGTTTAAATATGACCTTTGCTAAAAAGATCCTGATCACCGGAGGAGCTGGATTTATAGGATCCCATCTGGTTCAGCACTTTGTTAAGAAGTACCCTTCTTATCAAATTGTCAATCTCGACAAGCTGACCTATGCGGGAAACCTGGCTAACCTGAAGGAGATCGAAAACGCCCCCAACTATATTTTTGCAAAAGGGGATATCACGGATGAGAAGTACATCCAAGAATTGTTTAACCTGTACCAGTTTGATGGTGTGATCCATCTCGCTGCTGAGTCTCATGTCGATCGTTCGATATCCAACCCTATGTCATTTATTATGACTAATATAGTTGGAACAGTTAATTTGTTGAATGCTGCGAGGACTACATGGGACGGAGAAGATGGTAAGCTCTTTTACCACGTTTCAACGGATGAAGTATATGGTTCTTTAGGAGCAGAGGGGTTTTTCACAGAAGAAACTTCGTATGATCCGCGTTCACCTTATTCTGCCTCAAAGGCCAGCTCGGATCATTTGGTTAGAGCCTATCATCATACATATGGCCTGCCAATCTTAGTGTCTAACTGTAGTAATAACTACGGACCATTCCAATTCCCGGAGAAGTTGATCCCACTAATGATTAATAACATTAAACACAACAAGTCATTGCCGATCTATGGTGATGGAAAGTATACCCGAGACTGGTTGTGGGTGGGTGATCATGTAGAAGCGATTGATCTTATTTTCCATAAGGGGACACTCGGCGAGACCTATAATATTGGTGGCAACAATGAAAGAATGAACCTGGAGTTGGTTCACGATCTTTGTGATATTGTTGACGAATATCTTGGAAGAGAAGTAGGGACTTCTCGAGGTTTGATTCATTTTGTCAAGGATAGACCTGGACATGATCGGCGATATGCTATCGATGCCACCAAATTAAAGGAGGAACTTCAATGGGAACCATCGATAGGGGTAGCAGAGGGATTGAAGCGGACAGCGAAGTGGTATTTAGAACAATCAGATTGGTTAGACAGCGTTACTTCGGGAGCATACCGAGCCTATTATCAAGAGCAGTATAGCACTGAATAGTATATATGCGCGAAGAAAAAAACTAAAAAAGATTGGTGGATCGAGGGGAGGAATGAGGAAGCAAGGAGGGTCTTGGTTTTGAGAAAGGGCTTCCGATCTAAACCCATTGCTTGATCCACTAATCTTTCAACCCTTCCCTCAACCGCAACCCTCTAAACTCACGCTACGGAAATTTTCGTCTATTGGCCATAAATCTCAAGGCCTTGATAAAAAGCCCCCCAGGCTACCCAGTAGCCAATGAAGGAGCGCGTCTCTTGTAATTTTTGACCAGCTCTTGGACCAGCCACAGCTTCACCAAATAGATTCCAGCGATTCCCTTCATTATCTTGCATAACGACAGGTAGCTCATTCTGAACCGCCTCAAAATCAAGACCGTCAGGTTGCACATAGGCCTGCAAAAAATTAAATTCTTGGCTACCAATAAGGATTAAGTTATTGCCAGCAAAAACATCTTTTCTTAGACCTAGTCCCGTTGTTGGGAAACTATTAAAACGATAGGCTTTTGCTGCCTTCATTTCGGTGACAATACCCAATACGCGTTCCTTAGCGGGTAGGCGGGTATCATTTACACTTACTGGGAAAAACAGGGAATTATTATTTGTGCGATAGTCACCATAGGGATAACGGTCATAATTTCTACTCCATCCAGTGTTGGTAGATACAACTTGAGACTGTGGATAGAGTTTCTTCCAGGTGCCCCAGCTGGTTTCTACTACTTGATGTGTTTCAATAGCCGTTCCGGCCATGCTACCCTGCACGGATTCCAACAACATTTGAGACCAATTACTATCGGTACCTCTATCATAGGGGATCAAGTTGGTGTTATACAAAAGGCCAGAGACACCAAAAGTGGTAGTACCAGAGGGTAGATCCCGATCCCAGCCGATTCCGGTTCCCGTCAAAGGGCAGTAGGTAATAGCCACTCTAATATCACCAATTTCATCATTGATGATCTCATGCCAGTCTAGTATCGGGTGGGGGTAAGCTCTTATATCATTGCCTACCTTGAAACCAATAACTAGATCATCATCATCAAGAAAGTCAACTTCACCAACCGTAATGAAATCTGGTGCATCCAGGGCTGGAATGCCATCCTTGCCTGGGCCACCATCTAGTACATTATTTTGAGGAATTAGCCAATCCGTATTACCACCACTATTGGCTCCACCACCCGGCCGAGTGACGCTAGGCTGTTCCTCCCCCGTACAAGAATAGGATAATAGGAGGGTTGTCAGAAGCAAAGAGAATATGGATAATTTTTTCATCAATTAGTGTTTAATATGGATAACTCTCTTTTTCTCAAAGAGAAAGTGTAATATATTCCAGTATTGAATCTATAGGTTGGCGTCACTTGCGTATCGACAACGAAAGCATAAATCGGCAATTCTAGATTTGCCCCGATGGAAAAATTGTCATTAAACCAGTAGTTGAAGCCAGGTTTAATAAAAACCCAATCTCCTCCAGTACCCGGCACTAAATTGTCATTGTTTGTGTCTTGCTGGACTGTTCTATAGCGGAAAGTTAGGTACGGATCGATCAAGTTTTTACCAAGAATTAGCCGATCCGAGATATTGAAAATCAATTGCCATTCTTCACCAAATTGATAAGCTTGCGATATGGTTTCATTGTTCACTGTGATAGGTAGATAGTTGTTATTTGTCCCCTTATAACTATAGATCGTATTCAAGGACATGCCCAGGGAAGGCCTAAAGGCAACTTGATGAGTAAATTGTGCCCAGAACAGACCATCTGTCGCTCCACTGCCAGGCTGTAAGTCAGCATTTAGTCGAATGCCGTTAAATCTTCTATCTGCTGCTCCCGTGGCTAGTTTTGTCCCAAGGCCAACACTTAATGAAGTGGCATCATCTTGGGCCGACAAGAGCTTATACTTCAACAATAAGACAAGATCGCCAAATCCTTCGGTGAAGGTGAAATCTGCTAAATTGTTTTGACGAAAGATTCTGCGTTCCTGTCGGACATAACTAAACAAGACATCTACGGCCCATTTCTTATTGAAGCTATAGCCTAATTGTAGCAAAGTGGAGTGCGTAATCCTTTCCCTTGTCTTATCTCCATCTACAGTAACTCCGGTTTTCTGTGTGTTGAGGTTGTTAAGGTCATAGTTTAGGTTAAATTGAAGTGTTTGACCTTCACCAAATGGTAAGCCTAGGTTGCTGGAAATAGGTACCCCTCCGGAGCAACAGGTTTGTGCGTTTGCTATTCCAATGTGGCAGAAGTAAAGCAAGAATGAGATTCCTATAGTTCTGAGCATAATGAGAAATTTGGGCTTTCAGGTATTTCACATCTTATACACCTACTGGAGCCTGGGGTGGGCTACGGATCAAATATAGTTGGCAAGACAGTTTTACAGAAGGAGTTCCAGGGGATTGTAACGTCAATGTCCTGGTTAGGACACGTCAATTGTTTGTTGTAAGACATCTCGCTAGTTGTAAGCTTATTGCTAGTAAGAGAGATTATTGAACGCTTGTAACAAAATACCTCCAAAGACCAATAAAATATGGACTTTGATAGTTATGTGTAAGCAACACAACGATTGCACACAATACCCAAATCAGCTTATATATTTAAAAATTCCAACAGTTTGGAAAAAAATCTTATTTTTCCAGCTCTATCTTTAATCCAAATCCAATCCGTAAAACTATGAGAATGGTCAATCGATTCTTTCTTGTCTGTATGTTGCTGACCATTGGCGTGACCAGCACATCTGCTCAATCTTTCCGAAGATTAATGCGTCGCGCTAACACTTCCTATGAGATTCATGCTTACAATAAGGCAATTCAAGATTATCAAGCAGCTTTGCAAAAGAAGAGTGATGATCCAGTAGCTTTGTTTAAGATTGCAGATTCTTATCGTCAACTCAACAAGATGGATGAAGCTGCTGCTTTCTATGCACGAGCGGTACGTCAACCTGAAGTGGATAAGGCTAGTATCTTGCAGTATGGTTTGGTCTTGAAATCATTAGGAAAGTATGATGAGGCGAAGCAATGGTTTCTTCTATATGCTAGAGATGTAGATGCGCAGGTTGGTAATCATTTTGCGAGAAGTTGTGATTTTGCAAAATCGCAATTGAATGTCAATGCCTCCTATTCTATTACGAATGAATTCATTAATACCTCTGCTTCGGATTTTGGTCCCTCATTTTGGGGGACAGATCGAGTAGTCTACTCCTCTGCTAGGACAGATATTTCACGTTCAGCAGGAGATTTTTCGGGAAAGATTGGTAATCAGTTGTTCCTAGCAACCATCGGCTCTCGGGGGTATCTAGAGTCGCCGGTCTTCTTGAAAGGAAATAATTTTCAGGAATTCAATGAAGGGCCTTTGGCTTTGGCGGCGGATGGTCGTACCATCGCCTTTACCAAAAATAATTTCGTAGACGGAACACGTCAGGTGCCGGGCAGTGGAATGGAGTTGAGTATATACTTTGCACAAATTAACCCCAATGGATCTTGGGGAGATATTCGTCCATTTCCATTTAATGGAACTGGTTTTTCAACAGGTTACCCTTGTTTTTCACCTGATGGCAATCGGCTCTTTTTTGCTTCTGATCGTCCTGGTGGAAGCGGGGGGTATGATATATATGTCTCTAATAAAATTGGTAACTCATGGAGCCCACCAGAAAATCTAGGCCCAATTATTAATTCTAGTGGAGATGAGATTACGCCCTACTTTGATGGAACTAGTCTTTTCTTCGCCTCGAACTGGCATCCTGGTTTAGGTGGCATGGATGTATTTAGAGCGGAATTGGATGCAGATGGGCGTTGGACTCGGATTTTCCATCTTGGTGCACAAATCAATTCACCAAGAGATGATTATGGGTTTTCCTATGATCCGTTTAAGAACCTGGGTTTTGTTGTATCCAATCGCCTAGGAGGGCGTGGCAATGAAGATATCTATCGAGTATCTCGAGCTGCAGATAATGTGGTAATTAGAGTAATTAGCGCCTCTAATGGCTTACCGGTAGCCAATGCCGGTATCGACTTTTCTAATTGCGGACAAGGTATCTTCCAGACAGATGGACGCGGTATCTATAGTTTTCAGGCCTTACAAGGATTGGAGTGTGATGTAGTGGTTAACAAAACGGGCTATTTACCCAGTACTATTCGTATCTCTACCTCAGGAGTGAGTGCAAGTAGAGATTATGAGGTGATGCTTACCTCACCCAATGAAGCCTATGCGGGTAAAATTGTTGACTATACAACAAGTACTCCTTTGGCAGGCGTAACCATCTCTGCTACCAATACACGTACAGGTAATCAAATGCAAGCTTATACGAATGCCAACGGGGATTACTATCTGGCTTTGAGTCCCTTCTCTGATTACATCGTTCGGTACTCCAAACCAGCCTATCGAGAGGTAGAGTTTGATGTAAATACGCAGGATGGACTTGATCGTACCATTCTGGGGGTAATTTCCCTGCTACCAGCCACTGCTGTTCCGCCGAGTAATGGAGGAGGAGGAGGAGAGGGGCCTTTCCGACCCGATCCTAAACCAGGAACTGGTAATCAACCCAATGTGGGACTAAACGGTTATGCAGTGCAAGTTGCAGCGATCGGAACACCCGCAATGGAACGTTTTGGGAACTTAACAGACTTAGGAGATGTGTATTACCTGGACCAAAACGGTACCTATAAAATTCGTTTAGGGATTTATGCCACTCGTTCTGATGCCGATATTGCTTTGAGCCAAGTGAAAACGAGAGGGTATCCCGGAGCGTTTATCGTACGTGAACAAGGCCCCAGCAATGGTGGAGGTGTTATTGATAATGGTGGAGGTTCACAGAATCCGCCTCAATTTGGCGGAGGTCAATTCAAGGTTCAATTGGCCGCTTATAGCAATCCGAAATGGTTTGATGATTCTAAAGTCCGTGACCTGGGCGTGATTGAAGAGCGAAAGAAAGGCCGCTTTACGGTGAAGTATATTGGAGGATTAGGCAGCATGGCTGAGGCAAGGAGAGCACTTTCTATCGCTAGGTCTGCTGGTTTTGATACCTCTTTTATCGTAGAGGATGTAAACGGCAATTTAGTGAAGCGTAACTAAGTATATTATCTAAAAAACATGAGTTCATTCCGAAACCTAGATGAATCCAAAGTTCGGGATGAACTCATGTTAAATATTGCCAAACATTAAGACTCGGCTTGATACGCAAAGTTTCTGTGGCGTATGATTCAATTCGCGAACAAACGCTTACCGATTGATTGACAGGTCCGTTCCTTCTAGAGAAAAGTATCTACGTCTACCAAAGGAAGATCAAAAGCATCCGCTACGCCTTTGTACACCACTTCTCCATTGATCACATTCAAGCCTTTTCTTAGAGGCAAATTATCCTTGCAGGCTTGTTTCCAGCCCTTGTTTGCCAATTGTAAAGCATAAGGAAGGGTAGCGTTAGTCAATGCAATGGTAGAAGTGTAAGGCACGGCTCCAGGCATATTTGCTACGCAATAATGCACCACATCATCAATAATAAAGGTAGGATCTTCGTGCGTTGTAGGGGTGCAAGTTTCGATACATCCTCCCTGGTCAACAGCAACATCCACTAGCACAGTCCCGGGACGCATTTCCTTGAGCATATCGCGAGTGATCAGGTTGGGTGCTTTGGCGCCTGGAATTAAAACAGCTCCTACGATTAGATCATGATCTTTGATCAATGCGCGAATATTGTATTCGTTCGAGTAAACGGTATTCACATTTGCCGGCATAACATCTGCTAGATAGCGCAATCTTGCCAGATTGATGTCAAGGATGGTTACCTGAGCACCCAATCCAGCAGCCATCTTAGCTGATTGTGTCCCTACGATTCCTCCTCCAAGGATAAGAACCTTGGCCGGGGGCACACCTGGTACCCCACCTAGTAGTACCCCTCTTCCTCCCATTGGTTTTTCCAAATACTTGGCACCTTCTTGTACTGCCATTCGACCAGCGACTTCAGACATAGGCACCAAAAGCGGAAGACTTCTATCAGGCAATTCCACCGTCTCATAAGCCAAGCAGATCGCTTTACTTTTGATCATGGCTTCTGTTAATGGCTGATAAGAGGCAAAGTGAAAATAAGTGAATACCAACTGGTTTTCTGTAATCAGATTGTATTCAGATTGAATCGGCTCTTTTACCTTGATAATCATCTCTGCTATGCCATAAACCTCTTCTATTGTATCAAGGATATTTGCACCGGCCTGGCGGTATTCATCATCGCTAAAGCCACTTCCAACCCCGGCAGTAGACTGCACATATACAGTATGATTGTGCTTGCTAAGTTCTAGGGCACCAGCAGGTGTGAGAGCTACTCGATTCTCATTGTTCTTAATTTCCTTGGGAACGCCAATGATCATGATGTTTGGTTAAATTGGTTAGGAATTTGGTAATTGTGCCGCAAAAATAGCAAAGAGTTTTAAAAATTGTAGCAGCAGTAAAAATTGCTTTATCCGACCTCTTCTAATGGGTGTAGAAAGATAGCTTTTTTCGGGCTTGGGATTTGCCCCAAGCTAACCGCCTTTTCAAATAAAAACCGCACAGCTTCTTTTCCTTCGCGGGCAAGATCAAGGCTATAAGAGTTGACATACAGATCGATATGGGCGTACATCACCTCTTCATCCATTTCCTGAGCATGCTGGCGAATATAAGGCAACGCAGATTTGGGATTGGCAAAGGCATACGCTACGCTTCTTCGCAATACCCTATTGACCGTTTCCAGGATTTCCCGATCGAGCTTGCGTTGTGCTACGATGCCGCCCAATGGAATCGGCATTCCAGTCGTTGATTCCCAGAATTCCCCAAGATCGAGTAATTTCACAAGTCCTCTATCTTGATAGGTGAAACGGTTTTCATGTATGATCAGGCCTGCATCTACCTTTTCTTCCAAAACAGCGGACTCAATCTCAGAAAATAGAATTTCCTGTTTATTTTGAGCTAAGGGGTAAGCAAGATTGAGCAAAAAATTGGCTGTTGTGTATTTTCCCGGTATCGCGATTTTGCCAGCTTCGATAGTGGACTTGTTCAGTGGCTGCTTGGCGATGAGCAAGGGGCCACAATTTCGGCCCAATGCGCTCCCTGAATCCAGTAGACAATAGGTGTCCAGCAAGTGGGCAAATGCATGAAAACTCAACTTAGTGATATCAAGGTCTCCCCGGAAAGCTCTTTGGTTTAACTCCTCAACGTCGCCTAATATTAGATCAAAAGTGAGCCCTTCTGTGTCGATTTTTCCATGGATCATGGCATCAAAAATGAAAGTGTCATTTGGGCAAGGTGAAAACCCAAGAGATAATTTCATAGTTTTGCGTTTTAAGTGGAAGTTGTTTGAGGTTGGCGGCTTGAACATTTGTAAGGTTTTTACGGCGCGCTGGACCTCTCTTAACAACAGGATAAAGTAAAATTATGGTGGATCTGCAGGTAATCTACGAAGATAATCATCTTATAGCTGTTAACAAGCCAGCGGGCTGGCTTGTTCAAGGAGATATTACGGGCGATATGCCGATTAGTGAAGCTGTCAAGGCATATATTAAGGATCGTTATAATAAACCTGGTGCAGTTTATTTGGGGACGATCCATCGGATTGATAGACCCGTAAGTGGAGTAGTGGTTTTCGCTAGAACGAGCAAAGCTTTGACACGAATGAATAAGCTTTTTCAAGAAAAGGCGATCAAAAAGACCTACCTGGCGATAACGGATACACGTCCTGACCCTTTGTCTGGGCACCTCACTCATTATCTTATCAAAGATACCACGATTAATAAAGCAAAAGCTTACGATCGACCCAGCAATAAAGCCAAGAATGCCAAAAAATCAGAGTTGACGTATGAACTGAAAGGAGGCTTGGCTGGACACCATTTGCTAGAAATACATCCGTTGACAGGCCGGCCTCATCAGATACGGGTCCAACTTTCGCGAATTGGGTGCCCAATTCGAGGGGATCTAAAATATGGACATCCCACGCCTAATGTAGATGGCTCTATCCATCTGCACTGTCGACAGATGGAATTTATTCACCCTGTGAAGAAAGTGCCTGTTGTTATTTCTGCAGATGTGCCTGATGAATCTGTTTGGAATTTATTTGACCTGGATAATTAAGTCACCAGACCCTGATGGATCAGGCAATTTAGTCCTAGGAAGCCATGGCTTCTCCAGCAATCCAGCCACCCGTCCAAGCAGCCTGGAAATTAAAACCGCCAGTCAGAGCATCAATATTTAAGACTTCACCTGCCAGGTAAAGGTCGGGTAAGACCTTGCTCTTAAAGTGTTTGAAATCAACCTCTCGCAGCTGAATTCCTCCTGCCGTTACGAACTCTTCTTTGTTTGTACTTTTCCCATTGACCTGGAAAGATGCTTCGGTCAGCTGTAAAGCCAGTTGTTGCAATTGTTTTTTATTAATATCTGCCCAGTTCGCTTCAGGACTAATACCAGCTGCGCGCAACAAGGATTGCCACAATCGACTAGGAAGTCCAAATTCTGGGGACTTATGTATTTTCTTCTTACTAAGTTGTTGCTTACTTTCCAGCAGTACTTTTTTTGCCGCGTCCAGCGGTTCGGAGATCCAGTTGACCTTTATCTCAAATTGATATTGACGGTCTGCGAGTCCTCTAGCACCCCAGGCTGAAAGTTTTAGGATGGCTGGCCCACTCAACCCCCAATGGGTAATAAGTAGAGGCCCATCTGTTTTTAATTTGAGAGCAGGGAGGTGTATCTCTGCTAAGGGGACAGATACGCCGGGGAGATTTTTTATTCGGTTGTCCTTGATATTGAAGGTGAATAGGGAAGGAGCAGGTGAGACGATTTGGTGTCCCAACTCTTCGAGATGCTTCCAGATACGAGCATTGCTGCCAGAAGCAATCATCACTTTATCAGCACTGAAGCTATCTCCTTTTTGGCAAGTGATTTCCCAATTATGGTGCTCTTGTGAAGGCGGATTTATGGCTACTACATTTTTCTGCGTGAGTATTTCTACGCCAGCTTTTCGACTACTTTCAAGTAAGCAGTTCATAATGGAGGAGGAACGATTGCTTACTGGGAATATCCGACCATCATCCTCCGTTTTTAGCGGTACGCCTCGGTCTTCAAACCACCCTTGTGTGTCTCCACAGGCAAAACGATTAAAAGGCCCCAATAATTCTTTAGAGCCTCTCGGATAGTATTTGACCAACTCTCGGGGTACATAGCAGGCATGAGTGACATTGCAACGGCCCCCGCCTGAGATCTTTACCTTCCCTAAAACATCTTTACCTCTTTCCAGAATCGTAACCTTTGCATCGGGTCTTAATTCTGCGCATCTAATAGCTGCAAAAAAGCCTGCAGCTCCTCCTCCGATTATTATTACTCGCATTCGGCGAAGATAAGAACATGCGATTAGATTCTCTAATAGTTACTTTTATCCTATCAAACAGGCAAGTCAGCTCAAAATCTATGTAAGAGTTACTTTCGGAAATGGATTAATCATTCGAATCTGGGAGTTTGAATCGTATTTCAACTCTTCTATTCTGGGCCCTACCTTCGTCGGTCTCATTCGAAGCCACTGGGCGATCCATCCCGAATCCTAGTGCTTGGATTCGCGTCTTGCCGACACCATTCTGAATAAAGAATTGCTTCGTGGCTTCGGCTCTATTTTTGGAAAGATCTTTGTTGTAAGCGACCCCTCCGACATTGTCCGTATGACCACTTATCTCTACAATAAGGTCTTGTTGCTGGATAAACTCAGCCAAACGCTCTAGCTCTTTGTAAGAAGCTGACTTGATATCGTATTTGGCCGTCTCAAAGAATAGGTTCTTCAAGGGGATTGCCAGGTTTTTTTCTAACATTTCAGTGACTAGGGGAACTCTAATTTCTTCTAATTGATTCAAAGCAGCTCCTTCCTCCCGGAGGTCAATATTATTACTGATCGGATAATAACCATCTCGTTGTACTCGATAACTATATAATTTACCCAGAGGGAGAGTAATGAAGAATTCGCCAGTAATTGGGTCCGGCTTGATTTCTCCTGCTGGCTCACCCGTTTCCATATCTTCTACGATCAAATGAAGAGGTAGCGGATCTCCAGAAAGGCTTAATAGTTTGCCTGAGAGTGTAGCTACCTGCTGTGGGCGCGCTTTCTGAGGCAATAATATAGCGTAAATTTCTTCTCGTTTTCCTTCAAGTTGCTTGGCAAAATAAGCTTCTTGTCCGTCAGTGCTGACCTTGTATCCCCAGTCGTTGCCCACGGTATTGACTTCTTTTCCCAAATTAATTGGTTCACTCCACTCGGTCCAAGAATCTCCGATGCGAGTCGTCTTGAATACATCCAGACCGCCAAGCCCGGTATGGCCAATTGAACTAAAATATAAGGTGCGCATATCAGGGTGTAAGTAAGGAGACCGATCTTCCCAAGGGGTATTTATGGTAGTGCCTAGGTTTTGTGGCCGACTCCATCGTCCATTCTTTAAATGATAAGCAACGTAAAGATCGGTATTGTTTTCATCCGTGAGGCCAACCCGATCTGGGCGGCGGGCCGCAAAAATGACAACCTTGTTATCTGCCGAAATTGTCGTCCCTCCTTGCCAAACGGATTTCTGGTTGGCATCGAAAAAAGGCACCGGTTCAGACCAGCCTTTGGCAGTTTTTTCACTGATCATAACGACACCATTAATGAAGAGAATAAGTTGACTTCCATCAGCGGATATCCCGAGGGGAGCTTCGTTTTTATAAGTGTCAAAACGTTTGATGGCTTGCGCTGCGACCCAATTTTCGTCTTGTTTCTCTGCGAAGTAGATGTTTTCCACTTCATCAATTAAACGGCAGAAAAAGACTTGTTTGCCATCAACCGAAACAACAGGAGAGTACTCCGCAGTAGTGGTATTAATGATATCCCCAAAGGAACGACTAACCAGCGATTCCTCTGGCGCAGATACGATTTCGATCAGCTGATCTAAAGCAGGAAAAGGTGTTTTGAAAGCCGACTTAAAGGTGGACAGCTGTTGCTGTACAGCAAGCCAATTACCTTTGGCTATCTCAGCTTGCAGGAGGATTTGTATGGCAAGAAGACTGCGGCGTGATGGACCTGCTTCTTGAAGATACTTTGTCAAAGTTTCTTGATCTTGCCCTTGAAAACTTGGGAACTGACGAGCTAGCGCATAATCGTCTCGATAATTGACCGAATCGATCATGTCCGCAAAGTGGTTATAGAATCGTTCAAAGGCTTTCGGGGTACCATAGCTGGCGTAAAGTGGGTACAGAGCCTTAATCGTTTGTGGGATTTTTGAATTATCCACAACTCGAAGCTGATCTTCAAATAAATACAGAAAAGGCATCCGTTTCGCTAATCGGGCTAAACTGGCATCCATGAAGGGAGTCAGGCGTGGATAGCGATCCATCAAAGAGAAAAGACCTTTCATAGATGGATCCGGATATTTGTTGACATAGCTGCGCACTACTGCCTCTTCAAGCTTTGGCACTAAATGTGGGCTATTATCTTGTAGAGAGCTACGATTATCCTCCAAAAACTTTAGCAAAACTTCGTAATTACCGGCATCTCTTTGCTCCTCGAAAAAGTATTCATTTCTAGCTTGTCTTGCTGCCAGACTCAGTTTGTGCTTAATGCGAGGGTATTTCTCCAGAAAATCATCAATAGCCACACTGTTTTTCTGCCTAAGTGCCACTTGAAAAGCGAGTTCTGTATACTGTCTCTTAAGCTTTGAAAAATGAGTGCTAGCAATCCCTGTCTTTTCCATCTTCTTCTGATCTCGAGGACTCAACTTCCGATATAACTTCTGTGCTTTGAGTGTATAAAAATAAGCTGAATCAGCCTGGAAGCTCGTTTGCAAGGTATCACCAAAAGTTTTGGCTTGATCTAACAGTTGCTGAATATCTGGAATGGAAGGCCCTTTCCCCTTTTGGGCAGAAAGTTGGCCAATCCCAAGGGAGTATAACAGCAGAAGGGCTAAAATGCGCATAGTCTTGTTTTGGATAAATGGTAAACAATGAAATTACCTTTGTCATACGACTTAACCCAAGTTGCTATGAATGAGCACAAAAAGGAAGATTTTGCAAAAAACAAAGCAAGGGTTTGGTTTTGCTGCAAAAATCTGACGCATTTTGGCGCTTTAGAATGAATCGCAACTTGCATTACTTAATATAATGCCTAGTTTGACAATAAGTTACAAGCCTCCTCTCTTTTAACTAAAACGACTTTTTCGTTGATTAACGAGAAAATAGTTGAAATAACGAATATTTCGTTGTATGTTTGTTTCATGAGACAATTGAACGAAAAAGAAGAGCAGGTGATGCATATCCTTTGGCGCTTACGAAAAGCTTTCGTCAAGGAGATCCTGCTGGAGATGCCAGAACCGAAACCGCCGATTACAACTTTGAGCTCTCTAGTCAGGAAACTAGATCAAGAAGGGATTATTGGGCATGAAAGCTTTGGCAAAACTCACCGCTACTTCCCGGTTTTGCAACTGGAAGATTATAAGAAGAAATCGTTAAAGAAATTACTTGCCAACTACTTCTCTGGTAAGCCTGAGCAGTTACTCTCTTACTTTGTGGAAGAAGAAAACTTGGATGTGAACGAGGTCTCCAACCTGCTGGATCAAATCAAGAAAAGGGATGAGGAATAGCTGCTGACTAGAGCATTGACTAAAGCACAACAATACGACCTCTTACGCTAAATTACTGAAATGGATATTTCTATTATTCAATACCTTTTTGAAAGTAGTATTGCCTTACTCTCCTTTTACCTGCTGTACTATTGGGGATTAAGGCAAGAGACCTTTTTTCAGCTAAATAGGTGGTATCTCTTGTTGATGCCTGCGGTGGCACTGTCTATTCCTTTACTGAATGTAGAAGTACAGAACACCATTGGGGAAGCTAGTTTTCCCATATTTCGCCCGATTGCCGAGGAGTATTATAGTTTCGAGCAAACAGTCTGGGCTGGGAAAGAAGGTTTAGGAGAAGCCTATTGGCACTTTTCAGTGGCGGATCTACTATATTGGTTCTACTGGCTAGGGTTTACGATCATGTCAGTTAAGTTGTTAAGAGGCTTACATTCTTTAGCGAATCAAATTCAGAAGGCTCGCGCCCAAAAGGAAGGCAAAGTAACTTATTTACGGACTAATGAAACCTGGCCTGCTGCCTCATTTTTTAGTTATATTTTTTGGAATCACAAACCCCAGGAAGAAAAATATCAACTAATTCTTCAACATGAAATGGTCCACGTCCGTCAAAGACATAGTTTAGATGTCTTGTTGATGGAGTTATGGGTTATTATCAAGTGGTTCAACCCTATCGTCTACCTCTACCGAAAACATCTTCGTTTAACACATGAATATATTGCAGACCAATATGTAGTTGAACAAACGGGCAACCGATTGGCATATGCGCAGTTAATGGTCGACACGGAAAGCGAAAAAACTACCAACCGATTAACTCACAAATTCAATTCACTTACAAAAATGCGCTTAATTATGTTGGCGAAATCGAAATCTAGTCACTGGCGATACACCAAGTATGCTTTGGCACTACCTATAGGTTTAACCCTATTTGCCTTGTTCTCCTTTAATCTAGTAGCAACACTCCCTGACGAGGTCCGACAACCTTTTGAAAAGGTAGAACAGGTATTGGGTGATTTCGGGGAAAAAGAGCTTGTCCAGTTACCGCAAGAGCGGCCTGTTGTGAAATTAAAGTGGGGAGAGAAAATCTGCGATTGCAAACCGGAGAAGTACAAGAATGTCTTTCGTTGTGAAAACCTAAGTTTTTCTCCAAGGAGTTATAAGCGTTTTGTCCGTAAATGGGAAAACTTTCAACTATTTGAAGAGGCAAAGGACTTGGAGGTGAAAGATCTACGAATTATCTCCAATCGAATGGTAGATATGGGTGGTTTTCTTGGCCAATTTGATGAAAGCGGAGCCATTAGAAAGGAGTCACCATTATGGCAAAAGCCAAAGGTGGGAGATGTGTATAAATTTGAATTCAAAGGTGGAGCGGAGAAGTGGTTTAGCTTTGAAGTAGTGATTAACAATCGTAAGGAAGAATTGGAACCCACCTATATCGTAGACCTAGGATCCTATTCCTTTTCGGTGGATATGACTAGTAAAATCGGCGTCAGGCACTTCAATTTTGTAGATTTCCAAAGAGCAATAATGAAGCCTTTCCTACTGCTTGGAGGGGACGGAGAACCTTTGTCTATTAAGAAAATGGATGTTCGAAATGCTTCGGCGTATCGGCAAGAGACCAGAGAAGAACTTGGGACAAGCCCGATTGATTTGAGCAAAATGACCGTCCTCCAGGATGTTATTGCAGGGGATCAGATAGCCATGACGCTCTGGACAGAAGATGATCAAAAAATCCGAATTGATTTAATGCTCAGAAAGAATGCTTCTAGTCAGATATTTAGGAGAGATGCAAAATTGAGATGGGGGGATAAAGATTTTCCTTTGGAGCCGTTCACGAACCTGATCTTGAAAAAGAAAGACTTGAAGAACTATTCAGCCAAGCCAATGTCCCTGGTGATCAATGATGAAGCATTTCCTATTGTATCTGCTGAAGTCTCTAGGCATGAAAGAACAGCTGATGGCAGCACAATCTCGCATATGAAGCATGTTGATTTGTCACCTGCAGAATTAGAAAAGCACATCTTGTCTCTTGCCGAAGGTGCGCTACTTTTTGCTAGAATGAATGCAGCAGGTGACCGACAATTTTACTTTTCGATTAATATAGAGCAAGAAGTGAACTGGGAAAAGATTTTGAAAGATAATGCGGAATACAAAATCCAAGGTGGAACAGGAGTCGTTCATATCCGAAATATTACCCAGGAAGGATTAGAAGCAATTTCGCAGGTGCGATTTCACATTAAAGCACCAGGATTCACCATTGCTGATAAAGAAGGATCTAGCCTACCGCTATACGACCTTCCTAAACAGGTTACGTTCGATCAAGTCGACTACATAAAGGTTATTCCGCCAAGCGCACTAAATCAAAACGAGCGTTCTGGCTTATATTTAGGAAAAGCTATCGTTTTCTTGAAATAGTTTTTCTGATCCTCCACATCCACACAAACAAATAGTGATTTATTAACCTAAGATGTGGAGGATCTTCTATCTAATCCAAGCTAGGATGTTTATCATCCCATGCTGTAGCTTTCTGAAAGGCTGCAGCTAAAGCCAAGATTTTCCCTTCATCAAAAAGCTGGCCCGTAAAAGTTATACTGGTAGGTTTACCATCTTCGCGAAAACCATTCGGAACGACTACACAAGGATGACCAGTATAGTTTGTGATGCGTAGACTTGAACTCGCCCAAGAAGGATGAACATAAAGATCAACTTCTTCAAAAACAGAAGTCATATCTTCCTTTAATTGGGTGCGTAGTCGATTAGCCTGAATATACTCTACAGCAGGTACGAATCGTGCCGCCCTAAATACATTTGGCCAGGCATTTCGTATCTGACGAACTAACTGATCATCCTTCCCTGTCCGAGTTAACTCATCAAAGGCAGCAGCAGCTTCTACAGAGAGAATTAAACCAATATCTGGCATTTGCGGCAACTCGATGGGAATCAATTGGTAACCTAAATTTCGCAAGGTTTGCAAGGCCAAAGAATCCTGTGTTTTAAAGGGGTAATTTCGATCAAAAGCACTTTTGTGATAACCTACTTTAAGCAGCTTAGGATTGGCGAGTGTCGCAGCGTATCGTATCGGTGCTTCGATCACCGAAGGATCCTTGCCATCCGCTCCAGCGATGGCTGCAAAAACGGCTGCACAATCTTCTGCTGACCTACAAATTGGGCCAATTTTATCCATGGACCAGGATAGAGCCATGGCGCCAAACTTACTTACTCGTCCAAAAGTAGGGCGCAGCCCAGTAGTCCCACAAACAGTGGAGGGAGATACTATGGAACCCAGTGTTTCAGTACCTATAGCAAACGGCAACAAACCTGCAGATACCGCTGAGGCCGAACCTGCAGAAGACCCACTTGAACCGGAGGTGGGGTCCCATGGGTTCCGAGTTTTTGCTCCAAACCAAACATCACCCCACGCCAGGGCGCCCATACTTAGCTTAGCCACCAGAATGGCTCCCGCCTCTTCTAGCTTTTGGATAACCGTAGCATCATAATCGAAAGATTGCTCCTTATAGGGGGCTGCTCCCCAGGTCGTCTTGTATTGACGGGTAGCTAACAAATCTTTGGCACCATATGGAATGCCGTGTAGCCCCCCTTTATAATCGCCGTTTTCAATCTCAGCATCTGCTTTGGCTGCTTGAGCAAGAGCTAGTTCCTCAGTATACGTGATTACACAATGTAAGGTCGGATCGTATTTCTTAAGCCTGGCGATGAAGAATTTCGTCAGTTCAACAGAAGTTACTTTTTTAGTCCTGATCAACTCAGCTAATTCTCTAACGGTATAGAAGGCTAACAACTCCTGATCTTTGGGTAGCTTGACTGCCTTTAATTTTTCGAATTCCATTCTATCTTGGCCAATGGGTAATTCAAAGCCAGTAGGGATAGGATTGAATTGCAGCGCAGGCCGAAGAGAGTTGGGAATCTCATTTTTACGGAGTGCATCGTAGCTTTCTCGGGCATCTTCTAGATTAGGAAGCAAGGAGTCAATTTCCGTGTCGGTCATTTCCAGCCCCATTAATGCTGTAGCGGACTGGACTTGCGGTGTGGTCAGCAAAGGAGCAATGTAGCGGAAGGAAAATGCTCCTGCCGCAAAAGCTATGACTATGGGCAATAAAGCAAAGCGTAAAGATTTTTTCATACTAGCTTGGTTTTATTCAACTATTTTTACTCAACAGGGAATTCTTTCTAATGTTCAGCTTGTGGAAGGTCGGCATAGGCGGTAGGACTTAGTCCTGTCCAACGTTTGAAAGCACGCCGAAAGACGCGTGTATCCGAATAACCCAGGAAGGACGCAATATCTGTAAGTTTATTTTTTTTCTTTTTGATAAATCGAATAGCTAGCTCTTTCCTAATATTTTCCAGGATGGAATGAAAAGTAGTGCCCTCCTCACGTAATCTTCGTTGTAATGTTCTGGTGGAGCATTGTAACTGTTCAGCAGCTTGATCAATTGTAGGTAGTTGCTGGTCCAAACCCGAGAGCAATATGCCCTTTACTCTTTCTGCGGTCCCTACTGAATTTTCTGATTGGATTTGAGCCAACTTCAATTCGGCCAAGGCCCTAAATTCCTGATAAAGACTGATGTTGTGGCTAGCTACCGGGACATGAGCGAGGCTTTGATCAAAATCCATTCTGTTTTCTGCCGCCTCAAAATGAAGCTGCGAATTTAAGATCCGATGATAAACACTTAAATCAGCTGGCGCCGGATAGCGGAAGTATACATGCTTTGGCCAAATTCTTTTCCCGGTAAATCGGTGGATGATGGACAAGGTTCTGGACATACTCGTTTCAATGGCCTGACGGGCAGTCTCAGGGTATAAGGCCCACCATTCAGGGTGTGGCTCATAAAGTATGCAAAAGGATTGTTCCCTGATTTCATGAAAGTAGGAGAACATATTTCCGAACAGGGGATTAAAACGGTTGAGCAATTCAAAGGCTTGACCAATATCGGGGCTGCTCTCCATCAGGTACCCCAACAAGCCCACGACATGGGGATTACTGCTTTGCCCAATTTGTAGGCCCAGTTGTTCCTGCTGGGTGGCCTCTACAGCTTTAGCCCAAACTCTCTGTGCATCTGACAAATTTATCCAGCGATCTCCATCATCCAATTCCTCTAGGGTGAAGCCCGCTGCCTGTGCCAGCGCCTTTCTATTGGCTCCATAATTAGCCGATTCATATATTATGTCTTTTATGATCGACATTTGTACGATGACATCCATAGACCTTAAACTCCTTGTCGTTAACTGTCCCCAGAATGGCGTCAATTCCCCTTTTGTGGCAGGCAAAAGACCCCTAAAATTGCAGTATTGAATTGAAATCACAAAATCTTGCTTAAAAATGAATAATACACTGATCACAAAGATTTTTCTAATTGTAGTCGCCTTACCTACTTTGATGGTGGGAGTGCAGGCGTTTTTTGACCCGCAAGCGATTATGGATAATGTAGATGTAATTTTGGGTAATCCTAGCGGGAAAAGCTCAACTAGAGCAATTTATGGCGGAATGCATTTGATGTTTGGTGCCTACTTTATCTATGGCGCATTTAAAGCGCAACGGGAAGCCTTATTGATCTTAGCTTTGTATACGACAGGTTTTGCTTTGGGACGTTTCTATAGCCTGGCCGTGGATGGTAGCCCTAATGCCTTTATCGGCACCTGGATCTGGGTGGAAACTATTCTTGCGCTTGCTTCCTGGTGGCTTCTGCAGCGCGCGAATACTCCGGCGGAAAGCTGATCTTTGTGGAGTTGGGACCTAACTTGGAGAGTGTGTGAAAAGGTGCAGCATGAATGAAAAGCAGGCCGTTGAACGAGATGGTGGTGCCTTTTCACTCACTTGCTTTTACACACTCTCTTAGTGCTTGCTATTTCCACTAGACCTATTCGACTTGCATGGCCGATTGAACCCTGAAGACTTGTCTAGATCATACCGATCTCCTTGGTACTTCTCTGCATACTGCCTATCACTAATCGCTAAAGTTCATCTGTCCATAGAAGCCAGACTCTGACAGCTTCTCATACTAATTACGTTTTTATTACCTCTCTTGAGACCGCTTCTAGTATATTTGCGCAGTTTTAAAAAAGTCGGTGAGTTGATGGTGGCATCTTTGGATCAAAACCGAAGCATAAGTATTAGGAATGAATCAAGATTTACAAGTATTTAAGTTTGGTGGAGCATCGCTCAATTCCACAGAGAGAATTCAGCAGGTGGCAGAAATCCTCCGTGTAGTTAAGGACCAAAAGCTATTGATCGTCGTTTCTGCCATGGGTAAGACAACGAACGAATTGGAGCGAATTGTAGAGGCATATGCAGCACAAAATGGGAAGGCTCAGGCCTTGTTTGAAGCCTTCAAGCAAAAGTGTTTTGAGACCTGTCTGGCCTTGTTTGATCAGCAACATGAGGTATTCATTAGTTTGAATGATGCCCTAGTAGAGATCGAATGGGTTTTGGAAGAAGAACCCCACGAAAACTACGATTATACTTATGATCAGATTGTACCAGTAGGCGAGATTGTTTCTTCTATTATCATGCATGCCTTCTTAAATGAACGTGGACTCCCAACTCAATGGCTTGATGCAAGAGACATTATTTTGACGGACAACATTTATAGAGAAGGCTGGGTACAATGGAAGGAAACCCAAGAAAATGCCATGCGGATGGCTAAGCCTATGTTAGAGCAGCCTGGCTTTGTAATAACGCAAGGTTTTATCGGTACCACCAGTGAGAATTTTACCACAACCTTAGGTCGAGAGGGTTCAGATTACACGGCAGCTATTTTTTCCTACTGTCTTGATGCTGCAAGTATGACCATTTGGAAGGATGTACCCGGCGTTTTAACCGGAGATCCGAGACTTTTTGACAATGTCACTAAGCTTGACCTCTTATCTTACAAGGAAGCCATTGAAATGACGTATTACGGTGCACAAGTCATTCACCCCAAAACGATTAAACCACTTCAAAATAAGAGTATCCCACTCTACGTCAAATCATTCCTGGATCCTGAAGGAAGTGGAACCTATATTTCAGATGAAGTGGTGGACAATTATCCACCTTTAGTAGCGGTAGAGTCAAAACAAGCTCTTCTTCACATTTCTACCCGGGATTTTTCTTTCGTAGCAGAGCATCATATGAGTAATTTGTTTGGCGTCATTGCAGAACATCGCTTGCAGGTCAATATGATGCAGAATACGGCGATTTGTTTTTCAATTTGTGTAAATGATGTGGAAGCCAAAGTTGAGGCATTTACCAGGGCAATTGAGAAAGAGTTTAAGGTGATTATCGATCGAGACTTGGAGTTGATCACGGTACGTCATTATCAAGAGAAGATACTCGAAGAGTTACGTGCTGATAAAATTGTACTTTTGGAAGAGCGAATTCGCCAAACGGTACAAATGGTATTGAAAAGTGTACCCATTATGAAACGGAAATAGGTAGCATGGGTCTACTTGATCACTTTCGGAGCTTTGTCAAGAAAAAAGCCCTGATCCAGGAAGGAGATCGGGTTTTGCTAGCTGTCAGCGGAGGTGTGGACTCTATGGTTTTGGCGCATCTCTTGCTAAAAAGTGGAATCGAAATTGGTTTGGCACATTGTAATTTCCAATTGAGGGCTGCCGAATCGGAGGAAGATGAAATCTTTATTCGGAATTGGGCAAAAACCAATCAGACGCCAATTTATGTTACTAGTTTCCAGACGGAAACCTTAGCTCAAGAGCAGAAAACCTCTATACAGGTGTTAGCTAGGGAACTCCGCTATAACTGGTTAGAGAAAATTCGTCAACAGGAGTCCTTTACTTCGATTTTAACGGCTCACCACCTGAATGATTCCCTGGAAACGTTCTTCTATAATTTCACAAAAGGTACAGGATTAGCCGGTATGCGTGGCGTCCCGCTTCGCAATGAGAAAATTATTCGCCCTTTGTTATTTGCCGATAAGGAGACCATTCTTAGATATGCTAAAGAAGAGGGTATTCCTTACCGAGAAGACAGTTCAAACCCAACAGATAAATACGCTCGGAATAAGATACGTCATCACGTGGTCCCTATCTTAAAACAAATTAATCCTTCTCTAGAAGATACAGCTGCAAGGAATTTCAACATCCTGAACCAATCATTCTTATTATTCCAAGATAGAATAGAACAATTCAAAACAAAATGGATTGAAGAAATAGCCGGGCAGTTACACATCAGGATAGCTGGCTTGCAAGAAAATCCGCGCACACAACAAACTTTACTTTTTGAATGTATTCGCCATGCGGGCTTTCATTTTCGGCAGGTTGAGCAACTGTTGCTGCAACTATCGAAGAGAAGGGTAGGAGCTATTTACTACTCAATGAGCCATCGGTTGCTGGTTGATCGTGATGTCCTGATTTTGGATCGACTTGAGACAGTAGACGACACTTCTAACAGTATCCTTATCAGCAAAGAAACAGAAATGATCGCATTATCGGAAGGGATGCTTATCTTTGAAACTAAGAACGGGAAACCCGATTTTTTCGGCTCACCTGACCAATCCGCCTTATTAGATGCGGAAACTTTGATGTACCCTTTGCAACTTAGAAAATGGAAAGCCGGAGATGCTTTTTGCCCATTGGGAATGAATGGTCAGCATCAAAAACTCCAGGACTTTTTTAGTAACAATGGCTTTTCGCGCTTCGAAAAAGAGAAAACCTGGTTGTTGGTCGATGCTAAAGGTAAGATAGTATGGATAGTTGGGTACCGGATTGATGACAGAAACAAGATTAATGCTAATACAAACTCTTTCCTTGACATAACTTATGTAAAAGATAGCCTATGAAACGTTTTCTACTAGCTATAATGCTATGCTCTTCTAGTTTTCTGGTGAATGCCCAAGAACTCGAAGTTCCCAAAACTCAGATTCCATTAATTACAAAAATTTCTGCCTCTTGGTGCCCACATTGTGGTAATTGGGGCTGGAACTTTCTTGAGGGTTTGTTGCAAAATAACGAAGGCAAAGCCATCATGATGGCTACACATTATAGTGGAAACTATAAGACTGCGGCGGGGGAGCAATTGGCCTCGAATTTTGGCATAGTTGGGCAACCCGAATTTTATCTGGGAACGGATAAAATCTCTGCTAACTCCAGTAACTATTCCAGTATGGTAGCTATGGTGTCCTCCAATGTGAGCACCATTGCCGGCCAAAGCCCGTTGGCCCAATCTGCCCTGAAGTTGATCATGCAGCAAGACGGCAGTTTGAAAATCCAGGCGCGCGCACAGTTTTTTGAAAAAACTAGCGGTGAATTTTACCTAGGTATTTACCTCATTCAAAAGAACTTTGTCGGTTATCAATCTCCACTTGGAAATAGTGCCGAGCATAAGAATTTATTCCGCGGAGCCATCGGTGATGAAAACTTTGGTGACCTCCTAGTGGCAGGTTCTGTAGATGCGGATCAGGCTTTTGACCTGGAGCATTCTTTCAACCTCAATGCCACTGGATATTCATCAGACAATATCGAAATCGTTGCCATCCTTTGGGAAAAGGTAGGAAACAAATATGAATATGTAAATGCGAATTCCTCAAACACGATTGAAATTGTTTCATCTAACGAAGAACTAGAACGACGCATTAACTCATTCCAAGTATCTCCAAATCCATTGCGATCGAATGGAACTATTCTTTTAAGTTTAGATCAGCCGATAGAGGGTATATCCGCAGATTTGTTGACGATCGGTGGCAAAAAAATACAAAACATCGCCATGCCGAATCTACTTCCAGCTGGTGAACATCAGATAGAATTAGCTTTGCAAGACCGTTTGCAGACTGGAGTGTATTTGTTAAGATTACAAAGTGCACAAGGGATGATAAGTAAACGCCTTATCATTCAATAATTGACTTGATGGATATTGAATTAGATCTATTGTCTAGGCAAGACCAATTACGGGTCAAAACGCAGGAGGGGACTCGGTACTTGTTTGACCCGATTCGTAAAAAATGGTTGGTCCTTCAGCCCGAAGAGTTGGTGCGCCAGCTGATCATTCTGTATCTCATCGAAGAAAAATACTACAATAAGAACAGAATTAATATCGAAATGGGGCTGCAGGTGAATGAACTGCAGAAACGTTGTGATATCCTAATCTATAATGAGAAAATGGATCCCTTTCTGTTAGTGGAATGTAAAGCACCTTCGGTGAATGTCAGTCAGGCAACCTTTAGACAAATCGCCAATTATAATTTACCATTGAAAGTGCCTTACCTTTTAGTGACGAACGGTCTGGTAAATTATTGTTGCAGAATGGATTATGAAAATGAATCATTTGAATTTGTGAATGCAATTCCACTTTATTAGGATAGTAGTAATCACAAATTGGCAGCCCTCAAGTCCACTGGATTTGAGGGCTGTCTTTTTGTCCAAAAATAGATTGGCCCAGCTATAGCTTAACCATTCTATTGGTCTTTTGTCGACCATTCAGTTGTAATCGATAATAATAGCTACCCGGAGGAAGATTACCTGCATCAAATCTAACTTGGTGTTCTCCAGCTGGCAATTGCTTATTCATTAAGACTTGAATCTCCGCACCCAATGCATTGTACACGGCTAGTTTGGCCCATTCGTTTTCCGTCTTAAATTGAAGGGTAGTCCAATTTCGGAAAGGGTTGGGGAAATTTGACAATTCAATCGGGAGGTCTGTTTCCAGGTCTGGTCCAGTGGAGGTCACACTGCAAGACTGAATGACTGGAATATGTTGGAAATCTTCATGCAATAGGGTTTTGACATCCTGTTCCTTAACCTCAAACCAATCCATGAGTATAGAACCATATATATCCCTGAAATCATTTTGCATGGGTAGTCCCTCACTTTTGCCTACGTCAAGCGGAATGTCAGGGCTTTCTCCAAAGACTTTTGCATTGACACAGCTACCAAATACCATTAGGGGAGAGGCAGTTCCATGATCTGTACCAAAACTATCATTGGATTTAATTCGTCTACCAAACTCAGAGAATGTCATTCCCACTACGCGCTCTGAAAGCCCCAAAGCATTCAGGTCTTGCTGGAAAACAGACATGGCCTCTGCAAGGTTTTCCAATAGCTGAGCATGTTCGCCCGTAGTAGGATCGCCTTCTACCACCTGATTGGCGTGTGTATCGAAACCACCGATATTTACGATATAGATCTTGGTTTGTAACCCACCTGATATTAATAAAGCAACATTTTTTAATTGTTCTGCCAAACGGTTGCCATCGGGATACTCCATAACATTGGTACCTACTTCAGCTACTGCAGTGATCCGCTCTCCGTATTTATTTGCTTGCTTGATGGTGGTCCGGAGAAATGTAAGTTCGTCTCCGTAGGGTGTTTCTGGAACTTCTCCAGGAGCGCCCTCGGTTAATGGAGCCAAGCTAAAGGGGTCCGTAAGAGTAAGGCTAAAGTTGCCTGCACTGCCTTGGCAAGTTTCGGATACAACATTTCCCATTGTGATGGCAAAGGGATCCGGATAAGCAGTATTCGGATAGTTTTCAGGAAAGCTTGGATGCAAGGTTTCCAGATAGCGCCCTAGCCATCCATCATTCCACACTTCCCCCGCAGGAGAGCCACTTTTCCAGATATCCATAGACCTGAAATGCGATCGATTCTGATTGGGATAACCTGCACTTTGAAGTACACTCAGCTGACCCTCTTTGAAAAGCTCCTGAACGCCCTCCATTGCTGGGTGCACGCCAGTATGATCATCTAATTCCAAAATTGAACTTTCCGGTAGCAGAATATTAGATCTCACTACGGCTAGATTATCATACCTATCTCTAGGGATAATCATATTCAACCCATCATTCCCACCGTTGAGTTGAATCAGTACTAATACTTTATCACTCTCATTATTGATTAGACTGGCTAGGCTTGAAGGCATGGCTGAAAGTTTCATACCATTTAATATCATTGGCACACTAGCCGCAGCACCAACGGATCTTATGAAATTTCTTCTTTTCATGATTTTTTTGGATTACCCTGTTAGAGAACAGGTTGTTAACAGGATTTTCTAACTTAAATAGTACTCCGCCATACTCATCATCGCCTCGATAAGGTCCTGCAATTTGGAATTTACCGCATCTTTCAGGTCTTCATTATCTGGTTCGGCTGCGTATTGTCCGTATTCAACTGTCCATTCAAAATCAGGTAGTCCAGGAATGAGAATTTCCTTTAAGGCTACCTTTTGGGAATCCGTAATGGCTTTAGGGAACCACATGCTCGCAAGAGTATCAATCAAGATGTTAGGGTCCTCGGCATTTTCAACGGTCTTGACAACCTCCAAAGGATCAATTCTGGTTTTTTCGCCTTGTGTCGTATATCCATTATTGATGATCTTGGTCGTGTACCCCATCCGTTGCTGCAGGGTCGTAGCGTTGATCCAGGTTCGATAGAATTGTGGTTCTTGATAGTAAGCTTTCCATCCAGCTACTTCTGGAGGATTGATGTAATCCATTTCCATGAGTTTGACAGCTCCATAAAATTTAACCATAATGGTGTAATACAAAGCTAGATTGTCCTTTGGAAAACTTACCTGCATTTGCTTCAGTGGAGATATCGCAAAATCGACCGGATTCTTGATCATTGGCCCTACACTCAATATATCATAGAAGTGTTCGCTCCGTAACAGTGTTTTTAAAACAGGCTTGATCTCATAATCATTTTCTACTAGCATGTCCGCCATAGGTTCAATCACATTGACCTCCGCATTATCGTCAATCTTATAGTAAATGAACCAACGATAGAGCTTACGACTAATATAACGTGCTACCTCTTTCTTTTCAAAAATGATGTTAATCAGTTCATTGTATTCCCACTCGCCATTATTAGTAATTACAATGTTGTCAAAGCGGGGAGAAAGCGTTTTGCTTGTTAGATCATGTCGACTATTGGTATAGTATGATTCAATTGGAATTTCTGGATTTTTGGTACTAAATCCTCTATCACGCCAGCCTGTAAGAATACGGGCAACCTCCAGGACATCCACTTCCGTATAATTGGTATAATCATCAGGACCTGCTAGCGGCCCTTTACCAATGGTGAATAGCTCCAACAATTCGCGAGCGTAGTTTTCGTTGGGTGCATTCTTGGTGTTCTGATTTCCGTTGAGAAAACGAAGCATGGCAGGTTCAATGGTCATATTTTTAACCAGATCCCGGAAGTTGCCCCAAGCATTGCTGCGGATCAAATTTAGATATCTATAGATGAACCGAGGATCGTTTACATTATTTACGGCAAAGTGATTGTGCCAGAACAAGGTTAGCTTCTCTCTAATGGATATTCCTTCATCCATGATATTCATCAGGATCCAAGCGCGGAGGCTTCTCCAACGGTATGGTTTTACATTCTTGTTGTCATTGTAAGGGGAATTAATCCAGGTTTGACCGATCTGTACGTAAGGATCTTGGTCCTCATCATAGTTAATCGGAGGACTGGGAAGGTCAATATCAGCAAAAAGCTGTTCGACTGTGGCTTCTAAACCATTTGCCGTTGCCTCTTTAATTTGATCTATTGTAGGACCGAAAGTAGTCCTGCGGAGAAGGTGTGCCGCCTGTTCAAAAGTCCATTCTCCTGCGAAGGATTCAAGACCTGTGTTTAGCGTCGTTACCGTTGCACTTGCTTTTGCCATCTGGCTGGCGTTGTGGGATTCATCATGTCCACGACCAAGCATGGTAGCTAAGGTAGCTCGTCTATCCATGTCAATGGGTTTTTGGTTATTAGCAAAAATATGTATTGGTTAGATGGGGCTAACCGTTAGACTTCAATTTTGTCCAGGGGTTTAATGTAAAAGGTAAGTATTAGAATGTGGGGCCTAATAAGGATCTAAGGGATTGGGTAGAATAAAGATATAAAAAAAACGCTGCGCCCCCGTTTATATTTTATTAAATGAAAATTTGTAGCAAAAATTGTTGAGAGCCGTATAGAACAGTGACGTCATTTTGCTTAGTCATCATAATTAAGCTGCTAAAGTAGATTACTCCGATGAGTGGAATTGACCGAGAACCAAAAATCATATGTACCAATACTATAATTATTCAGCGATAACTATAAATTGCGGTCTAATAAGTATGAAACCTAAAAACGATGATCAAAGCCTGTATCTTTGATTTGGACGGTGTTATTGTAGATACCGCCAAATACCATTTTATTGCCTGGCGACAGTTAGCCAATGCGCTGGGCTTCGACTTTGGCCATGAGGATAACGAAAAGCTCAAAGGTATCAGTCGAATGGACTCCCTGAACCACATCCTCTCCTGGGGGAACGTCCAAAAATCCGCAGAAGAAAAAATTCGACTAGCAACTCAGAAGAATGAAGTCTATCGTTCTTATATTTTGCAAATGGATAAAAGTGAGATTCTACCAGGAGTTTTAGATTTTTTGGAGAGTTTGAAGGCGAAAGGTATTAAAATGGCCATCGGCTCTGCCAGTAAAAATGCACCTACCATTATTCAACAGTTGGAACTAGCCGATTATTTTCCAGTGATAATAGATGGGAGCAAGGTTAGCAAAAGTAAGCCCGATCCTGAAGTCTTCTTAAAGGCAGCCACTGAACTCGATGTGCTTCCTACGGAAAGTATTGTGTTCGAGGATGCGGAAGCAGGTATTGAAGCAGCGATTGCCGGCGGGTTTTATCCCATTGGTGTAGGTGATGCTACGGTCCTACACCGAGCACCCCTTGTCATTGCAGGATTTGTAGGGGTTGATCTAGAAGGTTTAGAACACGCTTTAACGACCATCGTTGGATAGCTATTGATTTCACAATTATCTGGGATAGAGCTGAAGGACTTTAACAGATGAGCACAAACGCTGCTTTTTTTGATACTTCATTTAAATGCTCCTGACCTGATTGACTTGGATGCACAATAAAAAAATATGAAGAATTATCTAGTCCATGATGAATGGAAAATTATAGAAGACTCCTTTCACCCAGAATTCAATAAGATTAGCGAGAGTGTATTCAGTATTGGAAATGGCCGCATGGGGCAGCGTGCTAATTTCGAAGAAGATTTTTCTGGGGAGAGTTTACAAGGAAGTTATGTGGCGGGCGTGTATTACCCGGACAAAACGAAAGTGGGTTGGTGGAAAATAGGCTACCCTGAATATTTCGCTAAAGTGCTGAATGCCACCAACTGGATTGGGATTCAGGTTTCTTTTGATGGAGAGAAATTGGATATAGCGGAATGCGAATTAGAATCCTTCCGCCGAGTGTTAGATATGAAACGAGGAGTTTTAGAACGGGAGATGGTGGCCAAACTGCCGAGTGGAAGGCGAGTAGCGATCTCTTCAACGAGATTCTGTAGCTTGGCCAATGATGAATTGGGGGCAATTAAATATGAGATTAAGCCCTTGGACTTTGAAGGACAGTTAACGGTAAAACCCTATCTGGATGCGGATGTCAAAAATGAAGATGCGAATTATGGAGAAAAATTCTGGGAAGAGGTATATACCGAAGTAGAAAGACGAGAAGGGTATGTAGTAGTGGAAACAAAGAAAACTGCTTTTCAGGTGTGTACAGGAATGAAATTCGAGATCCTAAAAGACGGGAAAACAGTTGATTTTGACTCCTATCGTTATAAGGAAGAGAAGCAAGTAGCTTGTGCGGTTGACTTAGAAGGTTTAGAAGGGCAAGTAATCACCATACTGAAATATGCAGCTAACATATCTTCCATGAATGCGGTCAAAGACCAATTATTAACGCATTGTCAGAAAGCCGTAACGAAGGCTTTCGATCAAGGTTTTGATGCTTTACAGGCAGCCCATGTGAAAGCTTGGGCTGATAAATGGGAAGAAGCGGATATTCAGATTCAAGGTGATGTTGCCGCTCAACAAGGTATTCGATTTAATATTTTTCAACTCTATCAAACCTATACCGGAGAAGATGAGCGCCTCAATATTGGTCCCAAAGGATTTACTGGTGAAAAATATGGTGGTAGCACTTATTGGGATACGGAGGCTTATTGTTTACCCTTTTATCTTTCCACTGCTCCGCCAAATGTGGCCCGTAACCTGTTGATATATAGGTATAAGCAGCTAGGGAAAGCCATCGAAAACGGAGAGAAGTTAGGATTTAAAGCTGGTGCTGCTTTGTATCCAATGGTGACTATGACCGGTGAAGAATGTCATAATGAGTGGGAAATCACCTTTGAAGAAATACACCGGAATGGAGCTATTGCCTATGCCATTTATGATTACATCCGATACACAGGAGATCAAGATTATTTGATTGAGTATGGCCTGGAAGTCTTAATTGCAATTGCGAGATTTTGGGCGCAAAGAGTACATTTCTCAGAAAGAAGACAGCAGTATGTAATGCACGGCGTGACGGGCCCGAATGAGTATGAAAACAATGTGAATAACAATTGGTATACTAACTACATTGCCAAGTGGTGCATGACCTATGCCATCGAAGCTATTGAGTATGTCAAGGAAAAGGATTCGGCAGCATTTGAAGGTCTCTCTGATCGAATTAAATTTTATGAATATACAGAAACGGGACAATGGCGTAAAATTATTGACAATATCTACTTGGGAAGTGATGAACAACTAGGGATCTTTGTTCAACACGATGGTTTTCTTGACAAAGACCTACAGCTAGTGGCTGATCTAGATCCAGCCGTTCGACCTATTAATCAGAATTGGTCATGGGACCGAATACTTCGTTCGGTCTTTATCAAGCAAGCTGATGTTTTACAAGGGCTTTATTTTTTCGAAGATCATTTTGACAAGGAGACGATCCGTAAGAATTTCGATTTTTATGAACCAAGGACTGTGCATGAATCTTCTCTTTCGCCTTGTGTACATGTGATTCTTGCAGCCGCCTTAGGGCGAGAAGACAAAGCCTACGAAATGTATCTTCGAACGGCAAGACTGGACCTTGATGATTACAACAATGATACTGAAGATGGCTGTCATATCACTAGTATGGCCGGAACATGGATGTCGGTGGTGAAAGGATTTGGTGGGCTGAGAATAGCGAATGGAAAATTGGAATTTCGACCATTTATCCCGAGCCAATGGGAGGCATATGCCTTCAAAGTCCAATTTAGAGGACGAGTGTTGCAGGTTAAGGTAAGTCAAACCAAAGTGGAAATTGAGAATCTCTCCACTGAGTCTTTTGGGGTTCGACTATTTGATCAAGAATTGGAAATATCAGGTATGTCTTCTCTTAGTAGCCTTATGGCAGATTAAGACCGCAAGTTGATCTTAATTTGTTAATGAATTGAGAAGATGTAGTTCAGCTACTTGTAATTATGCGGGGCTTGTGTATGTTTGTGATACGATAAACATATGCGAGCCTTGATGAGCCAAGGCAACCTAAGATCTAAAACGAAAATTCACATCTCATGTACAGATTATTGACGCTTTTCGCAATCACCGTACTTACTTTTTCTTGCAATAATGGTGGTCAAATTGGAGGAACAAGCGGCAGTGGGAGCTTTGCAGCCCCGATTCCACCAGCTAACTCTAGAGAAACAAATCTATTGGCTCGTCAATACTGGGTCTTTGAGTTTTATGTGGTGCCTAACGATAGAGAGGCCAGCAAATCAGGAAAGGGCCGTTGGTACAAATTCTATCCTGATGGAAGCTTCGATAGTGGTCACTGGGATCAAAAAATGGGATCTGGTTCTTGGGGGATAGGTTTTAGGAATGAAGGAACAGTTCTTCATATCGATTCGAGCATTGATGCAGAAGATAGTGAATATATCATTCAGGCAAATGCATCGGGAGATGAGATGTCATGGGTGGGTACAACGACCTACGAGCAAAGTGGGATCATGTTGAAAGCAATACATTTGCTAACCGAACCTACTAAAGCTCAATTCGGACTAGAATAGAATTTATTCAAAAGGTATGTAGGCCGTCAATTTGTAATAGTCTTTGGAATAGGCCGATTGATTTACACTATTGGAACCGGTTGAGAACCGCAGAGAATATTTACTATTAATCGTAAATTTTACGTAGGCACCGAACCAGGTATATAGGGCTCCAGGTGCTTGATCGAATCCAGCAGCTGTTAAATCGAAACTTTCATAGTGAAGTCCCAGGGATATATTTTCATTAATAATCACTCCCGGGTAGACCCAGTATAAGAGATAATTGCTATAGTTAACTTCATCCCGCTGTAGCGAACGATAATAGGCAAAGAAGGCTTCTAGTTCCAATCGCTGTCCAAAATAGAAACCGACTAGACTGGGGACAATTCCATCTCCCGCTACGCCTTCAGCTTGCCCAGATAATAACCTGCCATGCGTGAATCCTAGGCTTGGCTGGAGTAGTATTTGATCCTCCCAAAGTGAAAACCCTAGACCAATCCCCATTTCAGTCCATAAGTCTGTGCCGGCTTCAGCCGTTCCGTACTGAGGGTTGGTCCAAAAAATGGAATAAAAGGTAAGACTGGTATTGGCATTTAGACCAAAACTTCCATAAACCGCGGGGTAAAAGCCGAAGGCGTTATCTTGGTTGATTGCTAAGGCAAAGGTAGAAGGGGCCTTATCTGTTTTTACCTGATCTTCAAGCTGGGCGGATAGGAGTATCGGTAGTGCCAATAAAAGGCACAAGTTTAAAAATCTAGTTTTCATGTCTAACTTGGTTTATTGGGCGTGCCATTCGATTCTTAGCACCGCCCTCCTTTAGTGGTTTTATTTCTTGTTTGTTTGTTAATTCTGCAATTGTTCCAGAGCTTCAGCAGCTGTTTGTACCGGAAATCGACATACTTTGTTTTGGCAGACATAGATGTATGTTTCTCCTTCCACTAATTTGTCCTTTAGTAATTCCAAGGAACCCTCTTTTGTGCCGCCAAGAATCAGACTATTGGGGATATAGGCCTTCATTATTTCTTGACTTAAGGAAGCCGCATTAGGACCTACCACAGCCACTTCGTAAGGGGGGGCTACCAAACTTTGATACAATTGCAGCCAATTGGAGTAAAAACTTGGCTGCTCACTCTCCTCTACGGTACTAGCTAAATTAGCCATCATCTGTCTGGCTTGTTGTTGATATCCCTCATCATATAAGTAAGTCCCTAAACTAAACAAGGCTCGTGCCATCGCAGAATTGGAACCAGGAATGGCATTATCTCCCAATTCCTTCTTTTGGGCAATGAGCGGCGGATTCAAGTCCGAAGCATAGTTGAAAAGATAGGAGCTAGTGTCCAGAAAGTGTTCAATAGCATAATCAGCCAAACCTTTGGAACGTTTCAACCATTCCTCATCAAATGTAACCTCATATAAAGACATGAAAGCTTGAATAGTTAAAGCATAGTCGTCTAGAAAACCATTGATGCTTGATTTACCATCCTTATAATTTCGATTGAGGCGGAAATCGGATTGCAACATATTGTCTACCAGAAATTGCCCGTTTTTAACTGCCGTATTCAAGTACTTTTGCTTCCCTAAAGCCTTATAGGCATCAACATAACCTCGAAGCATGAGTGCATTCCAGGATGTTAGTACTTTATCATCTAGACCAGGATGAACCCGCGAAGTTCTGGCCATAAATAGAGCTTGGCGGGCTTTGTCAAAGCGTTTTTTCAAGGCTTTGGGGTCTTGATTGACTTGAGCTGCGAATTCTTCTAAAGTCTCTTCATGGTAGATGATATTTTTATGTTCCCAATTCCCTCTGGGTTTAATCTGGTAGAAATCGTTGAACCACTCACTGGTTTGTGCATCACCAATAATTGAGTCAATTTCGGTTTTAGTCCAGACATAAAATTTTCCTTCAACTCCTTCGCTATCAGCATCTAAGGAGGAGTAAAAGCCACCGGCAGGATCCGTCATCTCCCTTTCGATGAAACTTAGTGTTTCTTCTATTATTTCTTTATAGCGTGCTTTTTGAGTAATCTGATAGGCCTTCCCATAGAGACTCATTAATTGACTATTATCATACAGCATTTTCTCAAAGTGGGGGACTTTCCAGTTGGCATCTGTCGCATACCGGGCAAAACCCCCGCCCAAATGATCATATATCCCGCCCTTGGCCATATTGTCAAGGGTTACTTCAACGGCTTGCCAATATTTGGCGTCTCCCGTTCGGAAGTACTGATCCAATAAGTGCTCATAGCTGTTGGGCATTGGAAACTTTTGAGAACCGATCCTTCCGCCCTTCTTCAGGTCAATCTCTTTGACAAATTGTTTATTGATTTTCGCTAAATTTTCTGCTGTGAAGTTTTTGTTTTTATCGCCGATAGGAACATCATCGACACCCTGCAAACCATCAGTAATCCTCGCTGCATATTCATCTAGTTTTTCACGATCCTCTTGGTACAATTTGACAAAGTATTCCAGGATCTCAACCCAATTTTTCTTAGGGAAATAAGTACCGGCCCATATTGGACGACCATCAGGCAATGCAAATGCATTGAGTGGCCACCCACAGTTTTTTCCCGTAGACATTTGGCAGGCGGTCAGATAAATGTCATCGACATCAGGTCGCTCCTCTCTGTCTACCTTGATCGGGACAAAGTACTGGTTCATAATCCGTGCTACGGCTGTATCCTCGAAAGATTCATGTTCCATGACATGACACCAGTGACAAGCTGCATAGCCTACACTAATGAGTAACATTTTGTCTTCTTTTTTGGCTTTCTCCAGGCTCTTTTCGTTCCAGGGGTGCCAATTGACCGGATTGTGAGCGTGTTGTAGCAAGTAGGGACTACTTTCATGGATTAATTCGTTGGTATAAGCGTGATCTTTGGAGGAGGCATCTTGTGCTTTACAACTGTAAAACATCAGCAAACCAAGAATGTAGCATATCGGGATTAGGGTACGAGACGGGCGATGATATTTCATGCTTAAGTTTTTATCCTTCTGTGAGAAATTCTTTGGACAGTCAAAATAGAAAGAGTAACTGACTAACGGAAACACCCAATCTTACTTTTGAAGGTCCCCAGATGTCGGGTTCGTTACAGAACCATTTTTATCAATAAAATCTTGGTGTTTGGGATTTTGGGTGAAATAGCTGCTATAGTCACCAGAGTTTATTTCGGGAAAGGGGTCAGGTGGCAGTTGAAAAATATAAGTCCAGCAGTTAAATACTTCACCTTGAGACTTGACAGGCACTAAATCCCGTCTATATTCATTTTCAGCTGGAGAATCGGAGTTAATCATTTCATACTGATCTAGTAGCGGTAGCAGCAGCTCTGGAAAATGCATCTTATATATTTCTCCTCTGACCTGCTGGGCGCTTTGCGGGTGATAAACTAAGCCCGGATAGGATCCGATATCAAATAATTGACCAGTGATCCAACCTTCTCCAAGAAATTTACTGTTGTTCCTGAGCACCGATGTAATTTCTGATTTGAATTCCTGCATCAAGGTGCCATAGACAAAAAGCAAATCAATCACTATGATAGAATTTTCCCTATGATTTCCTTTAAAAATCGAGCTGCTACCATGGCAGTCATGCCATGGACATCTCTAGTAGGATTGTACTCTACGATATCTGCCCCAATAATGGGCACCTTAATTTGATGGATAATACTCAGTACATCCCTGGATGACATGCCTCCTGGTTCATAATGCGAAATCCCGGGCGCAAAAGCAGGATCCAATACGTCTAAGTCTAAGCTAATATATAGTGGCCCACTAAGATTTAATACTTGACCTCTTTGCCAGTCCTTCATTTCAATGATCTCTACATTAAAACGCTTAGCTTGTTCTCTTTGATGCTTACTCAGGGTGCGATTGCCAATTTGAATTAAACGATCCACCAGGCCATCTTCCATAATTCTAGCAAAAGGGCAAGCGTGTGAATAGGGGTTGCCACCAAAGTCCTGATACAAGTCCCCATGGGCATCCAATTGTAAAATGCTTAGTTTATCATGTTTCTTGGCGTGTGCCTTCATGATGGGGTAGGTGATGGAATGATCTCCGCCTAAAGAAAAGGTTCTTCCACCAGCACTTAGGATCTGGTCAATTCCTCGTTCTATATCAAAGTATTCCTTGATTTCTAGATTGCCAAGGAAAGAAATGGCAGGATCATTTTCCAAATTGTAGCCCAATTCGGTCCAGTAATTACTGGAATCTGAATGATACGCCTCGATGATCAAATCTGGAGCTTCGGCACAACCACTCAGGAAGGAAGATTGTGCGTCATAAGGGACACCTACGATGGCTAGGCTTCCAGGACTGATATTGTCCAATTGTTGGGTAAAACTATTCTTCATTGACTGTTTGGAGGTTTTGATGTATACTTTGTAATCGCTCATCAATGGAATCCCATTGTTCAGATAAAGTATCTATGGTCTTTTCTTCCTGTGCGAGTAACTCATCAAATTCGTGAAAATTCAAATCAATCTTATCCTTTAGGCGCGAAATATAGGTCCGTAGTTTCTCCGTGACATCCTCTGATATTCGCTCCCTACCTTTGTTGATTTCTTTGCGAAAACCCTCTAATATTTTTCGTTTCTGTACACTAGTGGAAACCCCCGCGAATAGCAATCCAATGGTAGTGAGTATACCGCCAGTAATATCAAAAACAATTCCATTTGTAACCGTCATTAGTATGACACCAATTGCTGCGACACCACTTCCCGTAGCCAAATTGGGAGAAATGGCTTTTTTATCTGGAAATAGACTTTCGTCGGTGAAGTTTTCCGTCTTGCTGATAAAGTCATGAAAAGTATCTTGAAGGTCTCGAAGAATATTGCTGCGTTTTTCGGCTATATCGCTAAATAGGTCGTGGTCATTCTTCAGGATGGTTTGGCTGTTGCGAATCTTGAGGTCTATGATCTTTGCCATCTGCTGGACATTATCAGATAAATCGACCACGCTTTCTTGCAATTTGGACTCTAACTCATAATTAAGGCTAGTTTCTAATTCTTTTGCTACACCTTCCAACCAGTCCTTGACAGACTGTTTGCGATTGAATATAGAAGTGAAGCTTCTTCGTAGCAACCCTAAAAAGGAGAGTCCACTTTTTAATTCTTGTTCCTTTTTGGTGGTAATCCGATCGTAGGCTGCGATCAAGTTCTCCACAAGCACATTCACTTGTTTGTGTGATTTCCCTTCCTGAGAATCTAGGGTATCAGTTATGTCGTCGCGAAATGCGGTATCGGAGACCCACTGTTGTTTTCTGAGATCTAAGCCTTGACGAATCCGTCCATTTATGTTTTGTAGGGTATCAATGCTATTTAGTAACTTCAAGACCGGGGCTTTTCCTCCTGTAATATTTTCTCGTATAAAACCTCGCACGGCATCGAAGCCACTTTCTGAATGATCCTCCTCTTCCTGCAAAGCAGAAACGGCAAATACGAGTGGATTATCAATCCCTTTCTTAGTGGCATGATCAATTACTCCCTGCACATTTACAGCCAGATCTTCTTCCTTCATCAAATCCTTTTGCTGAAGAATAAAGATGATTTTCCGTCGCCATTCCGCATTGATATAATCAAAGAATTCCCAGGCAGACTGTCGATATGGGTTCTTTGCCTCGAAAACAAAAACGATGAGGTCAGAGGATGGGATAAATCGTTCAGTGATCTCTTGATGATGTTCCACAATAGTATTGGTCCCAGGCGTATCTACAATGGCGATTTCACGAAGAATTTCTACCGGCAGAAAAATTTGTTTTAGGTAGGGATTGATACTAACAATTTCATCCTTTTCGCCGTATAGTATCTGCTGAATCGTATCGGTCATAGGCTGGGGAGCCACCTTGGTGATTTCTCGCCCAGTATCCAATAATGCATTGATAAAACTAGACTTCCCGGCTTTTACCTCGCCTACAATTACAAACATGAAAGGTTCATGAATCCGATTTCGTAGTTCACTCAGTGTCTCCGCCAATTCGCTGTGGCCAATTTGGATGGTGAGGCCATGCAAATCCTTTGCGATTTCATCCAACTGTGCCCGTTGAGGCTGTAGCTGTTGATTTAATAATTGGTTCACTAGCTTATCTTTAATGATGCTGATGATATAGTATATACCCGTTGAGAGGACTTAAATAACTATAACACGAATGATTCTTCTAAGTACAAAAGAGCTTGTGGCCCAGTACAAAAGAGTAGGTCCAATATACTTAAATTGGGTAAGAATCCATGTCTTTCTTCGAAAAGCTGGGGATAAGGAACAGGCTGGAAATTACGATCGGCTTGCTGGCGGTGAGATTTAGGATGAATGAGTCCGCGTAGATCTAGTATCCCTGGATCTGGAGCCTTGATGTAGTCATCACTATACTGAACCTTAACTTCGATTTGAAGCAGTTCTATCAGTAGCGCTATCAGCGCTTTATTCCAGTCAAAAAGATAGCTTGGGCGTGCTTGAAATAAGGCTTTTAGTTCATCCTGATAATAGGGGAAGTATGGCGCATTGCCATAGGCAGAGCGGATGCTTTGCCAATGTTGGCTGATCCAGGGTTCCTCATAAGAAATAGCCGTTTTCTGAATGGACAATTGTTCATTCTTCCCTTTCCGCAGGGGGATAGATAGTCGCATCATTCCGTTAGCGCCGGCAATATGGCATCGATTGCGATAACTGCCTTTTTGATAGTTCTCGTGTGCCTCTAAAATTAGAGTGCTGCACTTCGTAAGTTTGCTGAAGTACTGGATGCTAGGTAAATAGTGTGCTTCTACTAAAATGGTACTTTGCGCCATATTCTGTATCATTCATCGGACTCTATGCTTGCCTTTGCCGGCTTGCGATCTATTTCAAGGTCGTCAAACCAGACGTCTTGCTTCAAGGGGTTCCAAACGTAGATGCCTATTTGGTCGAAACCCGGTTCTATTGGGATTTTCGCCTTCAATTCTAGTTGTTGCCAACCTTCCTGTTCTTGAATAACATTGGCTTTTTCAAACTGATAAAAAGTTTCTCCGCCCTGATTGGACAAAACTAAACCCGCACTTCGGCTTTCATCCCATCGCCAAATACGAATACTAATCTCATCACCTGGACGGATATCCTTTAGAGTGGTCGAGAAACCGTACTCTTTCCCATCTGATAATTCCATTGAAAACTGTCCACTATGTGCTTTCTTGTCAGATTGAGCAAGATCATGGTGGAATTTTATCTGTGGTAAGTTGGAGCTGAAATAATAGGGATCAGGTGCTAACTTTTCAGCACCGCATTGGATGGGGTAATCTTCATATAATGTGAGTCCATCTACCATATGCCATAAAACGAAAATACTATCTCTATTAAAAGGCCAAGTCGCCCGAACGGGCAATATGTCTCTTACTTCGAAGTTGGGTAATCGGCCAAGGGTAATAATGTAGTCATCTTCAGCAACGCGCCACCAGCTTTTGCCATGACGATCCTCCTTATTGTATGGGCCAGTTTTGAGCCAGGTGTTAAACTCAAACCCTCCATCAATGCGGGTGGCCGGGATTTCTTTCTCCGTCATCAACTGGTCCAAGGCTTTCCACCTCGTTCTATTCCAGGACAGATAGTGTTGTGTTCCGGAAAGGCTGAAGCAAGCGAAGCCGACAAGGAAAAACCATGCCATTTGCTTGCTGAATTTCGGGTAGACCTTTCCTTGGTACGGTAAAAAAAATAGTAGACTAAATGCGATTAAAGGCAAGGTATAACGATCGAAGAGGTACGGTCCAATGATCAAGAATAGAGTATAGATACCTATGATAATCAATAAAGCCAATCGAATCAAACGATTTGCTTGCAAGGGACCTCCACGGAAAGTGAGTTTTAATGACCTAATGCTTAGGGGGATTTGGAGTAGTAATAGGGTAGTGGCCAAAATACTAGGATAGACTAAGGCCTTCCAACTGGAGGCAGCTATTTGTGGATGAATATTATTCCCCCAGTAGGTATCCTTCAAAATTTTAGGGCCTAATCCCAGGTTGTACAAAACATTACCGAAGGGAAATGAGCTACTTCCTAGATATAGCAGCACTAAAATAAGCCCACCAAATGCTAGCTTCCAGGGACGTTTTTTGAAATTCCATTCTGGTGCCGAAAGTGTGGTAGCAAGTGTGAAGGGGAGCAAGAATAATCCCATATACAGCAGGATCGTAACGGTCCGCTCCAAGAAATAAACTACATCGTTTTTCAGTATACCTTGTATCAAGTGATCTATAATATGAACTGTTTGGACGGCATCATTCCCGGCATTCAACCATTGCATATAGATCAAGTATCCAAGAAGACTTAGTGCCAAGGGGAGTGCAGCCTTTATACTGTTCCACAAGGTGATGGGTTTCCCAAGCAAATAGATAAAGGCAAAGGTCAATGGTATCATCAAGCCAGGTTGTCGAATCAAGGTAGCAACGATTGAAAAGAAGGTGCCTAATAACCAATGCGTGAGCCTGGAAGATTTAACATCCTTGCTAAAGAATAGAAAGGCCAGCAGAACTGCACCAAGAAAGTGCACATCTGTCATAAAGGTAAATGACAGAGAAAAATACAAGGGGTTGAAAAATAATAACAAAGAGGCAAAGGCAACTAAATTGCGCTTTTTAGAAATTTCACGCCCCAGGAAGTAGAAAGCTAGAGCCGCCGCCAAGCTACTTAATAGGGTACAACAACGAAGCACCGTGGCAGATAATCCAAAAATCTTACAAAAGAGTGCTCCCCAGTACAACTGGGCAACCAAAGTCATCGCTGGCCAATCGCTGGGCACCAAGGTGCCAGTTTCGACGATGCTGTATACCCCTTCAGCGAAAGCCCAGTCGTCATTAAGTGGAAAATCACCAATAGGATTGACAAGAACAATGGATACTATCCAAAGCAAACCCAATAAGAGAGGAAATGAGAATCTCCTAATTATATGCATGCAGTTTCCATCATTTAGAAGGTAAATCACTGCCTAATTCCAGCGCAAATATAAAATTTGTTCACTAAGTTTGACGCTGTGAACCAGTATCTACAACAACGAACCCTATTCGCACCACTGATCTATAAGAAACCTTCCCTGAATCTAGGGATGGTGGTGGTGATCCCGGCTTTTGATGAACCCTTTTTGCTATTGAGCTTGATGAACCTGTCGAGATGTACGCTGCCGCTTTGCGATGTGGAAGTGATCGTTGTGATTAACAACGGCGAACAAGCCAAAGCCAGTATTCGTCAAAGCAATCAAGAAGTCTACCTGCAAGCCTTAGAGTGGGCCAAAAAGAATAACAAGTCGCGAATTAAATTCCACATCATCTATCTACCTGATCTGCCTGATAAAAGTGCTGGCGTGGGATTAGCCCGAAAGATTGGAATGGATGAGGCATGTTGGCGCCTGATGAAACTTAGGAAAAAGAAAGGAATTATTGTCTGTTTTGATGCGGATAGCCGGTGTGACACAAACTACTTGCTGGCCTTGGAGGATCACTTCAAAGCGCACCCACGTTCTTTGGCTTGTAGTATTTATTTTGAACACCCCCTTCATGGCGTAGAACACCCGGATGAAGTTTATGCGGCTATTGTGCCGTATGAATTGCACCTGCGATACTATATTCAAGCTCAGCGACTTGCAGGTTTTCCATTTGCTTACCATACAGTCGGATCAAGTATGGCTGTTCGTTGTTTGGCTTACCAACAACAAGGCGGAATGAACAAGCGGAAAGCAGGCGAGGACTTTTACTTTTTGCACAAATTTATTTCGTTGGGCAATTTTAGTGAGTGTTTGACTACTAAGGTAATTCCTTCCCCCAGACCTTCCCATCGGGTACCTTTTGGCACGGGAAAGGCAGTGAACGAGATCATGTCTTCAAAAGAGGGCTACTTGACTTACAATCTATCTTCTTTTTTTGATTTGAAAATCTTGATTGACCAAGTTCCAGCACTTTATAAAACGGACCCTGGCCAATTTGATGCTATTTTTGAAAAGCTCCCAGCTAGTGTGCAGGCTTTTTTAGAACAAGTTGATTATCAAAACAAATGGCGAGAGATTCAAGCGAATACTGCTTCCAGGAAGGCTTTCATTACTCGTTTTTTCAAGTGGTTTAATGCCTTCATGTTGATGAAGTATGTGCACTTTGCAAGGGATAATTATTATCCAAATGTGGAAGTGGGAGAAGCGGCAGCTAGACTATTGAGTCATTTGCATGCTTGTAGTTTTGATAGCGATAATATGTCGGTTTTATTGAATCACTACAGGAAATTAGATCAGCAGCCCATGCCTAAGAATCTGCTCTCTGGAAGGCGGCGGGTAACGTAAGTAAGAGAATTTTCATGTCTAGCCAAAAATTGTACTGTGTGGCATAGGTGATATCTAACTCCTTGCGTTCATTTTCCGTTTCGGCGGTATTCTTACCTTTGCTGACCTGCCAGAGTCCCGTAATACCTGCCGGTGCCGAAAAACGCAAGATCCATTCATCAGAAGTTAATCGCTCGGCTTCATATAAGGGGAGTGGACGGTTGCCCACTAGAGACATATCACCTTTCAAGACATTGATTAATTGTGGCATCTCATCAATACTGGTGGCTCTGATCACTTTGCCAATCCGCGTAATCCGAGGATCATTTTTGATCTTGAAGAAGGTCTGTCCATTGGTAGCTTCTCTTTCGGTAAAGAATTTTTCCTCATCCACGGGGCCATGATCCATCATCAGGAGCGTTCCAGCCTTAGCCCTCTGCTCGCCTTCGGTTGCACCAATGGCAGCAGCTGAAAAGTAGTGGTTTTGATCTTTGAGGTCTACTAGGTTCAAATCAGCATCAATGCGCATGGATCGGAATTTGTAGAAATCAAAAACGCGGAAACCCTGCCCAGCTCTTTTCGAAATGTAAAATACGGGCCCCCTTGATTCAAATTTAATCAGTAGACCAACGACCAGTAAAACCGGCATACTCAGCAATATCAGAACACTGGCTCCAACGATATCAAAAAGGCGTTTCCACAAAGGGAGTTTATACTTCATTTTGGGTAGTAATTGAGCGGCAAGATCATTGGTTGGATCGACCGCTACTTGTTGTTTGTTATCAGAGAGTAGTTGTAGTATTCGCCCTTCCAAGCCTTTCAGCATGTTCGGAAATACGAAGTAATCTTTAACCTGGAACTTTTTAGACAGCTGGAGCAACTGTAGAGAAGGGTAAGAGGAAATGACTAGGAAGGGGATTTGGGTAAGCTTGGCATCCTTGAGGATTAAGTACCTCAATTGCATAAAATCATCTCGCGTGTCATGTGAGAGTTCATACAAAATAAGATCAGGCAAGTCTTCGCTGGTCTGAACATAGTCATAGAACCCACTACCTAATCTAAAAAAGGAAAAACTAGCATTGATTACCAGCCCCTCTTCCTTGATATGAAAAGGATCTTTGCCAATGCAGGCTATATTTTTCATGATCATACTTTACTCATGCCCAAATGATATTTAATTCTTATGGCTAGCTCTTGGGGATTGAACGGTTTAATGATGTAATCGGCGGCGCCTGATTCTAGGCATTTTATCCGTTCTTTACTATTGTCTATACTGGAGAGGATGATAACTGGGATGTCGTGAAATAGGACGGAGTACTTCAAATGATTTAGGAACTCATAGCCAGACATGCCAGGCATCTTAAGGTCCAAGATTATCAGTGAAGGGAAATTGCCTTGATCCAGCCAATTCCAAGCTTTTTCTGCTGTTTCTGCCACTTCCACAACATAGTGTTGACCAAAGTAATTGGACAGGAAAACCCGCATCATTTCACTATCATCGATAAATAATAATTTCTGTTGCATCCTGATCGGCTTTGCATCAAATTTAATAGCAAGCTTGGCCTTGTATTAGGAAATTAGTTAGATGAGCACATTTCATCGATAGTTGGTAGAATCCGGATGTTAAACGGCATTTTACCCCTCCCAACTCTCGTCCCCAAAATCATTCCAACTATCCCCATTTACATACCGAATATCGAAAAAGCATTTCCCACACTCTATATATAAATTACTTTGGCCTAGTGCAATTATAATTCCATGAGGAAACTACAAGACATACCTAGCAGACTGTCCAGGATAACCAGCTCGGGGCGCTTCATCCCCGAAGTGGACGGTTTTCGATTTGTAGCCATACTACCCGTGGTTATACAGCACATCAGCGAACGTGTACAACGATACTCAGAAGTCCAATGGGCACAGCCCATCAAGCAAGATTCTGTAGCCTTTCTAGCAAGTAGAGGGACTATTGGTGTTTATATCTTTTTCGCTATCAGTGGGTTCATTCTTTCTTTACCTTTTGCTAGATATTGGTTGGAAGGAGGGAAGAAGGTATCATTGAGATCCTATTTCTGGCGACGACTTACTCGCTTGGAGCCGCCTTATATGATTTGGATGACAGTATTTTTCCTGGTACTGTTGATACAAGGAACCTATGGCGTTGGAGAGTTATTTTCGCATTTTGGCGCCTCTCTTTTTTACATGCACAATCTGGCTTACGGGGAGTATTCGATAATCAATCCGGTAGCCTGGTCTTTAGAAATTGAAATTCAATTTTATTTGTTGGCGCCGATTCTAACTTTTCTCTTCTTCTCCATTCGGATGAAATGGATTCGAAGAGTAGTTCTATTGAGTGGAATTTTGTTGTTGGTTGGCATACAGCATCAAATGGGATGGTATCAATCGAATGCAAAGTTGACCATTCTTTGTCAATTGCAGCATTTTCTAGTTGGTTTCTTCTTGACAGATCTTTACCTGACAGAGTCCAAAAACACACCAAGATCCAGCCATTGGTTCTTTGATAGTTTGGCTATCCTGAGTCTCTTCGTATTGGCCCTAAGTTGGTCTGAAGAGTGGATGAAGAATTTGGTGTTCAGTTCTACTCTCATCATTTTCTTTCTGACAGCTTATCATGGGAGAATCAGTCTCAAATTCTTACGCAATCGCTGGATTACAGCCATTGGAGGCATGTGTTATACGATTTATCTGATCCATCTACCACTGGTAGAAGGCTTGGTTAGACTCACAAAGCACATAACATTCACAAATATATTTAGCATAAATCTTTTACTACAAGTCCTATTAATGACCCCCATCATTCTGGCCTTTTCCATTTTAGGATATCTCCTGTTGGAGAAACCCTGTATGGATAAGCACTGGCCCAAGAAGCTATCTGCTTGGTGGTCCAATGCCAGACGCAATTCATTAATACTTAAAAAAGTAGAACCATGAGCCTATTACACCAACCCCAAGTCAGTAAGCTTTTTGCCTGCTTATTGCTCTTCAGTCTACCACTGCTTGGGCTTTGCCAAGAAACGGCAATGGCTGAGGATGGGGAAATGCAGAAAACTACACAAGAGGAGCAAACAACCCTGGTCGTGATCGATCAAGATGTCTTTGCTGTTCGACCACTAGAGAATCTAATTGCTGATGCTCTGGAGAACTCGCCATTGATCAAAGTGCAAGCTTTGAACATGGACAATGTCTCACACAAGATCAGAATCTTGGAGCGAGAGTGGACCAACTACATTGCTGCCATTGGTACTGCACAAGTGGGAAACATTCGTTTCATCGATGACCTGCAATCTGTCAATGAGATTGACTTTCGTACGATTACGAGAGAGAACACCTTTTACAGTATTGGACTACACTTTCGACTACCGCTTGGTGATTTCATGACGAAATCTGATCGGAAGGCACTACTGACCAATCAATTGAAGCAAGAAGAACTGGTGCACGCTGATCGTGAGATGCGTTTGCGTGAATTGGTGATTCGACAGTATCATGAACTTCAATTGAAGGTTAAGCTCATCGAAGTACGCTCCAAAGATCTAGATTTTCACAAGGTTTCATCTGAATCGGCTGAAAAGTATTTCCGAGAAGGAAATATGACTTTGGAAGAGTACACTAATGCGATCAGTTTGCGGAATAAGGCTGAAGCTGTCTTGGAAGAAACCAAGATGGGGGCACGATTGGCCTTCCAAATTCTGCAAGAAACGGTCGGCAAGGATATTAGAGCGAATTGATAGTACTTCGGAATCCAGATTCACCCCCTATGATCATTTATTTGTTGACTCCAATCATTTAATTATGAAAGCCAACGAACTATTTCGTTTAGTCAGAAAAAATGCGTTGCTCATACTCCTCACGGGGTTACTAGCAGCTACAGCAGTGTATTTCCTCACTGTTGATAGTAAGCAAAAATATACATCAAAAGCCGTCCTAAGTACGGGCGCAATTTCAGCCATTTCAATTAATGACCCTGCAGCTACCAACCGAGTAGATCGGGATTATTTTCAAAATGAAATGGAAAAGTTGATTAGTCTAGCCACAGGTTACGAAACCATGGAGGAGCTGGCGAGTCGATTATTGGCCAAATATCTCATGCTAAATGGACCCGATAGAAAATGGGTTAGTGCGGAGAACTTGGCGGATATCAATGAGATGATCCCTGATCAGGTCAAAGCCAGATTGGTTGTTGATACTTCAGAGGAAGCTACATTTCAGAACTTAGTGGCGATGCGTGAGGCTGGAGAGCCAAATATTATCCAGGAAGTAATTTATTCTGATGAAGAGTACTTCGGGATTGAATATCTGCAAGGAGAATTGAAGGTATACCGAAGAGGGAATAGCGACCTGATTCAGTTCATCTATTCTACTACAGATCCAGCTATATGTCAACAGACCCTAAACTATCTGATTGATATTTTCATGGGCAAGCATGCAGATTTGAAAAAAGTGCAATCTTCCGATGTGGTGGACTACTTCGCTTCTGCTACGCAAGAATCTTCCGAACACCTAAAGCGGGCCGAACAGCAATTGCTCAACTTCCGGATCAATAATAAGATCATTAACTACAATGAGCAAACTAAGGCCATCACCTTCCAAAAAGAGGAACTGGACGAGGTTTTCTTCACTGAAAATATGAAGTTGCAAAGCACGCAGGCTACCTTGAATAGCCTGGAAGAGCAATTGGGGAACCGCGCGCGCCTAGCTGAACTACGCGATGGACTATTGCAGCAACGTCAGGCCTTATCTGATGTCACCCAGCAACTGGCTAAGTATGAGATCATGGCCGGGGATTCTAAGAATATGGAGGATTACAATCAGGAGGTACCGAAGCTGTTGCAGCAACAAGAGGCCTTAAAAAAGGAGATTACAACTTATGCACAAGAAGCGTTTAAGTTTGATCAAACCCCTGATGGTATTGCCACCAAAAATCTTCTAGATCAATGGTTGCGCACGATGGTAGAACGAGAAGAATCACAGGCGCGCCTAGCCGTTATACAGAATCGCCAAGGTGAATTTGAGGAAATCTACGGCAAATTTGCACCATGGGGTTCACAGTTGACCAAAATAGAAAGGGAGATCCAATTGGCGGAAGATGCTTATTTGGAGAACCTACACAGTTATAATCAGGCCATGTTGCATATGCAAAATACCTTAATGGCTACGAATCTAAAAGTGTTGGATGCACCCTATTTCCCCTTAGAAAAAGGGGATAGCCGTCGTCTCCTACTAATGATTCTAGGGTGCCTTGGAGGTATTTTTACAACGCTTTCCCTTTTGATAGCCCGAGGCTATATGGATGAAAGACTTCGATCTCCAGAGGCGGTGTCTATGCTGACTGGATTGACAACTGGTGGGGTTTTACCTGATTTTAGTACAGTTAAAGGCTCTAGGAAAAATGAGGCGATTGCTCAGCAATCCTTGGCGCTGCTATTACAACAGGTTAAAGTAGAAACACTCTCTAAGGTAGAAAAACCTAAGATGATTTTTATGGGCAGTACCCAGGAAGGAGAGGGTAAAACGCTGATTAGCACCCAAGTCGTGGCCGGTTTGCGGGCAGGTAATAGCAAGGTGTTACACCTGTTCCCATTTGTTGAAGGAATGGATAATTCACATCCAGATAATCATGCTTATCGGGTAAACGCAGAACTGAGTAATAAGACCTCCATTGAGCAGTTGATTTGGGAAAACCCTGGTGGAGAGGCCGGTCTGGCAGACTTTGATTATGTGGTAATGGATTCTCCTGCCATACTAACTGGTCAATATCCTGTTGGATTGATTAATCAATTTGATCTAATCCTTTTGGCCTGTAAAGCCAATCGCAGTTGGGAAGCTGGTGATCAGCAAGCCATTCAGACGCTTGAAAAAGCGGCTAATTGCCCAATTCGTGTAGTGTTGAATGGAGCTCATCGCGATACAATCAAGGATTTCGTGGGAAGTTCTTCCGTGCATTCTAGTTACAAGGTATCTGAGGAGGAAGGGAGAGGAGCATACCCCATTTTGACAGATAGATAAGGACATGTCCAAAAGAAAACAGATCGTTTGCCTAGGTTTTCCAAAATGGGAAGGAGATTACATGAAGTCTACGGTGTCCTTGATGTCAGAATTGGCCAAGAAACATGATGTACTTTATGTAGACTATCCCTATACCTGGAAAGACCTAGCTTTTCGCCTGCTAGGACGCGAAAAAACGGCTTCGGTAACTAGGTTGCTAGGTACTCAAGATCGTCTTAGATCGCTCCAACTTCAGCACGGGCAAACGATTCATCTTTTGACCTTGCCGCCGTTTTTACCAGCTAATTGGCTGTCTTCATCAAAGGCATACGATCAACTGTTAGCTTGGAATAGCCGGATTGCATTGAAGGAAATCCAGCAAGCCATGCGACGCTTGAATTTCCAGCAGGCCATTGTAGTCAATGCTTTCAATCCTGCTTTGGGTAATGTCTTGGCCGGTGAATTAAAAGAAAAATTGCTAGTCTATTACTGCTATGACGAGATTAACGGTGCACACTGGATTAGCAAGCACGGCCCTCGGCATGAACAACAGTACTTACGGCAGGTAGATTTGACCATTGTCAGCTCAAACCGTTTGCATCAGGATAAAGGGCCAATAACCAGGTCTTGTGTTTTAGTTAAAAACGGCGTTTCGCTGGACCTTTTCACTGGTGAGCGACCGAAGAATGTGAACACTCGACCCAGGATTGGTTATCTAGGTTCACTAGATGAACGCATTGATTTTGAGCTGCTTACCTACTTGATTTCCAAGAACCCAGGTTTTGACTTTCGATTTGTTGGAAGGATAGTAGAAAAAGAAGCTGCGGCTCAGCTTGCAAAGCTACCTAACTGTGAGGTGCTAGGTGCACAACCCGTAGATTCTTTGGCTGCCTATGTTGCTGGCTATGACGTTGGTTTAATTCCTTTTAAGAAAAATAGGCTGACGGCAGGAATTTACCCATTGAAGATCAATGAGTATTTGGCGATGGGGACGCCAGTGGTCGCTACCAATTTTGCAGACCTATCTGATTTTGAGAAAGTAGCCTATATCGCCACTAATAAAGAGTCCTTTAGCTTGCTGATTCATAGAGCTTTAGCTGAGCAGTCAGATGAAGCTATCGAGAAGCGCCGGAATTTTGCACAAGCGAATTCTTGGGTGGCTAGAGCACAGGCTTTTGATCAAGCATTGGACGGAGCACTGGCAAAGCAGTCTAAGATCACTTCCATTGGAGCTAGATCAATTAGCTAAAACGGAAGCTTGGTACAGGCAAGGTAGTTCGACTTGACCCTACAAAAACTGAAAATTATGACATCAGTTTCTAAAAATATAGGATCGAATATTTTCCGAGAAAAGCCACTTATTCTGTTGCCTATTTTAATGGCGGCGGCTATTGGTGGATTAATTGGAATTCTCGATGTAAAGTGGGCACTGGTAGCAACCATGGTCCCACTGATAGCTTTGTTTTTCGGCAAAATCATTTTGAGTCCGGGCTTTGGTGTATTTACGGCTCTGGTTGCTTCGTTTGTTGTACTAGGGGTGAGTCGATATATCGCTTATCCGTGGGGATTGAGTGTTGATATTATTTTGGTGATTGGGTGGATTGGTCTACTGTTTCATAAGATTCAGGACCGAGACTGGAGCCCATTCTTTAATGATATCGTCTGGTGGTCGATTGTTTGGTACGGATATATCATTTTGGAACTAGTCAATCCAGAGATGCCAGGGACATCAGCATGGGCTTATGCTATGCGGGGTGTCGGGTTTTACCAATTACTAGGGTTTACCTTGGCTTTTGCCTTTTTGCGGCACTATAGGTATATGAAGCAGTTTGTGAATATCATCCTGGGACTTTCTGTTTTAGGGGCCATTTGGGGTTTAAAGCAGCAGTTTTTGGGATTGGACGCGGCGGAGGAATACTGGTTGTGGGAAGAAGGACATGCCAAGGAGCATGTGCTACACGGCGTACTGCGGGTATTTTCATTTTACTCAGATGCAGGACAGTTTGGTGCCTCCCAAGCTATGGTGGCACTGATGTGTGGTATATTATTCGTTGGACCTTTTTCCTGGAAAAACAAGTTGATCTATGCTTTGGTAGGAGGCATTACCCTGGTCGGTTTTCTATATTCTGGAACCAGGGGTGCTGCTGCGGTTCTTTTAGGAGGTGCTGTATTATATTTATTTTTATCCAAGAATACCAAAATCCTTTTTGCAGGTCTAATACTTCTTGGAATAGCATACTATGGATTGAAGCACACCTACGCATTGCACAGTTTTCAACCTGTGGCTCGCTTAAGAACGGCCTTGGATGTCAACAATCCTTCTTTACAGGCCCGTTTGCGAAATCAACAGACTTTTTCACAATATCTATCCACCCGCCCTTTTGGAGGAGGAATTGGTTCTTCTGCTTATTGGGGCGAACGCTTCAATCCGAATTCTCTTTTGGCTAGGACACCTACCGATAGCTATTACGTAAGAATTTGGGTAGAAACGGGCCTAGTCGGAATATGCTTGCATTTGCTGATGCTAGGTTACTTTCTAGGGAAGGGCTGTGGAATTGTATGGCATTTAAAGGATCCAGCATTACGATATCGAGCCATGGCTCTATTGGCTGCCTTCTTTGGGATATTGGTGGCCAGCTATGGCAACCAGGTGTATAGCCAGTTTCCTACTGGTATTATCATGGCAATCGCGATTCCGTTGATTTGCTTAAGTCCGATGTATGATGAAATGATTGCTAAAGAAAAAGAAGCAGAATTGACATGAGTTGGATCGGTGTAGTAATATTTGCCTTCTTGTTGGCTTATTTGGGCTGGGGTGTTTTCTATCAGCTAATATTTGCTATGGCAGGTCTTTTCTGGAAAGAAAAAGAGATGCCACCAGTAGGTAAGCAACGAAAAATGGCAGTTCTAATTCCTGCCTATAAAGAAGACAATGTTATTGTAGATGTAGCTACTGAAGCATTGGAACATGACTACCCGGCGGATAAGTTCGAAGTTTTTGTGATTGCAGATAGTTTGCAGGCAGAAACACTTACAAGATTGACAAATACGGGCGCCAAAACCATTGAGGTTTCATTTGCTAAGAGTACTAAATCCAAGGCGTTAAATGTGGCCCTTAAAAGTATTTCTGCTGAGGTCTTTGATGTTATAGTGATCCTTGATGCTGATAATGTGATGGCTCCAGGTTTCCTGACTCGAATCAATGGAGAGTTTGAATTGGGGCATAGGGTGATACAAGGTTGTCGTGCTGCCAAGAACTTTAATACGTCTATGGCTGTACTTGATGGACTCAGCGAGGCCATAAACAATCATATCCTTTGTAAAGGACACATGGAATTTGGTCTATCGGCTCGCCTGGCAGGCTCGGGCATGGCTTTCGATGCCAAACTTTTTAAACGGATAATGCCGCAGATCGATGCCATCGGGGGCTTCGACAAAGCGTTAGAGTTACAGCTTACCTGTGAGGGCGAGCGCATCTTTTATGCTGCCGATGCTATCATTTATGATGAAAAAGTGGCTAAGCCTGAGCACTTTAGCAAGCAAAGAAGTAGGTGGATTGCCGCACAATTTCATTATGCGAAACGCTTTGTTCCACATGCCGTACGGACTTTCATTCAGACTGGGAATGTCGATTACCTCAATAAGGCGATTCAAATGCTGCTACCACCACGCTTACTCACTCCAGGCATACTAGCCTTCGGAGCTGTTGTTTGTTGGTTCTTCGGGTTCAAAGTATTATGCATCGGCTTCTTGGCGGTTTTGCTATTCAATGTGATTTCTTTTTTAATAGCGTTGCCCGCCTACACCTGGGAGCGTCCATATATCGATGCTTTGTTCCGATTACCGTTGGTTTTCTTTTTCGCTTTGAAATCCCTTATTGGAATAGGTAAAGCAAACAAACGGTTCATTCATACTCCACATGGAGATTCAGTGGAACCGACTAAATAATGCATGTAGCGATTCATTCTAAAGCGCCCAAATGCGTCAGATATTTGCGGCAAAACCAGACTGTTGGCTTTGTTTTTTGCAAAGTCTCCCTTTGTTGTGCTCATTCATAGCAAATTGGGTTAAATAATATTCTAAGAATCTTAAAGAAAAGAACATGATTGGAGCTGGAATGCCCTGGCATATCATCTTGACCTTTTTTGCCATCGGAATTATGGCAGGACTGATTAGTGCTAAAGTGGCTCGACAAAAATCGACTAAGTAGAACTTTAAATGGCAAAAACTTCTCCTTCTTCCTCTTTGCTAAAGTCGAGTAGTTACTCTCTACTGGGCTATGCTGCTCAACTGGGGCTAGCCTTTGTAAGTTTCCTCTTACTTGTGAGAGCCATGTCTCCTTATGATTTTGGCGTTTGGGTATTGTTTCTAACACCTACGTCTTTCGCCGAAATGGGACGAATTGGCCTGACCCAAAATGCTGTGGTTAAATTCTACATAGAGGATCAGGAAGAACAGCCTCGGATTCTTACAGCTGGATTTATTTTAAATACGCTTTGCACGATTGTGCTTTCTCTACTCCTAATTGGGATTAGTTATCCCTTGAGTATCCTCTGGTCAGCACCCGAATTACCGGCACTTTTACTTTGGTATCCTGCTATTGCCTTGATACATGGGACTGCAAGATATTTCGATGCCATTCACATGGCTCAACAGGACTTTAGAGGTATATTTTGGTCAAAGCTTTTATACGGATTGATTTTTATCCTAGGAATCTGCTACGTGTGGTGGACTATAGGCAGCGTTAGTATCTTCTATTTGCCGGTTTTACAGCTCATAGCAGCCATTCCCTCTTTAGTACTTTTTGCTATTTACAAGCGATCTTATTTGCGATTTGGGAGCTTAGACTTAAAGTGGGGCAAAAAAATATTTCACTTTGGGAAATACGTCCTAGGAACCAATTTTAGTTCCATGTTTTTCAACAAAGTGGATTTACTGATGTTGGCTTTTTTTCTGAATCCAGTAGCTGTCGGTTTGTACAATGTGGCCACGCGGATTACCAATTACATGGAAGTGCCGATGTCTGGAATTTCTCAAGCCATCTATCCCCGCCTCGCCCAAGTAGGAAAGGAGCAAGGGTACTTGAAAGTAGGAGCGCTATATGAACGATCTGTCGGCTACCTTCTGGCTTTAACCATTCCGATCGTCATAGTGGTTTTCTTTTTTCCCGAACCGATTATAGCCTTGGTAGCTGGGCAAAAGTATTTGACTGCTGCGCCAGTATTGAGTATCCTAGTAATTGCGGTATTGGTTAAACCCTGGGGTCGTTTATTTGGCATCACTTTAGATGCCATTGGAAAACCTAAGCTAAATTTTTATTTCCTACTTGTAGGACTGCTGTTAAATATCGTCTTGAATGCTGTATTTATCCAACTTTGGGGCTTGAAGGGGGCTGCCTTTGCCACCTTGTTATCGCTTTGGACTTTTGTGATAGCAGGACAGCTCTTTATTATGCGGATTGTACCCATTCGACAAGCGGAGATCTGGCGAAGATTCTGGATCTTCTATAGACAACCTATGACCGAATTAAGAATGCAAAACTTGTGAAATTGAGTACGATGAACTTTGTATTTGGAAGAATGCAGGACCAAATGAGCGGGCGCATGCGGAAATATCCAACCCTGGCTCGCATTATTAGAAGAATCTTCGGATATACTTTGGTCGGCAATTATGCTCGGGCTCTGACCTTCAAAAGGTTACTCCATGAAATTCCCGAAAAAGAATTGACCCGAATTCTGGACCTGGGTTGTGGTTATGGAGAATATGCCTTTATGATGGCTGAAGCTTATCCCAAAGCTAAAGTCACTGCCCTGGACTTAAATGCCAAATCGGTACAAGATATCGAACGGCTAGCTCGAAAGAATGGGTTTGATAACCTCCACACCCATGTGGGTCCAATTGATACGCTAGATGCTCCAAAAGGCACTTACGATTTTATCTTTTCCATTGATGTTTTTGAACACATCAAGGAGGAAGAGATGCCTTTCGCACAGGCTCACGAAAAACTAAGAACAGGCGGTTATCTTCTGATCAAGATCCCTAACAAAGATCAACTAACAATACTACCAGAACAATGGTTTGAAGACCACCACCATTGGCTGGAAGATGAGCATATCGGACAGGTGTATGATTTGGAGGGACTCAGTAAGCGAATGCAGAAAGAAGGCTTTGATATTGTCTATCGCTCCTACGGAGATGGATGGTGGAGTCGCTTAGGTTGGGAGTTAGGATATCTGTCACACAAAGCCGGACCAGTTCTTCAATTACTCTGTTTGCCCCTTGCTAAGTTATTGGTCAGAATTGACTTCTTATTCAAACATAGAAAAGGAGGGAATACGATTCAGGTTATTGGCAAGAAAAGGGAAGCATAGTGGAACAAGGGCAGCAGCATAATACCCCATTGGTTTCCATTATCGCCGTCAATTTTCGGCAGACGGAACTGACCGTAGACTTTTTGGAAAGCATCAAAGAAATCCACTATGATGCAGTTGAAGTGTTTCTAGTTGATAATGGTTGTTTGGAAGATAAAAGTGATGAATTCCGGACACATTATGCAGGTTTGGAGGTAATGGTAAGTCCTGAAAACTTGGGTTTTGCTGGAGGTAATAATTTGGCCATAAACCAGGCCCGGGGTAAATATGTGCTATTGATTAACAATGATACCCTGGTCCCGAAGCACTTTTTGGAGCCAATGATAAATATCATGGAAGCACATGCTGAGGTGGGGATCGTTAGCCCTAAAATTTACTATGCTGATTCACCCAAGACTTTGCAATATGCAGGAATCAATAGTATCAATCGATTTACCGGAAGAGGAATTAGTGAGGCTAAACAGCGGATAGATGATGGCTCTTTTGATTATACTGCTGCTACATACTTTGCACATGGAGCATGTATGTTAATACGAACTGAGGTGTTCGAGCAAGTGGGTTTGCTTTCAGAAGACTATTTCCTGTACTATGAGGAATTAGATTTTTGTGAAGCAGTTAGAGCTGGAGGCTGGAAGATTATGTATACATCTCAATCTCATATATATCATCGAGAATCTAGCTCCATAGGCAAGACTAATCCTTTGAAAACCTATTATATGTTTCGCAATAGGTGGTTGTTTATGCGAAATTGGTACCGTGGGTTTTCCTATTACCTATTTGTGCTATACTTCTTGACTGTTGGAGTACCTTGGCATTTATTTAAGCACTGGAGAAAGGGAGAGAGGGCACATATGCAAGCCATTTGGCAAGGAGTGAAATGGCATTTCAAGCCAACTAAAACCACTGTAGATGAAAGATTTGCTTAGACGGGAATGGCAAAAGGCGAAAAAACAAGCCAGGGCTCAGTCAAGAATAAGGGCTTTGGCACTTCTAGGGAGGCGACTTTTTCATTTGACAACTAGCTATGCCAGAGGCCGCTTCTATTTTAGACAAGCCCAGTGGAAGGGGAGACTAGTGTTTGCCAAAGGACGTCCAGCTGTTTTTCAACAAGGCAAAATGAAACTTGGAAACCTTGTTCGAATTTGGTCAAATATCAATCCCACCCAACTGATTATTGGTAAGGAAGGGGTACTATCTATTGAGGACGGAGTTTACATTAATGGAGCACTAATTGCAGTTCAAAAAGAAGTACGAATTGGTAAGAACTGTTATCTGGCGCCCATGGTTCAAATTTTGGATAATGATGAATTTGGATTGGGAGAGGAAGCGGCTACGGATTCAGAAGCAGTAATTATTGAAGAAGATGCATGGTTGGCAACACGGGCATTGATCACCAAGGGGGTTCGGATTGGAAAAGGTGCCGTGGTAGCAGTTGGTGCCGTGGTCACAGAGGATGTAGCCCCTTATACTTTAGTGGCAGGGATACCTGCCAAACCGATAAGACACCTGAGAGCTATCCAATAGACGAAAATAATATGTTCAAACACTTTTGGAATCAACTCAAGAACCGATGGTACCTGAACCGAGTGAGTAGCTGGGGGAAAGCTGTAGAGGTTTATAAGCGACCATCGATTGAGAACAAAGGACAACTAACTATCGGGCAGGGTACGATCTTACGATCGGAAATCCACCGCTGTCGATTAGCGGTGCAAGTTGGTGCGCGGTTACAAATCGGCAAAAACTGTTGGATCAACGGGGCAATGATCGCGGCTACGAAATCGGTGATCATTGGTAATAACTGTCGATTGGCTCCTTTCGTGCACATCATGGATGGAGACTTTCATGACCTGCAAGATCGCGCCCTTCCCGGAGAGTCCGCACCCGTTGTTCTGGAAGATGATGTGAGAGTTGGCACCCGCGTAATTATCCTCAAAGGAGTTCGAATACATCGTGGGGCAGCTGTCGCTCCAGGAGCTATTGTGACCAAAGATGTTCCGCCCAATACTCTAGTCGCAGGTGTACCTGCTAAACCTATCAAAAAACTAGAAACCTTCACACCAACACTATTATAGGTAGATCATTCATGACAATTCCACTCCCGCTTTAATCCCCTTCGAAACACCAACAAATCCATAAGACTGTAGAGCAAGAGAAACTACACCACAACTTAACCGAATTACTCAATTACGCAAAACTTTGTCATTGTGACCACCATTTTTTTCGTTTCTCTCTTGATCTGTGTCTATACCTATATAGGGTATGGAATAATAGCCTGGATACTGGTAAAGCTAAAAGACCTTTGGACTAAGACTGAGGATAGACCCGAATTGGAGGATGTCCATGATTGGCCCGATGTAACTTTACTAGTTGCAGCCTACAATGAAGCTGATATTCTCCAGGAAAAATTAAAGAATTGCTTTGCTTTAGACTATCCTACTGAGCGACTGCACTTATTGTTTGTTACTGATGGATCCTCCGATGAATCAGCAAGAATGTTAGCAGCAAATAATAGAATTATTCATTTGCATGAGCCTGCTCGGAATGGTAAGATTGCTGCCGTTAAGCGAGCCATGCAGTATGTCGAAACAGAATTTGTTGTATTTACGGATGCCAATACCTTCCTTAATGCATTAAGTATAAAACAATTGGTATCTCATTTTCAAGATAAAAATATAGGTGCAGTAGCGGGAGAAAAACGCGTCCGACAAGAAGGGGATAAGGCAGCTAGTGGAGCAGGAGAGGGGCTATATTGGCGTTATGAATCCTTTCTGAAACGAATCGATGCACGCTTGTACAGCGTTGTTGGGGCTGCGGGTGAGCTGTATGCTATTCGCACCGCCTTATTTCAGCCTATCCCCGGAGATGCAATTTTGGATGACTTCGAACAAACTTTAAAGATTGCAGAAGCAGGGTATAGAGTGGCCTATGAGCCCAATGCCTATGCTGAAGAAGAGCCATCGGCCGATCTACAAGAGGAGTTGAAACGAAAAGTAAGAATTTGCGCAGGTGGTTTTCAAGCCATGTCACGGCTCTTGCCGCTACTGAACATTTTTCAGCATGGCGTGCTTTCTTTCCAATATACTTCGCATAGAGTCTTTCGCTGGACCTTGGCTCCCTTGTGTCTTCCAATCGTTTTACTAAGCAATGTGTACTTGGCTTTTCTTTCAGATTTTTGGATGTTTAAAATCCTGTTGATTCTACAGCTGGGGTTTTACGTACAGGCCATAATTGGATACCTAATGCAGAATCGAAAGATAGGTGTCAAAGGATTTTTTGTGCCGCTGTACTTTTGTATTATGAACTACGCGGTGTACGCTGGGTTTATCCGATATATGCAAAACAAACAGAGTGTGAATTGGGAAAAGGCCAAAAGAGCAAGTCAAGTGTAGTTAAATTAGATACTTGAACTATTCATACTTGGCAGGGGAAGATAAAGGAGTCGGTTGCTTTAGATGGGCATAATACGTTCGATCAATCCCGCCCGGTGAGCACGGCTAATCGGAATGACTTTCCGGTCAATAACCAAGGTGTTTTCCTCGATATCGACAATCTTGTTAAGATTTACGATATAGGATCGATGAACCTTAATGAAATTCGGATGCTGAATCTTGTTAGCGATATTCTTCAACGAAGATTGAACGACAAATTGCTGGCCATCTTGTAACTTGAAGATAGAATAGTCTCCAGTTGTTTCTACATACAGGAGGTCTTCGAGATTGATTCTCACCAAACGTTTTTCAGACTTTACAAAAATAAAATTATCGGTGGCTAGGTTTGCTGAAGCGTTGGTAGCAGTCACAGGAATTTCAGAACTACTATTCCTTAGGACTCGAAATCGATTAACAGCACGCAGAAGACGCATACTAGCTACTGGTTTAACAATGTAGTCTACGACATGCTCTATAAGATCAAAGGCATTGATAGCGTAATTTTCCTTAGCGGTGGTAAAGATAATACCAGGGACCTGATCCATATTTTTAACGAACTCAATACCAGAACAATCCGGCATTTCAATATCCAAGAAGATCAGATCTACCTGATTTTTAGATAGATATGCATTAGCAGATAATGCGTTGTCAAACACACCAACGATCTCGATATCAGGTATCTGCTGGCAAATCCCTTGGATATGCAAGCGAGACATTTCCTCATCATCAACAATTAGGCAACGCATGTTTAATGTAATCTTAGGGATTTATGAATTGAAATTCTTCTAATTTCTTTTTTTCTGATGCTACCAAATGCAAACTCTCCAAGACAGCGGCTCGAAATCGTTGGAAACTTTCCTTTAAACCTGCGCTTTTTTTGGCTTGTTGACTTTGATCTTCCAATTGCTTGGCGATATGGCTAACATAATTTAAACCAACCATTGTAAAAGTGGGCTTGATTTTATGTACAGAGTCATTTAACGATAACCAATCTCCTTTTTCCCATTGGCCTTCGATTTCTGCAAAGGTACTTGGTGTGTTTTTCAAAAATATATTGAACATGAGTTTTACCTGATCAAAATTACCCATGTATAATTCATCCAATCTAGCCTTGTCAAAAATCGGTGAAAATTCGAATGCAGCAGGAGTATACTTGTCATGTAACTGCCGCTCATGTTTTTGGAGCACCTGGAAAACACTTTGTGGGGTGAATGGCTTGGTTAAATAGTCATCCATTCCCACACTTCTTGCTTTTTCATGATCAGCCGAAGCGGTAGACCCACTGGTGGCAATCACGGGAATATTTCGGTTATAAACTGCCGCAGAATTGCGTAGGTGAATGCAGGTTTCGAAGCCGTTCTTCAAGGGAATTCGTAGGTCTACGAACGCCAAATCAAATCTTTCTTGATCTAGTAGGTCCATAGCTTTAAGGCCCGTGTCGACACAATCTACCTCATAGCCAAATTGTTCCAAGACAGATTGCAGGTATGCTTGATTTAAGGGGTTATCCTCAACAACTAGAATTCTCTTCAGTCCAGGCGTTTTGATGGGGTCAAATTGTTGAACAAAACTGGTTTGCTGGGCTTCATCTTTGTTTAGTCGGAAAGGAAGTTGTACCGTGAAGCTCGAACCCTTACCCGGTTGACTTTTTACTTCAATGCTTCCACCAAGTAGATCCAGAATGTTTTTGGAAATCGCTAATCCTAAGCCTGCACCTTGTTGACGATACTTGCTATGGCCACTCTGTTCAAAACGCTTGAATATTTGTGACTTGACTTCATTGGAAAAGCCAATTCCCGTATCGGCTACGGTAAAGGACACCCAACAGATATTATGCTCTGTGGCGATCGGTTTGACAGAAAAACTGATCTGACCTTTTTCCGTAAATTTTATAGCATTGCCCAGTAAATTCAGTAATATTTGATATAAGAGAACTTTGTCTCCGGATAATGTTTTTGGTAATTCGGGGGAGAGGTAATAATTAAAGTGTACAGGTTTTTCCCATAAGCGGAATTCTGTTGTTTTAGCAAGTGAATTGAGAAGAGGTATAAAAGCAAAGGTTTCTTGGGAAGGCTCAATTTGCCCTTGATCCATTTTGCCCAATTCCAATGCATTAGTCATAAGGGCAAGGAGTAGATCGCTGGCTTGTTTTAAGTGGCCTAAATACCTTTGTTGTTTATCTGAGGAAAGGTCGTCATGCAATAAACTGGTCATCCCCACAATGGTGTTGACACTATTTCGAATTTCATGACTGAGATTTGCTAGGTAATTCTTTTGGGAGGCATTTTCCTGTTGGGCTTCCTGTAACTGATTTTCTAGAGAACTAATTTTGTTTAGTAGAAACGTTCTTTCCGTATCGGAACAAGCGAATCGTGTACTAACAATTTCATTATCTTCCGTACATACCAGCTCATCCACAGGGAAAGAACCATTTCCCTTGAGGAAGCTTTGAGTATTAAATGAGAGTTCAGAGCGTGTAATAGCAGGTGAAGCAGAGAAATGACTTTGCCTTTCGACTTCGTCAATGAGCACCATTTGATTCCGCTTACCAGCACTGGACATACGCCCTAGTCCGGCCTGATCCATGTTTTGCAGTGTTTGTTTTAATAAGACTAAACTGGCCTATGATCTAAAATGACAATTGACACATGCGGTTTTGACGCAAAATTGGCTTACGGCCAAAGATCTTTCATGCATCTCAGAAATAAGCTCGACGTCAAAGTAGTTTTAGTGTTGTTATTTCGGGTAAGGGGAATATGTCTTTAACGCTGCGGAATTTCAACATTAATTGATACGGGGTGCTGGAGGATAATGTTTCAATTTAGGAAACAGAACAACTTTAACGAGTCATCCGATGCAAGGGGGGAAGGTTATAATGATTGGTATAAGATAGTAGGTGTTATTACACCAGGCCTCAAAGATTAGAAGGATTTACAACTTACTGGCTCTAAGATAGGAATAAATTAAAGAAAAGCTGTATTTTATTAAAAAATTTTACGAACGACAAAGACGAGAACACGATCGGTTCAAATTTGGGGAGGAAGATTAATGGAGTGCTGGTCGGATAGGTAAGGCATCCACGATTTTTCCTTCTTCTTCCATCCACCATTCTAACCGCTCATAGACTTTTTCCTCTGGAAAGTATTCCAAGGCCATCTTAACGTAAATGTGACCATGCTTGGCCTCGGAAGTCCATAACATCTTATAGAAACGCTTTAGATCTGGATCATCTAGGCCTTCTTCTATCAGCCGGAACCGTTCCGCTCCTCGAGTTTCAAAGACGGAGCTAATCAAGAGTCTATCCAAAAATCTTTCTTCTATGCCAGAATGCATGCGCTTCATCAAGCCTTTGATGTAGGGGTCCTCTGAAATAGAGTGCAATAATTGAACCCCTCGCTTTTCCATCAGTGCATATACTTCCTGAAAGTGTTCCAGTTCCTCAAGAGCAGTATCGATTAATTCTGGGATTATTGCCGTGCGATCTGGGTATTTGGCCACCAGGCTCATGGCTGCTGCTGAGGCCTTGCGTTCGCAATCTGCATGATCTTGCAAAAATGTATTAAAGTTATTCAGTACTGCTGCCACCCACTCCGGTTTGCTTGCTACCTTGATTTCCAGATTTAGTTTCATTTCTCTACTGAATTGATACCAGTTATGTAAAATTGACCATCTGACTGTAAGGGGGTCACTAGGACTCAAAGGTAAGCAAGTTAGTTTTGATGACAATGAAAATGTACACTTGGATTTGATCCATTGAAAATATATTGTACAAAATCCATGTATAGTTCGTTGAATAATAGGCAAACAAGTGATGAAAGTTTGGTCAAAAGAAGGCTCTAAAAAAGCTTGTTTTTACAGGTGTTTTAGAGTGTGTTTTCTCCCGGGAGAAATATTTAAAGTTTAAGCAAATTATTAGCCTTTTATAAGCACCTTGATGATAGATATTTTGTATATTTGCGGGGTTACAGTAGAGCGACAAAAAGAAAATTCTCTTGCCTGCTTTTCCTAGTAATTATTTAATCGATTTAAAAGATTTAGATGTCTTCAAATCAAAGAATTATTCCTGTTAACATCGAGGATCAGATGAAGACGGCCTACATAGATTATTCTATGTCAGTGATCGTTTCCAGGGCCTTGCCTGATGTGCGCGATGGCTTAAAGCCTGTACATCGCCGAGTGTTGTATGGGATGTCAGAATTGGGCTTGACCTACGGGAAGGCTCCGAAAAAGTCAGCGCGTATTGTTGGGGAGGTATTGGGTAAGTATCACCCACATGGTGATTCTTCAGTTTACGATACAATGGTCCGTATGGCTCAGGAGTGGTCTTTGCGCTATCCCTTAGTGAATGGGCAAGGTAACTTCGGTTCTATGGATGGGGATAGCCCCGCTGCCATGCGATATACGGAGGCGCGTTTGCGTAGGATTAGTGATGAAATCCTAGCTGATATTAACAAGGATACCGTTGATTTTGCGCTAAACTTTGATGACTCATTGGAAGAACCAACGGTGCTACCAACTCGGGTTCCCAATTTGTTGATCAATGGAGCATCAGGGATTGCCGTGGGTATGGCGACCAATATGCTGCCGCACAACTTGACGGAAGTAATTGACGGTATTGCTGCCACAGTGGATAAGCCTGAAATTACCGTAGATGAATTGATGGAGTTCATTAAGGCACCGGATTTTCCTACAGGCGGAACCATATATGGATACACAGGGGTGCGAGAGGCATTCCATACCGGAAGAGGGCGAGTGGTTCTGAGAGGAAAAGCAAATATTCAAGAGAATAACGGTAGAGAAACGATCATTATCACGGAAATCCCATATCAGGTTAACAAAGCTAATTTGGTAGCTAAAATGGCCGAATTGGTCAATGATAAAAGGATAGAGGGGATTACTGATCTACGAGATGAATCCGATCGTAATGGCCTTAGGATTGTGGTAGAGGTACGTCGAGATGCAATGGCCAGTGTCATCTTGAGTCAATTGTACAAGTATACGCCATTACAATCTTCTTACGGTGTAAACAATGTCGCTTTGGTAAATGGGCGTCCGGTATTGTTGAACCTGAAGGATATGATCGAGGAATTTATCAAATTCCGATTAGAAGTGATCGTTCGTCGGACTAAATTCGATTTGCGCAAGGCTTTAGGTCGGGCTCATATCTTGGTCGGCTTATTGGTAGCCCTGGATTATATCGATCATGTCATTACTCTGATTCGAGGATCTAAAACTCCCGAAGAGGCTCGTGAGGGATTGATGAAAGGCGATTTTATCAAGGACAAAGCTGCATTTTGGAAGAAGTTTGGGACTTTGATCGAAGAAGCACAAACAGATGAGTTGCAGGTGGCAGAAGGGAATGTGTTGTCTGAGGCCCAGGCTCGGGCTATTCTAGATATGCGCTTGCAGAAATTGACCGGCCTGGAAAGGGATAAGGTGAAGGCTGAATATGATGAAATTCAAGAGCGTATTGCACACTTGAAGGCGATCCTTGAAAGTGAGGCACTGCAACGCGAGATTATTAAAGAGGAGTTAGCGCATATCCGGGAAAAATACGGAGATGAGCGTCGCACAGATATCAACCTGGCTGGTGGTGACATTAGTATGGAAGATTTGATCAAGGATGAAGAAGTAATCGTGACGATTACTCATCTTGGTTACATCAAGCGTACGCCGACCTCGGAGTATCGTACACAAAGCCGAGGAGGGCGTGGCTCGCGAGGAAGCAAAACTCGAGATAAAGATTTTGTTGAGCACATTTTCTCTGCGACAAATCACAACTATCTTTTGTTGTTTACGGAGCAAGGTAAATGTCACTGGTTGAGAATTTTTGAGATACCTGAAGCTGGTAAGAATTCCAGTGGTCGAGTCATTCAGAATATTCTGGCCATGCCCCCAACAGATAAGGTAAGGGCTTACATCATCGTGAAAGACCTTAAAGATGAGGACTTCATTAATCAGCACTATATCATGTTCTGTACTAAGAACGGTGTGATTAAGAAAACGCTGGTAGAAGCCTTCTCTCGCCCAAGAGCAGGCGGAATTAATGCCTTAACGATCAATGAAGGAGATCAGTTATTGGAAGCTAGGTTAACCAACGGTGATAGTGAAGTGTTTATCGCTTCGCGCATGGGTAACGCCATCCGTTTCAATGAATCTGCGGTCAGAGCCATGGGGCGTAGTGCAGCTGGGGTTAGAGGTATCTCTTTGCTTCCAGGTGGTGATAGGGTAGTGGGAATGATTTGTATCGACCCAGAAGATAAGGAGGTCACTATTCTAGTGGTATCGGAAAAAGGAAATGGTAAGCGATCTCAATTTGATGATTACCGATTGACAAATCGAGGAGGTAAAGGGGTGAAGACCATGCAGGTCACAGCCAAAACCGGCCATTTAGTAGCGATCAAAGCGGTTCGGGAAGACGAAGATATTATGATTACTAATATCTCGGGAATTGTTATCCGGATGCCAGTTGTAGATATCCGTATTATGGGTAGAGCTACTCAGGGGGTTCGCGTAATTAGATTGGATGAGAAGGATGATATTGCTGATATTACCATTGTACCAGCAGCTGAGGATGAGGAGATTGATCAAGAGCTTGACGAAAATGCTGATCCAGAGACTGATTCTGGGGAGGAAAATGAGTCAGCGGATTAACAAATTTTAACAGACGGGCAATCGAATTTAACACTAAATAAGTACCTTCGTGCTTAGTTTGTTCGTCAAAACAATGGTTTTTAAACAAAATATCAAATCTGAATATGATGAAAAAGATCTTATTATCCTGTCTATCAGTTCTACTTGTTTTTGGTAGTCTTCAAGCACAGGACGGCAAAAAAGCCCTAAAAAAAGCTTCTCAAGCTATTGCGGCTTTCAACCTAGATCAAACTAATAAGGCTAAGCTACAGGAGGCGGTTGATCAAATCAAAGTGGCTGAAGCAGATGCAGCAGTTGCTGGAACTGTAAAGGCGTGGCTCAAGAAAGGTGAGATCTATGGCGTAATCGCCACTCAAATTACTAATATCAAGACATTAGGTATTGGAGATGTGAACGAATTGCCGCAAGTTGATAGACCTGCTTTTCAATCTTTCCAAGCTTTCGAAAAAGCATTTGGAATGGCTGAGAAGAAGTACGAGAAAAAAGATGCTTTGAAAGGATTGGCTATGGCTCAGGGAACTCTGTCCAATATGGGGATCTATGCCTATGATAGCCAAAAATATGCTGAAGCTTACGAAAACTTTAATGCAGTGTTGACTGCTCATGATCTTTTGAAAGCTAATGGTGGTGAAAGTGCCTTGGATGCGGCGGAAGGACAGCTGAATGAGCAAAAGTATATCACAGGTTTAGCTGCACTAAATGCAGATAAGACCAGAGCTGCTAGCCAGCTTTTCCAGGAGCTCTACAAAGCCGATTATGACAAGCCAGCTATCTATGAGGCATTATACAAAATAGAAGCTGCTAAGACTTCTGAGGCTGATGCTTACCAGTATTTGGAAGCTGGTCGCAAAAAGTATCCAGATGATGTTTCTCTTTTGTTTGCTGAGATCAATCACTTCTTGAAGTTGAACAAATTGGATGTATTGATCACCAAGCTTGAATCAGCCATTGAGAAGGAGCCAGACAATATGTCTCTTTACGCTACCTTAGGTAATGTTTTTGACAACCTGTATCAGAAGGCAGCAGAGGAAGGTGATGCTGCAAAAGCAGAAGATTTCTTCGGAAAAGCTCTAGAGCGCTATAATCAAGCCTTAGCAAAAGACCCTAAGTATTTCGATGCGATTTACAGTATTGGTGCACTGTATTACAACAAGGCTGCGGCCATGACAAAAGAATTGGTAGCATTGGAAGGAGACTACTCCAAAGATGGGTTGAAGAAATACGAAGCTATGAAGGAGAAAGTGTTCAATCAATTTGATGAGGCACTTCCATTCTTCCAAAAGGCAGAGATGTTGAACCCAAATGATACCAACACCTTAATTGCCTTGAAAGAGATTTTCGCTCGAAAAGATGATCTCCCTACTTCCAATGAATTCAAGGATCGCTTGCAGACCGTACAAGAGGGAGGTAAGAATGAGACTTCTTACTTCAACAAGTAGTAAGTAAGCTTACCGATTTATAAGAAGGAAAAATCCGATGACAGTTTCTGTCATCGGATTTTTTTATAGCCCGCTTTAACAGGAAATACCGTTCGGTCAGCTGATAGACCAAGCTTCCAATATTTTGATGCTATAGAATTATTACTTTGAGGTAGGTGTCAGGTCTAAAGCTCTACCATATGTTTAAGCGCTCAACTACACTCTTGCTTTTTACCTACCTCACGATTTCCTTAATTGGACAAAATGACACAAGAGAATTAGTGCAGGCTGAAAAGGCCGTAACTGCCTATCTTATGCAACAGGACAATAATAGTCTTCTGCATAAAGCTCTCGATGCTATTCAAATGGCTGAGCGAGTTGTAAAAGGGGCAACCCGGCCTAGAATCTGGATGATGAAGGGACAAGTTTATGAAAGAGCCACAGAAGAAACAGTAAGGAATATTTGTACAGGAGAAGGACAAATCAATACACTCCATTGGCAAAAGGAAATTGGATATGAGGCTTTTGAAGCCTATGAGAAATGCTATCGGGAAAAGGTCAATAAAAAACAAAGAAATGAGATTTTAAAGGGATTGGGGCGTGTCCAAAACAGCTTACTTTTTTTGAGTGTATTTCGACTAGAACATGGACAAAAGAAAAAGCAAAAAATAGTTGCAACTGAGCATCGTGCTATCCTTCGAATCCATCAGTTGCTGTTGGAAAACGACAGGAAGAGCGCACTTGATGGGCGGATGAAATGGTTCACCTTTCAAAGAGCGCTGGCAGCTTTCTACAGGGCTGATTTGAAGCTTTGTGCAAACCTGAGCCTCCAGCTTTATGAACAGGGGTATGACTCACCAGGCCTTTACCTATTATTATACGAAACCCAGGCAGTACTCAGTTCACCAGGATTAGGCTTTCCTTATCTATCTGAAGGTCGGCGTAGATTTCCACTAGATCCATCACTTATAGAAGCGGAGGTGGAGTTCTATTTTCAGCATGGCCAACCCGAAACTATCCTTCGAAACCTAGAAGAAATAAAGAATCAAGTTTTTGATAATGAGCTATTTGAAATAGAGCAGGGATTGTTATACACAAAGCTTTATAAGCATTTTTATGCAGTCAAAGACACGAGTAGAGCCAAGTCATATTTTGCCAAAAGTAGAGATCTATTCAAAGAAATTTTGAATAAGAATGGTACGATGGATCAAGCCCGTCTGGGAATCTTGACCCTATCCTATGACGAACTTCTACTGATCATTGATGAAATCCGAGTGCTTGGTGAAGTTTGCAGCCCCAGTATATTCCCCGCTCTGGACGAAAAGCACAAAGAGGCGGATGAAGTTGTGGCTAAAGCATGGCCATATCTGAAAAAATTGCAGCCTAATTATTCAAATCATCTGGAGGTTCTGACTATTAAAAAACAATTTTATGCTGTGGAGGATAAGATCGAATCTTTACGTAGGCTTATCAGGCGAAGCCTCCTTGCCAAGATGAACCCTGACAACTGGCACACGTATACAGTCAGAATCCCGCTTTATTAATCAGTCAGCAGATTTGCGAAAAATGCCCTAGTCTTCAGCGTTTTCAGATGCATCCCTGGACCATTTGAAGTCATCAATGGTTCTTCTTTCTTTCTTGGTTGGGCGACCTGCTCCTTTTTCTCGCTGTTCGGCCGATGCTTTCCCAACAAACCAATCTTGATATTTATTGAGTTCCTCAGCGGGAGTGAGGTCCTCGTAGCATAATTGAGCCAAAGGGGCGGATACCCTTTTTTGAATTAAGTCAATTACCTTAAATTGGAGATCAAAACCATTTTTACGCACCTCGACTAATTCCTCTCTTTCAACTAAGTAGGAAGGCTTGACATTTGCGCCTTTTATTTTGACTTTCCCCGATTTGCAAGCATCGGTGGCCAGGGTTCTAGACTTAAATATGCGCACACTCCAAAGCCATTTGTCAATTCTAACTTTATCCATTTCCGATTTTACTCTTCCTTTAAAGGTGGATACTGCATGTTGAGTTTTTCCAGTCGCTCCACCATTGTTTTGGCTACTATATAATCTCTATACCATCGGCTATCCACTGGTGTGATGATCCAAGGGATATCGGTACGATTAAGCATGTCTTCGTAACAACGCATATACTCATCCCAGTGTTCCCGTTCTTTCCAATCACTAGCATTATGTTTCCAATGCTTATCAGCTTCTTCAATTCGTTCTTTAAGTTCAAGTTCCTGCTGTTCATGTGAGATGTGCAGGTAGAATTTGAATATAATCGTGTTGTTATCAAAGCTAAGCAAGTTCTCAAAGGCATTAATGGCTTTAAACCTTTGATTCACTCTTTCTTCATCAATCCAGCCGTGTACACGTTGAATCAGTACATCCTCATAATGGGAACGGTTAAAAATTTTGATATGTCCTTTGGCAGGAGCTTGCTTGTGTACTCTCCACAAAAAATCATGAGCAAACTCTTCATCCGTTGGCTTTTTGAAGGAATAGACACCCAATCCACTAGGCGTACACTCTTTAAAGACGGTGCGTACCGCACCATCCTTTCCACTGCCATCCATCCCCTGGAAAATAACCAATACCGAGTGCTTCTGTTCAGCAAGAAGCAAAGCATGCAACTCTCCGAGCCGTTCCACTAAATCTTTGGTCAACTTTCGAGTTTCCTTTTTACTGAGATCTTTAGGTGGCTTGGTAGAATAGTCCTTGAGTTTAATCATTTTTGGTCTTTTATCGTGTAGCACTTTGTTATGAAGGATTAGGTCCGCATCTTCGAACGTTTCACCAGATAGGCTTGTAATATCTGGCGGAATCCCTTATGTATATCTGCTTCTACAAAATCAATTTGGTATTGCAAGCAACGTAATTTCAGTTGTTCATTGAAAGCGTTAATTTGCCGTTGATAGGTTTCTTTAACTTGATTGGGTTGCAGCCGTACTCGTTCCCCTGTTTCCATATCCACGAAGAGATAAGGTCGATTCTTGAAATCAAAATCTATTTCTTTGGATTTGTCTACCACATGGAATAGAACCACCTCATGTTTATTATGTTTCAAATGCTGCAAGGCAGAGAACAGCTTCTCCGTATCTTCCGATTGTTCAAACATATCACTGAAAATGATAACCATTGAACGTTTGTGGATGCTGTCAGCAATCTGATGTAGAGCTTTGGCCGCTGCTGTGGTTTTATTGTGCTCAGGTGTTTTGATCAGGCGATCTAGGTAAGTTAGTAGTAAGCGATAGTGTTTAGTACTAGACTTAGCGCGAGTATGTTCCCTCAGCTGTTCATCGAAAACACTTAATCCAAAAGCATCTCTTTGTTTCTGTAGCAAATTCATGAGTGCAGCACTCGCCAGTGCCGAAAAACGAAGTTTGTTGATGTATGCAGGGTCATCTTGTTTCCCTTCTGGGAAATACATGGAAGAAGAAGCATCTAGAATGATTTGACATCGAAGATTAGTTTCCTCCTCGAATCTTTTCGTGAACATCTTATCCGTTCGAGCATACACTTTCCAATCAATATTCTTTGTGGATTCACCTTGGTTGTACAATCGATGTTCCGCAAATTCTACCGAGAAACCGTGAAATGGACTTTTGTGCAATCCAATAATAAATCCTTCCACAACTTGCTTGGCCAACAATTCCAAGTTTCCAAGATCTCTCACTTCAAGGCTGTCCAATAGATTCATATACAGTACGGGTTTGGTCTGAGTTATACCTCCGTTAAGGAGTCGTGTTCATTAGATGAGTAATACAACTTTGATCTAAAAATAAGTCCTTACTCCGAAATATACGAAGTAAGGACTTAAAGCGTCTATATTTTTCTGCTAGATTAAGCAACAAGCGCTTTTTCGATCTTATCTGCTAAAGCTTTCTTGGTGGTAACACCTACTTGCTTGTCTACTACTTCTCCATTCTTCAGGATCAAAATAGTAGGAATACTGCGGATGCCAAATTGCATGGAAACATTAGGGTTATCATCCACATTTACTTTACCAATTACGGCTTTATCTTCGTAGTCAGAGGCTAGTTCCTCAATGATTGGACCAATCATGCGGCAAGGGCCACACCATTCAGCCCAGAAATCAACCACTGTTACTCCTTCTGAAGACTCTGTTGCGAAATTATTATCGGTGAAAACGAATGCCATTTCACTATTTTTTGAACGGTTACTTAATAAATGCTCCTTTTTGAACAGCTTTTTCTCATTATTGGTTGCAAATATAGATATAAACTTGTAATGAAGCTGTCGATTTAGAGACATTCTTTTGACGGTGAAATTCTAAAATAGTTACATTACAATCCATTTTCAAAACTTCTATGGTCTGGGTATTTGTACTCAGATTGTTGCTATTACTTGATCAAAATGCAGTTAAAGCGCAAACTAATCTGGATCGGTCTTGGTGTAGTTAGCCTACTCTTGCGTTGGATTGGATCTTTTCAGCCAGCTTGGATTGAACAATTCTATAGTCGATCACTCTTCATTCCGATTCGGGCGATATATGATATAGTATTTGGTTGGCTTCCTTTCCCGTTCATCTATGTATTTGTCATCTTGATGGTGATCTGGCTGTTTAAAACGATCATAAAGATACGAGACTATTCTCCGAAATGGCCGCAACGATTACTATACTCCGGACTTTCTTTAACAGCCTTCTTGGGAGCTTTGATTTTTGCTTTTATGTTTCTTTGGGGCTTTAATTATGGTCGAATTCCCATGGAAACACAGTTGGGGATTGAGCCAACACCATTGAATAAAGACCAAATTTGGGAAGCTTTGCAGGAGGAAACGGAGGAAATTATTGCGATTAGGGAACAAATTCCAGGAGCAGAGAAAGAGGCCTTGGATAGCCGGAATCACCCCCCACGTTTAGAACGAAAATTGAGAAACCACCTGAAAACATGGTTGAAACAGCATGATTTTCCAGCCATGAGCAATGCGCGCGCGCACAAGATTTATCCTAAGGGCATATTCATGCGTTTTAGCTCATCTGGTCTCTATTTTCCTTTCACGGGACAAGGACAGGTGGATGCCGGCTTGCACCCATTGCAGTGGCCATACGTAATGACTCATGAAATGGGACATGCTTATGGGTTTGGAGATGAGGGAACTTGTAATTTTCTAGCCTATGTCGCTTGTGCCAATTCTGATGACCCTGCTATTGCATATATGGGGAGATTGGCCTATTGGCGAACGCTAGCTACTAGCTACCTGAGGTATGAACGGGAGGTTTATCAAGCATTTAGATCAACTTTACCTGCTGGTATGCAGGCAGATCTGAATGCGATCAATGAAAACCTAAGAGCCTATCCCGATATCATGCCCAAAATGCGCTATGCAGCATACGATGCTTATCTCAAAGCACAAGGGATCAAAGAAGGGATGCTCAATTATAGCCGCGTGATGATGCTTGTACAGGCTTGGAAGGCGAGGCGAGCAGAAAACTAACCCCCCGAGCGCTTAGTTTGGCTATACCCCTGGTCTTTTAGCCAATCTACTACTTTATCGCGGTGATCGCCCTGTAGCAGGATTTCTCCATCTTTTACACTACCGCCAACGCCACATTTACTTTTTAAGGCTTTCCCTAGATCTTTGAGATCTTGCTCCGGACCTACGAAACCAGCAATAAGCGTTACCTCCTTTCCCTTGCGCTTTTTGCGATCTAAGCTTACCCTTAAACGTTGTTGATTGGCAGGAGGTGCCTCGGCTTCCTCTTGGTCATTGAATTGATAATCGTAATCAGGGTCTGTGGAAAATACAATACCCACTCGATTTTTTTTATTTCTTTTAGCCATATTATTGATGCTTTAAAATAAGGGCTTGTTGTCCTAAAAATAGGGTTGATCAAGGATGATTAGCCGGTGGTGAGGATATTTTATTCTGGACAAAGCAGGTTTTGCAGTCGAATACGGGCAATTCGGCGAAAAATCTAACGCAGTGCAAAATAAAATTCACCTCTCGAGGGCAACTGAGGCTTGGTCAAAGATATGTTTAAAACACAAAGCCCAGCGCTAAGATCGGAATTAATGTTGATTCTATATCTGTATCCGGCAAGCCGGCTAGCCCCAACTCCAGTTTAAAGTTTCCTTTTTGCCAGACCACCCCAACTGCTGGGATAAACGCACCGTCTTCAGCCCCAAAGACCATTTCGAAATGCAATCTCCACTGAGGAGCTACTCGATAGCCTCCACCAATAGAGGCGATAAAGATGTCATCGCTGAATGAATCCAAAGCAAGAAAAGCACCTACCGTGAAGTTGAAGAATCGGTCTGGAGTTCCAGCAGTTAAAATGGCATAGGTGTGAGCTACGCCCTCAATGTCTGTAATCTCGGTAAGTGGGAAAATCATATTTACACCTGCTCCGAGATATAGCGACTTGCTGACTGGCGTGGTAGCCTTAAGTCGAAGAATTCCAATATCTGGAAGTGCAAATCCTCCACCAATTGATAAACCTTTTGTTACCCCAACATCTACTATGTTTACTATAAAAGCAAAACTCCGAACCTCACCATCGCCCTCAGCATAGTTGAAAGCTGTTGAGCTGTAGATCAGATTTTCCGCTCCAATACTCCTAGTTTCTCCAGCATTCAATAGGCTCCCCGCGAACGGTCGATGCCAATTCTTCTTTCCATCTAAATTTTCGTCCCGCCAAGTAAGGATAGACACCACCTCCTTAAAAGTAAAAATGAGTTCATCCCCATTGCCCAAGACAAAATACAGATTGGTACTCCTGATGTCCTTGAGCTGACCGACGAAGCGATCTCCGCGCACCGTCCGTAGGATGTGCACCTGCGTGGAATCGGAAAGGTTTATTTCATGACTGAAATACTGGCCCTGAAGGTTTGGAGTGAAGCAATAGAGAAGGCAGCACCAGAAAAATGGTTTCAATAGTTTTTTATACATAGCTCAATGGATGTTTACAGGGTCCTAAACTAGTAAAAATACCGTTGACTGTAGCTTAGGACAAATTTGTGAAAAGGTGCGTACAGAAATTTTTTGAGACCAGGCGCTAAACCATGCGTCCAAATCATAGTATTTTTTTACATTGCCGCTGTTTTTGGGAAAAAAACCAAACCAATCTTCGGACTTTTTAGTGCCGTGGACAGCGGTTTCCCAAAGCATTATTTACGTCCTATACCAAATTAGACTTATGAAAGTAGCTCAACAGTTGGCTAGCACTATTATGATGGTGCGACCAGCTCATTTTGGTTTTAATCCAGAAACGGCAGAAAACAATGCATTCCAATCCAATGAAGGAACTTTAACAGTTGAACAGATTTCGGCAGCAGCAGTAGAGGAGTTTGACGCCTTTGTTGAAAAGTTGCGATCCTTTCAAATTAATGTCATTGTAATTCAAGACACAGAATCTCCTCTAAAAACGGATGCAGTCTTTCCTAATAATTGGATCAGCTTTCACGAAGATGGGTTAATCTTGACCTATCCCATGTTTTCTCCAAATCGTCGACTCGAACGACGTCGCGAGATCATAGATAAGATTGGAGAAGAATTTGAGATAAAACAATGGATAAAACTAGAAAACCACGAGCAAGGAGGAAAGTTTCTTGAGGCTACAGGTAGTATGGTGCTTGATCGTTCCAATCAACTTGCCTATGCCTGTCGAAGTATACGTACGCATCCCGATCTTTTCGAAGATTTCTGTCAGACCATGAATTTTGAACCGATTCTTTTTACAGCCAAAGATGAGGAGGGCAGCGAAATCTATCATACCAATGTGATGATGGCCATAGGAAAGGAATTGGCCATAATTTGCCTGGAATCTATCGGTGATCAAGAAGAAAGAGCTCATGTAAAACAGCAATTGGAGCAAAGTGGCAAAGAGATTATTGATTTATCATTTGCCCAGATGAATTCGTTCGCAGGAAATATGATAGAAGTTAAGAATGCAGAAGGGGAGAATTTCCTAATTATGTCCTCTGCGGCCTACCATTCATTGAATATGCAACAGACTGAACGCATTTTAGTGCATACAGCTATTTTGCATAGCTCTTTGGAGCATATCGAAAGGTATGGTGGAGGAAGTGCTCGTTGCATGATTGCAGAAGTTTTTCTGCCTAAGAGAGGATAATCTGACGCTGAATTGACAATTAAAAAGCGACGTTAACATAATTCTTTGCTGTATACAACAAAATGCCATACAAAATTTAAATTAGGAAAACAGGGTGATTGCTCGGAATGCTTTTGAAAAACCGACCTAATTCCAAATTTTAGCATATTAAATTTGCCGTAGGGTATTCACAACAAATTGTTTTCGAAATGGTGGCTTACGTTTGCTTTACACAAAATTAACGGATCCCTACCTACAATACTGATAGTTATCTCTATTTTTGCCGCATATTTTATCACTAAACTTTACACCACTATGAAAAAGCTTCTTACTCTTCTATGTTGTTTGGGTATATCGGTGATGGTTTTTGCGCAAGGTAGTATTACCGGAACCATCGTTGATGCCGAAACAGGAGAAGGGCTTATTGGGGCCTCCATTTTCGTAAAAGGGACCACGACAGGCACCATCACGGATTTTGATGGTAAGTTTGAACTGAATGACCTTAAGCCAGGGTCAACAGAAATCGTGTTTTCTTATACGGGTTATGCTGATAAGACTCAAACAGTTGACGTAACTGCTGGTTCAACAGACTTGGGAAAGATCGGCCTTGGTTTTGCCTCTGTAGGTCTTGCTGAAGTAGAGGTTATTGCCTCTGTCGCTGTTGACCGAAAGACTCCGGTAGCGGTTTCTACCATCAAAGGTGACAAAATTGAAGCACTTATTGGAAACCAGGAGTTTCCTGAGATTCTTCGTAAAACCCCTTCTGTTTACGTAACAAAAGAAGGTGGTGGATTTGGTGATGCTAGGATCAACGTTCGCGGATTTGACCAACGTAATACCGCGGTAATGATCAATGGTATCCCCGTTAACGATATGGAGAATGGCTGGGTGTACTGGTCTAACTGGGCTGGTCTATCTGATGTAACTAGTACCATGCAGGTTCAGCGTGGATTGGGTGCCTCAAAATTAGCCGTAGCTTCTGTTGGTGGTTCCATCAACATCGTTACAAACGCTGCTGACTTTGAGCAGGGCGGAAAATTTGGCGTATCTGTCGGTAATGATGGATACCAAAAATACAGTCTAGTACTTTCTTCAGGTCTTGGAGACAATGGCTGGGCTTTTACCTTCCAAGGTACTCACACTAGAGGTGATGGATACGTTGACGGAACAGCCTTCCGCGCTTATTCTTACTTCGCTTCTGTAACAAAGCAATTCAACAACAAGCACATGATTTCTGCAACAGTCTTAGGTGCACCACAATGGCACCACCAACGACTGACTGCATCTCGCTTTGACAGAATTACGCTTCGTACTTTCGTCGATCCTGACAACTTGACTGCAAGTGACCCGGAGAGAGATAAGTATGGAGTAGGCATTCGCTACAACCATACTTGGGGTGAAAAGGATGGCGAAGAGTTTAACTGGAGACGTAACTTCTACCACAAGCCGAAAGCATTTGTTAACCATTACTGGACGATTTCTCCTAAGACAGATTTGAAAACCTCCGCTTACGTTTCTCTAGGTAGAGGTGGTGGAACAGGTCCTCGTGGTCGCCTGCGTACACCAGGTTCTGTTTTTGATTCTTTCAGCGGTTTCGGAAGAAATACGCATAATGCTGCCGGTCAGGTTCGCTTCGATGATATCGTACGATACAACCAAGGACAAACTGTTTCTGGTTGGGGTGATCCTAAGAAGCAATTCAATGGTCAGTTTGTAGTTGGAAATGGTGGACGTATTGATGGTGATAATGCTGGTAGTGGGTTTATCCGTCGTGCATCTATGAATTCTCACAACTGGTATGGTGTTTTGTCTACCCTTACGACAGAATTGAGTGATGCCGTTACTTTAGTAGCAGGAGTCGATGGTAGATACTACAAAGGTATTCACTATCGTCGCGTAGAAAACTTGTTGGGTTCAGATGCTTATTATTCTGCGGGTGACGACAATAATCCTTCAAACCTTATCACAGCTGAGGTACCTGCACAATTTGGATCGTTTGGTGATAACACACATGATCCGGGCGAGAACGTATTGAACTACTACAATGATGGACTTGTAAACTGGTTTGGTCTTTTCGGACAAGTAGAATACAGCAAAGATAAATTGTCTGCCTTCCTTGCTTTATCCGGATCTAACCAAGGTTTCCGCCGAGTTGATTACTTCAACTATGCAGAGAACGACACGCCAGATAATGATGTCAATAATGATGGAGAATACAGAAAATCTCCTTGGCAAAACTTCCTAGGAGGAACGGTTAAGACGGGATTGAACTACAACATTGATGAAAGCAGTAACATCTTCGTTAATGGAGGTTACTTCTCTCGCCAGCCGATTTTTGATAACGTATTTCTTAACTTCCGAAATTTCGTCAACGAGGATTCTAAGAATCAGACAGTTACAGCATTTGAACTAGGGTATGGTTTCCGTAGTCCAAAATTCAATGCTAAGGTTAATGCTTACCATACAGAATGGGGTAACCGTCAATTTGATGTAAGTTTCAGAGATTTTGAATACCAATTTGGAGGTGAGACATTGGTTGTAAATGCACTAGCCGTATTCGATGGTGTCGCTCAAGTTCACCAAGGATTTGAATTGGAATTTGACTACCAACCTGTTAGACAGTTGACCTTCAATGGTATGTTCTCTGCCGGTAACTGGCGATATACCAAAGATTTCGAAACTACTTTGACAGATACCGACAACAACCGAGCAATTGGTACGCAGACTCTACCTACTGAGGGTGTGAAAATCGGTGATGCTGCTCAAATGACGTTCTCCATCGGCGCAACCTACAATGTCGCACCAGGACTTCGAGCATACGCGGACTATTACGTTGCTGATAATCTGTATGCGAACTGGGATGTTAGAGATGGTGTGCCAGATCAAGTAGCGAAACTACCTAGTTATGACCTAGTCGACGCAGGTATTTCTTACAACTTTGACTTGGCTACAACCAACTGTACCCTGCGTTTCAATGTGAACAACTTGTTTGATAATATCTATATTTCTGAGATGGATACCAGTATTCCTGACGATCCAACTACTACCAACAGAAATGAAGTATATGACAACCGTGGTCTATTCGGTTTTGGCCGTACTTGGAACATGGGACTAAAAGTTCGCTTCTAAGATCAACTGATCTTGGAGCCCTAACATGAGTCATCCCGAATTTTGAGCGAGGAAGAAGAAGAGGCACCAGTGGATGGCTAATCTCAACCTGTAGAGCGG